>VOFE01000149.1_pt1 | contig 388000 bp, 463 predicted proteins | sample 5384071 | NCBI WGS metagenome assembly VOFE01 (sample SAMN12384724, study PRJNA508395) | human gut metagenome | isolation source: healthy gut D | host: Homo sapiens
ATGCAGAGTGAAGTGAATCAGGAAGAAAATTTGAATAGAATTATTACGGTTCCTAATCTTCTTTCTTTTTTTCGGCTTTGTCTGATTCCGGTAATTATATGGAGTTATTGTGTAAAGAAAAATCCTCTGTTAGCTGGTGAAATCTTATTGCTGTCTGGTCTTACGGATCTTGCTGATGGATATATCGCAAGAAGATTCCATAGGATTAGTAATTTAGGAAAAATACTTGATCCGGTGGCTGATAAGCTGACACAGGCAGCATCGGACAGTTGTTTATGAGATTGTTTGCAGGACGGATAGTTGTTTATATTGTTTGCAGGATTATTATAGCAGAAAGAAGAGGTGTTCGATATGTGTACAGCAGCAACTTACAAAACAAAAGATTTTTATATGGGCAGAACGCTTGATTATGAATTTTCCTATGGGGAACAGATCACGATAACGCCAAGAAATTACGAATTTGATTTCCGGTTTGCCGGGAAGATAAAAAGCCATTATGCTTTGATCGGAATGGCATTTGTTGCAGAAGGTTAACCGCTTTATTATGATGCTGTTAATGAAAAAGGCCTTGGAATGGCAGGTCTTAATTTTGTCGGCAATGCGGCATATGAAGAGGCTTTGCCGGAAGATGAAACAGAAGTCAGCCAGGTGGCACAGTTCGAGTTCATCCCATGGATCCTTACACAGTGTGCTACTGTAGCAGAGGCGAGAGAGAAGCTGGCAGCAATGAGACTGACAGGCACAGCATTCAGTGAACAGCTGCCGACAGCACAGCTTCACTGGATCATTGCAGACAAAGACGCCTGTATCGTTGTTGAGTCTATGAAGGATGGGCTGCATGTATATGATAATCCGGTAGGAGTGCTTACCAATAATCCACCATTCCCGGGTCAGATGTTTGCACTGAATAATTATGCCGGAGTATCCAGAAAACAGCCGGAGAGTACTTTTGCAGGAGTATTACAGCTTGATGCATATAGCAGAGGAATGGGTGGAATGGGAATACCTGGAGATCTTTCCAGCCAGTCAAGATTTGTGAAAGTTGCCTTTACAAAATTAAATTCGATCTCCGGTGAAGAAGAGGGTGAGAGTGTAAGCCAGTTCTTCCATATCTTAGGATCTGTAGATCAGCAGCGTGGATGTTGTGAGGTGACAGAAGGCAAATATGAGATCACGATATACACGTCCTGTTGTAATACAGCAAAAGGTATTTATTATTATACGACTTATGATAATCATCAGATCACAGCGGTTGACATGCATGCCGAAAATCTGGATTCAGATCAGCTGATCTGTTATCCGCTTCTGTCCAAGGGCGAAGTCAGATGGCAGAATAAATAATACGAAAATGCACGGAGAAAGCATAACGCAGAATAACAGGAGGAAAGACCATGAAAGAAGTTAAAACACCGAAAAAGCCACTGGCATATTATTATGGGATTGTGTTAATAGTGCTGATCGTATTTAATCTGGTTGTCACACCAATCCTTATAGAGCATCAGGTAAAGGAAACGGATTATGGAACTTTTATGAGCATGATCGAGAAGAAGAATATCGGTGAAGTAGAAGTTAAGGACAATCAGATCATCTTTACAGATAAAGATCAAAAAAATATTTATAAAACAGGTCTGATGAACGATCCGAACCTGACGGACAGGCTATATGAATGTGGAGCAGTATTCGCAAAAGATATCGATAAGCAGATGTCACCGATCATCAGCTTCCTGCTGACCGGGGTTTTGCCATTGATCCTTTTTATCGCACTGGGAAATTATATGGCGAAGAAACTGATGGAGCATGCCGGAGGAAAAAATTCGATGGCTTTTGGAATGGGAAAAAGCAATGCGAAGATTTATGTGCAATCCAGTGAGGGAATCCGTTTTTCAGACGTTGCAGGAGAAGATGAGGCGAAAGAAAACCTTTCAGAGATCGTTGATTATCTTCACAATCCGAAGAAGTATACCGATGTAGGTGCGTCTATGCCAAAAGGTGTCCTTCTTGTAGGACCTCCGGGAACTGGTAAAACAATGCTTGCAAAAGCAGTTGCAGGTGAATCAAATGTACCATTTTTCTCAATGTCCGGATCAGAATTCGTAGAGATGTTTGTCGGTATGGGAGCTTCCAAGGTTCGAGATCTTTTCAGACAGGCAAAGGAAAAGGCACCATGTATCGTGTTTATTGATGAAATTGATGCCATTGGTAAAAAGCGTGACGGACAAATGGGCGGAAATGATGAGAGGGAGCAGACCTTAAATCAGCTTCTTACAGAGATGGATGGATTTGAAGGAAATAATGGTGTCATCATTCTTGCTGCAACGAACCGTCCGGAGTCGTTAGATCCGGCACTTACACGTCCGGGACGTTTTGACAGACGTGTGCCGGTTGAACTGCCGGATCTTGCAGGACGTGAAGCAATTTTAAAGGTTCATGCAAAGAAGATAAAGGCATCTGATGATGTTGACCTGCATACGATTGCACGTATGGCATCGGGGGCATCCGGTATGAAAACAGTATATCATATGCGTTCATGCATTGAAAATACTGTTCAGTTAAGAAATGCGTATTTTTTTGGTGCACTAATGCGTAGAAAGCAGATGTATGATGAGTTCAAATCATTTTTTTGTGTATGACAAAAAGACAGATTGCATATCTGCCTCATAATGCAGTATAATGGTAACGAGATTTGTGCAACCCGATACATGAAATCCCTATTTTTTCTGTGTGCTTAGCGCACTGTTAATTTGTATTATTCTCTGTTCAGCCGCTTTAACAGAAGCATCAACGTCAGAAATATGCTGCTGGAAATCTTCATAATTCAGCAGATTATTTTCGGAAAGATAGTTGAAGGTGCGGGCTGTCTCTTTTAGATTATTTAGTTTTGCCCAACGTTCAAATCCTTCTCGATTGCCGGTTGTAACATACGTGCCGTGACATTTCTATTAAGATCAGGAGTAATCTTGAGATTAAGAGGGAAAAAGGGGAATGCGTGACTCCGTTTGTAGCATTTGGATACAGGAAGACAAAGACAGATAAGCATAAATTAGAGATTGACCCATCTGCAGGCAGTGTAGTACAGGATATTTTTAAGATGAAGCTACGGGGAATGAGTCAGGATGCGATCGCTAATCGTTTAAATGAACTGGGTATTCTTTCTCCATTTGAATATAAGATCAGCAGCGGCAGTCATTATGAAACTGGCTTCCGGCAGAAAGAACAGGCGCTTTGGAGTTCCGTTACAGTTCGTAGGATACTGGAAAACGAGGTTTATATCGGAAATCTTGTGCAGGGAAAAAGGACAACACCGAACCATAAAGTGAAGCAGACTTATGTGAAACCGGAAGATGACTGGATCCGGATTGAGAAAAATCATGAGCCACTGGTGAGTGACCGTGATTTTGAAATTGTTCAGAGACTTCTGGGCATGGATACACGTACTTCACCTGACCAAAAGCAGGTATCCAAAACTTCTTTTATCAGTAAAAGAAGCCTGCAAGTTAACAGGAGTGTCCGAAAAAACAATGCGTTCTTTAGCTTATGAGCAAAAAATGATGGTGCGAATAGGAAAAAGAACTTTAATTCACAAAAAAATTAGAAAAATGGATTGACTATCAAGTGCGGCATTGAGTATTTTATCCTATAGTACCCAAAAAGAGCTTCTTGAAAAGCTCATTAAAATTTGATACTATTAAACGGATGAAGTACCTGTCCATGGGTCAAGAAAAGACAGGTGATCGTCATGGGAAAAGATCTAACAGGCAAAGAATTAGGAAAAGGGTTTACCCAACGAAAAGATGGGCGTTATCAAACACGCATATCACTTGGAGGAGGAAAGAAACCGATATGCCTATATGGTCATACTTTAAAAGAAGTTAAAAAGAAAAGGGAAAATTATTAGAAAAAAAACAAAATACGGATTAGATATAGACACACACAAAATAACTCTAAATCAGTGGTTTGAAAAATGGATGGAACTCTATATCGTAAATAGGATAAAAAAAACAACAATTCGAAATTATATCGATTCGTATAATCGGTGTATAAAATATATAGGCTATATGAAATTAGCAGATATTCAAATCACGCATGTTCAAAATATGGTTATTGAACTAGCTAACAAAGGCTATAAAAAATCCACTATCCGTTCTACTGTTTCTGTCGTATCCAGTTGTCTTGAAAGAGCTGTAATCGGAAAAATGCTTTTATTCAATCCATGCAGAGGGATTGTTTATCCGGAAATAACGAATAAAAACTTCAAACCGGTCAAAATAGCAGGACAGAATTTGAAACGCATGACAAACGACGAAATCATAAGGTTTTTTGATGTAGCAAGAGATACTCGATATTACGAATTATATATGCTGCTTCTTTTTACAGGAATGCGGATTGGAGAGGCGTGTGCATTGGAATGGAAAGATGTTGACTTTCAAAACAACTATCTCCATGTGTATAAAACAATCAATATTGTCCCTGTTTATTACGATGACAACGGGAACAAACTAGATAGACCTTATTACATCAAGCAAATTACATCTCCAAAAAGAACCGCAAGTATAAGAAAAATCCCTCTATTCAAGGCGGCAGTTGATGCGTTATATAGTTGGCGCGAAAAACAGCTTGCTGACAAAAGAAAGTACAAAAAAAGTGGGGGATTAAAAATTTGTTATTAAATGATTATCCTCAATTGATTTTTACGACACAAGAGGGAAATTGTTTTATGCCGACACAGGCAGAAAAAGAGTGCCGACGGATAACTTCCATAATGAATAATCATGAAAAACAACAGGCACTAACAGAAAATAGGGAATATCATATTTCCAATATTCATCCTCATTTATTCCGCCATACGTTTATTACATTGTGTTATGAATCTCATATGGATCCAGCGTCTATAATGCTTATTTCCGGACATAATGATATTGATATGATGAAACATTATACACATCCGGACTCCGTATTTATTAACAGCGAGTTTAATAAATATACAGGTTATATGCATAATTATTCATTCCGTTCAAATGCAACAATTGATCAGGATTTACAAATTTGGTCAAAAGATGGTCAAATTAGCATACCACAAACGCTGAAACCCTTATAAAATAAGGAGATTTTGATATGAGTAATGAATTAACACCGATGATGAAGCAATATATGCAGACAAAAGAGGAATACAAGGATTGTATCCTTTTTTACCGCTTAGGAGATTTTTATGAAATGTTCTTCGACGATGCTCTCACAGCATCCAAAGAGCTGGAAATTACTCTGACTGGAAAGAATTGCGGACTGGAAGAACGGGCACCGATGTGCGGAATCCCGTACCATGCAGTTGACAGTTATCTGAACCGTCTGGTATCAAAAGGCTATAAGGTAGCAATCTGTGAGCAGGTAGAAGATCCGAAAACAGCAAAAGGAATTGTAAAACGGGAAGTTATCCGTGTAGTAACACCTGGAACCAACCTGGATACTCAGGGACTGGATGAAACAAAGAACAATTACATTATGTGTATTGTCTATATGGCAGACCGGTACGGACTTTCGGTTGCGGATGTTACAACCGGGGAATATCTGGTGACAGAACTGGATTCCCAGACAAAACTGATGGATGAGCTTTACAAATTTATGCCGTCTGAGATTGTCTGCAATGAAGCATTTTACATGAGTGGACTGGATTTGGATGATCTGAAAAACCGTCTGCATATGGCAATTTATTCACTGGAAGCATGGTATTTTGATGATGCACTCTGCCGGGAAACTTTGCAGGAACATTTTAAGGTGGCTTCTCTTGAAGGGATTGGACTTTCGGACTATGAATGTGGGATGATCGCGTCCGGTGCGCTTTTAAAGTATCTGGAAGAGACGCAGAAAAATTCCTTGTCTCATATGAGCCGTCTGACACGTTATGCAACGGGTAATTATATGGTTCTGGACAGTGCTACAAGGCGTAATCTGGAGTTGGTTGAGACTTTACGTGAAAAGCAGAAAAGAGGATCCCTTCTGTGGGTACTGGATAAGACAAAGACGGCAATGGGGGCGAGAACCCTTCGGAAATATGTAGAACAGCCGTTGATCGACAAGGAATCCATTGTCAAAAGGCTGGATGCAGTTGCGGAATTGAAGGACAATGCTATTTGCAGAGAAGAAATCCGGGAATATTTGAATCCGGTGTACGATCTGGAGCGTCTGGTTGGGAAAATCACCTATCAGTCAGCAAATCCAAGAGACCTGATTGCATTTCAGAGTTCCCTTTCCATGCTCCCGTCGGTAAAATGCATATTAAAGGATATGGAGAGTGACCTTTTAAAAGAAATTTATGAAGAACTGGATCCGCTGGAAGAACTTTGTGATCTGGTCGGACGGGCGATTCAGGAAGAACCGCCGCTTGCCATGAAAGAAGGCGGAATCATCAAAGACGGTTATAATGAAGAAGTGGATCGTCTTCGAAAAGCAAAATCCGAAGGAAAGAACTGGCTTGCTGATCTGGAGACCAAGGAACGGGAAAAGACCGGGATTAAAAACCTGCGGATCCGTTATAATAAAGTATTCGGTTATTATCTGGAAGTTACCAATTCGTTCAAAGATCTGGTTCCGGATTATTATACAAGAAAGCAGACCCTTGCCAATGCGGAGCGTTATATCATTCCAGAACTGAAAGAGCTGGAAGATACGATTCTGGGAGCAGAGGATAAACTCTGTGCACTGGAATATGAGCTTTACTGTGAGGTGAGAAATACTATCGCAGCAGAGTTGACCAGGATACAGAGAACAGCAAAGGCAGTTGCAAAGCTGGATGTGATAGCTTCGCTTGCACTGGTTGCCGAGCGCAACAATTATGTACGGCCAAAGATCAATGAAAAGGGCGTGATCGATATTCGCGATGGGCGACATCCGGTGGTGGAAAAGATGATCCCGAATGATATGTTTATTGCCAACGATACTTATCTGGATGATAAAAAACAGCGCATTTCCATCATTACCGGACCAAACATGGCTGGAAAATCCACCTATATGCGTCAGGCTGCGCTGATCGTACTGATGGCACAGCTGGGATCCTTTGTGCCGGCGTCTTCAGCAAATATTGGACTTGTGGACCGCATTTTTACCCGTGTGGGAGCGTCAGATGACCTGGCAAGCGGACAGAGCACCTTCATGGTGGAAATGAACGAAGTGGCAAATATTCTGCGAAACGCGACAAGCAAGAGCCTTCTGATCCTGGATGAGATCGGAAGAGGAACCAGTACCTTTGATGGATTGAGTATTGCTTGGGCGGTTGTCGAGTATATAAGCAACAGCAAGCTTCTTGGGGCAAAGACCTTATTTGCAACCCACTATCATGAGCTTACCGAGCTGGAAGGCAAGATTAGCAATGTCAACAACTATTGTATTGCGGTCAAGGAAAAAGGTGATGATATCGTATTCCTGCGTAAGATCGTAAAGGGTGGAGCAGACAAGAGTTATGGTATCCAGGTCGCAAAGCTTGCAGGAGTGCCGGATCCGGTCATTAACCGCGCCAAAGAGATCGTAGAAGAGCTGGTGACAGCGGATATTACCGGAAAAGTAAAGGATATTGCGGTACAGGGAAGTGAGACGAAGAAAAAAACGCAGAAGAAGCTGGATGAAGTGGATCTGACACAGTTTTCTCTGTTTGATACCGTAAAAGATGATGATGTGTTAAATGAGTTAAAGGAACTGGATATCAGCCATATGACGCCAATGGATGCCATGAACAAACTGTATCAGCTGCAGAATAAGCTGCGGAACAGATGGTAGGCTGATCCATAAGAGAAAGGAAAGAAGAATCGAATGCCGCATATAGAATTGCTGGATCAGATTACAATTGATAAGATAGCAGCCGGGGAAGTGATTGAACGCCCGGCTTCTGTTGTGAAAGAGCTGGTGGAAAATGCGATTGATGCAGGATCTACAGCGGTGACTGTGGAGATTGAAGAGGGCGGGATTTCTCTGATACGAATTACGGATAATGGTTGTGGGATCGCGAAACAGGACGTGGAAAATGCATTTCTGCGCCATTCGACCAGCAAAATCCGCAGTGCAGAGGATCTGACACATTTGTCTTCTCTTGGGTTCCGCGGAGAAGCGTTGTCGAGTATTTCGGCAGTTGCAAGAGTGGAACTGATCACAAAGACAAGAGAAGACGTATTTGGGACAAAATATATCATAGAAGGCGGAAAAGGAAGAACGCCGGAGGAGACCGGAGCGCCGGATGGGACGACCTTTCTGGTGCGTCAGCTGTTTTTCAATACACCTGCCAGGCGCAAATTCCTGAAGACGCCGATGACAGAGGCAAGCCATATCAGTGATCTGCTGACCAGACTTGCTCTTTCGCATCCGGATATTTCCTTCCGGTTTATCAACAATGGACAGGTAAAGCTGCATACTTCCGGGAACGGGAAGATGAAAGATGTCATTTACCACATTTACGGACGGGAAATTGCGAACAATCTGATCCCACTGGAATTTGAAAAAGATGGTGTAAGGCTGTCCGGATATCTGGGAAAGCCAGTGATTAACCGTGGAAATCGAAATTTTGAAAATTATTTTGTCAACGGGCGTTATGTAAGGAACAGTATTCTTGCAAAAGCGATTGAAGATGGATACAAAGATTTTACGATGCAGCATCGTTATCCGTTTGTTGCATTCCAGATTGAGATCAATCCGGAAAAAATTGATGTAAATGTGCATCCATCCAAGATGGAACTTAGGTTCAGTAACCAGCAGGGGATTTACAATCTGCTTTATGAGGCGATCAGTAAGGGACTGCATGAGCCGGAGTTGATTCCGGAAGTGGAAATGTCTGAGATCAAAGTACCGGGAATGTCTGAAAAAAGACAGGAAAAGAAAACTGTTATAAGAGATGCGGGGAATCCATATCGGGCAGATGGCACTTCACCCAAGATGCGAAAGAGCTCCGTTCAGGAGGGGGCAGAGCGAGCGGAATCCTGGTCGCAGTCAGAGATGCCGTCAGCAGAACTTCAGACACAGATAAGTACAGAAAAGACAGTCTCAACCGGTGACGAAAAGCTGGATTATTTTATGCAGAAGATGAGGGAGCGGGTTTATGCCAGTCATCTTGCAGAAGCAAAAGAAGAGCAAGAGAAGAATATCGGTGCTAAAGAGTCAAAGATGGCTGCATTAGATGAAAATCCGGCTGTAGATATCCAGAATAAAGGAACAGAAAACAGAGCGTATTCTGATAAAAGTAAAGAAAAAACAGAGCGTGATCCAGAAAAAACAGAGTTAAATCTGTTTTTGAAGGATTTGAAAGCAAAAAAAGTAAAACAGTTAGATTTGTTTGAAGAGCAGATTTTAAAGAAAGAGGCAAGACAGGAATACCGGATCATCGGACAGGTTTTTGAAACCTACTGGCTGATCCAGTATCGTGACAGCCTCTATATTATAGACCAGCATGCTGCACATGAAAGAGTCCTTTATGAAAGGGCCCTTGCAGGAATGAAGAAGAGAGAGTATACTTCACAATACTTGAGCCCACCGATCATCCTGAGCCTTTCTATGCAGGAGATTGATGTGTTGGAGACATTTAAAGACCGCTTTACGGCAATCGGGTTTGAAATTGAGCCATTTGGTGGTGACGAGTACGCAGTTCGCGCAATTCCGGATAATCTGTTTGGAATCGCCAAAAAGGAACTGCTTCTTGAAATGTTGGATTCCCTGTCGGATGGGTTATCGACCAGTCTGGAACCAGAGCTGATTGATGAGAAGATTGCGTCCATGTCCTGCAAGGCGGCTGTCAAAGGAAATATGAAGCTGTCCTATGCAGAAATGGATGAACTGATCAATGAACTGTTGTCCCTGGATAATCCATATCACTGCCCTCATGGAAGACCAACGATCATTGCGATGACAAAGCGGGAACTGGAAAAGAAATTTAAGCGTATTGTGTAGGAGAAGAACATGACACAGATGACAGAGAAGAAAAAGCCACTGATCATATTGACAGGCCCGACTGCTGTCGGAAAGACGGCTGCGTCGATTGGCCTTGCAAAAGCAATTGGAGGAGAGATCATTTCGGCGGATTCGATGCAGGTATACCGGCACATGGATATTGGTTCCGCGAAGATTTTGCCGGAAGAGATGAAAGGTGTGAAACACTATCTGATCGATGTGCTTAATCCGGAAGAGGAATTTAATGTAGCTGTTTTTCAGAAGATGGCAAAAGATGCAATGGTAGAGATCTATAAGAGAGGACGTATTCCGATTGTTGTAGGTGGCACGGGATTTTATATCCAGGCGCTTTTGTATGACATTGATTTTGAAAAGGGAGAAGAAAACACTGCCTATCGAAAGAAGCTGGAAACGTATGCAAAGGAGCATGGTGCGCAGGCACTCCATGACAGGCTGCGGGAAGCGGATCCAAAGTCGGCAGATGCAATTCATGCAAATAATGTAAAACGGGTGATTCGTGCTCTGGAATATTATCATGAGACAGGAACAAAGATTTCCGAACATAATGAAGCAGAACGGGAGAAGGATTCCCCGTATCGGTTTGCGTATTTTGTTCTGAATGATGTGCGTAGCCGTTTGTATGAGCGGATTGATCGTCGTGTGGATCTGATGGTGGAGCAGGGACTTGTAGATGAGGTGACTGCTTTAAAGACCAGAGGATGCACAAGGGAAATGGTTTCAATGCAGGGACTTGGATATAAGGAAATTCTGGATTATCTGGATGGAAAGAATTCACTTGAAGAAGCGGTAACGATCCTGAAAAGGGATACCCGTCATTTTGCAAAACGTCAGTTGACCTGGTTCCGCAGAGAGCTGGATGTGAACTGGATCCAGAAAGAGGAATTCGGATACGATGAAGAGAAGATTTTGCAGGCAATGCTTGCGATACTGAAAGAAAAGGAGATTACAGACTAATGGATATCAGTCAGAAAATACAGAAATTATATGAACAGACCGGAATTTCACCGGAAGTGTATGACTTTGGAGAAAAAATTGAAAAATCACTGAAAGAACGTTTTGATAAGATCGATAAGATGGCAGAGTTGAACCAGTTGAAGGTCATTCATGCCATGCAGGAGGCAAGGGTGAATGCAGAATGCTTTAACTATGCATCTGGCTATGGATACAATGATTTCGGAAGAGATACGCTGGACAAGGTGTATGCAAATGTCTTTCATACCGAAGATGCGCTGGTAAGACCACAGATTACCTGTGGAACCCATGCACTTGCTTTAACGCTTTCTGCAAATTTAAGACCTGGTGATGAACTGCTTTCCATCGCAGGAAAGCCTTATGACACACTGGAAGAGGTCATTGGAATCCGCCCATCCACAGGTTCCCTTGCAGAATATGGAGTAATCTATAACCAGGTGAACCTGCTGCCGGACGGAAGCTTTGACTTTGATTCGATTGAAAAAGCGATTGGTGAGAAAACAAAGCTGATCACGATTCAGCGTTCCAAAGGATATCAGACAAGACCGAGTTTTTCTGTGGATCAAATTGGGGAAGCAATTGCATTTGTCAAGAAGATCAAACCGGAAGTCATCTGTATGGTGGATAACTGCTATGGTGAATTCGTAGAAGAAAAGGAGCCAAGTGATGTGGGTGCGGATCTGGTTGTCGGTTCCCTGATCAAGAATCCGGGCGGCGGACTTGCCCCGATCGGTGGCTATGTGGCTGGAAGAAAGGATCTGATCGAGCAGTGTGCTTACCGCCTTACTTCTCCTGGACTTGGAAAAGAAGTGGGTGCTTCACTTGGTGTCATGCAGTCATTTTATCAGGGATTTTTCCTTGCACCGACTGTTGTTGCAGGTGCGTTAAAAGGTGCTATTTTTGCGGCGAATGTATATGAAAAGCTTGGTTATGCAGTTGTACCGGACGGAAAAAGGAACGCCACGATATCATTCAGGCGGTAACACTAGGAAGTGCGGAAGGTGTAATCGCATTCTGTAAAGGAATCCAGGCAGCAGCTCCGGTTGACAGTTATGTAACACCGGAACCGTGGGCAATGCCGGGATATGACAGTGATGTGATCATGGCGGCAGGGGCATTTGTACAGGGATCGTCCATCGAACTGAGTGCAGATGGACCGATCAAAGAACCGTATGCAGTATATTTTCAGGGAGGTCTCACCTGGGCGCATGCAAAACTTGGTATTTTAATGTCTCTTCAGAAGTTATATGAAAAAGGAATTGTAAAGGAATTATAGAATGAAAAAAGAGTCATCATCATCGGCGGCGGAGCAGCTGGCAGTATGGCTGCACTTACGGCGGCGCAGAACGGCGCAGATGTACTGCTTCTGGAACAGAATGAAATAATTGGCAGAAAAATACTGTCGACGGGTAATGGCAGATGTAACTTTACCAATCGTTTTCAGGATCCAACCTGCTATCGAAGCGACAATAGCGGATTTGCATGGAAATCAATCGGAAAATTTTCTGAGCCTGAGACAACGTCTTTTTTTAAAAATCTTGGAATTTATCCGAAGGATAAAATGGCTATCTGTATCCCTGGTCCGAGCAAGCCTCGGCAGTGAGGGAAGCGCTGGAGTCTGCGCTGAAACTGGCAAAGATCCGGATTCATACCGGAGTTCGCGTATTTGGGATCATACCAAAGAAAAATGGTTTTCAGATCAGTTTTTCAAAAGATGGGAAAAAAGGAATGATTTCCGGTGAGGCTGTGATCCTTGCGGCCGGATCAAAGGCAGCTGCAAAGCTAGGGAGTGACGGAAGTGGATATGACCTGGCAAAAATGCTGGGACATAAGCTGGTTCCGGTTGTCCCGGCTCTGGTACAGCTCCGGTGCAGGGAAAAGCTGTACCGGCAAGTCGCAGGCGTTCGTACTCATGGAAAAGTAACGGTTTTTATCGATGGGACAGAAACGGCTTCTGATATCGGCGAGCTGCAGCTTACGGATTATGGTATTTCCGGGATTCCGGTCTTTCAGATCAGCCGTTATGCAGCGAGAGGTCTGTATGAAAAGAAAGAAGTTTTTGCAGAACTGGATTTTATGCCGGATTTTGGAGATGTAGAATTTTTGCAGATGTTAAAGGAACGGAAGATAAGGCTGGATGGTCTTGTGATGGAACAGTATTTTAATGGGTTATTCCACAAAAAGCTTGCCGGTGCGTTGCTTAAGAGAATTGGAATTTCAGAAACAATGCCGGTGCATGACCTTAGTGAAGAGAATCTGGAAAGACTTTGCCGGATCTGTAAGCATTTCCGTACTTATATTGATAAGACAAATCCGTTTGAACAGGCGCAGATCTGTGCGGGTGGTGTAGATACAAGCGAAATTGATCCGGACACGATGGAGTCGAAGCTTGTAAAAGGACTTTATTTTGCAGGAGAAATTCTGGATGTAGATGGAATCTGCGGAGGTTACAATCTGCAGTGGGCATGGACCAGTGGTTATCTGGCAGGGAAAGGAGCGGCAAATGCTTAGAATCAGTCAGCTGAAGCTTCCGGTTACGCATACGGAAGAGGATTTGAAGAAAAAGATTGTGCACACACTGATGTGCAGGACAGAAGCGGTACAGAGCTATGAGATTATCAAGCAGTCTCTGGATGCCAGAAAGAAGCCAGAGCTGTTCTATGTCTATACTGTGGATGTAAAAGCGGACAATGAAAAACAGCTTTTGAAGATGCTTACCCGAAAAAAGCGTGCAGGCAATGTGCAACTCCATGAAGCAATGCCATATGTTTTTCCGGCAGGAGGCAACGAAAAATTGAAGTCACGTCCGGTAGTTGTCGGATGCGGTCCTGCCGGACTTTTCTGTGCGTATTTTCTTGCAGAATATGGGTATCAGCCGGTTCTTCTGGAACAGGGGGCACCGGTAGAAGAGCGACAGAAAGATGTTGAGGAGTTCTGGAAGACGGGGGTGCTGAAACCGGATTCCAATGTGCAGTTTGGAGAAGGCGGAGCAGGGACGTTTTCAGACGGAAAACTAAATACACTGATCAAGGATCCGGTGGGGCGCAATCGTAAGGTGCTGGAGATTTTCGTGGAAAACGGAGCACCAAAAGACATTCTTTATGTGAATAAACCACACATTGGAACGGATATTCTACGGACTGTGATCAGAAATATGCGTGAGAAAATCCTTTGTGTGGGGTGGTGAAATCCATTTCCATACACAGATGACAGAGGTCCTTTTACGGAAAATACAAGGCGGATCAGAGGGATCGTATATGAAGATCTTCTGAAAAAAGAAAAAGAAGAAATACAGACGGAGACGCTGGTTCTGGCACCGGGACACAGTGCGCGGGAGACCTTTGCGATGCTCTTCGAGAAAAAGGTTCCGATGGAGGCAAAATCCTTTGCGGTTGGTGTACGTGCAGAACACCCGCAGGAGCTGATCAATCATTCCCAGTATGGGGATGCAAAGGCATCTCTTCCGGCAGCAGCCTATAAGCTGACTGCAAAACTGCCGGATGGAAGAGGTGTATATTCGTTCTGTATGTGTCCGGGAGGCTATGTGGTTAATGCGTCTTCGGAGGAGGGATATCTTGCGGTCAACGGAATGAGCTATCATGCCCGCGACAGCCACAATGCCAACAGCGCAATCGTTGTGACGGTTACACCGGAGGATTTTGAAAGCGACCATCCGCTTGCCGGAATTGTATTCCAGAGAAAACTGGAAAAGGCAGCTTACAAAGCAGGAAAAGGGAAAATTCCGGTACAGAGATACGGGGATTTTTACCGGAGTGTGACCGGAAAAGAAAAGGAAAAGACCGAAGCAGAAGTCTGGTATCAGGGACATGAGCCATGTATGAAGGGTGCGTATGAAGAGACAGACCTGGCGGGGATTTTTCCGGCAAAGATCAGTAGCGCGCTGGTGGATGGGATGGAAGATTTTAACAAGAAAATTCGAGGTTTTTCGCATCCTCTTTCCATTCTTTCCGGAGTGGAGAGCAGAACCTCTTCGCCGGTACGGATCGTAAGAGATAATCATTCGCTGGAAAGCGTGATTGGAGGATTTTATCCTTGCGGAGAGGGCGCAGGATATGCCGGCGGGATTACGTCGGCGGCAGCAGACGGTATTAAAATCGCAGAAAAAATTCGACAAAAATATGCACCGTTTTTATAGAAAACAGCTGTGTTAAGAAAAAAATAATATTTAAAAAGTCTATACACGTTTTTTAAAATATGCTAAAATGATACCAGTTTGTGATTCAAAAGAGGAGGAGTACAGATGAGAGGAGCCGGAAGTAAGAATGCCTGGGCGTTATTTCTGCTGATTTTGGCAGGAATTGTTCTGGGTGGCTTTATCGGTGTGCTTGCAGAAGGGGTTCCAGCACTTAGCTGGCTTTCTTATGGACAGACTTTCGGGGTAGAGACACCGATTGTTTTGAACCTCGGACTTATCGTTATTACGTTTGGTCTTACGATTAAGATCACGATCGCAAGCATTATTGGAGTGATTATCTCCATATTCATTTATCGTTTCTTATAGGATGTATAAAGCATCCCATATACAAGGGTGGAGAGTCTGGTGTGAATCAACAAATCCTGCAAAAGGATGAATCAAAAAAATACCATTCGAGAAATGTTATCAGAAGAGCGGCCATATGAAAAATGTGAACGCTTTGGGGCGGGCAGTTTAACAGATATTGAATTGCTCGCTGTTTTGTTAAGGACTGGAACAAAGGGAGAGAGTGCACTGGATCTTGCCAGGAAGCTTTTTTATCCCGGAGAAGGTACACAGCCACAAGCCAAAGCCCATCTTCAAAGCTGGACAAAAGAAGAACTGCTGAAAATCAGTGGAATCGGAAGAGTAAAGGCTATTCAGATCTTATGCCTTTGTGAACTTTCCAAGAGAATGTCCCAGCTTTCAGCCAGAGAAGATCTGGATTTTTCAAGACCGGATACAATTGCAGCATATTATATGGAAGATATGCGCTATTACAGGCAGGAGCATTTGAAACTGCTGATGCTGAATACGCGTTCCAGACTGATCGGAGAAAGCGAAATTTCGAGAGGGACAGTAAATATGTCCGTAATTTCCCCGAGAGAGCTTTTTTATAGAGGCATTGCAAAAGAACGCAGTCTATATTATATTGTTGCACAATCATCCAAGTGGTGATCCGATGCCGAGCAGGGAAGATATTCTTGTGACGCAGCGCATCCGGGAGGGTGGAAGCCTTCTTGGAATTGAACTTCTGGATCATCTCATTATTGGTGATAACTGCTATGTATCACTCGCAGAGCAGAAGCTGCTTAAGGAAAAGTAGTATGGAAAGGAACTTTAGATTATGGCGCGAAATATTTACGGTCTTGATCTCGGGACTTATGAGATCAAGGTGTATGATAAAAAGCAGGACAGTACGTGGAAAGAGAAGAATGTAATTGCTATTGTGGACGGAAAAGAGATCTTGGCTGTCGGCGATGAAGCATATGCGATGTTCGAGAGAACACCGGGAAATATTGAAGTGGTGTTTCCGATGAAAGAAGGTGTAATCAGCAGATTTACGGATATGCAGTATCTTCTTCAGAATCTGCTGAAGAAAGAGCGCCGTTTTACAAGAGGATCAGAATATCTGATCGCAGTACCTACGGATGTCACAGAAGTTGAAAAACGGGCGTTTTTTGATCTGGTTGTTCATTCAACGGCGAAGGCAAAAGAAGTGAGTATTGTAGAACGCGGTGTTGCGCAGTGTATCGGAATGGGAATTGATGTCCGGAAGACAAAAGGGATGCTGATCGTTGATTTTGGTGCGGCTACAACCGAATTATCTGTAGGTTCAGGTGGCATGGTACTTAATAAAATGCTTAAGATTGGTGGTATGACATTTGATGCGGCAGTTCAGAATATGGTCCGCCGGAATTATGATTTTCTGATCGGAAGACAGACAGCCGAGGCTCTCAGAAAACGTTTTGGAGTGCTTGGCGGAAACGGAAAAGCTTCCATGGTGGTTGCCGGACGTAATCTGGTTGTTGGTGTACCAAGATACCAGGAAATCCCAAGCAGTGCGGTACGGGCTGCGATGAAAGAATCTCTGGAAACCTGTACTTCGCAGATTGGTCAGTTGATTGAACGGACCCCACCGGAGGTAGCCCGTTCAATCAGAAAGAATGGAATCTGTCTGACGGGTGGTGTTTCCAGGCTGCCGGGGCTTGACCGGTACATAGAAGCTGTGACTGGATATCCGGTGCATGTGGCTGCTAAGCCGGATCTGTGTGCAGTAGAAGGGTTGCGACGGATGATCAATTCAAAAGAACTTAAAAAACTTTCGTACTCAATGTTGGATGAAAATTATAGGTGGATAAGATAGATGAAAAGAAAGAATCAATTTTCAACATCAAATAAATACTGGTTGCTGATCCTTGCTATCATATGTATTGTATTGATGGGACTTTCCGGATTTGCAGAGTCCGGGAAAGGACCGCTTTCCTGGGCAGCAGGTTACACGATCGTGCCGATGCAGAAAGGAATCAACCGTGTCGGGATGTGGATCGGCGATGTTTCAGAGAATTTTGCAACACTTCAGGAAATAAAAAAAGAAAACAAAGAACTGAAATCCCGCCTGGAAGAGATGACGACTGAGAATAACCGATTGCAGCAGAATTCAGCAACGCTGGAAAGATATAAAGAACTATATAAGATGGATCAGAATACAGCGGATTATCCGAAAGTTGCTGCGAATGTAATCGCCAGCGAGAATAGCAACTGGTTTTCGAAATTTACGATTGATAAGGGAAGCAATGATGGGATCAGGGAAGATATGAATGTCCTATCTGGAACCGGACTGGTTGGGATCGTCACAGAAGTCGGACCGAACTGGGCAACAGTAAGTTCGATTATCGATGATAAAAATGTAAGTGCCATGATCCTGACAACCTTTGACAAATGTATTGTAAGCGGAGATCTGCAGACGGTGCAGGACGGACTTTTTAAAATTTGAACAGCTTGCCAATAATGAAAATGAAGTGGCGGTCGGAGAACAGGTTGTAACATCGAATATCAGCAGCAAATATCTGCAGGGACTTCTGGTTGGATATATTTCAGAGGTAAATGTAGATTCCAATAACCTGACAAGATCCGGATATATCATTCCTGCTACGGATTTTAAGGAATTACAGGAAGTTCTTGTTATTACAACAACAAAGCAGGATCTGATCGATGGAAAAGGTGAAAGTGGAAGCGATAACGGAGGCGAATAGACATGAAAAAGATTAAAAGGATCCTGATCTGTGCTGTGTTGATCACTGTCTGTTTCCTTCTGGAGACAACGGTGTTTCAAAAGCTGGCGTTTGCCTCGATTATTCCGAATCTCCTGATTATCGTGACGTCCTCATTTGGATTTATGAGGGGACAAAAAGAAGGAATGATCATCGGCTTTTTCTGTGGACTTTTAAAAGATATACTAGGTGGAAATCTGCTTGGATTTTATGCGCTGATCTATATGCTGATCGGATATGGCAACGGATTTTTCCAGAGAGTATTTTATGACGAAGACATCAAACTCCCGTTGGCACTTATTGCCGGCAGCGAGTTTCTATATGGTATGGTGATTTATGTCCTTTTATTCATGTTAAAAAGTGATTTCCATTTTTTGCATTATCTGAGACATGTGATCATGCCGGAACTGGTTTACACGATTCTGGTTACACTTGTTCTGTATCAGATCATTCTGCATATTAACCGAAGACTTGAAGAAGAAGAAAAAAGGAGTGCTAGCAGATTTGTTTGATTTATTGGATCGTCTGAAAAGATGGTTTATCGACTTGGTAAAATCTAGAGTGTTTGTGCTGATGCTTGTGTTTATTGTGCTTTCTACAATTTTGATACAGCGTGTGTTTGTTTTACAGATCGTAAACGGACAGGCATATCTGGATGACTATAAGCTTCAAATCCAGAAAACAAAAGAGGTACAGGGAACCAGAGGTCGTATCCTGGACCGGAACGGAGTGGTTCTGGCAGATAACAAGCTCGCATATTCCGTCACGATTGAAGACAACGGTGACTATGATACGGTCAAAGAGAAAAATAAAATCATCAATGCAACAATTGAGAAAGTGATCAGTATTGTTGAATCGAATGGAGATTCTATTGTCAATGATTTCAAAATTATTCTCAATGATAATGGAGAATATGCTTATTCCATGACAAGCGAGGTGCAGCGTCTGCGGTTCCTTGCGGATGTGTTTGGAAAAGCAACCATTGATAAGCTCAGTAACAAGCAGAAGGCATACAGTGCGGCAGATCTGATGCATTATCTCTGTACAGATGAGACCTACGGTTATGGGCTGGACGAACAGAAGCTGTCCAAAGAAGAAATCCTGAAGCTGGTAACAATCCGGTATTCCATGGGACTGAATCGCTATCAGAAGTATGTGGCTACAACGATTGCAAGTGATGTCAGTGAAAGTACAACAGCTGCTATTATGGAGAACCTGGATACTCTTCAGGGAGTTAATATTGAAGAGGATTCAATCCGTTATTATCCGGACAGCAAATATTTTGCGTCTATTCTTGGTTATACGGGCGTGATTTCACAAGATGAATATGATGCGTTGGATGAAAAGGAGTCGGACTCGTATTCTCTTACGGATGTGGTTGGAAAAGCAGGGCTGGAGCAGACACTGGATAAAACACTTCAAGGTGAAAAAGGTGAAATCAAACTTTATGTTAACAGTGTGGGAAAGGTCATTGAGTCCAAGCAGGGGAAAAAGGCAAAAGCAGGAAATGATGTCTATCTTTCTATTGATGCCAATCTGCAAAAGGCAGCTTATGATCTCCTGGAAGAAAAGCTTGCCGGAATCATCCTTTCCAATCTGACTACGTCTCTGACCTATGACCGTACACAGGCAGAAGAGGGAAGTGATGTGAAGATACCGATTGGTGATGTTTACAATGCATTTATTTCCAATGAGATTCTGAATGTGGGACATTTTGAAACTGCGGATGCCGGGGAGACTGAGAAAAGTGTGTATGCGTCATTTTCTTCCAAAAAGGAGGCAGTGCTTGCAGATGTGATGGCACAGCTGAGTGATTCAGGTGCGCCGGCATATAAAGACTGTGATGAGGATATGCAGGCATATCTCAGTTATATTATCAGTACTGTACTTACCCAGAATGCAGCAATCATTCAGAAAGATTCGATTGATACCAATGATTCTACATATATTGCGTGGGAAAATGATGAGAGCATCAGTCTCTATACTTATCTGAATTATGCGATCTCCAAGAACTGGATCGATACATCAAAACTGACTGATTATATGAACAGTGACAGTGAGTATTCGGATCAGAATGAAGTATATCAGGGGATTCTGGCGTATATCAGTGCAAATCTTCCTAAGGATTCCGGATTTGACAAACTGATCTACAAGTATATGATACGCAATGAAGAAATCACAGGAAGCCAGATTGGTATGATGCTTTATGAGCAGGGAATTCTGGATTATGATGCAGATGTTTATAATAAGCTTGCGGATGGTACAATGACCGCCTATGATTTCATGTATTCCAAGATTGAAGATCTGGAAATCACACCGGGACAGCTTGGACTGGAACCATCTACCGGATCGGTTGTAGTAACTGACACGAAGACCGGACAGCTTCTTGCCTGTGTATCCTATCCGGGATATGATAATAACCGGCTTGCAAATACCATGGATTCAGGCTATTATACAAAGCTTTTAAATGATCAGTCAGCACCGTTATATAATAATGCGACGCAGGAGAAGACGGCACCGGGATCTACTTACAAACCACTGGTTGCTGTTGCCGGACTGACAGAAGATGTCATTGATACCAGTACGTATATCAGCTGCGGCGGACTCTATGAGAAAATTTCACCGAGTCCACGATGCTGGATTTATCCGGGGTCGCATGGAAGTCTGAATGTGACGAGTGCGATCCAGCATTCCTGTAATATGTTCTTCTATGAAGTTGGATACCGTCTGGGACTTACAAACCAGATGCTCAGTAATGCAAAGAGCAGCGAGTCGGGATATTCTTCTGACCAGGGATGTGAGACGCTTCTGAAATATGCGACTATGTTTGGACTGAACCAGACAACAGGAATCGAAATTCCGGAATCGTCACCTCAGGTATCTGATCAGGACTCTGTACGTTCTGCAATCGGTCAGGGTACTAATAACTATACGACAACTCAGCTTGCAAGATATGTTACAGCAATTGCAAACAGAGGAACTGTTTATAATCTTTCTCTTCTGGATCATGTGGAAAATAAGGATGGTAAGGTAACAAAAACTTACGAACCGAATGTGCTGAACCAGATAGAGGGTGTTTCGGAAATACATGGGATGCTGTTCAGTCGGGAATGCGGGCAGTTGTTACCAGCAACAGTACATATTCTTCGCTGGGAAATATTACAATGTCAGGTAAAACCGGTACGGCACAGCAGAGTACTACACATCCGGATCACGGTCTGTTTGTTGGCTATGCGCCAAGTGACGACCCGGAAGTCGCATTTGCGATTCGTATCAAAAATGGTTATGAATCTTTATATCCGTCAGAGATTGGAAGAGACCTGATGCGCTATTATTATGGAGAGACAAGCCGTGATGAGCTGATCACAGGGCATGCATCGGCAGCAGGTTCATCATCGACACATGGAGACTAGATTGAGGGGGATCACAGGTATGAAACAGAAAGTCATCATTAAAAGTAATAAATACGGTCTGATTGTTCATATGGATCCTGATGCAGAGTATACAGAGATTCTGAAGGAATTGAGAGAAAAATTTACCGAATCTGCCCGCTTTTAAAGATGCGACCATGGCGGTTACGTTTGAAGGGCGGATTCTTACAAAACCACAGGAAGAAGAGGTCATTGGTCTGATCACTGATGTCGCTCATATCCATATTGTCTGTATTTTTGATGCTAATGAAAATACAGAAAGATTATACAAAAAAGTAGTAGAAGACTCTCTTAACAGTTTAACCAGAAAAGAAGGTCAGTTCTACAAAGGTACGCTCAGACAAAGGCAGGTACTGGAGACAGAACAGAGTATTATTATACTTGGCGATGTAGAGTTTGGTGCAACCGTAGTATCCAAGGGCAATATTGTTGTGCTGGGTGCGGTAAGGGGAACGGTACATGCCGGGGCAACAGGAGATCGGAATGCGTTTATTACGGCGTTGTCGATGAGACCGCATGTAATGAAGATTGCAGATATTGTATCAACACATACATATCTTCAGGACGAAACCGTAAGACCAAGTATCGCCCGTCTTGACGGCAAGCGCATTTATATCGATCCACTGGAGAATTTAGAGTGGTAGGAGGATCTGAAAAATGGGTGAAATTATTGTAGTGACATCGGGAAAAGGCGGTGTCGGAAAAACAACAACGACAGCAAATATAGGTGCCGGACTTTCAAGGCTCGGGAAAAAGGTACTGGTGATCGATACGGATCTGGGTCTTCGGAATCTGGATGTTGTCATGGGACTTGAAAACCGGATCGTATATAATCTGGTCGACGTGATCGAAGGTGGCTGCCGTTTGAAGCAGGCGATGATCAGTGATAAGCGTCATGAAAATCTGTATCTGCTGCCATCGGCACAGACAAAGGATAAGTCAGCGATCACACCGGAGCAGATGATCAAGCTTACAAATGAGCTTCGAGATGAATTTGATTACGTTTTACTGGATTGTCCGGCAGGGATTGAGCAGGGATTCCAGAATGCGATTGCCGGAGCTGACAGAGCATTTGTTGTGACAACGCCAGAAGTATCCTCCATTCGTGATGCTGACCGCATCATTGGGCTGCTGGAGCAGAATCACATGAAAAAACTGAATCTTATTATTAACCGTATCAGGATGGATATGGTGAAAAGAGGAGAGATGATGTCAGTAGAAGATGTGACAGAGATTCTTCCTATCGATCTGATCGGAGCAATTCCGGATGATGAACAGGTCGTGATCGGAACGAATCAGGGAGAGGCGGTTGTAGATATGGATTCGCTGGCAGGAAAAGCATATACTAATATCTGCCGGCGTATAACCGGTGAAGAAGTGCCATTTCTCGATCTGGATAAACAGGAAAGTTTGTTTTACAAACTTTCCCATATGTTTAAAAGAAATTAGGAGGATGTATCATGCATGTATTTGAAAGAGGTATGCACCATTCATCTGTCCGCATTGCAAAAGAACGTTTGAAAAGCCTTCTTGTTTCGGACCGGGTGCAGTGTCAGCCAGATACTTATGAACTTTTGTGCGGAGAATTATACCACACAATCGGAAAATACATGAAGATAACCGATAATTTTAAAGTGGAAATAACACGTTCACAGATTAGAATCAACTTGACAGGAGAAAAATCGTGAGATTACCAAAAAGACAAAACCTTATCATTTAAAAGATGTGAAATTCGGTCTGGTCATTTCTGTTATTGCTATATCGATTATTGGAGTTATGGTAATCGGAAGTGCAAAGCAGGCAGTACAGAGAAGACAGATCATAGGACTTGTCGCCGGAGTGATCCTGATGATCATTCTTTCGATGATAGACTATGTATGGCTTCTGAACTTTTACTGGATTTTATACGGGATCAATATCATTGCACTGGTATGTGTAAAGCTGTTTGGAACCAATGTAAATGGTGCACAGCGGTGGATCGATATCGGAGTGACGAATTTTCAGCCATCAGAGCTCAGCAAAATACTGGTTGTCTTATTCTTTGCAAAATTTCTGATGAATCATGAGGATGATCTGAACAGTGCTGCAACCATCCTGAAAGCAGTAGGACTGATTGCACAACACTGATCCTGATCGTTCTTCAGCCAGACCTTTCAACAACCTTATCCATAGCGCTTGTCTTTTGTGCTATGATGTATCTGGCGGGACTGAGTTATCGATTTATCGGAACCCTGATTGCGATTCTGGTTCCGGTTACGATTATTTTTATCAGTATTGTTGTACAGCCAAATCAGCCATTTCTGCACGATTATCAGCAAAAGCGTATTCTGGCATGGCTGGAACCGCAGAAATATGCAAGTGATGAAGCTTACCAGCAGAATAATGCAATTATGGCGATTGGTTCCGGACAGCTTACTGGTAAAGGACTGAATAATAATACAACCACATCCGTGAAGAACGGAAATTTTATTTCTGAGCCACAGACAGACTTTATTTTTGCAATTGTAGGTGAAGAATTAGGTTTTGTGGGTTGCTGTATCGTGATTGGTCTGTTATTATTGATTGTAGTACAATGCATATTGATAGGACTCAGGGCACAAGATCTGGCGGGGCGGATTATTTGCTGCGGTGTAGCCGCGCAGATAGGATTTCAGTCGTTTATCAATATCGGCGTGGCAACAGGGATCTTACCAAATACAGGAATTCCCCTTCCGTTTGTTAGTTACGGACTGACTTCGCTTATCAGCTTATATATGGGAATTGGCATTGTATTAAATATAGGGCTTCAGCCTAAAAAATATCAGTAAAAGGAGCTGAGAAAATGAATATCGGACTTATTGCGCATGACTCTAAGAAAACACTGATGCAGAATTTCTGTATTGCATATCGTGGGATTTTGAGCAAGCATGAGTTGTATGCGACCGGTACAACCGGCCGGCTGATCGAAGAAGTTACTAATCTTTCTATTCACAAATATCTTGCGGGACCGCTGGGCGGCAAACAACAGCTCGGTGCGCAGATTGCACAGAATGGAATTGATGCTCTGATCTTTCTTCGGGATCCACAGAATCCAAAGCCACATGAACCGGATGTAAATGATGTCATTCGTCTTTGTGACATGCACAACATCCCGATGGCTACCAATCTTGCAACGGCAGAAATCATTATACTTGCATTAGACAGAGGAGACTTGGATTGGCGTGAGATGTATAAGTAGAGCAAAAAGTGCCGCACTGGTATGTGTGGCATCGATAAGTCTGTTTACAGGTGGTTGCATCGGAGGAAAAGGAGCAACACCTGTGACAGCATATGAACTTAAAAATTATAATCAGGATTTATACCAGGGAAAGCTTTATGCAGAGGAGCTGTGTGTAGCACAAAATGATGTGGCGTTAGAGGGATATACAGAAGATACTGAATTGCACAGTGCTGCATTATTTGATCTTACAGGAGAACGTGTATTATATTCTTATAAAGCGCATGAACGACTGTATCCTGCCAGTACAACCAAGATCATGACGGCACTTCTCGCTATTGAGAATGCAAATTTGGATGACCAGGTGACGATCAGTGGAAACGCAGATGCATCCAGTTTTCCGGCAGATGCACAGGTGTGCGGCCTTGCGAAAGGAGAAGTCTGGACACTCAGGGATCTTTTGGGAGCTCTTCTTTTGTATTCTGGAAATGATGCAGCAACTGCAATCGCGGAATATGTAGGTGGATCAGAAGAAGCGTTTGTTAATATGATGAACCGCAGAGCCCAGGAATTGATGGCGAACGGGACTCATTTTATGAATCCGCACGGACTGCATGATGACAATCATTATACAACAGCGTATGACCTTTATCTGATATTTAATGAGTGCATAAAGCATGAAGATTTTGTAAATATCATACAGAGTGAAGCATATACCGCACATTATACAGATGTGGACGGTAACAGCCAGGAGGCGTTGTTTACACCGACCAATCTCTATGCGCAGGGAGAGGTGGATGTGCCGGAGAATGTTACGATCGTAGGCGGGAAGACCGGGACAACGGATGAAGCAGGATATTGTCTGATTCTGATGGAAAAAGATTCCAGTGACAATCCATACATATCGATTGTTATGGGAGCCTCAGAAAAACCGGTTCTGTATGAGGATATGACATCATTGATCGAGGCAATCCCGTCTGGTCAGCAGTAAATGTGGTGTGTGAATCTTATCGTATACACAAAAAGGGGCATCTCTTGTCTGGGAGCCCCTTTCTTTTTTTCAAGCATGTAGAAAATACACCGAGATGGTATCAGGTACATTATCTGAGCGTATTAAGATTCGGACATGGATCCGATTCTACCAAAAAGACTGATCAGGTAGAGTCCACACAGTCCGACGATCGTGTAGACGATACGTGAGAGCCATGACATGTTTCCAAAAAGCCAGGCAATAAGATCCAGACGGAATATACCGATCAGAAGCCAGTTCACGGCACCGATGATCACGATGGTGAGTGCTGTATTATCAAACCATTTCATGTAAATATCCTCCTTATACGATTCTATACGGTTAGTATGTGTTAAAACTTTGTGATTATTCATAAATGAGAGGAAAAATATGTTATATTATAAATATTCGGATTACCTGAAAAACAAATATGGTGAAAAAGTATACAAGCTTCCGGTGAACCTTCCGGTCACATGTCCAAACCGTCTTGACGGAGATGGATGTGCATTCTGTGCCGGTGCAGGAACCGGATTTGAGGCAATGTCGGCTGCAGTTTCTGTTACAGAACAGTTGACACGGACCAGACAGATGATCACGAGAAAATACCATGCCAACAAATATATTGCATATTTTCAGAATTATACCAATACCTTTCTTCCTCCGGACAGATTTCGCAGTTATCTGATAGAGGCTACCAGGATTCCGGGTGTCGTGGAGATATCTGTTTCCACAAGACCGGATTGTGTTTCGGCTGAGTATCTTGATATTATGAGAGATATCCGCGCGATGACCGGAATTCAGATGAATGTAGAACTTGGATTACAGACAGCAAATTATCATACACTGCAGATGATCGACAGGGGACATGGTCTTGCAGAATTTATCGATGCAGTACTGCGGATTAAAAGATATACTGGTATTTCAATCTGTACCCATGTGATTCTTAATCTTCCGGGAGATACGGCAGCGGATGCAAAAGAGACTGCAAGAATCCTTACTGCGCTTGGTGTGGATATTGTGAAACTGCATTCGCTTTATATTGCCAGAAATACACGGTTGTGCGATTGGTATGAAAATGGTAAAATAACGGTATGTTCAAAGGAAGAATATTTTGAAAGAGTGATTACGTTTCTTGAACAGATTCCGGAAACCGTGGCAGTAGAACGAATGTTTTCAAGAATTCCTGAGAAAGATGCGGTGTTCTGTAACTGGGGATGCAGCTGGTGGAGGCTGAGGGACGAACTGCTGCAGAAGATGGAAGAGGAAGGCAGGTATCAGGGCAGGTGCTGTGATTATCTGAATGGTGCGGCACTGTGCCTGTTAAAATCCGAATAGATTTGGAGGCTTGATTTTTGGCTGGGAAAAAGAAGAATACGGAGGTTGTCAGCCTCCAGAAATATAAACGAAAAGGACATTTAAATATTGGTACGATTCTGTTTGGAATTATTTTTGTGTATCTTGTTTTTACCGTTCTGATCTATTTTACAAAAGACAGAGTGAGTGTATATGAGGTACGGGAAGGAAGCATTTTAAAAGACAGGAATCTTACCGGAATGGTTCTCAGAAAAGAAACGGTGGTAAATGCTGAAAAAAGCGGATATGTCAATTATTTTGTAGACGATGCACAGAAGGTTGCACTTGGAACCAATATTTACACCATTACGTCTTCCAAGCTCGAGACACAGACGGATCAGGACAGCAATGAAGAAGTTTCCCTGAATGCAGATGAATGGAACAGTATTCTGCTGAAGGCACAGGGATTTAATGAATCCTATTCACCGGAGGAGTTTAAGACGGCATCAAATCTGAAAAGTGAAGTAACAGCGATCTTACAGAACAATACGACACAGAGCAGGGTTGCACAGCTGAATTCTATTCTGCAGTCCGGAAATGTAGATGCATTTCAAAGCCCGGATGACGGAATCGTGGAGCTTTCGGTAGATGGCTATGAAAATCTGACAACAGATAATATCACGGATGAGATGTTTGATAAGGCAAATTACAGTGTCACAGAGCTTTCAGGCAACCAGAAGATTGATGCAGGGCAGCCGGTATATCGCCTGGTCACAGATGAAGAGTGGACGGTAACGGTACGCCTGACCTCTGATCTGGCACAAACCTTCCAAAAAAAAATGAACGGGGAAGATTCCCTTTCTGTTGAGGTCAGATTCCTGAAGGATAATAAGGACCTGTGGGGAACTATGCGACTTACGGAAAAGAAAAATGATATTTATGCCAATATTACTTTTAAGGATTCCATGATCCGGTATGCAGATGAACGGTTCGTGAATATTGAACTGATCCTGGAAGACGAGTCCGGGCTTAAGATTCCGAAAACCTCGGTAACGGAGAAAGACTGTTATGCTGTTCCGATAGATTATATTACGAGCGGCGGGGCTTCTCAGAACGAAGGTGTACAGGCAGACGACCAAAAAAGGAAAGACGACAACGGAATTTATTCCGGTGACGATCATTAACGAGGATACGGAATCGGGTATTGCATATCTGGATACAGAGAATCTGAAAAAGGAGATACTCTTTTGTTGCCGGAATCTTCCGATACGATGGATCTTTTGAAAACCGAAAGCATCAAAGGAGTTTATAATGTCAATAAAGGCTATGCTGTATTCAAGCAGGTTCAGATCCTGAGTGAGAGTGATGAATACTATATTATTGCAGAAGGAAACAGCTACAGTCTTTCCAATTATGATCATATTGCCCTGAACGGAGATTCTGTTCGGGATAATCAGATAGTAAGTCAATAAGAAATGGAGTGAAAGAAATGATCACAGAAAACTTAAAAGATGTGGAAGCGCGTGTATGCGCTGCATGCGAACGCTCCGGCAGAAAACGGGAGGATGTAACACTGATTGCTGTCAGCAAGACCAAACCGGTAGAAATGCTGGAAGAAGCGTATGCTTACGGTTGCCGTTATTTTGGTGAAAATAAAGTGCAGGAACTGGATGAAAAATATGACATAATGCCAAAGGATATTCACTGGCAGATGATTGGTCATCTGCAGCGCAACAAAGTAAAATATATCATCGATAAGGCAGAGCTGATCCATTCTGTTGATTCTATTCGTCTTGCGGAAACAATTGATAAAGAAGCAGCGAAAAAAGGTATTGTTGTAAATGTGCTTCTCGAAGTAAACATGGCAAAAGAAGATACAAAATTCGGTCTGATGCCAGAGGAAGTTATGGATTTTATTCATGAAATTGTCAGATTTCAACACATAAAAGTACAAGGATTGATGACAATTGCTCCGTTTGTAGAAAACCCGGAAGAAAATCGTATACATTTTGCAAACTTACGAAAATTATCTGTTGACATTGCAAAGGAAAAAGTTGATAATGTTAACATGAGTATTCTTTCAATGGGGATGACCAATGATTTTGAAGTTGCTATAGAAGAGGGAGCCACCATGGTTCGGATAGGGACAGCAATTTTTGGCGAGCGAAATTATGCTCATCAGATTTAGATACCACAGATAGGAGTGTATAAGAAAAATGGGAGTATTAGATAAGTTTTTAGACGTTATGAAATTAAACGGCGACGATGATGAGTATGATGATGATTTCTACGATGAAGATGACGATTTTGAAGATGAGTCATATGAAGAAGAGAAACCAAAAAGAATATTTTTGGAAAGAAAGATAAACCGGCTGCTTACGAAGAAGAAGAGGAAGATTATCAGCTTAAAAAATCAGGTCGTTCAAATAAAGTCACCCCGATGCGCCAGCCTTCTACACGCAGAAATGCTCCTGCAATGGAAGTTTGTGTAATCAAACCAAACGCAATGGATGATACACGCGAGATTACAGAGACTCTTCTCGCGGGAAGAACTGTTATTTTGAATCTGGAAGGTATGGATCTTGAGATCGCGCAGAGAATTATTGATTTCACATCAGGATCTGCTTTTGCAATTGATGGTAATCTTCAGAAGATTTCAAGTTATATTTTTCTGGTAACACCGGCAAATGTTGATATTTCCGGTGATATGCAGGATCTTCTGAATACTTCGTTCGATGTGCCGATCCAGAACCGTTACTAGAAGAAAGAAGACAGGGTATGGAAAAAGAAGAGACTTTACTTCGTAAACGTCTGATTGAGCTGTCTAACAATGCTTATCAGAGAGGAATCATTATGTATTCCGATTTCCTGAACCTGAATGAACTGAATATATTACATACTACGCCGAAGGATTCTTTCCCTGTTCCATACAGGACCTTTGGCGGGTATGATCCGTCAGAGCGTCAGATGGCAGCATTTCTACCTGATGCTTTTTATATGTATATGGATGAGGAAAGTATCCGCAGTACATATCCGATCCGCATTCTGAAGATCAGTCCGCTACAGCCGAAATTTGCTGAGGAATTATCACACAGAGATTATCTGGGTGCACTTCTGAACTTGGGATCACACGGGCAAAGACGGGAGATATTCTGATTCACGATAAGGAAGCTTATGTTTTTGTACATCAGGAACTGACGGAGTTTCTTGTAAAAGAACTGACCAGGGTACGTCATACAACCGTTCGTGCCGTAGAAGTAGAAAATGCAGATTTTAAATGGGAGCCAAAGTACGAAGAGATTAAGGGGACTGTTGCATCAGTACGCCTGGATTCACTTCTTTCCCTGGCTTTTTCTTCGTCCAGAAGTAAACTTACTGCATTGATTGAGGCTGGGCGTGTATATGTAAACGGAAAGCTGATTACCAGTAATGGATATCATGTAAAGGACAACGATATCATTTCCGTAAGACAGATGGGACGTTTTCAGTACGAAGGAGTTCTTTCCGAGACAAAAAAGGGACGTTATTATGTTACAATCCGAAAGTATATCTAATGGCATTAGCAGTAAAGGAGAGCATATGAAGAACAGACCAGGGTTAAAACAATATATTTTTGCAGCACTTGGAATCGTAATCCTGGTGCTTCTGGATCAGTATACAAAGCTTCTGGCAATTGCACATTTGAAGGATCAGTCTGCATTTGTGTTGTGGAATAATGTTTTTGAATTGCATTATCTTGAAAACAGAGGAGCTGCATTTGGAATTTTTCAGAACCAGCGATGGTTCTTTGTCATCATGACCGTTGTGATTCTTGTTGTTGTGAGCTGGTTTTATGGCAGAACTCCGGTAGAAAAAAGATATCTGCCACTCAGAATCTGTATGATCGTTCTGACAGCCGGAGCAATCGGGAATTTTATTGACCGTCTGACCAGAGGATATGTGGTTGACTTTTTTTTTTATTTTTCACTGATTGATTTTCCGATTTTCAATGTGGCGGATATTTATGTGACTGTGACGTTTATCGTTCTGGTTCTGCTGATCTTTTTTTTATTATAAGGACGAAGATTTTTCTATTTATTCGCGCAGACAGGAGCAGAAACATGCAGATTAAAGAATTTCAGAGTGAAGAAAATGCAGGGGAGAGAATCGACAAATTTCTCACAGAGAAAGTGCCGGAGCTTTCCCGTTCTTATATTCAAAAACTGATAAAAGAAAAAAATGTAAAGGTAAATTCCACAGTAATCAAATCTAACTATAAGGTTGCAAAAGGAGATCAAATTCAGATTACGATACCAGATTTGACGGAACCGGATATTCTGCCGGAAAATATACCATTGGATATTCTCTATGAGGATGATGATATCCTGGTGGTTAATAAGCCGAAAGGTATGGTAGTGCACCCGGCAGCAGGTCATTATACCGGAACCCTGGTCAATGCGATCATGTATCATTGCAAAGACCGGCTTTCAGGAATCAACGGTGTAATGCGTCCGGGAATCGTACACCGGATCGATATGGATACTACCGGCTCTCTTCTGGTATGTAAAAATGATACCGCACACCAGATTCTTGCAGAACAGTTAAAAGAGCACAGCATTAAGCGGATTTATCATGCGATTGTACACGGTAATATCAAAGAGGATTCCGGTACTGTGAATGCGCCGATCGGACGCCATCCGATTGACCGGAAGAAAATGAGTATCAATGAGAAAAATGGCAGAAATGCAGTGACACACTACCGGGTCCTGGAGCGTTTTGGCGAATATACTTATATTGCCTGTGAGCTTGAAACCGGTCGCACACATCAGATCCGTGTGCATATGGCAAGTATCCATCATCCGTTGCTTGGAGACTGTGTATATGGTCCGGCAAAATGTCCGTGGACACTACAGGGGCAGACACTTCATGCGAAAATTCTTGGAATTATCCATCCGAGAACCGGAAAATATATGGAATTTGATGCCCCACTTCCGGAATATTTTGAAAATTTATTGAAAAAACTACGCAAAATGTCATGAAAATCTATACATTTATTATGAATTGTTATATAATATGTATAGGATAATCATGGAATAATGACCTGCAAAGGAGCGTGACGTTTATGAGTAAAACACATACAATTATAACAATAGGTCGTCAGTTTGGAAGCGGAGGACGCGAGATTGGAAAACGTCTGGCAGATGAACTGGGAATTGAGTTTTATGATAAAGAATTGTTGTCACGGGCAGCAAAGGACAGTAAGATATGCAAAGAGCTTTTTGAGACACATGATGAAAAACCGACGAACAGTTTTCTCTATTCATTGGTAATGGATACATATTCTATGGGATTTGCATCCGGTTCTGTCAATGAAATGCCACTAAATCACAAGATTTTCCTTGCGCAGTTTGATGCGATCAAAAAGATTGCGGAGGAAGGACCGTGTGTACTGGTAGGAAGATGTGCGGATTATGCACTGGAAGAGCGGGATGATGTACTAAGTGTATTCATTCATGCAGATCTGGAAGACAGGATTAAAAATGTAGCAAAGCTGAATGAACTGACAGATAACAAAGCAAAAGATCTGATACATAAGACAGATAAACGCAGGGCAAGCTATTACAATTATTATACCAACAAAAAATGGGGCGATGCCGAAAGTTATGATATTTGTATAAACAGTTCCAAGTTTGGTGTTGACGGATGTGTGAAAGCTATCAAGGATTTTCTTGAATTAGAGGCAAGCTTGGAAGAGTAAGAACAGCGATTATAATGTTATAAGACGGGGGAAATAAAAATCCCCCGTTTTTTAGACCTGTAGCAAAATACTTATGTTCTGATAATTTCGGAACACAGGCATTATAGTGTCAAATAAAGAGAAGAAAGAGGAGACAAGAAAACATGAAATTTGTAATTCAGAGAGTAACACATGCCGAGGTTGCGGTAGAAGGAGAAGTGATCGGAAAGATTGGGAAAGGATTTATGGTGCTGATCGGAGTGGCACAGGATGATACCAGAGTGATTGCAGACAAAATGGTAAAGAAGTTGACAGGACTTCGCATTTTTGAAGATGAGAACGGAAAGACCAATCTTGCCCTGAAGGATGTGGATGGAGAACTTCTTCTGATTTCCCAGTTTACCTTATATGCAAACTGTAAAAAGGATTCCGCCCAAGTTTTATTGAGGCAGGTGCACCGGATATGGCAAATGAACTGTATGAATATATTATTGAAGAATGTAAGAAAGTGATCCCGGTTGTGGAAAGAGGAAACTTTGGCGCGGATATGAAGGTATCTCTTTTAAATGACGGTCCATTCACGATCGTGCTGGATTCGGAGCAGATTTGTTAAATTATTATTTGGTTTCTAAAGATGTATCGTGTATAATAGAATACAGATGGAATACACAAGAAAGTGGGGAATGTAATAATGAGTTATGAAGCATTAAACAGCAGGATTATGGAGATGAAGGATGAAATTCTTGCTGGAATCCAACAGAACATGAGAATTGAAAGCGTGCGTGGTGAGGCACAGCCAGACGCGCCATATGGTCCGGGACCGAAGGCTGCTCTGGAAGATGCCCTTGAACTTGGCCGCAAGCTTGGCTTCAAGGTTGGGCAGGCAGACAATCGTATAGGCTGGGTAGAATATGGAGAAGGAAAAGAGATGGTAGGCGTTCTTGGTCATGTAGACGTTGTACCGGCTGGCGATACCGGTTGGACTTATCCTGCCTATGGTGCCGAGATCCACGATGGAATTCTTTGGGGAAGAGGATGTCTGGATGATAAGGGACCGATCATTGGATCAATTTACGCATTGAAGGCGATCCGTGACCTGAATCTTCCAATTGACCGTAGAATCCGTGTTATTTTTGGATCTGATGAGGAATGTGGCTCTTCATGTGCAGCATATTACGTAGAGAACGGATATGAGATGCCGACGATCGGATTTACTCCGGATGCAGATTTTCCGGTTATTTTCTGTGAAAAAGGAACGACCGGCATCAAAGGTGGTTCTAAGGTTTATGACAAAGGTCATATCGAAGTGGAATATTTTGGTGGTGGAATTGCTGACAATGTCGTGATTCCAACTTGTAAACTGATCGTAAAAGGAGACATTAAGGTAGCAGAGACAGAAGGAATCACTGTGACGCATGAAAACGGAAAAACAATCGTTGAAGCGGTGGGAAGAAGTGCACATGGAAGTACCCCGCATCTTGGCGTAAATGCAGCAATTCTTCTTTTGAATGCAGTGAAAGAGAATGAATTTGGTGGAGAATTCCAGCAACTGATGGAATTTCTTCTGAAAGAGATCGGAACGGAGACAAATGGAGAATCACTGGGAGTACATTATGTGGATGAAGAAACTGGTGAGACAACCGTAAACCTTGGTATTGTTTATTATGATGGAGAAGAGACCTATTTTACATTAGATGTCCGTTATCCAAAAAATGCAGATCCGAAAGTTGTTGATGATACACTGATCAATCATATCAACAGTTACACATTCGATGTGCTCCGGAAAAATAACCACAAAATTCTCTATGTACCAAAAGACTCTGAACTGGTGACAAAGCTCGTTCATGTATATGAAGAAGAGACTGGCGAGCACTTGGAACCACTTGCAATCGGTGGTGGAACTTACGCAAAGAAATTCCAGAACATGGTTGCATTTGGACCGGTATTTCCAGGTGAAGCAGACGTGATCCATCAGCCAGATGAACATGTGGAAGTAGAAAAGCTTCTCCGTGCACTGCAGATTACGGCAGCAGCAATGTACGAACTTGCAAAAAAATAGTATAAAACAGTACTGACTGAATCATCTGAATATGTCATATATAGATACGAGCATCGAAGGGTGAGTTGTTCAATGGAAACAATAGCCGGATAAGATGACAGGTTGAGAATACCTGTACATCTTATCCGGCTTTTTTGATGCATTAAAAAAATATTTATGATAGTAAGAGAAAAAGGGATATGGAGAAGAACATATATAAAAAACAGGTGAGTACTTGCAAAAAGCACTTCTATCTGAGATGCTTCTGCAAGTGTACTCACCTGTTTTTTAAAATTAACGGAAGAAGCGCATAACAGCAGCAACTTTCCCTAAAATCGTAACATCTTCAAGGATAAATGGTTCCATTGCATCATTCTCCGGCTGAAGACGGATCACACCTTCTTCTCGATAAAACGTCTTTACCGTTGCACCGTCATCAATCAGAGCAACAACCATGTCACCGTTCTCTGCAGTTGCCTGCTTTTCCACAATGACATAATCTCCATCCAGTATACCGGCATTTATCATACTTTCACCCTGAACTTTCAGCATAAAGAGTTCTTTATTTGATGAAATATATTCAGTAGGAACAGGATAGTAATCTTCAATATTCTCCTGTGCAAGAACCGGTTCTCCTGCAGCTACATGGCCTACGATCGGAATCTGAACCATCTCACGTCTTGTGAGATTAAATGAATCATCCAGAATCTCGATTGCACGTGGTTTGGTTGGGTCACGTCGTATGTATCCGTTCTTCTCAAGAGTCTCGAGATGAGAGTGTACAGAAGAAGTTGACTTCAGATTCACAGCATCACAGATCTCACGTACAGCCGGTGGAAAACCACGTTGCAGGATCTGGGACTTAATATATTCAAGTATCTCTTCCTGTTTCTTGCTAATATTACCTTTACTCATAAAAGACCTCCTAAATCTGTATCTATATCAATTTGAAGTATTATCTGAACTATTAAAATTATCATATCATACAGAAGAAAAAATAGCAAACAAATGTTTAGAAAATACGTTCGATTTGCATATTGACAAACGTATGTTCTTGCTGTATATTGATAACAGAACAGTTGTTCGAGAACATGCTTTCTGGTATATAGGAGAACTGAAAAGATTACAGAAGAAAAGGGAGGAATTATCATGAGATCAGAGAAAAGAAAAGATATGTATGCAGATCGATATCATGCAGGAGCAAAAGGACAGAAGCACTGTCATTATGCAAAGCACCGTAAGACGAATTCTATCAGACGGTTTGTGACAGGAATTGCGGCTCTGGTGATGGTTATGTCATTGAGTTTTGGATTTGGAAGCTTTTTCTCTAGTGCGCACGATAGCAAAGCTGAAGAACCTTCCGAGAGAGAGATATTATAAAAGTGTCCAGCTTGAAAAAGGAGATTCACTCTGGAGCATTGCACAAAGATACAGACGAACAGAAGATTCCATATATGAATATATGGATGAGCTGGCAGAAGCAAATCATTTAAGTTTAAAAGACAGGAATAATCTCCAGGAAGGAGACTATCTGGTTGTTTCGTATTATGGAGATGATTCTGTTTATTAAAGACCATCTGTGCTGTCAGGTAGCAGCGAATAATCTGCCTGATAGCACATTATATACACTCTATTTTTTATAAAAGTCTAAAAGACTAAGACATTCTTAAGGTCTCTAACCAAGATCCCATCGCTCACCCCGTCTTAGTCTTTCCGGACTTTTTAATTTTATACTAAGAAATTATTTTTAATATAAAACAGCAGACAGAGATTTATTTCACAATCAGAAAGTAGTATAATCAAAAAAGAGAGTGCAATAATGGATGCGAAGAAGATTAATTATAAGACAAAACTTATTTTATATTTTTAAGGCTATACTTGATTTTACTAGTGACTTTAAAGGATTATCATGATAAAATCAAATGAGTGTATTTAATTTTAGAATAAAAGAGGAGATTTTGTTATGGATAATCATAAAAAAAGGAGTACATTTTCTGGTAAATTAGGATATGTACTGTCAGCAGCAGGAGCTTCTGTAGGTCTTGGAAATATCTGGAGGTTTCCTTATCTTGCGGCAAAATATGGCGGAGGAATTTTTCTGCTTATCTATATTCTGTTAGCCCTTACTTTCGGTTATACGATGATAATTGCTGAATCAGCAATTGGCCGTATGACAAGAAAAAGTCCGGTAGGTGCGTTCAAATCTTTCGGAAAGTCAAAATGGATTTCTTTTGGGGGATGGATTAATGCGATTATTCCGGTTCTGATTGTACCATATTATTCTGTAATTGGAGGATGGGTTATCAAGTACCTTTTGGAATATGTAAAAGGGAACAGCAGTAGTCTGGCTCAAGATGGATATTTCAGAGTTTATTTCAAATGGATTTTCTACAGAAATCTGTTTTATCATATTCTGTCTGATTACATTGATTATTATTTATGCAGGTGTTCGGAATGGAATTGAGCGTGTTTCAAAGTTTATGATGCCGATTTTGATCGTGCTTTCGCTGATCATTTCCATTTACTCAGTAACACGACCAGGTGCAATGGAAGGCGTGAAGTATTTTCTGGTGCCAAATCCAAAGAATTTCTCATGGATGACTGTGGTTGCTGCTATGGGACAAATGTTCTATTCGTTATCCATTGCGATGGGTATTTTGATCACATTTGGTTCTTATATGAAGAAAGATATTTCGATTGAAGATTCTACAAGAAATGTAGAAGTATTTGATACAGCGATTGCAATTATGGCAGGACTTATGATCATCCCAGCCGTATTTGCGTTTTCAGGTGGAAATCCGGATACGTTACAGGCAGGGCCGGCACTGATGTTTATTACAATACCAAAGGTGTTTGAGAATATGGGATTGGGAACAGCAATTGGAATTCTGTTCTTTCTGCTTGTTCTTTTTGCTGCGCTGACAAGCTCAATCGCATTGACAGAGAGTGCAGTATCTACATTTGAAGATGAAATCGGCTGGAGTCGTAAAAAGTCTACTGTGCTTGTTGGTGTGATCATGATAGTATTAGGAAGTTTATCTTCACTTGGATATGGACCACTTGCATTTGTGAAAATTATTGGTATGCAGTTCTTGGATTTCTTTGATTTCCTGACTAATTCGGTAATGATGCCGATCGCGGCACTGATGACAAGTCTTTTGGTAGCTAGAGTTGTTGGGGTAAAGAAGATAGAAGAAGAGATTATTCATGGAGAAAGTGCATTCCGCAGAAAGAAGATTTTTGCTGTTATGATTAAATATCTGTGTCCAATCTTTGTTCTGATTATTTTGATCAGTTCTGTGGCGAATGCATTTGGATGGATTTCTATGTAGAATAATATGTGAAAAAAGGAGTATAAAGAAATGGAACAGATGAAAGTTGGAATTATCGGTGCTGGGCGAATTGCAGCAAATATGGCGAAAACACTGGACGGTATGGACGATGCGGCTGCATATGCCATTGCTGCAAGAAATCTTGACAGAGCGCAGAAATTTGCCAAAGAATGGGGATTTGAAAAGGCGTATGGCTCATACGAAGAACTGGTAAATGATCCGGAAGTAGAGTTGATTTATATCGCGACACCACATCCGTTTCATATAGAACAAGCCAAACTTTGTATCAATCATGGGAAACCGGTACTTTGTGAAAAACCATTTACTGTAAATGCTGTTGGAGCAAAAGAAGTATTTGCTCTCGCAAAGGAAAAAGAAGTCTTTATTACGGAGGCAATTTGGACAAGATACCTTCCATCCCGTAAAATAATCGATGATATTATTGCAAGTGGTGAAATCGGAGAAATAAAGGGATTTCAGCAAATCTCGGATATGATATGCATACAAAAGAACGTCTGATCGATCCGAAGCTTGCCGGTGGAGCACTATTAGATGTAGGTATTTACCCACTGAATTTTGCAAGCATGGTTTTAGGCGATGATGTTGAAGAAACGCTTTCTTCCTGTGTAAAATTTGACAGTGGAGTGGATGCACAGAATTCCATTATTCTGAAATACAAAAATGGATCGATGGCTTCTATACAAAGCAGTGCACTTACCGGTACAGAACAATATGGTATGATATATGGGACCAAGGGGTATCTGATTGCGGAAAATATTAATGATATTACAGCGGTAAAAGTATATACACCGGATCGGGAATTTGTAAGGGAAATTACAATGCCAGAACAGATCACTGGGTTTGAATATGAAGTACGCGCTTCTATGAAGGCTATCCGTGAAGGAAAACTTGAATGTATGGAAATGCCGCATGAAGAAAGTATTCGCATCATGGAACAGATGGATGGACTTAGAAAAGACTGGGGGATTGAATATCCATTTGAAAAAGGAAACAGACCGTGTTAGTAATTATCAGCTGTCCCTGGCAAAAGTTGTCTTGGGACAGCAGTATTTTGAATAACCAATCTATACGACAAATACCGATTTTTCCAAAAGATATAGACAAATCTTCCGAAACCATGCTATAATCATACCTATATCGGGGAAATTTATGGAATTTAGGAGGTTCTTAGGATCATGCCATCTGATACAAAAACATACCAGGAAGAAACTTATATTGATAATACTATTCGTCTTCGTGGTGTTTTAAACACCATGCCTGACTTTGCACGTGATTATTTTCGTGCCATTGAACCAACCACATCACCAAAGACACGAATATCGTATGCATATGACATCCGTTTGTTCTTTCAGTTTTTACTTGAAGAAAATCCTGTTTATAAACATCACTCAATTAAGGACTTTCAGGTACAGGATCTGGAAGCTATTCAGCCGGTTGATATTGAGGAATATCTGGAATATCTGAAGGTCTATGATACTACAGATGTTCATACAAAAGAAACCAAACAGGTCACAAACTCTGAACGCGGCTTATTCCGCAAAATGTCTGCATTACGCAGCTTTTATAATTATTTCTTTAAAAGACAGATAATTCAGAAAAATCCGACTTTATTTGTAGATATGCCGAAGCTACATGATAAGGCGATCATACGTTTGGATACCGATGAGGTTGCAAAGCTTTTGGATTATGTGGAATCCTGTGGTTCCAAATTAACCGGTCAGGCACTCTCCTATTATAATAAGACGAAAGAACGTGATATTGCGATCATTACTCTTCTACTAGGAACAGGTATTCGAGTATCGGAGTTAGTTGGACTGGACCTGTCAGATGTGGATTTCAACAATAATGGGGTCATGGTGACACGAAAAGGTGGAAGCCAGATGGTTGTTTATTTTGGTGAAGAGGTGGAAAAAGCACTTCGCAATTATCTGGAGACATACCGTAAAGCGGTAACGCCCCTTGCTGGCTATGAAAATGCTTTGTTTTTATCAACCCAAAGACGCCGGATCGGTGTGCAGGCGGTTGAAAATATGGTTAAAAAGTATGCCAGTCAGATTACAAATAAAAGAATCACGCCACATAAGCTCAGAAGTACCTATGGTACTGCCCTTTATAAGGAAACGGGGGATATTTACCTGGTAGCGGATGTTCTGGGGCACAAAGATGTCAATACAACGAAAAAGCACTACGCTGCAATCGATGAAGACAGACGACGTAGTGCTGCAAATGTGGTAAAATTGCGGGAACCGTAAATTGTCAAAGTACGGTTAAATAATATCCTAATATGGATAAATTTTTACAAATGATAAATTGGTGAATAATAAAATGCCATCATCATTTCATCGATGTGACTGATATGATGATGGCATTTTATTATTTTTTTTACTCTTAATGTCCTTAAATAACTCTTCTGTTCCGGCGTGATCCGGTAGCTTTCAATTGCTTTCTGAATCGTCTTATTATGTGTCCAGGTGTCCAGCCTTTGCTCTTCCAGATAAGGAATGATCTGGTCATACTGCTTTGCAAGAGCGGTAGCAAAATACCAAGCACGCATCATGTTTACATAATATTCGTCTGATTTAACTTCGGCTACCTTTTTGGGATATTCCGGTTTAAACTGTTCATCCAGATAATACCGCATCAGCATTCCAATTCCAAAACGGACGATATAAGGGTGATCCGATGCTATCCAGCAGCAGACTTCCTGGATAAATATGTCCAGATGTTTTTTACTGTCCGGAGCGCGATCATATCACAGGTTGCCCAGTTGTCTATATACGGGAGAAAACGGTCCAGTGCGGCAATACAGGATGGGTACGCTTTAATCTGTTCAATCAGCAGTCCATGAAGGTTGTTTTCTTCATAATATTTATGTGGAAGCACTTCAAGAAATGCAGAAACATTGTCTGTTTTACCGAATTTTTTTGCGTATGCGCGCAAAGAAGGAGTCCGCACACCGATGACGGTTTCCTTATTGACTGTCGGCATCAGTTTTGCCTGAAAATCCCGATAAGCAAGATCCTGTATTGCAAAGAGATCTGCTTGTACATTTTCTATTACTTCTCTACTGCTCATTTGTCATTTCCTCCTGAAATATTGTAGATTTATAATTCGGTATAACGAAATTTGCTACAGCTTGACAGTGGTTTACGCATTTATAAGATCGTGCCTGTCTCATAGAGAGCATTCTTCCGCTCCATACGCTTTAATTCCGGCAATACGGTAAGTAACATGGTGATGAAGCATAATCCTCCACCAATGACGTTAGAAACCGGCTCAGCGAGAAATACGCCGTCTGTTCCCATATGCAGGGCATACGGCATTAGATATGTCAGAGGCACGACGATAAATACCTTCCGAAGTAGTGAGAAAAAGATTGCTTGCTTCTTCTTATTCAGGGATTTAAAGACCGTTTGGCCAATGTATTGCATATCCATGCAGATAAACGCTGCAAAATACTGCTTCAGGGCAGGAACTGCATCTTTCATCAACGTAGCATCTGAACTGAAAATTCCGATCAGGGTTTTCGGCGCGATGATGATAATACTCCACATCACAGCTGTGTATCCGAGAATCATAAGTGCCATCATGGCACCGGCTTTTCTTACACGGCATGGGCGTCGTGCACCATAATTGTAACTCAGGATTGGCGAAGTTCCTTCGTTGATTGCATAAATCGGAGTTTCTACAAGCTGTCTGACACTGGATACGATGGTCATAACAGAAATGTAGATATCTCCGCCTGTGACGGAAAGTACATTGTTGCAGACAATCGTTACCAGACTGTTTGTCAACTGCATGATAAATCCGGCAGTTCCCAGGCTTACAATGTTTTTTGCATAAGCTGTACAGCTGGCAAGTTCCTCTTTTTGAGGAGCCTCACTTTCAGTTCTGCTTTCTTTGTAAGAAAGAAAAAGACAAATGCAGCAGAAAGTGTCTGAGAAATGACCGTTGCAATTGCGGCACCGCGCACACCAAGCCCGAACACAAAAATAAACAACGGGTCAAGCAGCAGGTTCGTTACTGCCCCTATGGTAACTGAAAGCATGCCGATGGTTGAATATCCCTGTGCATTGATGAATGGGTTCATACCGGTTGCAATCATAGAGGGCAGAGTTCCGATCAGGTAAAGCATCAGGTACGGATATGCATAGATTAGAGAGTCTTTTGAGGCACCAAACAGTACCAGGATCGGGCGGGCAAATAAAAAAGCCAATTACCATGAGTACAATGGCACAGACACAGACCATGGAAAAAGAAATATTCATAATTTTTTTCGCTTCCTGTGGCTCATTTTTGCCGCGCTCAATCGAAAATAATGGTGCCCCGCCGCTTCCGAATAGATTGCTGAATGCGGTAATGATGACAATTACCGGGAAACAAAGACCGACTGCACCAAGTGCTGCAGTTCCGATGTGCGGGATACGTGCAATATAAATCCGGTCTACAATGTTATAAAGTAAACTTAAAATCTGGGCAACCAGCATCGGGAGCGATGCTCCAAGGATATTACTGGTTATCGTTCCATTTTCAAAATCGACTCGTTTCATTTGTAAATTCATTCCTTTTTATTTTTCTTGCTTTTTAATTCTAACATGATGTAATATATATGTAAATTATTGTTTTTATATGATAATTCAATAAAAATCATATGGATAATATATTTTCATTTTTAAATAATCAGGAGATGAATTACATTTTTATGGAAATCAGACAGTTGGAATATTTTCGTGCGATCGTAGATGCCGGAACGATCAGCGGTGCAGCAAGAGTTCTTCACATGACCCAGCCACCGCTGAGCTATCAGATGAAGATGCTGGAGGAAGAATTACAGGTATCACTCTTTTTGCGAGGTACAAAGAAAATTACGCTTACAGATGCCGGAAAGACGCTTTATGAGCAGGCCGGTAATCTTCTGATGCTTGCAGATCTGACCAAACAGGAGGTTGTCAAATCCGGTCAGGCAGCTACCCTCCACATAGGGATCACACCATCCACTGTATCGATGATGTCCGAATATCTGCTTTACTTTGCAAAAAAATATCCTCAAATTCATTTTGATGTACATGAAGGATCTACATTTACACTGAAAGATCAGCTGGAAAATGGAATGATCGATCTGACTACACTCCGCACACCAATTGTGTTAAATGGCTGTGAAACCAAGTCTCTTTCCCGGGAGAAGCTGCTTGTGATGGCAGTTCCTGATCACCCTCTGTTGCAGGGACATACATCCATCAGTCTGCGGGAACTTTCCGAACAACCCTTAATCCTCTCCCACCGCTACCGCAAATATATGCTTGCCGCATTTGAGGGTGCCGGACTGGTCTGTGATATTTATTTTGCCTGTGAGGATGCCCGCACTGCAATGACGATGGCAGAAAAGGGACTGGGAATTGCGATTCTTCCGGAGTCTATGCTGAAGCTCACTAATAAATTAAAAGCATATGATATTACTGGAGCTGATCTTACAACTGAAATTCTTCTTGCATGGAGGAAAGGCAGGATGCCGGCGGAATTACAGGATTTTCTGACATTATTTGAGGAGAAAATATAAAGTAAAAGAGCAGAGATACCTTCGAATGACTCTGCTCTTTACTTTATTTTATCATTTGGTAAGTATTTTTTAATAGGATAAATAGAATTACCAGCTTGATTTCTGCTCATCTATAACTTCCAAAGTCTCCGGATTTACCAGATAGAAATCAACCAGTTCTGTCTCATATCCACCATCCGGATATACCTTTTCCAGAACCAATTCTTCGAAAGTATTATTATTTTTATCTGTCTTAGAACCGTTATCATACAGACAGTAATTGACATTTACTGTTGTACCATCCTTCTCTTCTGTTGTCTCAGAGAGGATCGCGTAATTTTCTCCCTTTGCATTTGCCGTGTAAGTGAAATTCATATCCGGAAGGGGATTATGTTGCTGGATATATTGATACACAGCACGCATTTCGTCCTGAAGCGGTGAAGCTTTCTGGGATTCCTGTGCCGGAGAATTTTCGGTAGAATCAGTGGTACTACTATCTTGTGTTTCCGAATCATTCAGGTCAGAATCCGCTACAGAGGATTCTGTTAAAGTGTCTGTATTCGGCAAAAACAAACCCGTTTTTTGCATATAAATCAGGTTATCAGTTCGGTACTGTGTAGCGATGCCGTAATCAGGCTGTACGGAAAGATAAATATAATGCTGATCTTGACCGGTTACGGTTTCCGTTCCTTCTACGCCAAAGCTCACAATTAAAAAGCTGTAACCAATCAGAGAAAGTAAGAAAAGAGTCAGTGCGGCATAAGAAACGGCAATTATTCGTCTGGCTGCTTTCCTATTAAGGAGACTTTTTTGCTTTTTATACAGACAGATCATGCCCCAGATCAGCAGGCAGGACAAGGTGACGGAAACGCAGATGGCGGATATTTCAGCAAAATAATAGCGGATTGCATATCCTGCGCTTCTATTGATACCATACCATGCACCGTAGAAAAAGGTACTGTATGCCAGAACGATTGTAATCAGACAAGTACGCAGGATATGCTCTTTTCTTGTCGGAGTGAATTTTTTTAATGCAGAAATAAGTCTGTCCATTTCTTCTGCTTCAATCCAGGTGGTAAGTTCTGCTTCAGATGGATATTCACCGTTTGTGTCAGGAATTCCTGTATAACGGGTTAAAAACTGATTTTTTGTATCAGTATCTCCCACTTCTGCTGCCAGTAAGATCTGCATAAAATACAACTGTTTTAACTGGACTGGTGTGCATTTTCCAACAGAAATCTGTGTAATTGTCTGTGTAGCATGATCGTATTTTCCAAGCTGGATTTCAAGGCTTGCAATCAGGAGCAGCATGCGGTTATTCGTAGCAAGATCGCGGACAGATTGTATATGATACATATAAAGCGCATACTCATAGTGTTCGTCCAGTGGCATTCTACTCGATATCTTTCTGCTCCATCCGGCTTCTACAAACTGGAGCCCGAAAGCAAGTTCGATAACGGCAAGAAGCTGGCAAAGGAAAGCCGTAAGTCCCCAGACATTGGTAGTGAGTTTCTGATAAGTCAGAAAAAAGATTGCAGCGGCAGCCAGGATGACGAACAACCATCTCAGCATGAACACGCGGCGGGCTTTCTTTTTTACGGTTGGATTCCATGGATATGTTTTTAATTCTGAATCTAGCACGGGCAAATCTCCCTTCCGTTGTTTAATTATCGATTTCCAAAAATATAATCTTAGTATTTAAGCGCCTCCTTTATGACGAAATAAAAGGGGCGCTTAAATTACTTTTCATATTTACTATTTTACTTCTACCAGTTCGATCTGGAAGTTCAGTTCTTTTCCAGCCATCTCATGGTTGGCATCAAATGTGATGTTGGTTTCTGTCTTTTCGGTTACGGTTACCGGGAATGGCTGTCCATACTGGTTGGTCAGATATGCACGTGCACCGACTTCCAGATCTTCTGATCCAGGAAGCTGTGCGATTTCCAGCGTGAAAATGGCGCGTGGATCCGGCATGCCGTAAGCTTCTTCCGGCATCAGATGGATGTTGATGGTCTGTCCTACTTCCATTGTTGCAACGGCTTTATCGTAACCATGGATCATCTGTCCGGCTCCGCATACAAATTCCAATGGCTCTCCGCGGTCATAGGAAGAATCAAACTGGGTACCATCATCAAAGGTACCTCTGTAATGGGTACGGCAGGTCTTTCCGACATTCGGACCTTCAAAATCCGGCACATGTGCGCCACCACATCCGCTGCATCCACTGCAGTGTCCGCCACAGGAATGTTCTTCTTCAGCAGAAGCTTCTTCTGTTGCTGTTTCTTCATGCTGTCCACAGCAGGAATGACCTTCTTCGTGGTGATGGTCACAATTTGTACCTGCAGATTCCAGTTCTCCTGCAAGATAGGCATTCACTGCCGCATCTACTTCTCCTGCTGCACCGGATATAACTTTGATACCGGCTTCTTTCAGCGCTTCTTGTGCACCTTCTCCGATACCGCCACAGATCAGAACATTTGCACTCTGCTCAGAAAGGAATCCTGCAAGCGCACTGTGTCCGGCGCCACCAGCATGAACAATCTGCATGGAAGTGATCTTTCCGTCTTCTACCTCATACATTTTAAAAGTTTCTGTCTTTCCGAAGTGCTGGAAAATAGATCCGCCTTCGTATGTTACTGCTATTTTCATTTGTAAAATCCTCCTTGAGATACCTTTACTCAATAGTATAACATATGGATTGCGAAACGCATAGAAAAAGTATACAATAATGAAAGAAATAATGAGACAAAACGAAAGAAAAAAGGGACTGGAAAATGAGTAGTATTTATTTGAGCAACGCAATATTTATGATGATAATACTGACGATCATCTTTTAAGGATCCGGTATTATATTACATGGAGCCCGAGTAAAAAAAAAATATACGATGATCTTTATTGGCATGGTAGAGCTTTATGTGTTAATGGATGCATTGTTTATGAAAGAACTCTTAGGTAAGTCAGGAAACTTTTTGCAGTTTAAGCTGGTTGTGTTTTTCTTTTATCTGGTTTATGTAATCATGCCATATGTGTGGCATTTGTTTATGCAGAGTTATATGGGGATTAACCGTTCAAAGAAGCAAAGATTTGCGGAAATGATTCCGTTCATTCTCCTGGTTCTGATGGTGCTTCTCTCAGTTCCGACGGGAATTGTCTGGAGATTTTCACGGAACCGGACCTATATACGCGGTACATTTTTCGGAGTGTTTGCCGTACTCAATCTGTTTTATTACGTTTATACATTTGCACAGACATTCTTTATTTTATTCATGAACAATACAAAGGGTGTCAGATATCTCATAAAATCGGCACTGTTTTCAGCAGTCCCACTGATCGGAATTCTGGCAAATACCTATATCATTCCACTTTATGGGGCATATCCGTTCCAACCGTACTGCCTGGTAATCGGAGCACTGCTCTCCTACCTGTTCATGGTGGAGCACCAGCAAGATCAGATGGAGTTTGAACACCGGAAAAGACTGTCCAAAGCATTGGAACTGGAAAAAGAATCGACACGGAAAGCGAAAGTAGCCGGTGAGGTAAAGAATGCTTTCCTTGCAAATATGTCCCATGATATCCGTACCCCGATGAATGCGATCATTGGATTTTCTGATATCATTGCAGAACATCCGGATGATGAAGAAATTGTAAAAATGCAATTTCCAAAATTCAGGCATCTGGTGAGATTCTTCTGAAGATCATCAATGATGTGTTGGATCTGTCTAAAATCGAAAGTGGAAAGGCAGAAATTGTGGAGATGGTAACTGACCTGAAGCAAATGGAAGAAAATCTGAAAATGATGCTCGAATACAGCATCCAAAAGGGAATGATTGATTTCAAAGTTGAGGATCAAATAGAGAATCCACTGGTATGGTGTGATGCGACAAAACTGCAGCAGGTTCTGGTAAATGTACTGAATAATGCAGTTAAATTTACCCCAGCGGGAGGAACGATCACATTTAGCTGCGTCCAGAGAATGATCGCACCTGGATTTGCCGAATACAAATTCACGATAAAGGATACCGGAATCGGTATGACTGAAGAATTTCAGAAACATGCGTTTGAGGCATTTGAAAGAGAGCGAACTTCTACCGAGAGCAAGACTGAAGGAACAGGGCTTGGACTTGCGATTGTGAAGAAACTGGTAGATCTGATGCATGGTGATGTGATAATCCAAAGTAATTCCGGTCAGGGAACCAAAATACAGATTTCACTTCCCCTTCGGATTGCAACGGAAAATCAGCTTCATCAATCAGATAAAGCAAAGGAATACAAAATAGGTCTTGACGGAATGCATGTACTTTTGGTGGAAGATAACGAATTAAATGCAGAAATTGCCATGGAAGTTTTGAAAAATAAAGGGATTCTTGTGAACTGGGTTCCGGATGGATGCGCCTGTGTGGAAGAAATTCAAGATAAGGAAGCAGGCACATATCAGTTTATCCTGATGGATGTACAGATGCCACGGATGAATGGATACGAAGCGACACAGAAAATCCGTCAGCTTGCAGATGTGAAGAAGGCACAGATTCCAATCATTGCCATGACTGCAAATGCATTTGAGGAAGACCGAAAACATGCGCTGGATGCCGGGATGGATGGGTTTATTATGAAACCGTTCCGGGTGGATGAGATGATGAAGGTGATTGGGGAAGTGATGGAATAAATGAATGTGGAAAGAGCAGGGAAAGAACTTTGGAAAGTTCATCCTCTGCTCTTTGTGTGTTTCATCAATCTACGCGGCTATGTTGCCCGCGTTTTTTGTAATCTTTATCAATCCGCTTTTTCCAACTAGAATCAAGCGCTGCATTGCACCGAACAGCAGATATGACATTATTTAATACTTCATAATTCAATGCAGTTCCTTCGCAGTCACATTGATAATTGGCAGCTTTATCTGCGTCAATTCCAAAATGATTGGCTGTTTCAATCGCATCAATATTTGCGCCAAGAAAGAGAAATTCCCATCCATATTTTTCTTTTTGTCGTTCGATCATCTGCTTTACTTTATCAATGCGATAAATGTGGCTTGCATTTTCCATTCCATCAGTCATGATGATAAAAATGGTATGCTCTGGTACATCTTCCGTGCGCGCATATTTGTGGACATTTCCAATGTGATGGATAGCACCGCCGATCGCATCCAGGAGAGCCGTACAGCCGTACACAGAATAATCGTCTTCTGTCATAGAGGGAATCTTCTGCACCTCTACTCTGTCATAAAGGACTTTACTGTTATTGTTAAAAAGCACGGTAGAAATCAGCGCCTGCCCTGCCTCTCTTTTCTGCTTTTCAATCATAGAATTGAAGCCGCCTATGGTGTCCTTTTCCAGTCCGCTCATGGATCCGCTGCGATCTAAAATAAATACAACTTCTGTCAGATTTTTTCTCATACTAAATTTCCTCCTAAGTAATGGCTTATTTTGTTTGTAACTATAGGATACTGCCATTTTCAGGGGAAATGGTCGCATGAAAAGCGACACTTTTTATGGATCAGAAAATTTCTACAGAATCATATCAGGCGAACAACGCTGTGTGCCAAATTGCCAAACTATTTTCTTCTTAGCCTCCAATCAGACTTTGATCAAAGGCAAAGAGTGCTTCATTGATTTCGTAAATACTATAATTTTGCTTCAAGATAAAATATTCAACGATTACGTCAAATTTGCTGGAATGAGACAGGGCAAATCCTGCTTTCATCAGCATATCCTGAATTTCCGGAAGCGGAAGCTCAAGTGCCAGCGCAAATGCAAGAACGGTCGGTTTGGATGGTTTGTAGTACTTGTCATTTTTAATCTTGGAAAATAATTTCCGGTCAATATTGGCTTTCTTATAACACTGAGAATCGGTCATTCCACTTTCATCAATCTTCCGAAGCAGCATTTCAGAAAAGCTTTCATCCATTTGCTGCAAGGCATCTTCTAAAGTTGCAGCCTTACTTAACGGTACATTTGATGGCTCTGGTAAAGATATGCTTTCACAGAGATCCATTTCCTGGAACTGCTTCTGGCGCCTCATTGCTTCGGATGTTTTGTTAATGTGTGTTTCTACATAATGATCATCGATATAAGATGCAATATCAGAAAACAGTTTGCTGCTGATCCGATAAGCTGCTTTATCAAAAATGACGATGTATACCGTCATATCATTTTCCATAAGAAATGCGCTGATCGCGTCGATTGCAACCTTCAGCGCCTGAGCTTTCGGATAGCCGTAAATTCCGGAAGAAATCAGTGGAAATGCTATGGTTTCACAATGTTTTTCTTTTGCAAGTGCTAAGGAATTTTCATAGCAGGAAGTAAGCAGCTCCCGCTCATGAAACTGTCCGCCTCTCCATATAGGACCTACTGCGTGAATGACATAATTGCAAGGCAGATCATAGGCGTTTGTAATCTTTGCATCTCCGGTCTGACAGCCGCCTAATGTGCGGCATTCCGCTAAAAGCTTTGGCCCTGCTGCACGGTGAATGCAGCCATCCACTCCACCGCCGCCGAGCAAGGAGGAATTTGCGGCATTGACAATGGCGTCTACGGGCATTTTTGTGATATCATTTCTGACGATTTGTAATGGCATGGGTTGGTGTGCTCCTTTAGGTTAGTGTTTGATGATTTTACTTTTATAGTAATGATAAGCAGGTGCCTTTTTTAATTTTTCAAAACATATACAGTGCTTTTATATGCACCTTGACGTTCCAAAATTCCCATATTGACCAGTTCTCCAAGAATTCTTCTTGCTCGACGTTGCTTTACTCCAAGTAATTCTTCTACTTGCCGAGATTTAATCGATCCTGTCTCTTTCGCAAATTGAATAATTGAATTTTGCTGTGCCGACAAACTATTTACCAGCGTTTTACCGGCATTTATCGGCATTTTATCGGCATTTATCGGCATTTTATCGGCATTATTACTTTCAATTACTTTACTGCTTCCAGCTTCTATTCCATAATCAAACGAATATGCATCATCCAATGGAACAATAATCCGGAATACATCGTCTTCCACAAACAAAGGATCTTTCCCTGAATAATATTTGCTGTATTTGAATAATTTTCTTACACCTGATCCAAGCTGGTCAGCATAACCGATATTCCTGAAAAACGATGCTATAAGCGGATTCTTTGGATTTGGTTCCAGATTATCTACTGTGATAAAGCCTTCCTTTGTTGCACGATTCGCATTTTCCACATACATTCGATCTTTCTCAATCACAAACTTTGCTGTATAACTGCTTGTAAATTCACGGTGCATCAACGTATTACTGATTATTTCTCTGACAATTGTATTCCGGAGACTTTTGTTTACTGTATCTTCAAGGAAGAACTTGTCTGGCAAGTTTTTTCTTCCAAAATCAAGGAGCTGGCTATAACTTTCAATTAGGTTTGTCTTAATAATTTCCCGATCATCGTAACGATCTACATTGACTTTCCGTACAAGAGCGTCTGTCACATATGTTGGTGCAACATTTAAAATTACATCGTCTTTTCCTAACAGCATAATTGCTGCTAAATTGAAGCCTTCTTCTCCGGTGACGATATCTCGACCATATAATCCTGCGCTTTTCAAAAGTTCCTGATCATCCATAGTTGTCCAGGGATGCTGACCACCTGCATGATTCTGTGCCATAATACGAATCTTTGGCAGCAGATCTAATCTCAAATCTTCCATTTTTGCATAAGGATAGATTTTCTTTTCTGTAAAAATATTCTGCTTACGAATATACATCTGTGCAATTGCACTGGTAGATGTTATTTTTACATCCGCATCATCCACACGGTCATAGATGACTTTTTTGAAGCTGTGAACCTCTGCACTAGGCGGAATATGAACATGAATGATCGTATGACTTTCATCATATTTTATAATTTCCGGTACCAAATATATCGTTGGTGAGAACAATGTAGGATTACTAATAACCTTAATAAAGTTTTTTACCATATCAGGAGCTGCTTTTTCTGGTATTCCTACTACAGTCCCATCATCTAATATTCCCATGAAAAGGTCTCCGCCAAATCTGTTCAGAAATGAGCAAACTGTCTCATAGGTATCATTTTCAATTCCATTTCCACAGCGTTTAAATTCAACCGCTACAGTTTCACCAATTGTAAGAATGGATTGTACTTCTTTTATTTCCATTTGGTCACCTCATTCTATAATTAATGCTTAAATTTCATCTACTGATCTAAAACATATTGTTGTACTATTATCAAGTATTTTCGAAAACTAATCAAGTATATTTTTATACATATCAGGACTACATACAATATTTTCTATACGCATCCATAATTTCATTTTGGATTTTGTCCCGGAAACTTTTAGGCCCAATAATTTCACATTGATTGATGTGAGTCATTACCCATGAATGTATAACGGATGGTATTGTATTAATTTTTACTGTAATATTTTCTTTATCCTTTTTTTTATACGGTTGCATTCTTCCCGAAGGTTTCAGCAATTTCCTGCCATAATCCGAAAGCACATTCTATTTCGTAGGATGCTTTTGATTCCCCTTTTTGAAAAATCTTTTTTCAGCATACTGACCTGGATTTAAACCGCCGAAGATCATGTCAATTCCTCTTTCCAGTATTGTGATATCCTTTAAATGATCAATTCGAAAATGTTCTAATTCTTCAGAATATTCCCTCTTTCCAAGGATATAGTAATTCCCTTCAGCCCAAATAGTAACGTATGGACTAATAATAATATTGCTATCTATGACTTCTTCTAATTCCTGATTAACTCCATATTTCAGCAGTTTTGCACTTACTTTACATCCTTGATTGATTGCAACATTTAAAGCATCGATGTTATAAAAAAGCTGTTTGCTTAGAATCTTCTTTTCTGATTTTACGAAAACAGTTTTTTGTAGCATTCTGCTTTGAAAAATACTTTGTGATTCAAGAAGTTTTTTATAATTATTTTGCTGGAAGATTCTTTTATCATATCAGAAGCAGCAACTGCATCACATAAAAGTCTTATTTCTGAAAGCTCGAATTCGCGGTCGATTAGGAAATATCCTTCCCGGTTATCCTGATATCCTGCGATTTCAATTCCCATACTGCGTAATGCTTCTATATTTCGATAGATTGCTCTTCGCTCCATGTCAACATCGTAAATCGATTTTAATTTTTCACGAATTTTTTCGGCTGACAGAATATGGGATTCATCGGTATACTTTTTCAGAATCTCATATAAACATAAAATGGTTGCTTTTGGTGCTATCATAATTGTACACTCCGATTGCCTTTTCTATATTATAACTTTTTCCTCTGTTCAAAACAACTAATAGCTGTGCTATTTTTGGTACAGCTATTGGAATATAAAAGGTATTTCAGATTTGTTATACTGACCACATCTTAAAAATAAATTGGAGGTCGCTTATGAAATTACCAGTTATTCAAAATGCATTTGAAAATGTAAAAAAATTCAGCCAGGAAAAACTTGTAGAAAAATATCCAAATGGAGTGCCAGAAACTATTCAGAAACGTTATTTACAAGAGCTTACGTTTTTAGAAAACTCAGACCATATCGATGATTTTGAGATTTTCCGCTGTCTGTCAGAAGCGGCAAAAAAAAAGCAATACACTTATGAATATGCGCGGAACTGTTTCAGGTTCAATTTTGTGTTATCTTCTCGGAAATCATTCGTTCAATCCTCTTTCAGCACATTATTATTGTACCGAATGTGGATATTATGAAAAAGTAGATACACATTTATTTGGAATTGATCTTCCCTCCAGAAAATGTCCTTGTTGTAATACAAAAATGTGGGCAGACGGATACAACCTGTCTCTGGAAACCGTCTGGGGAATAGATGGTAAAAAATCTATTTCATTTGAATATAACGTAAATTCTGAATTTCTGGCATTTGCACAAAGAACTTTAGAAAAAATATATCCAAATCAGGAAGTCGTGCGATGGGGAATGTTTCAGTTTAATTCAACACAGTTTGATGAGAGAATGATTGGTGTTGATTTGATTGGTTACGCTATTTTGCCTTCTGAAAATACAATTCAGGATTACACAGATTTGATTTCTTATCTGGAAAACGGAGATATTTGTATTACTGGATGGATTTTGGAATTGCAGGAACATGCAATCAAACCTGTTCGATTATTAACTGTAGAAATTTTGGATGAATTAACTGAGTTACAGAGACAAACTGGCATTTACGCGAATGAAATTGGGAATAAAGAATTAAGAGAGATTACCTGGAGCAATATATGTAACACAGCAGTTCCGAGTAAAGATTTACAAATGCTCTTTCAGAAAGTAAAACCGAAAACGTATCGGGATATGGCGGCTTTAGAATCAGGTATTCACAGCACTTTTAGATGGCAAAATGGGCAGCAGGGTTATTTTGATGTTGATAAATTTATTGAAATGACCACAACAAATGACTTTAAAATATATCCATGTTTCACGCGGGAAGATTTTTATGATTATATGATTGAAAATGGAGTTGACTGTGTTAAAGCCTATGAAGCTTTTGAGTGTATTCGAAAAGGATATGCAGTGTCCGTAAAGCATGATGAAGAATGGATGCAGCTAGAGATTCCTGAAGGAATAAAGAATGTTGCGAAAAATTACCGGTATGTATTTCCACGGGCGCATTGTATTGGATATGTACTGGGATATGCGAAACTGGCATATTATGCGAAAGTTGATGGGAAGATGTTTAGTAGGGTTGTTTTTGGGAAGAAATAATAGATTGGAAATATCCTCTTGTTTTTCTTCAATTGAAGATCATGGAGGATATTTCCAGTTTAGTAAAGGGGCTATTCGTGGATTTAAATTTTCTTGATCTTTTAATCAAAAATAACTCTTCTCTCACGTCAAAAAAGGAATGAAAGCTACCAAAACAGTAACTTCCATTCCTTTTTCAATTATCTCACACCAAAATCAGCTCATCTCTCCGGCTTATCTTTTCCCTGTTTTTCTTGAATAATCTTCTTATTGATTACAAGAATTACTGAAAAAGCAAAAGACTTTAAATATCATTCGTCAAAATTTCACTGCTCTGCTTAGTGAACAAAGTTCACAGATTTACCCTTCTCAACGAGATAATGTATAACTATAAAATGTTTTTCTTTAGTCGACTGATATGTAAGAAGAACACTGACTGCAAAATCAGTGTCCTTCTTTCTTCCTTTACATATATTTCATAATAGTCGGCAATAATACATTCATATCTATTGGTTTTGCAACATGATCATTCATGCCACTTGCAAAAGCCATCTTCTTATCTTCTTCAAACGCATTTGCTGTCATTGCAATAATTGGAATCTGCGATTTGTTACCGTCTTTCAGTTCTCGAATTCTCCTGGATGCTTCATATCCGTTCATAATCGGCATCTGAATATCCATCAGAATCAGACTGTAGTAATTTTGCTTTGCTTTGTTAAACATATCAATACATGCAACGCCGTTCTCCGCTCTTTCTATCATGATTCCCTCTTCCGTCAAAAGTTCCGTTGCAATTTCTGCGTTCAAGTCATTATCTTCTACCAGAAGAACCCTTTTTCCTTCCAGTTTTTTGATATTCAACTGACCGTCTGCATGTTTCGGATTCCTTTCTTCCGCATTTGCTATTTTTAATGGAAGCGTGATTGTAAAAGTAGAACCTGCTCCCGGTTTGCTCTGAACTGTGATCTTGCCATTCATTAAATCCACCAGTTTCTTCACGATTCCCATGCCAAGTCCGCTACCTTCTATTCCGCTGTCTGACGAAGATCGTTCCTGTGAAAATGATTCAAAAATATGTTTTTGGAATTCTTCTGACATTCCGATTCCGTTGTCTGCTATGATAAGCTCTAATACACTCCAACCTTCTTTTTCGCCGGGATATTGGTTCAATGTGCAGCTTATGTTACCGCCTTCACCCGTGTATTTCACAGCATTACTCAAAATGTTAATCGTAATTTCAGATGATCTTGCATCATCCATATACAGGTATGGATATCGAATGTTCTTATTGACTTTCAGTGTTTGATGTTTTTCTTCTATCGGTTTCCTAAACATATCAATACATAAATCAAAGTTTTTAGAAACATCTGTTATTGTTTCATCCAGCGTTGCTTGGTTGTTTTCGATTCGTGCTAATTCAAGAATGTTATCAATCAAATGCAGCATTTTCTTTCCGCACAATAATATTTTTTCAAAGTAATCCTCTAATATAATTGGCTCCTTTAAATGTTTCTCTCCCAATTCTGCATATCCAATGATTGCATTCATAGGGGTACGAATATCATGAGACATATTAAACAGAAATGTTGATTTTGCTTTATTAGCTGAATCGGCCAGTCTTGCAGCTTCCTGCAACAGTTTTTGCTGTTTCTGCTCATTTTCTTTTTGCTTCTTATATACAGAATATCCACAGGTACATAATATTAACAAAATACACGCTGTAATGCATCCCAGTACAATACTTAACTTATTCGTCTTCTCAACCATTCCATACGCTTTCTGCATATCCATTCTATGCAGAAAGCACCTATCACTTCATTAGATTCATCTTCCGCTGTCACAGGATAACAGGCTGTAAAAATAGGTCCCCATGTTGTATCAACAATATCCTGAGAATATACTGTTTTTCCAGAAAGTGCTTTTTCTATATAAGGAACCATCTCCTTTTCAATCGGATCTCCTGGATGTCTGACGTCACCAGCCGATGGATCCAGTCCGTCTACAACGTAAATCAATCTACCGTCTTCATTTCTGGTTGCTGTGTAAATATATCTCGTAGAATTCAGCGTTCTGATTTCATTCATATATGTCGACATATTCTTGAATAGTTCTGTATTCTCATCAGCTTTACTTTTTATTTCATTAAAATCTTTTCGTCCCAGTCTGTCATTTACCAGCTTATGAACCGCATCTGCACTGGAAATATCTCGTTCAATTTCTGTTTTCAGAGCAGTTTTGGTATATGCTTGTTGTAAAATAAAAGTATATGCAACAACAAACAAAATCACCATTGCCAGAAGGAATACCAACCGTCCCTCAAAAATTTTCCAATGATTTACCGGATTTTGATCTTTTCTTTTTTGTTTTATATAGTTATTTTTCATCATCGTATTTCACATGTCTTTTCCCTAATTTTAGTTTAATACAAAAACGCCTCAACTCTTCACGTATTTTGCAAACATGGGTTACATTTCCAGACTCATCCCTTTTTTATAGTAAAAAGCATCCTGTGCCAACTGCCATCACACATACGGTATTCTGTGGGTTTCTGTCATAACAAAACCCTCTCTATGTTTCCTAGCTGCTTTTCCCATGCATCCAGGAAGGCAATTACAGCCAGCTTTCCAGAACATCATTCAGCTTATTCATATCCAGCGGTTTCGCGATATGTCCATTCATGCCTGTATTTTTGGCCAGCTGTACATCTTCTGCAAAAGCATTGGCAGTCATGGCAACAATAGGCAGTTTTCCCTTTTCACCCGGAAGGCTCCTGATTGCTGCGGTTGCCTCATAACCATTCATGACAGGCATTTGGATATCCATAAAAACAAGATCATACGAACCTTTCGGAGAAGCTTCCACTTTTTCAACTGCAATTTTCCCATTTTCTGCCGTTTCCACTTTTGCCCCTGTCATCTGCAAAATTTCAACAGCAATTTCTCTGTTCAACTCATTATCCTCGACCAGCAGAATCCTTTTTCCCGTGTAGTCTGATTCTGACAGCTTCTCCAGATAATTTCTTGCTATTTTTTCTTTTCTTCCTGAAGTAAACTGCCGCAGTGTAGCCGTCAGCCGGGAACGGAACAGCGGTTTTGCAATAAAAGCATCTATGCCCGCCGCCTTTGCTTCTTCTTCAATCTCGCTGAATTCATAAGATGTCAGTACAATGATGGTGATTTCTTTTCCTATCCGCTTCCGGATCTGTCTGGCTGTTTCTATGCCATCCATATCCGGCATCTTCCAGTCTAAAATAACAGCAAAGTAATCATCTTTCAACTCATGCCGTGCATAACAGCGCTCAACCGCTTCCCTGCCAGAAAGAACCCATTCACCCATAATACCGATTTCCTTTAATGTTGCAACTGTACTTTCACAGCATGTCCTATCATCATCCACAACCAGAACCGGCAGATTCATCAGATCTCTGTCCTGTTCTTTTTCTTTTTCCTGAAGCTCCAGATAAATTGTTACTGTGATTTTAGTTCCCTTGTGCAAGGTACTGTCCACTTTAATAGTGCCATTCATCAGGTTCACAATATTTCTGCTGATTGCCATTCCCAGACCAGTTCCCTGGACCCTGGTTGTCCGGTGGTCATCCGCGCGGCTGAACGGCTCAAACATGATTTTCTGGAATTCCGGTGACATACCGATCCCATTATCCTCAATCGTAAATTCATAGCATCCAAGTTCTGAAAATCCATTTGGCTTTTCCTCTATGGAAAAAATAATATTCCCGCCATCCGGTGTATACTTGATCGCATTACTCATCAGATTCACAAATACCTGCTGAATCCTCAAGCTGTCACCACAGACATCCTCATGTTCAATGTGATTGATGTGTATATCAAAATTATGTTTATGTTCATCAAGCACCGGTTTCGTAAGCGTAATAAGATTATCCACCAGCTCTGACAGATTGAAATCTTCCTGTGCCAGCGTCATTTTTCCACTTTCAATACGTGCCATATCCAATACTTCATTGATCAGCCCCAGCAGATGGCGGCTTGATTCTGTGATCTTGCCGAGGCATTCAATGACTCTGTCCTGGCTCTCAACATTTGCTCCTGCGATTGCTGTCAGACCCACAATCGCATTCATTGGTGTCCGGATATCATGGGACATATTAGAAAGGAATTCTGTTTTCGCACGATTTGCATTTTCTGCGGACCGGTAAGCCTCTTTCAGTGCCTGACGGGATTCAATCTCTGCTTTCTTCTCCTGTGTCACATCCATGGATGCCAGCAATACCTTTTCCAGCTTTCCATTCTTCCATTCCAAGGGAATATAAGAAGCGATTTTATAAGTCTTTTCATCCAGGCTGCAATACTCAAACTTATAAATATCATTTTCACTTTTCAGTTTTTTCCGAATATTATCCGGGGCTATCAGGATATCTATAGCTTCCAGTGGTTCCAGTGTCTTATATTTTTCAAGAACCTGCATCTGAAAATCATGATAAAATCCCAGAGGTTTATATATCATCTGTCCATTCAGATTGTAGAATTCATATCTGTCATTTTCCAGATCACAGACAACAAAGCGGTCAACCAGACGCACTATGCTCTGGATCAGCTGCTCCATGGAAGCATTATCTGCTGCCATCTGCAGATGCCGTGCGCTCTCTACCTTTGTCTCTGTGATATCACGTAGAAAGATCATGGCATATTCTGAATCCTCTATTTCGCCACGTATGACCACATTTCGGACCCATCGTTCTTCTCCATTCAGAGTGATACGGCACTCCAAAGCCAATTCGGTTTCCAGCCCCTTCAGCCTTTCTGCAATATAACCACGGTCGTAAAAAGAGGATACCGCCTTCTTATCTGTCTCCACAACATAAGAATCCACAAAATGCCGGATCAATTCATCCCACGTATGACTCTGTTCAAAGACGGTCATCAGGGACGGTTCAACCTTAAAGGTATCAAAAGTATTCGCTTCCAGATTCACATAATACTCGCACAGATCTGCTTTCGTAAAAGCCCGGTGGAAAGCAGCAGATTTTTGTGCCTGCATGATTTCTTTTTTCTCCGCATCAATGTTAATAAAAATCCCGGCAATCCTGCTGGCAGAACCATCCAGACGGCGTATTACTTCTGCCGATGCCCGAAACCACTGGTATTGATTATCCTTCATTCTCATACGATACTCTACCTGGTATTTTATCTGGTTCGTCTTATCCTTAATTGCCGCCTGAAGCTGCACCATTACTCTTTCTTTATCCTGTGGATGCAGAAGATCTGACCAGGATTCCAGTTTATTCGGAAAGTCCAGGGTGTCATGATAGCCAAGCATTTTTCGAAATTCATGACTCCAGTTTGCATTCACAATCTCGCTGTTTTCGTCACAGTCAAAATACCAGAAGCCGGAATAGATAGCCTCATTGAGCAGTGCCAAATTTATATGATCCCAGTTGACCTGTACGGACATAACCCAGATCTGTCTGCCCGCCTCATCTGTCGCATCCTCTTTACAAAGCCCGTACATTATTCACTGTACCGTCTGCTGCAAGGATCTATGCTTCCCCTGTTCCGTGAAGCTGCAAAAAACGGTCTCGCTCCAGTATATCTTCCTCGTCATAAAAGAAATTTCTCAATGAGCCTTTTGTCTGTTCCATGAAAGTATCGAATGTATATCCTGTACTATGTAACAGCAGATTATTCACAGATAAAATAGACAGGTTTTGGTCATAAGATCCTGTCATTATACCTACCCCGCCATTATTTTCCAGTGTTTTCTGTACGGCCTGTGACATGGCCTGTGTCTGCCCCGTTACAGTCTCACCTAAAGAATATATTTTGTCTTCATAATTTCGCATTTTATAAAAATCCTCTCTTCGTTTTATACCTTCTTCATCCTGCTTTTATCTGTATACAGAAAACCTGTCCCTGCTAGTTTCGTTACCCATTTTTGCATACAAAAAGGACATCTGCCAAAATCTGCCAGTGTCCCTACTATATTCTTTAAAATCACACATCTATATAGTATAAAAGGTATCGGAATCTCTTCTGTTCAAACATCTTTTCCATATATTATGATGATATGGAAACAGTGGCAACCGGCTGACATGGTCAAACTTTCTGACTTTAGTCCCTTCTGGCTTTGCGACCCTGCCTTTCAACAGGTTTGCCTTTAAAATAATCTCTTTTTTTAGAAATAAAAATACCATAAAAATTTTTACACGTCAATAATGTTGGATAGAAAATCTGTGTATTTTGCGTATGCCAGCCTGCATTGTCAGTTATCGATCGGCTCGCCAAACCACTATCTTCTAATTTGCTGTCTTATTCAGCAGAAATACCTGCCAGTTTTACATTTACGTTATAATATCCTACAGAACGTGAAAAATAGGTATACGGATTTGAGAAGTTGCAACCACTACACACAATATTCACACAAAATTCTCTTTATGTTTTCAATTTTTATAGGCTTTGCCAAGTGAGCATTCATTCCTGCTGCCAGACACTTTTCTTTATCTTCTCTGAATGCATTTGCTGTCATGGCAATAATCGGAATCGTCTCAGCATCTGGATGTTTCAGTGACCGGATTGTTTTTGTCGCAGTAATCCCATCCATTACAGGCATCATGATATCCATCAGAATTGCGTCAAAATAACCTTCCGGTTTCTCCTGGAACATTCTGACCGCCTGCAGTCCATCTTCTGCAACTGTCAGATTTGCACCTTCATCAGACAACAGCGTTTGATTCCGGTATCCCCGGCTTCTCTCCGGTTCTATCTCTCAAAAGTTCTGTCAACTCATTACTAACCTCATACAGACGATCAAAGGAAAGATTCTGACACACCCCTTTCAATGTGTGCGCACTGCTTCGCTGTGAAGGCGTCCCAAAACTGCCTCATAATTTCCTCCGATAGCTTTATAGCACTCCTGCATTGTCATCTTTTAGCCCTCCTGTCAATTGTATTCCGCTAATTCATGAACCTCTGCTAATCATTATGAACATACCTTAAAATCGTTTTTATCACTTCCTCAATCACAATCGGCTTTGACAAATGTGCGTTCATTCCTGCTTCCATACACTTTTCTGCATCTTCCCTAAATGCATTTGCAGTCATAGCAATGATAGGGATTGTTTTTGCATCCTGCCGTTCCAGGGATCTTATTGTTTTTGTAGCAGTAAGCCCATCCATCACCGGCATCATGACATCCATTAAAATAACATCGTATGTCCCTGATTCGCAGGCTTCAAAGTGCTGAACAGCTTCTAACCCATTTTTCACTGTTTCTACTTTAGCCCCATTTTCCGTCAGCATAAATTCTGCTATTTCCGCATTCAGCTCATTATCTTCAACCAATAATATCCGGACACCTGATATATCTGCATTGAAATCTTCTTTTTCTTCCAGCCGTGCATTCGTATCAATTTTAAATGGAAGTATTACAGTAAAACAGCTTCCTTCACCAAGCTTGCTTTCAACTGTTATGGTTCCGCCCATCTTTTCTACAAGTTGTTTCACAATAGGCATTCCCAGACCTGTCCCATTATAATCAGAACGTGGGGAATTATCTGCCTGTACAAATGGAGTAAACAATTCATTTTTTATAAATTCTTCGGACATTCCAATCCCATTATCTCTTATTTTAAATTCACATGTCATGTGATCTTCTGATCTTTCAATCGTTCTCATACTCATGTAAATAGAACCATTCACCTTATTGTACTTCATACTGTTTGTAAACAGATTCATCAATATTTTTTTCAGATGAACTGCATTGCTCCAAACATATATACCACTGTAATCATCATGTTCTCCTATAACATGAAGTCCTTTTTCTTCTGCCTGAAAAGATAGTGACTCCGTGATTTCCTGACATACCTGATCCAGATTGATGGATTCATCACTAAAAACCACGGTATCCGATTCTAACTTTGCCATATCCAAGACATCATTTACCAATGATAATAGCAGTTTCGAAGACTCATTTATTTTATTCAGGCAATCTTTTGCCCGCTCACCATCATTTCCGCTTTTTTCAAGAATTGTAAGCATGCCCATAATGCCATTGATCGGTGTCCTGATGTCATGAGACATGTTATTTAAAAAGGAAGTCTTAGCCTTATTGGCACTCTGTGCTTCTACAAGTGCATTTTGTAATTCCTGCTGTTTTTCTTCAAGCTCCTGATTCAGCTTCAATGCCTGCTCAGCAGACTTCTTGGATTTTTCTTCCGCACGTTTTGATTTTTTCAAAGAATCAAGAATTATACACAGGACAACAAAAATAAAGATTCCAACTATGAGTGAGACAGCCAGTAAATTATCTTGAATAAAATCCTTCGCTGTAACTTTTCGTAAAGAAGCATTATACGAAACTACCGCACCTGAAAATTGAGCTGTAGGCATAGATGTCAGTGTTTTATTCAGAATGGACAAAAGAACCGGTTCTCCCTGCCGAACAGCAAATGGAACATCGGCTTCTTTTGTCAGGAAAACACTATGAAGCTTATTATTTTTCAAATAGTCAGAAACAGTACCTGAACTGCTTACAATGCAATCTACCTCCCCTTTCTGCATCGCTTTTACTGCTGCATCTGATGTCCCATATTCTATAATCTCCCATTTTGGATAATTGTATGAAAGATATGCCTTCAATGAAAAATTATCTTTTTCAACGGCAACTGTATTCTCTTTATTTTCATCAAAAAAATCCTTTGCCGTAATTGCTGCCATATTGAGAGTCAATAGCGTATCCGACAAAGCAACTCCTTTTGTTTCTGCAAAGTATGGATTCTGGTTTGTATGAAAAATCAGGTCTATTTTTCCATCCTGCAATGCCTGAAGCAGTTCACTTCTTGTATCATACCCCTTTAATTCAAATTCCAGAGTCTGGCCTTGCAGACAATTTTCTGCAAGATCCACATAATCTGTGATAACACCTGTCAGTTTGCCTGTTGATGGATCTACACTACTGATACCTCCATCCTGATTCAGATACCCTATCCTGATTGCTCCATGCTGCCCGATCCACTCCCTTTCTTCTTTTGAAAGAAATGAGCTGCTCTGTGCAGAAAGATAACGCCTGTAGAGATCATCAGTGTAAAATGGATTGTCATCCTTGATCCTGCGCATAGCACTATCCAGTGCTTCTTTGATATCCGGACGTTTGGGATTTATGGCAAAATAGATTTCTGTCTCTCCAATACTTGTAACAGGCGAAATATCAGATTCTTCCCAACGGGATTCTTCTACTGAAACGAAGCAGTCAATTTCATGTTTCGACAGTTTGTCCATAACTTCTGCGGTATTAGAAGCATTGACATGCTGCGTATGCAGACCATACTTTAACTCCCATTCGTTAAGCAGATTCTCCGTTATATTATCTTTAAACACACCAATATTTTTTCCCTCAAAAGAATCCAGATTTCCTGCTGTAAGATCCATATTGGATGCATCCGTATAGATGTAATATTTCTCTTCCCCCATAGGCATATCGGAAAAAAGCATATTTTCAGCACGTTCGTCTGTATAGGAAATGCCACCAAGAATATCAATCTCTCCATTTTCCAACTGTGTAAAGCAGTTTTTCCAATCACTTGTTATGTATTTATATGTCCATCCTGCATAACCTGCAATATCTTGAAGATACTCATAACCATAGCCGCTTCTTTCCCCCTTTTCATTGACGGTATTATAAGTTTCTTCAAAAGATCCTACCCGGATAACATTGTCAGAGTTTTCTTTGGCAAATGTAGGAACGGATAAAACAATAAAACATGTAATTGTGCAAAATATAATGTAACAAAATTTGAAATTCATTATATTCTGTACTAATTTGCACTTCTTCATCTTTCTCCCACCCTCCAGGCTACAATTGCTTGCTTACTTCCAGATTTTAATTTTACATTCATTAATGTTCAATACCCCCACAACATTTTTATAAATATCTTTGCGACAGCTTCTGCTGTCCATCATTAACCATTGTAATTATTGCACCTTCATCTTCTAAAAGTATTTCTGCAACCTCGGCATTCAACTTATTATCCTCTACTAACATGAGATTTAAACCGTGAATGCTATTCTCTTTATCCGCCTCTTCTTTCTTAGATTTTTCTGGTGCAGCTCCCATCTCAAAAGGCAATTCAACTACAAAAGTGGATCCCTTTCCCACTTCGCTGGTAACAGAAATCGTGCCTCCCATTTTATTCACCAATCAAGAGAGATATCCGACAATTCCTATATATCCATCTTTCTTTAAAGTAGACCATAAGGTATGCAGTTTCAGATCATACATCTGCCTTTTATTTTCCACCTTTGCCATTAACTGCAATGAGATTTCTGTATTCTGTATTGATGTCTGGTCCAGTAACGCTCTGATATGTTGAATATCTTCACTGCTTACTTCGAACAGTTTGAATATATCAAATTTCGGATCATCTCTCTGACACAGTATCTGCCGGTTTCCGTTAATTATAATCAGCCGACCTGAAATTGCATTATACTCAATGGAAATTTTGCCACTGTCCATTTTAAAAAACTCTATCTTTTCCCGCATGAGCTTAATGACATGCTGCGAATAATTTTTACGGGGTAAAGACTTTTCCTTTAGTATTTCGTCAGAGAGCCTCTGTGCTTCATAATACTGTGTATTATCATTCGTTTCATTCTTATACATCTTGGAAAACTGAAGGCTTAGTTCTTTCAGGCACTTAAGAAGAACCGGATTGAACTGCCCGCATTGCCCATCCAGGATCATCTGGATCGCTGTATCATGATCAAATGCTTTCTTATAGCATCTTTCACTTGTGAGTGCGTCATAAACATCAACGATCGATACCACCTGTGCGGAGATTGGTATTTCTTCTCCTTTCAATCCATCCGGATAGCCTTTTCCATCCCATCTTTCATGGTGCCATCTGCAGATTTCCCATGCGGTATGTACCAGTGGATGATCTTGTAAAAAATGCATATCCCAGATCATGGATGCTCCAATCTCACTATGAGTTTTCATAATTTTAAATTCTTCATCGGTCAGTCTTCCGGGTTTATTCAGTATTTCTTCCGGAATGCGTATTTTACCAATATCATGAAGCGAAGAAGCGGTTGTGATTATAGCAATATCGGTCTCCGTCAGATGATAAGCATCCGTTGTTTTTAACAGTTGTCTCAGCATCATTTTCGTCGCAGTACGGATATGTAAAATATGTTCGCTGCTCTCACTGTTGCGTGACCCTAATACATTGCTCAGAATCCTGAGCATAATATCATTGTTTTCTTCTTTTTTCTCATAGACCTGATCTACAACCACATTGATCAGTCGTTTCTGGTTTGCATAAAGTCCCAATGTATTCTGGACTCTTTTCTTTACGATAACAGAATCAAAGGTCGTGTAATATAATCTGTAATTCCCATTTCATATGCTTTACGCATAGCATCAACAGATTCTTCAGCAGAGATCATAATAACTGGAGTTTCATCAATACACTGGCTTCTTTTCATTATTTCCAAGACTTCAAAACCATTCATCTGTGACATATTGATATCTAAAAGCATCAGATCAATTCCAATATTTTCTCCTAGCATCTGGATTACCTGATTTCCATTTTCAGCTTCCAGATAATCATAGGTTTCTCAAGAAATTCTTTCAATATATCTCTGTTAAACTTTGCATCATCGGCAATCAGTATTTTTTGTCTTTTATTCATATTTTCTATTTCCTTTATTCTTGTGGTCTTTAGAAATCCTATAAATTAAAAAAGGCACTCCCTATCGATAGTTTTTTAATCACTTTCCTTAAGAATGCTAATTATATTTCTTGCATATCTGTTTATTTTTATACATATAAGCATCTGCAGCATCCAATAACATCTGCATTGTACACGACATATCATCGGAGGATAATGCCCATCCGCATGCAAAGTCGATTGGTATTTGATTTTCATAACTATTTAATCTGTCTTTTTCTCTGTTCAAGGATTTTAATATCTCCTTAATTTTCGCCTCGCTCGTATGATAAATAACTGCTATAAACTCATCTCCGCCATATCTTCCCACAAAATCCTTTTTTGGAATAACACTGCGCAAAAGCTTTGCGAAATTTAATATTAACTGATCTCCTGCGGAATGTCCCATTGTATCATTTACAGTTTTTAAATTATTTAAATCAAACATTATGCAAGCTGTAGGATCTGTAATTATATCTTTTTTATTAAGTAGATCATTACAGGCATTTTTATTTGGCAGTCCAGTATGAGCATCTACGAATGCTTTTTGTTCCAGCAGTCTGTTTTGCATTGCCATCTGCATTGCCCTTAGAGTCTGCATAATAACCAATATCACCAGACTCAACATATCAAGTGCCGACAAAAGCTCTATAGTACGAATCTTTACAGCGATCTTTTCTGAATAGCTTTCTGCGGCAGAGACAGTTTCATCTGCCATCGAAAAATATATTTCACTCATATTAACAATGTCTGTATTTTCGTATCCCTTGTTTCTTGCTGCTTCAATTTCTGTTTTCAATTTATCCCAGTAATCACTCTGGATTTGCAATTTTTCCTGATACTCTTCGTCATTGAGTTTTACCAGGTCATAATGTCCATCCTGATATCTCAATCCAAGAAGAATATCATCCAAATATTTAATTAATTCTTCATTTTGGTTTCCTGTAATTTCTAATTTTACTTCGCGCTGTGTAGCTCCACGTACCAGACCTGCATAATTTATTACGCGTGCTGTTCCCTGCAGCCTACTAATCTGAATCATCATAAAAATAATAAGAACTACTAATATCAATATAAGGACACTCTGTATAATACCTATTATATTTTTACTTCTTTTCTTGTTTGTCTGCATTTTACAATTTATCTTGAACCTTAAATAATATTCATTTCAATAACTATGCTATTCATTTACTTTCTCCCTATATTAGGGACAAATATCTTTAATAGTATTTTTCATCTTTTCAATATCCAGAGGTTTTGCCAAATTTGTAATATCAATTCCTCTCACGATATCAGCCTTCATATGATCTGCATACGTTACTGCGTTTAATTCAGCTCTTGACCTTGTCAAATCCCTTTGACTGCTATCTGCACGAATGCCTATATTCACCAGAACAACCAAACCGAAAAAGAGCATTGTCATTGCAGACAATGCATCTTTAACGTGGCAACTGGCTACCATTTTACAGACCCTATAGCTTTGCGTCGCAGACTTTCATCTGTTTTGCCGGTTTTCTTATTATAGCTTTTAAACGTATGAAAAAAACTAATTTTATTATACTCTAATACTCGACTATGTACAAGAAAAACATTACCGTTTTTACGCCTAAAAGCAAAAAAAGAACAGCCGATACATATACTCGAACTGTTCTCCTACTTCCGAAGTCCACGCAGCATTGACATCACTGTTTCCTGCTCATGATTTTTAACCAGAGTTATTCTTTGCTGCTTTTTAATTCCTGCGATTATTCTTTAAATTCCACAGCATGCTTTCTCTTCCAGATCGGAAAAAGATTCCTCTGACAGACATAATTCTCCCGCTCTTTGATCCCGATCGTATGGAAAAATGTCTTCCACATCCCAGTGTATTCATCTTCGCACTCTTCTGTTTTCCGAAGTGCCTCAAACTCTCCGTCCGTCAGATAACGAAGATAATTTTCTCCGTCTTTTGGATGGACACAGATGGTCTTCCGGTTATCGTCAATGATCATCCAATATTCCGATGGCATACGGTCTGCGAAATGTCTTCCAACCAGCATGATCACATCACTTTTGGGCTCCAGATGGCTGACATACACACGCCCGTCGAGACTTTGAAACCGGGCGAATTCACGGAAATGGTGGTTTTCATTTCCGACACTACGGTACAGTTCTATTATCCGCATTACATGTGGATTGGTATAATTTTCGAGTACACCCGCTCCCATGGAAAATCCAACTCGTAAAAAATTATAGATTGCCTGCAGTGCGTCTTCTTCTGCTGAAAGGGATGCGTAATACACATACAGATATGCTCTGGAAGAAATATCTCTGCGGATAGATCGGGTGACTTTTTCTGCCTTGAAGCTGTCCCCATCTACATGGATATATTCATCCAGCAGTGTCGCCTGGAAAATCGGTTCTTTTTTCAGTCTTATCTGATCATGACCGATTAACAAAGCATCTGCCCATGCATCATAGATACAGGTCATGATGTCTTCCAACCGATCCTTACAAGTATATATCTTCATAAATTTCCTGCTTTCTCATATTGCTATAAGTATTTTCTGCTCCAATGCTGTAACTATCCAATTCCAAAATCTGCAAGTGTCATCTGTGAGAATCCTTCATTTGCATGAGCCATTTCCCAGGATTCCTTCCGGTCTACGCTGACCAGTTGTCTTGTGATATAAGTCTCTTCAAGTGGTGTGTGATACATCTGTTTTCCGCCACAGGTGATGAAATAGTGCGCTCTTTTCAGCACAACTCCCATTTTCTTCAGACTTGTGAAATCCATTCTTCCATATCTTCGTGCATTTACAATACGGCTGGCTGATTTCGGTCCGACTCCGGGTACGCGAAGGAGTTCTGCATAGCTTGCTGTTTCTACTTCAACGGGAAATAATTCCAGATGGCGTAATGCCCAATCACACTTCGGATCCAGAAGTTCGTTAAAATTCGGTTTCTCTATGGTTAAAAGTTCATCTGCCTGAAATCCGTAAAACCGGAGAAGCCAGTCTGCCTGATATAACCGGTGTTCACGCAAAAGCGGCGGTGGAGTTCCAATCTCAGGCAGAACAGGATCTTCATTCAGCGGGATATATGCCGAATAAAAGACACGTTTCAGATCAAATCCCTGATAAAGCTGCTGCGTGGTCTGTAATAAGGTATAATCGCTTTCACCTGTCGCTCCGATGATCATCTGGGTGCTTTGTCCTGCCGGTGCAAAGCTGCGTTTTAATCTGGACATATCATGTGGTGCAAGTTGATATGCCTGATTCCAGGTGAAGGAAGAATCCAATAGCGCAGGATTTGACTGTGCAGTAATTGGGGATACATCTGCTGCATTTTGCAGCGCTGCCCTGCTATCCAGTTTCCTTTGGAACTGTTGTTTGGAAGTATCAGAAAAAATTCCGTTATGCAGGAACTGATTTCCACGGCTTCTTTCCATATATAATGATTTTCCGATTGCCATGCGATGTGCGGCAATGGTATTCTGCACCTTTCCCATCGGACTTAGGATTGTCTGCATAGTCTTGTTCGGTGCCAGCTTACGAAGTCCCTCAGAAGTTGGCAGTTCCAGATTCACGCTGACACGGTCTGCCAGATAACCGGCAGCTGCAAGTAATTCATCCGAAGCCCCCGGAATCGTCTTCACATGAATGTAGCCATTAAAATGATATTTGGTGCGGAGAAGTAACAGTGTCTCACACATCTTTTCCATCGTATAGGTTGGATTTTTCAAAATACCGGAACTTAGGAAAAGTCCTTCTATATAATTCCGTTTATAAAATTCGACTGTAAGATTACAGATCTCTTCCGGAGTAAACGTAGCTCTTTTTACATCATTGCTCGCACGGTTAATGCAGTATTTACAATCATAGGCACAATGATTCGTCATCAGGATCTTGAGCAGAGAAATACATCTTCCGTCTGCCGCAAAGCTGTGACAAATTCCACATGAAACGGCATTGCCGAGTTCTCCTTTCTTTCCCCGGCGGCTTGAACCGCTGGATGTGCATGCGACATCATATTTGGCTGCATCTGCAAGAATCTGCAGTTTTTCCTGTATTGTATAATGCTCATTTGTCATTTCTGTATTCATATTTCTATTATACAAACATATGTTCTCCTATGCAAGTGTTTTGTTAAAACAGAGGCAATCAAGAATTGACCTGAATATACAGACAGGGTATGTACAGCTTCATTTGCCATACATACCCTGTTTTAGTAAACATATTTTCTTTTATTTAAGAAATAATTTTGATTCATGCTTCATGCAACTCATCAACGGATGACATTATATAATCCGGTTGATGTTCGTATGCTTCCGCTTCTTTTTTGATCTGCACTGCCATGTCTGGATAATTGGTGATAATTGCAGTTACTCCTGCATCGATCAGCCATTTCATATCCGCTTTTTCATTGACTGTCCAGACACGGACATTCAGATTGCTGCCCAGATATTCTTTCAGGAAATCTGCCATTTTTACATGATATACTGCCGGATGCAGTCCGTCTACTTTTGTATTCTTTGCATACTCTGCAACATTCAGGATCACATCACTGTACAGATAAGCGGTTTCTGCTTCCGGCACAATTTTCTTCATCTGCTGGATGCTGTAATGGTTAAAGGAAGAATAAATCACCCGCTCTTCCATTCCGGCTTTTTTTACAAGATCCGTAACCTTCTGCTCGATTTCCGGATACCAGTAAATTCCTGTTTTCAGCTCAATATTGACCTGGATACCGGACGCTTTTACCGTATCCAGTACTTCTTCCAGGGTTGGGATCTTTGCTGCGGAATACTCCGGGAATTTGTTTTTCAGTACTGTAAGCTTTTTTAACTCTTTTAAGGTATAATCCTTGACCCATCCCTTTTTTTCTGTAACTCTGTCGATGGTTTCATCATGGATCACAACCGGGATTCCATCCTTTGTAAGCTGTACGTCAAGTTCGATTCCGTCAGCACCCTGTGTGATTGCCAGTGTAAATGCTTCCAACGTGTTTTCCGGTGCATATCCGCTTGCACCTCTGTGTGCAAATATTTTTGTTTTGCTCAATGTTTACTGCCTCGATTCTTTTTAATTATTTACAGTATTGTAGTCAGTGATCGCTTTGTTGATCGAATCTGACATTTTCTGTACTGCTGTAAAAATTTCGTTATAAAATTATAGGTATAAATATTATGCTCTCTTCCGTTCTTCCAGTGTTCTGGATATTTCTTCTGTCTTTTCATCTGTTAATATGTAATGTTTTCGGAACACAAGTAATCCGATCAGCAATACAAGAATCGGAATGATCGTCATACACATCCGAAGTCCCAGCCTGGAAGCCGGTGCGATTACCATCAGTACTTCTGCCGTTTCATCCTTCTTGATCTGGAAGATCTGAATAACGATCGAAGCCGCAAGTGCAGCCACGCCAGATGCCAGCTTTACCACAAAGGTCTGCATCGAAAAGATTACCGATTCGTCACGCCGGTTATTTTTCAATTCCCCGTAATCTACCGTATTTGCAAGGAAAATCGTCACAATAACATTCAGCATACCAATTGCCGACATAATAAGGAATGCCGGAACCAGAAGCAGATAAACACCGGTACTTCCGGAGAATGCAATCACAAGAAGGATCAGATATCCTGCAAATGCCATGGAAAAGCTGACATAAAAAAGATTTATCGTATTCATAAATTTCCGGAGCAGCGGAAACAAAATCATCATCGCAAGGATCTGGAATGCACCGCCAAAGGTATTAAAAAGCGTATAATTGCTCTGCCATGCTTCCGGACTGAAATCATATTTGAAAAAGTAAATGACCAGATTCGATGTAATATATAATGCGGTATTGATCATAACAATTGCCACAACCATGGTCAGTGCCTGGTCATTGCGAAACAGTGCCCGGAACATTTCTTTTACCGTTGCTGTTTCCATATTTACCGAAGATTTTTCTTTAATAGAAAGGCAGGTAATCGTGATAAAAATGAAAAACAAAACCGCAATAATCAGTGCAAAATAGCGATATCCAAGCCGTTCAATTTCCGATGCACCTTCCCCGCCTGCCAGTCTGCCAAGCGTGGATACAGAAAGCACAGTAATGATCGTGACAATGGCAGAACCAACGCCGGCACAGGAACGTGCCATTGCAGAAAGATTTTCGCGCTCTTTTCCGCTTTCGGTAAAAGCAGGAATCATGGACCAGTATGGAATGTCCATCATCGTATAAGTTACGCCCCAGAGTATGTAGGTTACAGCCGCATAAGCAACCAGTCCTCTGCCTGAAAGAGAGGGCGGTGCAGCAAACATCAGATACAAAACAATGGCATTTGTCAGTGTACCGATAAAGAGCCACGGTCGGAACTTGCCCCATCTGGTTTTCGTCTTTGCTACGATGATTCCCATGATCGGATCATTAAATGCATCAAAAATTCGGGCGATAAACAGGATCACCCCCATTGCCACAGCACTGACACCCATGATGTCCTGGTAATAATAAAGGACATAGGACGCTGACAGCATATAGACCATATCTTTCCCTACAGCCCCGATTCCGTAGGCAAACTTTTCTTTTCCTTTTTGTTTCTGTACTTCTCCCATAATAAATTCCCCCTTGTCAGATTGTAATGCCATCGATCAGAATGGATACGACTTCATCTAATGCCTCATGATAAGAAATTCCATTCTGGACCAGCACGTCTCTCTGAAAAAACTGTTCTAATGTGGCTTCCATCATGGTTTTTAAAATTGGAATCTGGATATTTCGAATTTTTCCTTCTGAGATGCCCTGTTCCAGTAATGAAATCGTACTCTCCCACCCGGTTTCCAGACGGGATTTTACTTTTTCATAAACTTCGGGATACCTCTCCTTTAGCTGATAAAGCTGTCTGAGATCAAGCTCCCGATACCCTTCCGGTAACACACCAAGAATTGTTCTGATTTTACCAACCGTATCCAGACTCAGATCTTGAAGAACTTTTTGTTCACTTTCTTTGATCGAGGAAAAACAATAATCAACCATCTCCAGAACCAATGAATTTTTGTCAGGAAAAACAGTATAGATTGTTTTTTTTGCTGATTCCCAGAAGAGATGCAAGATCATCCATTGTAAATTTTAACCCTTTTTTCTGAAATGCCTGGATGGTTGCTTCGAGAATATCGCCTTTTAAATTTTGATTCGGCACAAGATCATCTCCTTTTGGAAACTATTTCCCTTGTAATAGTTTCCTTGATTGTAGCATCTTTGCGCACAAAAAAACAAGCAACTAAATTCACAAAAATAGTTTCTTGTTTTTGGTAACTTTTTAATATGGAGCGAATTCTTTTTCTGGCGGATATATTTTGATTTAAAACTCTCTTGGTTGCAATTTTTTTTTATTTTAAAAACAGCTGCGGAATTGCTTCCACAGCTGTTGCGTGCTTGAAACCGTACCTCTACACTGTGAACTGACACAGGTTTTTTACAGGGGATTTAAAAATTTAAATTGTATACTTTTCCAAAAATGTTTCTATGAACAAGAACACATAACCTGATAACAAATAACCAATAAACGATGACATTGAACCATAACCAACCGTCTATAAGCTTTGTTGAAGATATACCCTGTACGGAAATTCCTACTTAGATATCCACATCAAACAACACTGTCTGATTGTAGCGATCCAGTGCAATCTGCATTTCCATAATTGTATTGGAAATACGGTCGTATTCCTGACGGATTACTTCCAGATCATAGTTGATATATTTATATTCCGGTACCGATCCGGATGAACTGAAGGAATTACTATACACACGCATTTTCGGAAGTCGCTTGCGCATATCGTCAAGAACAGCTTTTCTTTTGTTAAGCTGCGCCATTCGGATCAGAATGCTGTCAATGCTCATCTCCTGATTGCCAACCTGCACTTTTGCGGTGGCATTTGTCAGGTTCAATGTATGTTTGATAGTAACAATCTTCCTGTCGATCTCGTCAATCGTATTTGCAATGGTCATATAATCATATTCCGGAATGACCGGCTCCTCATTGACCGCTGCCACATAGGTACTGGATGCTGCCTCCTTGTTTACCCAGAATGCTTTATCTTCCTCAAGGCTTCTCAACATCTTGTTTGCATAAGCTGATGTAATTTTCTTCATGATTTTGCCTCCCATACTGTTCTCTTGCTTACAATATAAATGATGTAACCAGGTTGCTCCATTGCTATGCAATTCCCGCAATTCTCGAACACCATATAAATAATATCTGTTCCTCAACTTCTGATTTAATTATAATTATATGATAGCAGTTTGTCATTCAACCAACAGTTTAAAACTCCACAGAAAGAACAAAGAATGTGCGAAGCACATTCTAGCGCCTGTGGCGGTCGCTAGCGACATCTTCATTATACGCCGCAGTGCGCATCCTGCCGGAGGCTTTTATTACATAGGAAATGAAATTTCCTATGTAAGAAAAATATCCCCGTCAATGACGAGGATATCTTCAATCGTAGTATGTAATAATCTACTTAAAATAATGAAATTGTCTATACTGGGTAACGATTTGCCGGAAAGCCATTTATAAATGGCCTGCGGATTTTCAAATCCAAAAGCTCCCTGGATTTCCCGAATTGTATATCCTTTTTCCAAGAGTAGCTTTCTTATGCGTTCTCCAGTCTTTTTCGGCTGGATTGACAAATACATGGGTTCCATACTTTGTGCCTCCATGATTCAGAATCAAGTTCCCTGATAACTTATATATTATAACACAGAAAGCATCGGATCACCAGTATCAGTCTCTAAAACATCAGAAAATATATTTACAGATCTTCCGGATCCACCTGTTTGCCATCGCTCCAGATTCTTTCCAGATCGTAGAACAGACGGTTCTCTCTGTCGAATACATGTACGATAATATCGCCAAAGTCCAGCAGTACCCAGCTTCCGAGTCCATAGCCTTCACGCTGTTTGACTTCGTATCCTGCTTTTCCGAGTGTCTCTTCTACATTGTCAACCAGTGCTCTTACCTGGCTTTCGTTGGTTCCGTTTGCAATGATAAAATAATCTGCAAGCACAGAGATTCCTGCAATGTCAATTACACGGATATCTTCGCCTTTTTTGTCAGCGAGTGCTTCGCAGGCAAGTTTTGCCATCTCTCTTGACTGCTCGATTGTCTGCATCAGTTTTTGTCCTCCTTTTCGGAATCACTGTTTTTCAGGTTCTTATAATATAAAAATGTCTCTTCTGTCGCAGGATCTAACGTTGCACCTTTTTCGGCAAGATATGCAAGTGTATCTTCCAGAATAAGGTAAAGACATGCATCGATATCTACAAATGCAAGCGCACGTACTTCCGGAAGATTTGGTGCAACATCTCTTCCAGGCTCAATATAATCTGCGATATAAATGATCTTATCAAGCAGAGACATATTCGGACGACCGGTTGTATGAGACTCGATCGATCGTAGAATCTCTTCATTTTCTATTCCATATTTTTTCCGGGCAAAAAATGCGCCCAGCTTTGCGTGCAGAAGTCCCGGATTTTTGTACTCTGCATCGGAAATTTCGATATGATTTTTCTCGCAGAGCTTAATCTTTTCATCTGCCGGCACACATTTTGCACAGTCATGTAAAAGTCCTGCCGTCAAAGCCTGCTCCAGATTGGCACCATAACGCATGGCAAGGCAGCCTGCCGTATGCATCACACCGATCGTATGATCATAACGGTCTTTATCCAGGTACCGTTTTACTTTTTTCTGCATCTTAAGTATTGTTTCCGTCATGTTCACTCACCTGATATAATCTGTTCAAATCTATATAATCTGCAACCTTTTTTCGGAATCGGAAGATCTTCTGTCTCTCCTCCTCGGATCATCTGCCGGATCTCACTGGAAGAAACCGGCATCACAGGGGTACGGAGAAGCCGGATATCACATGCATACTTTTCTTTCAAATATGTGATCTGACGGCGCATTTCTTTCGGCGCTCCTGCATCATCCCGATATGCTGCCAGGATGACCGCTGTTTTCAGAAGTCTTTCCGGACATTTCCAGGTTTCCAGATTGAAAAGAGAATCCGCACCGATGATAAAATAAAATTCATCCTGCGGATAAGTCTCTTTAAAATACTCCATTGTCTGATAGGAGTACGAAGTTTCCTTTCGATCCATTTCATAGGTACAAAGCCGGAAATACGGGATCTCTTCAATTGCAAGGAGTGTCATTTCGGCACGGTCCTGTAAATCTTTTCGTATTTCCGGATTTGATTTATGGGGCGGATTGCCGTTTGGCATATACCACACTTCATCCAGATGGAACTGCTGGTATGCATATTCACCAAGCATCAGATGCCCGTTGTGGATGGGATCAAATGTTCCGCCCATAATACCGATTCTCATAATCTATACTCCACTCATTAAGGAAGAACGATTTTCTTCTTGTCGTCTTTTCCCTCTTTATAAAGAACGATTTTTCTTCCGATAACCTGTACCACCTGGGAACGTGTACGCTCTGCAAGGATCTCTGCCATTCCACGCAGATCATCTCCACAGTTCTGAAGAACGTGAAGCTTGATCAGTTCTCTTGCTTCAAGCGCTTCTGCAACAGCTGCGGTAAGTTCCGGTGTTACGCTGGATTTACCGATCTGAAGGATCGGATCCATTGTCATCGCAAGGCTCTTTAAATAAGCTCTCTGTTTGGAAGTCATAAAACTTCTCCTTTCTGAAATTATGTTCTTTTCTAACGGTAATATTCAAACTGAAGACCGTACATACGGATAGTATCGCCTTCCTGAACACCTGCATTTTCAAGCTGTTCAAGGATACCGGTTTCTTTCAGGAATTTCTGGAAGAAAGCAAATCCCTTCTCGGAATCCAGATTGGTGTAACCAAGCATCTTTTCGATCTTTGGTCCCTCTACTACAAATATATCGTCTTCTTTTTCCACGGTATATGGAAGATCCATGTGGATGATCTCTTCTTCCGGGAAATATTCCTGTTCAAATACGATCGGCTTGTCATCCAACTTCTGAAGTTCATTATTTACATAGTAAAGAAGATCAGAAAGCCCTTCTCCGGTCACACCGGAAATCGGGAATACCTTTGATTCCTTTTGGCTCGAATTCATCTCTCAGTCTCTGGATCGGATCTTCATCTTCGGAATAGATCAGGTCAACCTTATTCGCTGCAATGACCTGTGGACGCATGGAAATTTCTTTGTTATAGGCTTCCAGTTCAGCGTTGATCTTGTAAATGTCTTCAACCGGATCACGTCCTTCGATACCTGCCGCATCCACAACATGGATCATCATCTTGGTACGTTCAACATGACGCAAAAATTCATGTCCAAGTCCGACACCATCGGAAGCACCTTCAATCAGTCCCGGAATATCCGCAATCACAAATCCCTTTGCACCTTCCAGATCTACAACTCCAAGGTTCGGGCTGAGTGTTGTGAAATGATAATTTGCAATCTTTGGCTGCGCATTGGTTACACGGGAAAGGAATGTGGATTTACCAACATTCGGGAAACCTACAAGCCCAACGTCTGCGATCACCTTAAGTTCCAGATTCACCCAGAGTTCCTGTGCAGGCTTTCCCGGCTGTGCATACTTCGGAACCTGCATGGTAGAGGTTGCAAAATGCATATTTCCAAGACCGCCCTTACCGCCTTTTAAGATAATCTGGCGCTGGTTCTCGCCCGACATATCGGCAATGACTTTATTGGTCTCTGCTTCACGGATAACTGTCCCTTCAGGAACTTTCAGGATCAGATCCTTTGCATCCTTACCATGGCAGCGTTTTTTACCGCCTTCCTGTCCGTCTTCTGCTTTATATTTTTTGTTTTGTGACGGAAATCTACCAGTGTGTTAAGACCTTTGTCCACTTCAAAGATTACATCACCGCCGCGACCGCCGTCGCCGCCGTCAGGACCGCCATTCGGAACATATAATTCTCTGCGGAAACTTACATGGCCGTCGCCGCCCTTACCGGAGCGGATATAGATTTTCGCTCTGTCTGCAAACATAATATGTCCTCCTTATTTATGACTAAAAACAAGGCTTCAAACCTGCATCACAAAAAGTTTGAAGCCTCTGTTAAATCTGCTTATTCAGCTACTGGATAGATAGAAACCTGTTTCTTATCTCTTCCTTTTCTCTCAAATCTTACAACACCATCAACAAGTGCGAATAATGTGTCGTCACCGCCGCGTCCTACATTAACACCCGGGTGAATCTTTGTTCCGCGCTGTCTGTAAAGGATGTTGCCAGCTTTTACAAACTGTCCGTCTGCTCTTTTAGCACCAAGTCTTTTAGACTCAGAATCACGACCGTTCTTTGTAGAACCTACACCCTTTTTTATGAGCGAAATACTGAAGGTTTAATTTCATCATGGTTGTTTACACCTCCTCGTATGTTAAATCCATATATTCTCTGTAGTTCTCATCTTCTGCAATTTCTTCCAGACCAAGAACCATCGCGTCAAGCAAAAGCTTTGCCTCGCGAGTCGGATTACCTTTAAGTCGATAGTCAATGAGTCCTTTGGATTCATCGGATACAAGGCTTGTACGGTCATCCGCAAATTTCTCAATGGCATTCAAAGTATTAATCGTAAGTACGGAAACAGCTGCGCAGACAATATCCTGTCCTTCTTCACTGAATCCTGCATGACCATGTGCTTTGAAACCTACACATTGATGTTTTTCATTTTTATAAATGGTTACTCGTATCATATAACCACCAGCTTCTTACGCGTTGATCTTTTCGATCTTAACTGCTGTATACTGCTGTCTGTGTCCGTTTTTCTTGTGGTAACCTGTTTTTCTCTTATACTTGTAAACGATAACTTTTTTAGCTTTTCCGTCACCAATTACAGATGCTTCAACTGTTGCACCTTCTACTACTGGTGTTCCAACTTTAAGCTCGTCACCACTTACTGCGAGAACCTGGTCAAAAGTATAAGACTGTCCGGCTTCCACACCAAGCTTTTCTACTTTAATGATATCGCCTTCGGCTACTTTGTACTGTTTACCACCTGTTGCTATAATTGCGTACATATGGCACCTCCTATTATCATTACTCGCCAACTACGGTGTCTGATCAAATCAGGACTTATAACCTCGTTGTGCGGCATACCTCTGTATTATACAGTGGCATACCGCACAAAGTCAACCCCTAATTTGCAATTTTTTAATTTTTTCGTAACAATATCCGATAATGTCTTTACGTGTTATGATTCCTATGAAATTCTCCTGGTCATCAATGACCGGAACAAAGTTCTGATCCATCGCTTTTTCCATCAGATCTTCCATATTAGAATCAGCGCTTACAGGCCGGTAATCTGCTCTTCTTGCAATCTTCGTGATTGCAATGTATTCTGCTTCTTTCAGATTCAGGATGTTCAGCTTCTTAAGTCCCCAGAGCAGGTCTCCTTCGGTGATTGTACCGACGTATTTACCTTCCCGGTTGATCATCGGAATGGATGAGTATTTGTGGTACTCCATGATTTCCATTGCCTGTCTGAGCGTGTGGTAGTCATATACAAATGCCACTTCTGCTTTTGGCTTCAGGAAAAATAATATGTTCATTTTCGTATCCTCTCTTGTATGAATGTTCTGTACAGGGGAGTTTTCCCCAACACCTGTACTATACCATATTTGAGGATCGAATTGAAGATTTACAGCTGAGTGTTAACAAAAATATCATAAATTGCCTTGATTGCTGCTTCAAAGTCGTGCTCTCTCACACCGATGATAATATTTAACTCGCTGGATCCCTGATCGATCATTTTTACATTGACATGTGCATGTGCCAGTGCGGAGAAAATTCTTCCGGCTGTACCGCGTGTCTGACGCATTCCACGTCCAACAACAGCGATCAGTGCAAGATCGGATTCCAGTTCGATGTCATCCGGATTCACGGCACGGTGGATGCCCGCAAGCACTTTCTGCTCATGTTCTTCAAATTCATCCTGATGAACGAAGATAGTCATAGTATCAATTCCTGACGGCATATGTTCAAAAGAAATCCCTTCATCTTCAAATACACCAAGAACCTTGCGACCAAATCCGACTTCTGAGTTCATCATTGCTTTTTCAATTGTAATAGAAGCAAATCCACGCTTTCCTGCAATACCGGTAATTGTATACTTCGGCTTTCTGCAGGTTCCTTCTACGATCAGCGTTCCCTTATCTTCCGGTGCATTTGTATTACGTATGTTGATCGGGATTCCTTCTTTACGAACCGGGAAGATTGCATCTTCATGTAATACGCTGGCACCCATATAAGAAAGTTCACGCAACTCTTTGTAAGTAATTGCTTCGATTCCTTTTGGATTCTTAATGATACGGGGATCTGCAATGAGGAATCCGGATACGTCTGTCCAGTTCTCATACATATCAGCATGTGTGGCTCTTGCAACGATCGATCCTGTTACATCAGATCCGCCGCGGGAAAATGTCTGGATCGTTCCGTCCGGACGTGCTCCGTAGAATCCAGGAATCACGGCACGCTCTACTTTTGAAAGTCTGTCTGCAAGTACCTGGTTAGTTTCTTCTGAAAGGAAGTTCCCATTTTCATCGAACTTGATTACTTCTGCCGCATCGATAAACTCATATCCAAGATAAGCTGCGATTACACGTCCGTTTAAATATTCTCCACGGGAAGCAGCATAATCTCTTCCGATCTTCTTTGCAAAATTATCACGAATGGTGGCAAATTCTTCGTCAAGAGAAAGAGTGATCCCAAGCCCTTCAATGATTTCCTGATATCTCTTCTGAATGTCAGCGAGTAATTCTGTAAATTTCTTCTCTTTTACAGCTGCGCCGTAACAACGATACAGCATATCTGTTACCTTGGTGTCGTCGGAAAAACGCTTTCCCGGAGCAGACGGTACAACGTAACGTCTTGATTCCTCTGAAAGAACGATCTTTCCTGCCTTTTTAATCTGTACTGCATCGGCAAGAGAGCTTCCGCCGAATTTCACTACCTTAATCATCTGTTGGTATTCCTCCATCTCTCAATTCATATATTCTGATCTGCACATGGCAAACCTGCATTTTCTGTAGAAACACCGGGCAGATGTTTCTACACTTATGTAGTTATTACTTTATTACGCTGACGTGAAAAATGCAAGATTTTCTTTTGGAATCTGTTGAAAATCTTGCATTTTGTCTAATAGAATTTCTTTTTTTGAAAACTTTCTATGCATGAATTACATCTGCAAATGTAGCATCCGCTGCTTTTCTCAAATCCTCCGGTGCAAGTGTCAGTTGTGCACCGATTCTTCCGGCACTTACATAGACTTTCTCAAACTGCTGTGCACTTGCATCAATGACCGTCGGAAAATGCTTTTTCATTCCGATCGAAGTGCATCCACCACGCACATAGCCGGTAAGCGGTGTTAACTCCTTTAAATGAAGCATTTCAATAGATTTTTCACCAACCGCTTTTGCAGCCTTCTTAAAATCAATTTCTGCTTCGATCGGAAGAACGAAAACATAATGTTCGCCACTTTTCCCTGTTGTGACAATGGTCTTGTAAACCTGTTCGTGAGGCAGATTCAGCTTATCGGCAGTTTCAATTCCATCCGTGAATTCATCGCATTCATAGGTCTGATATTCGTAAGAAATTTTCTTTCTGTCTAAAATTCGCATTGCATTTGTTTTGACTTCTTTTTTACCCATGTAAACTTTCCTCCAGTGTTTTTCGGATTTTCTTTCGTGTAATTTCCACCAGCTGCAGTTTCGTCATTCCCATCACATTTCCCGGATTTGGGTCCTTCTTTAATTCCAGCTGCAGATACGCAAGAAGTTCTTTCTTCTCTTCTGCTGATTTCATGTTGATAAAATCAATAATAATGATACCGGAAATATTGCGGAGCCGGATCTGGCGGACTGCTTCCCTTGCTGCCTCCCGGTTGATCTCCGGAAAATGAGAATTCTTTTTCAGACATTTTCCGGAATTGACATCGATTACAGTCAGCGCCTCGGTTGGCTGGATCACCAGATAAGCCCCGGATTTCATCCATACCCGTTCTTGTCTGGCTTCTCGGATCGCCCCTTCCAGGTTATAGCATTTTACAAGTGGATAAGACGGATCCGTATACGCACGGAGAAGCGGAAGTTCATCTGGCATTTCCGTTTCCAGATAAGTCTGAACTTCTTTATACAAAGCTCCATCTTCTACCATTTCCTCTACAATAATTTCCGTCAAATCTTTTTTGTAAATATCCCGGAGTGCCTGTATGCACGGGTCCGGTGCACTCTGCAGACAGCTGAAGCAGGTCCGCATCTTGCCATATTCTACGATTCTATGATAGTTCTCTGCCAGTTTGTCAATTTCGGCACGGATCTGTGTTTCTTCTGCTTCCACACAATTTGTCCGGAAAATCAATCCGAAATCACAGTCTATATAGTCCTGTCCCAGCTTTTGCAGTTCTTCTTTCCTGACACCGTGGATTTTACCGGATACACCAATGGTACGATTGCCGGAAGTCAGTACTACATACTGCCCGGTGAAATTTAAGTTCCCGGTCACGACAGGCTGCTTGGTTTTCACTGCTTCTTTCTCCACCTGAACCAGAAGCTCATCACCGATCACAAGTGGCTTCTTTCCGATCTTATTGGTGAAAACCGGGGTATATTTTCCATCCAGCGCAAAATAGCATTGCTCACCATTTGCAATTTCAACAAATGCGCCACCGATATTCGGAAGGATTTTCCGTACTCTTCCGACATAAATTTCACCCAGGCGGCAACTCTTTTTTTCTCCGCTACTGCCAAAGTGAAATTCCGTTACTTTCTCATCCTCTAAAAGTGCAAGCACCCGGCGGTTCATGCATTCCGTAAGGAGTACTTTTCGTTCCATCTATACAATCTCCGTTCCAAGCGCATCCAGTGGAACCAGAATCATCTTGCCCTCCATGTTTTCGGATTCCGCAAAAGTTTCCAGTCTGTGGTGGGTAAAGGTCACTTCCTCCGCATCCATACCAAGATAGCGGACAAACGCTTCTGTGACAAGCTCCGGCTTTAAGTTTTGGACACTTCCTGCTGCCACACGCATATAAATCTTTCCGTCCCGGCATTCCAGCTTGTAGATCATCGGACGAATGTCCACTTCTTTTTCACTCTTTTTCGTCTTTTGACCACACAGATTTCATTCTGCGCATAAAAAGCTTCCAGCTTTTCAGCAAGATCTTCCGGCAGGCTGCCATTTTTACCGAAGATAAATAGTCGGCACCTGCTACGATTGACATTCCTTTGCTTTTCTTATCATCCGGGATCTGCACAAAGCTGACGATCTCCATGCCATCTACCATCTGTTCATTCAGCCGTCTGACCGCTTCTTTGCTGGCGATTGACTCGGTCAATTCGATATCAAAATATTCTCCGTCACTGGTAAGTCCCCTACACCAAGTGGATTAGCGAAAGACATGATCATATGCGGGCTGTAACCACTGGTAAATGCGATCGGAATCTCGGCACGGCGAATCGCTTTCTGGAAATACCGCATGATATCCAGGTGTCCGATGAACTTCATCACTCCATTTTTCCGAAATTTAATTCTTGCCTTCAAAGCAGACACCTCCTCCGTAACTTGCTGCCCCACAGCCGGAACATTTTGCACGGCAGTTCGGGGTTACATTCCCTTCCATTGCATTCTTCCATTCTCTTATAAGGAAAGATTTTGTCACGCCACAATTGATGAAATCCCATGGGAAGATTTCATCTAATTCACGCTTTCTGAGATTATAGAAATCCATATCTACACCTGTATTTTCAAAGGCCTGCAGCCATTTATCATAATCAAAATACTCATCCCACGCATCGTAAATACAGCCAAGACGGTAAGCCTCTTCCAGAACCTTTCCGACCTTCCGGTCACCGCGGGCAAAGACGCCTTCCAGAACGGTTACTTCGGCGGTATGCCAGTTGTAGCGCAGACTCTTGCGGTTCAACTGGTTGCGGAATGCTTCCTGTACAATTCCTGCACGGCGGATATATTCTTCCATCGGCTGCATGGTCGCCCACTGAAGCGGTGAAAATGGTTTCGGTACAAAGAAGGAACTACTTGCCGTGATCTGACATTTTCCATTTCTCTGATCCTTCGGAATTTCATAATACCGGCGTGCTACTTTATCTGCAAGAACAGCAATTCCTTCCATATCTTCCTGGGTTCGGTCGGAAGTCCAAGCATGAAATAGAGCTTGACCTTCGTCCATCCACCTTCAAAAGCCTGTCCGGCTCCATTTAAAATGTCATCTTCCGTCAGACCTTTATTGATTACATTACGCATCCTCTGTGTTCCGGCTTCCGGGGCGAAGGTCAGACTGCTCTTACGCACATCCTGCACCTTGCTCATAACATCCAAAGAAAATGCATCGATACGAAGGGACGGCAGGGAAATGTTGACGCCCTGTGTGTGGAACTCATCGATCAGGAAGGTGACGATCTCTTCCAGTTCGTTGTAATCACTGGAACTTAAAGAACTTAAGGTGATCTCTTCATGTCCCGTATTTTTCAGCATTGCACGTGCCGTCTCTTTGAGCATATTGATATCACGCGGACGTGTCGGACGGTAAACCATTCCCGCCTGACAGAAACGACATCCACGGATACAGCCGCGCTGAATCTCCAGAACCGCTCTGTCCTGGGTTACTTTGATAAACGGAACAAGGCTTTAACGGATAAGTTGTCTGGCTCATATCTGCCGCAACTACTCGTTTGATTTTTCCCTTTGCATGCGGATTGTTTGGCAGGAAAGATTCGATTGTGCCGTCTTCTTTGTAAGTGACATCATAAAAAGAAGGAACGTAAATTCCCTCGATCTCTGCTGCCATTTCCAGAAATTCTTTCCGGCTTTTTCCGGCTCTCTTCCACTTTTTGTATGCTTCCAGAAGTTCATCATAAACCACTTCGCCCTCTCCGATATAGAACATATCGAAAAATTCAGCCAGTGGCTCTGTATTGTAAACACATGGTCCACCACCAATGACAAATGGATCTTCTAAAGTTCTGTCTTCACTGTGAAGTGGAATACCGGATAAATCCAGCACCTGCAGTACATTGGTGTAACACATCTCAAACTGTAATGTGATGCCAAGAAAGTCAAAATTCTTTACCGGGTCCTGAGATTCCAGGGCAAAGAGCGGGATATGTTTTTCACGCATGATCTTGTCCAGATCGATCCATGGAGAGTAGACTCTCTCGCACCAGGTATCCTCCCGGCGGTTGAACATATCGTACAGAATCTGGATTCCCAGATGGGACATACCAACCTCATATACCTCCGGAAAACACATTGCAAACCGAATATCTACCGCTTTTTTGTCCTTCATGACCGAATTGACTTCATGGCCAATGTAGCGGGCAGGTTTCTCTATATTCAGTAAAATATCATCATCTAATGCTAATTTCCTCATTTTTCCTCCATTTTCAGTTTATTTGTTTGTGATTTTCGCACAATTTTAAGCGCATAAATTTTACAATTTATAATATTTTCAATTTTAAAACCACTTTATTTTTTACCGTTTTTTTGCAAAAAAATGCCCCAAATTTTACCCCGTTTTTTGCTGTTTTACGACCGTTTTTCAGTCGTAAGAATTGTATGCGACTACTTACGACTGAATACGACTACAGCGATACTTTATCATATTATATAATACTGTAAACGATGAATTTGAAACAGGTATTTTATTAAGACAATTACTTTTAATAATAGCTTGTTTAAGTGAGAAAATCAACCATTTTAGCCATATCAAAGTCCCGTTGTGCTATTTTTTCATCTTTTTTTCGCACCTGAGAGATCAAATTTTCTGCATAATCCTCTGCCTCATACGGCAACATAAACCAGCAAGCTTCTTGTTGTTATCATAACACTTATCGCAAATACAAAAGCCGCCACCCAACGAATTAGCGCCATATCCGTTTTTAATTAAATACACAGGATTTCCACTATTAACAAGAGTCTCAATTTCAGGAAATTTATTTCTGAGATTAGAAATGGAAATTTTGAAGTAAACAAAAAGAGTATCACGTTTCTTCTTGTTCACGTGATACTCTTTCTTTCATGGCTTCTGACTGTTACTGTTGATATACGTTTTACTTTTTCATTTACAATCTGTTTTATTTTACACCATGGTCCACCTGATACATATGCGAAATCATGCGGAAGATCTGACTGGTATATCCCCATTCATTATCATAAAAACTGATCAGTTTGAAAAAATGACCGTTTACCTGGATTCCTTCCCTTGCATCAAAGGAGGATGCGTGATTATCTCCGATAAAATCGGAAGAAACAACTTCATCATCCACATAATCCAGAATCTCCTTAAGAGTTGTTTCGGAAGCTTCCTTCATTTTCTTGCAGATATCTTCATAAGTGGTTTCTGTCTTCAACGCGACATTCAGATCCACAATGGATACATCTGAAGTCGGTACACGATAAGAAATTCCATTCATACGGTCCTTTAACGCCGGAATAACAAGTGAGATTGCTTTTGCAGCTCCTGTTGAAGATGGGATCAGATTTCCGAATACAGCACGACCTGTCCGCCAGTCTTTCAGCGAACGGCAGTCAACTACCTTCTGTTTTGCTGTAGCTGAATGAATGGTAGACATCAGTCCATACTCTATTCCATAATTATCCTCCAATACCTTACAGATCGGTGCAAGACAGTTTGTTGTGCAAGATGCATTTGAAACGACCTGCATAGATGACTGATAGAGTTCATGATTCACTCCCATTACAAATGTCGGTGTGTCCTGATCTTTAGCCGGTGCAGAGATGATCACTTTCTTTGCTCCACCCCGGATATGTGTCATTGCTTTTTCTGTCGTACAGTAAGCACCTGTCGCATCTATAATGTATTCTGCTCCACACTCTCCCCACGGAATGTCAGCAGCATCATTTTCTGAATACACTCGGATCTTCTCGCCATTTACAACAATTCCATCCTCATATTTTTCCAGACTTCCCTGGAAACGTCCAAAGATTGAATCGTAACGGATCATATAAATCATATAATCCAGATCTGCGTTTCTCACATTAATCCCACAAATTTTAAATTTTTCCGGCTGATTGATGGCAATGCGGAATGCAACTCTTCCAATACGTCCAAATCCGTTTATGCCGATTGTTATTGCCATATTAAATACCTCCCTGTATATGACATATTGATACTCTTTGTATCTTCTTCCCTTGCAATAACAGTCCGCCACAATCTATTGCGAGTGTAACACACTTTTTTTTGAAATGCTACCGAAATGGCAGTAATTAATCATTTAACAGGATTCTTAATTTTTTAACAAAGTGCATAAGAAATAAGCTTCGCCTATTCAGCTTCCCTGCCCCTCTATTACACCTGGGAGAGGGAAATAAAATCTCTTGATATCTGCACCGATACACCCTTTTGTTATTTATTTTTTCTTCTTAATACCAGTGCTCCTGACATTGCTGCAATCCCCATCAGAACCAGATACAATGCCATAGAACTGCTATCTCCCGTCTCCGGAACTTTATCCTTCGCATCTGAAGCCGGTGCCTTTGGTTTTGTATCGATATCTGTTTTCGCATCTGTTGCTTTACAGTGGTTTGTAAATATCGCTTCATCACCACTTACTTTTGCTGACAACACACCACTTCCATCATCTGTCACACTGACCGTAAGCTTGTACACGTTTTCATCATATGTAACACCGGTCTGTTTATCATTTACTTCTGAAATCGTGTATTCATAAGTACCTTCTGAATCAAATGTCAGATTTTCAAAGCGGATTGCTCCATCTTCCTTATTTTCAACCTCCGTAATTGCTTTTCCATCTTTATCCTTAAGCTGGAATGTAAACTGCCCTTCCTTCAGAGTTCCTCCTTCCAGTTTCTTGATAGCTTCAATTGTTACATTCGCCGGTTCTGCCTTATAACTATTCTGGAAAGTAATTGCATTTCCTTCTGCCGGAAGCATCTGGTCATCTTCAACGATTCCTGCCAGGACCTGATGTTCTCCCTTAAGTGTTCCATCACCATTATCTGTAATCATGGTATAAATCATGTAGGTCTGATCATCGTAAGTAATTCCGGTTTCTCCCTGATTCACTTCACGCACCGTGTAAAGATGATTTCCCGGTTTTGTGTATGTAATCTTGTCAAATGTTACATTTCCGTCTTCATCATTGGTTCCTGTTGCAATCACACTGCTTCCTTCCAGTAGTTCAAACTGGAACTCTCCGTCTCTTAATTCTCTTCCAGTTAGACTCTTGTTAACTTTAACCTGATCTGTGACGCTGCTCGATAATTCACTGACGTTATAAGTATTCGTAAAGCTGAACAATGGTCCTTCTGCCGGATTTCTGGTCACGATCAGAGTTCCTTCCCCGTCATCATGCAATATCAGTTTGAAGGTCTTACCTGTTGATGCACCAGTATCATTTGTCACACCAGAAACATTTCCGGATTCTGTAACCTTATATTCAAATTCCTTTGTTCGCGTTCCATTCTCGTCTGGTGTCACACCTTCCAACTGAATAAGAGAAAAAGTAATCTGTCCGAAATTGACATTACCTGACACATCATTTACTGCTGTCGTATTTTCCGGCATCGGAGCTCCTTCCGTCAGAGCCTCCAGTGTAAATGTGAACTTTCCTGCAATACTGTCCGGTGTCAGCCCTTCTTTATGACAGAGTTTTACTTCCTGTAATCTCCACCGGAACACTGGAAGCACCGTACTGGTTCACAAACTCAAACTCATCCTTGCCTTCCGGATAATTGGCCACTGCTTTCAGCGTACCGTTACCATTATCTGTTACTGTCACCGTAAAATCATAAGAGTTCTTTACAGCGCTTACTCCATTTGGAAGAGTTCCTTCTGCCGCTTCCTCATAAATTCTATAATTGAGTGTATATACTGTGTTGTCATTCTGATCTGTTGATTTTTCAGCATAGCCATCGCTTACCGCCTGACTAAGTACAATTGCAGTATCTCCGGCTGCGGTATTGGAAGTTTTATACTTCAATAAATCAAAAGAAATATTTCCATTTTCCTGGTTTTGTTTTTCCTGGATTACTGTTCCATTACTTCCATTTGTTGGATGTGTTGCCAGCTTAAACTTGAACTCCCCTGCTTTCATCGGCCGGCCGTTCAGAATCTTGTTTGCATTAATTTCTGTACTTGTTCCGCCTTCTGCTTCTGTAGAACTGCTATAGCTGTTTTCAAATACAGCCTTATCTGTTGCAGTTCCGGCTGTGCCATTATTATAAGAAACGGAAGCTTCTAATTTTCCAAAGTTCTCTGTATCACGTTCTACAGTAACAGTTGCCTTTGCAGTATGCGTATCATATGTCATACCTCCTGACTTTGTCTGCGGAACATTTTCCTTAATGTCAAATGTATAAGTTCCTGCCTTTGTAAATGTGACATCTTCAAACTGGAATTCTTTTGTTTCGCCGTCTTTTCCATCAGCAACAACTGCTTTGTCTCCATTTTGAGCAATCGTCACCGCACCGTCCTGAATCGCTGTCTGAGTATTCTCATCTCCCGCCGTTAATGTAAATTCAAAAGCTTCATTCTCCTTCATATCACGTCCTGTAAGAGTCTTTGTTCCTCTAAGGGCCGTATCTCCAGTCAGTGTTACCGGAGCATCAGGAACAGCCACAGCCAGGCGTCCGTTATTGCCAAGATATGCAGTCACACTTTTATCCTGATTATTCCATACAGGCTTGATGAATTGTGACGCCGTTCCTGTTACATTTGATCCTTCTGCTTTATCTTCTGCAAAAGATGACAAACTTGTTGTTCTCGGTGTTCCTGCCGGAATGTAATACTCACCTGCAGCATTCTTTTTTGCATAATTGCCCAGTAACAGATTACTGTTTCCCGAAATCGTTACTGTATTACTTCTGCTTACAGCTTTTCCATCTGATCCCAATTCATAATAATCCCGCTGATAATAATATGTTGCTGCCCCACTGGTATCAATATCTGTTTTTACCGGATTCTTGCAGGCTTCGTCTGTATATAATACCGTATCATTCTGGAAATAATAAAAGTCATTTGTTGCCGCCGGTACGAACCTTGCATATGCACCCGCACCGCCGGATTCTTCCTTACTCTGGGTCTTGTCATACTGATTACTGTAGAAATATACCTGATTATTCTCATTCTTATTAGCGTTGATATAAGCCTTCATCTGTGCATCTGGATTTTTCAGCTCGTCAGCTACACCGGCTTTCAGACTCACATCATAGAACAGATGCATCGGATATGTCTCATCAATACTCATACTGCCATCTCTGTTGACTTCATAATATCGAAGTGGAATCAGATTTGCAGGAATCTGAACCGTAACAAGATCTCCTGTCTGCAGTTGGTCATCTCCAATTGTCTTTTCCACTTTAATCCGGATATCCTGAAGATTCCCTTCCGGGTATACATGGTTTGTTTCCGGTATATCTTCTTTAAAAGTATATGTTACAATTTTTTTGTTATTTTCTGTCGTTTCACTCTTGTTAGCATCTGTGAATAACTGGTTTGCATATACCAGGGTGTTGATATCATCCACCTGCATATAATTACCAAGCTGGTCTGTAATTGTTATATAGCCTGCCTGGCTTGGATTCTCACCCTGTCCCACCTCAGTCGGGGATTGGGCTGAAGAGATGATTTCATCTCCAATCAATTATCCATCTTGTTGCTTAAGCTGTTAGAATGAGTGGAGCAATAGGTCTGGCCTCCTTCTCTCAGGACTTTACGTCCGTAAAATAGTCAGCCAACCAGCCACTCTTTCGCAGCATTCGTTTTATGCAGGTTGAACCTTGATACGTTCGTGTGAAACACCCAGTAGATTGAATAGGCAATGAGAAAACTGGTATTGACCATTACTAATACATTACAAAGGAGTATCTGTTATGAACGCTGTTGGTATTGATGTTTCCAAAGGAAAAAGCACTGTCACTATCCGAAAACCAGGAGATGTGGTTCTTATGTCCCCCTGCGATATCCCTCACACCCAGTCTGCCATAAACGACCTGATCAAACAGATCAAAAGCCTTGAAGGCGAAACCAAAGTCTGCATGGAGCATACCGGCAGATACTATGAACCGGTTGCCACATGGCTTTCTGATGCCGGTATCTTTGTCAGTGCCGTAAATCCTATCCTGATCAGAGATTTCGGTGATGATTCCCTCCGCACACCCAAGACAGATAAGGCAGATTCTAAAAAAATCGCACGTTATACTCTTGACCGTTGGGCTAAACTGAAGCAATATGGAATCATGGATAAAACACGTAACCAACTAAAAACTATGAACCGACAATTTGGATTCTATATGGCTCAGAAAACTGCAATGAAAAACAATCTCATTGCGCTGATCGACCAGACTTATCCGGGAGCCAATGATTTCTTTGACAGTCCTGCCCGCAATGACGGCAGCCAAAAATGGGTAGATTTCATTCATACCTACTGGCATGTCGATTGCGTCCGCTCCAAGTCATTAAATGCCTTTACGGAGCATTACCAGAATTGGTGCAAACGTAAAAACTATAACTTCAGTGCAGAGAAAGCAGCGAAAATTTATCAAATTTCCTCTGACCTGATTGCCGTATTTCCAAAGAATGACATCACAAAAATGTTGATATGGCAGGCAGTAGCATTACTAAACACTGCTTCGAAAACAGTAGAATCGCTCCGTTCAAAAATGAATGAGCTTGCATCCACGCTTCCGGAATATCCGGTTGTTATGGATATGAACGGTGTAGGGGCAACCCTTGGTCCGCAGCTTATCGCTGAGATTGGGGATGTTTCCCGTTTTACACACCGGGAAGCCCTTACTGCTTTTGCAGGTGTTGATCCCGGTAAAAATGATTCTGGAAAGCACATACAGAACAGTGTGCGAACCTCTAAAAAGGGGTCTCCCTACCTGCGTAAAACTCTTTTTCAGATCATGGACAGTCTTATCAAACGATCTCCAGTGGATGATCCTGTTTATGCCTTTATGGATAAAAAACGATCCGAAGGCAAACCTTATTATGTTTATATGACTGCCGGGGCAAACAAATTTCTCCGGATTTATTACGGTCGGGTAAGAGAATATCTATCCAACTTGTCGAATAATGAAACTATTTAATATCACTTTTTAACTTCTACCAGACTAGCGCATCGCGGTGGTCTTATTTTCGTGTCTTACGTTCAACCTGTTTTTCCGTATCTTATTATTTTATTGATTTACAAAATCTTTAATCTTATCACGTTTATCAATCTGTAGTTTTTCCAGAATTCCGGAGACATAGTGTTTGACCGTATTCACGGACAGTCCCAGATGTTCTGCGATTTCCTTGTTCGTCCAATCCCTGCACGCCAGCATGGCTATGGAAAATTCCAGGGGAGTCAAAAGATCCGTCACTGCCTTTTGCGTCTTGGGATTGTGAATTTTCATCCATCCACGGCTGAATGCAAGTACACCATCTACCAGCTTCTTGTACATTTCCGGCTCTTTTTTCCGGATACAGACTTCAAGAACCCCTTGAAGCAGACCGTGATATTCGATAAATGGTTCTATGAATTTGTCAAGTCTTGCCCGCTCCCATGCCTGGGCAACCGTCTGAATCGCCTCTTCTTGTTCTTTCAGATTGATCTGACACATTGCCTGCACACAGCCCAGATAAATCATGGAGATTGGGTATACTCCGTCTGCCATCAGAAATGCACCCTGCACAACACCTTTTGCTTTAGCATAATCCTGTCTCAGATAAATCTCATGTGCTAAAAGACTTACTGCAAATAATCGTTGCCCAATTGGAAGATACGGAATGTACTGCTGAAGTGGCGGGGTTCCTTCCTCCGGCGGTATATGAAGAAATATGTTGATTACATAAAATGCGAACAGACAGGACGCCTTTACATTCACAGGTGCGTTCTCCTGCATTGCACGAGTCAGGCACTGCTGTACATCTTCCCTTGTACACTGTGCTGCCTGAAGATTTCCAAGGGTAAGATTCGCAAATGTATAAAGCATATCCGCCGATAGCCGAAGCATCACATCATCGTGATCCAGATAATCTTTTACCGTCTCAACACATTTTTCCGCCTGCGCTGAGAAGAAATAATATTCTCCCTGCGCAATCTGCGCCAGTTCCTTATCTTCTATTTTTTCAATTGCTTCTGCTGCCTTTCCCGGTTGAAATGCACTTCCAACCAAAGGAAGGATGACTCTGTCAGATATTTTCATCTCTTTCATCACTTCTTATAAATCTTCACATCTAGAACTTTTTCACAGTAATGTTATAACCGACCATACTCTCACCAGTCCAAGCAAAATCGCCACTCCCCCAATTACAAAACAGATCAGACTCAGAAAATGACTTCCTCCACCTGTTATGTCTTTTAAAGTTTCCGTCACATCCTTCGGATTCTCCGGATCATAATATCCCGGATATTCCTTTCCGACAGGATACTGATCGATCGAGCTTCCCAGGCGTGTGTGATATTCATATCTCTGACCATTTACCATATACTCATAAATCGGGGTATAGCTGGTAACATATATGATTTCACCTGATTCATTAGAATCCCTTTCCTCCCGTTCATGCTTCTCCAAACCGATCACACGCAGTGTGGTGCGTCCTGTATAGCGCTGCTGATATTTGGCATTTTCAGCATTTGCTTTCTTCCACAGCTTTTTCCCAAACCAGATCAGTAAAACACCCAAAAGTAATGGAATTGCTGCTATACTAAAAAGAATACACATAGAAATTTACCATAGTATTCCTCCTCTTTTTGAAACTATATCCTGAATACTTTGTTAGTTTAAGTATAGGATAAATAGAGCTGTGTGTCGTTCACTTTCAATAATCTATTCTGTTGGTTGAATATTTGTGATTTCTATTCCTGCAATTCACTCATAATGTTTTCAATCGTTGATACATCCTCTTCCAACATATCTGCGATTTCTTCTTTCAAATAATTTTTCTCCTGTTTCTTTTTTACCTGATTTTTTTAAAGTTCATTCTGTCCCTCAGAAAATGCTTTCTGCCGTTCTATTTCTCTTTCTTCCCACGCTCGCATGAACCTCGCCTCCACTTTTTTGTTTGACCTGATCTGGCAGACTTTCTGATGAAGCAACTTGATCTTCTGGCTTGTACATGAACCGGCAACTTCATTCGTCGATTTCTCCATGTAACGAAGTAACTCAATCAATTCCGGTGATACCATTTCAGGATTCTTACCATGGCAGTTCAGAAAAATGCGTGTCGCATCATCTTGCAGATCAAGATTGGAACTTCTTCGCATTTCATCGGATGAAAATATTCCGAAAGGAGAAATGTTTATATAAATATATTAGCATATAGTTGCAATATGTAAAAGAGGCGATCTCAATTCGGACTTTTCAGTTGTAGAAAGGAGCTGTACTACAACATATTTCCGCTTCTGCTTTCAGCATCCTGGCTTCCAGATTCTCTCCACCTTTTGAAATATATTTTGCAAACCATAAATATCGCTTCCAGCCCAGTGAGCTGATCGTCTTACGAACAAAAGTGACCACCGATTCGAACGGATACTTTGTATCCGGTGTGGTAATTGCGATATATCCTTCATGCCGCTTGAAGTCGTATAGAGCATTCCTGCCTGCATACACGACCTTGCAAAACCAATAATATAATTTGTCCGCATTTCTTAACAGAAATCTTTTTCTTTCCACTTTGTGGAATATCTTTCTTAATTAATCGTTTTTTAATTTTTCAGGCACAGATTGTCCTGTTCCAAGTAAGACAACCGCTTTTCGCCTATTTCTTCAGCCGTTGGTTGCAATTTTATCTATATATTTCAACGTGTTTTTATACATTTCTCGAATTTCAAAACAGAAAAACCATGATTTACGTTTTTTGTAAACCATGGTTTTAGAAAATTTCTAATATAAAATATATTTGAAAATAATCCCATATAAAACAACTGTATATAAAATGCTATACAACGTACCAATTAAATAATATTCTGCAAAAGCTGGATTTTTTGTTATCTGATCATAACGTGCAATTGATTTTGCAGTCATTGTCAATCCAACCGCAGAATATTGTCCAAGAACAATAAAAACTGCACACAGGAACCGCTCAAGAATCCCTACTAACGCTCCTGCTCCATTCTTTGTTTTCGTGCTATTATCATCCTCTTGCTCAGATTCAGGTTTTACCTGATAAGCTGAAAAAAGAATCTTGAATGTAATATTGGCTGGTTTTGCTATACATAAAAAATACAGCAGATAAGGAATCGGTTTTATTATATATTCTGGAAAATAGTAAACCAATATAGAAGATTTCCAGATAATTAAGAAGAAGCTTAAAATATGAAAAATTAAAGAACATACATATATAACATTTGTTACGTTTATCGGCAACTTATTTGTCCGAATATCATAATTCTCAATCCATCTTTTTATTACTTCAATTATAAAGTGTATGCAAATACATTCCAGACAAATTTTCCCAATATTATATCCATATATATAAAACAACATTCCTATGATTATAAATGGAATTATATATGCTAAACAATAACAGAATATTTTCTTTTTATCTTTCTTTTTATCTTTCTTTTTAACAATATATTTATTGGTTAAAAAATACTCTCCAATTATATGTCCTATACACAATACCATAAAAACCGAACTTTTTTGCACCTGTTATCATCCCCATTTCTCCTTAAGTACATTTTCTAAGCCACATTTGGTATTTACATAAACCGAAATACCTGTATTTTTTACTTTACTGTTTACAAGCTGAGGTGAAATATCTAATTCCTGTGCCAATTCTCTTTGGTTATATTCGCCATTGTCACCGTACCGATATGTTAATATAATTCTTCGTACAAATTCATATTGTGATTTCGTCCATGAATTCGCATATCTGTCGCATAATTTCAATGTTTTAGTCGCAGCGTCTAAAAGAACTTCCTCTTCTATCGAAGCACTATATTTTTGCAGACACACTTTAGCGTTTCCATAATCGTTTTTTCATGGATTTTTTCAATAGCATTCCGTGCTGACCAATATGCCGGTCCATCACTTCCCATACTGGTTTCCTGGATTATTTCTGTGTTCATATCACCAACACCTATACCAAACCGTATTTTTGTAGGATACAGTTGAAATTGGATCGTATCAAGTAACTCAAATAAATGCGCCGCACTATGAAGCAATCCTTGAAATTCATCCCCTAATGTGATTGAAAATCGGGAAGCAATATTGCTTTTATATTCTTCATTTACCTGATCCAGGATCCTTTTTAAATGATTCTGAACTTCCGATCTATTTGAAATAGTTTTTGACGCAATGATGTCTCCTATAATTGCAAAATACATACTCAAACCTCCTTGTCACTATTATTATACTTTGATATTTGCAAAAATCAAATGAATTTGTTTGATTTTATAATTATCAAATGAATTTGTTTGATATAGAAAACATCAATAATTTTTAATCTTCTTTTTTAGCGTTGATGGAACATGTCAATATTCAAAATCTCCACGCAAAAAAGCCATGCTCTACATCCAACATGTAAACCATGGCTTTTATCTGTACCACTATTTCAATTATTCTCCATCTTTGAAATGATATCTGCCCTTTTATTTCCCTATCTTCCGACACGTTCCTTCATTCTCATAATCCTTGTGAACCCCATCATCGTCATACAGCAGATACTCTGCCTCATCAAATCCGAGCATGGTAAGTGTCGACAGATCAATCTGATCCACCGATTCAGCCACTTCTGCGACCGGGATGCATTTTCCTTCCCGGATGAACAGCGGTACTTCGTTCAGTGCGACCATGATTTCATTTCCGAGCATCAGCGGGATAAATACACCAAGCGCCAGGTGGCGCAGCAGAAATTCTCTTGCCGTATCCGCGCCGAATCCGCCCAGATCAGCACCCGTATAAAGGAACCCACACATATTGAGTGACGGCATCATTTTCAGATTCAGCAGAATATGAAACCACCAGGACTTGTTATCTCCGGTCCAGATTCCACCATAGCGGTGCATTCCGATATTCTTGTTGATTCCGCGGTTTGATTCACCAACTCCGTAGATAATATCGTCTTCATTCATTCTATAAGTAAAGGAAAATCCTTCTTCCTGTGAGATCGTACCATACTCCGGATTCCCTTCTGCCTTTTCAATCTTTTCTACAACAGCTTTTGTGTTAAAGGGTGTCCCTTATTCGTATCCTTTTATTTATTCAATCCCCATTACTTCTCCTAGTGCAAGCACCGCATTTCTTACGCATTCCGGACATTCACAGAGTACCTTTCCTGTGCCGACGCCCTTCAACTCCCTGCAGATCGTTGCACCGCATTTTTGCTGAAACTTTGCAAGGATTTCTTTGGAATAACGAGGCGTTCCGGCTCCGTCTGTCAGGACTCCGGCGGTCATCACAGCTCCAATGAGTGCCCCGCAGGTTGCTTCCAGACATCCCATTCCAGCTGCATAGCCTGCGGTTAATTTCATCAGTGTCTCATCGTCCAATGAAAGCTTATCTTCAAATACTTTTACCACTGCCTGGGAACAGTTGCATGCTCCGGCAGCTTTTAAATCTGCAGCTTTTGCTGCGCGTTCTTCGATTGTCATATTCAGTACCTCTCTTATTTTATTCAATCTGGTAAAATTTTTTCAAAGGCTTCGCCTCAGTCTTAGCTGCTCTCTGAAAAAATTCCGGTATATTCTCCATATACCTGTAAATATACACAGGAACAGACTGATGCCTGTTCCCTGCCTGTTAATTCCTATTATAACATAAATCTGTTAGAATCCCATCCACTTTTTCAGAATACCGGGACACATTCTTTTAAATTTGATACATTCTGAATCCTAGATCATCTCTAAAAATGCAGCAATTCGTGTATCCAGCTGTCCGATATCTGCCTGAGAATAATCGGTCTCTACATGGATATACGGAAGTCCTTTAGATTTTACAAATTTCTCAATGCTCTTTGCCTCAATATTGTAAGTATGACATGCCTGAAGTGTCATTTCTACTACACCCTCGATATTATACTCTTCAAGGAGTCTTCCCATCAGTTCAATACGGTTGTTATCTGGTGTCATAACGGAACATCCGATTGCAAGATATCTCTCTGCAATTGCTTTGTAGATGTCCTCTGCATCTTCATCGATGAGACGGTCAACAGATTTTGCACCTCCACAGTTTTCATAGACTACAACATTTCCACCGTGTTCTTCGATGGCTTTTACAACCTTCATCGGTGCGCCGCTGCTTGGACATCCGGTTAAAAGGATACGTTTCTTTCTCTCTGGTTTTTCCTTTTCTTCGTATTCTTTCATCAGCTTTTCACGAAGGGCATCAATTTCTGCCGGCATTTTTTCTTTGTCGAATTTGAACTGGCTTCCATAGAGAACACCGAACAGCTGGGAACCGTTCATCGGAGCCGGATCATTTTTCATAACTTCGTAGAATTTCTTCAGTGCAATACGTCCCTGGTTGGATACATGAACAGCATGGCGCACTTTTTCTTCTGTGATCTCTACATTAAATGTCTTTTCCAGATATTCTTTGAAACGGATGATCTCTTTTGTCCACAGTTCCAGGGAATCTTCTCTCTGTGAGTTTGGAAGTTCCATGATATAGACATTTTGAATTCTTTCATCAGTTCATACATCTTTTTCTTCCCATCACAGGTTGTCTCTCCAACTACTACGTCGGAAAAATAAAAGAACGGACATTTATCCGATACTGCAAAACCATAACTTGCCTTTACCATCGGGCACAGATTCTTCGGCAGATCCTTTTCTGCGATCGGTATTGTCTCGTCTGAAGTAGAACAAAGACCTACTGTAACTGCTCCCATCGCCATTGCGATTTCCTGTGGAAAATATGTACAGTAAGCTCCAACAACCGGAATTCCTTTGTCCTTTACTTCTTTCATTACCAGGAAAGATCTCTGTCTCTGCTCTGCAAATTCTTCAAAAATCTCCGGCAGCTCTTTTACTAATTCCATTTTTATTTTCCTCCTTTATTGTATGCATTTTAAGCATTGAATACATATTTATCCAGACGGTCAAATGCTTCTTTCACTCTGGATGTCGGCAGTGCAAGGTTCATACGGATATACCATTCACCATGGAATGGCTTTCCGTTCTGCCAGAACACACCTGCTTCATATCCCATCTTCAGAACGTCTTCCAGGCTCTTATCATGTGCCTTGCACCATTCTTCACAGTTAACAAACAGCATATAGGTTCCCTGCGGTCTGGTTACGGAAACACCTTCAAAATGTTTGTCGATATAATCACATGCATAAGCGACATTTTCCCCGATCACTTCTCGAAGCTCGCCTACCCATTCCTGTCCTTCCGATGTATACGCACCCATCAGTGCATGCATGGACAGCACATTCATCGAATTGTAATGGCAGAGGGAGGACTCTTTTAAAACTCTGTCTTTCAGGCGTTTGTTGTATATAATATGATAGCTTCCGATCAGTCCGGCAAGGTTGAAGGTCTTTGACGGTGCGTATAAAGCAATCGTTCTGTTTCTTGCATCTTCAGATACAGACTGGGTTGGAATATGTTCGTTTCCATATAAAATAATATCGGACCAGATTTCATCGGAAATGACGGTCACATCGTATTTTTATAGATTTCCATTGCTTTCTCGATTTCCCAGCGCTCCCATACACGACCGGTCGGATTGTGCGGTGAACAGAAAACGGCTGCATGGATCTTGTTTTTCACGATCTTCTCTTCCATATCCTCAAAGTCCATCCGCCAGATGCCTTCTTCGTCCTTTTTCAGCGGACTGTGGATGATATGGTAGCCATTATTATTCAGTGTGCCGGTAAATCCTATGTAAGTCGGTGCATGGACAAGGACATTATCACCCTGTGAGCAGACCGCGTGAAGTGCACTTGCCACGCCGCCTAAAACTCCATTCTCATAACCGATATGTTCTTTTTTCAGTCCGGTCACATGATTCCGTTCTTCATGCCACTTGATGATGCTGTTGTAATACTCATCTCTGGTAATAAAATATCCATAGGTCGGATGTTTCGCTCTTTCAATGATCGCTTCGGTGATCTTCGGGAGTGCCGGAAAATTCATGTCCGCAACCCACATCGGAATGTAATCCAGCCCTTCTCTTACTTCTACTTTTTTCCCCGGCCCAAGCATATTTGGAAGGATATCCACTGCAAGGGCATCTTTTCCTTTACGGTCAATAATACTTGTAAAATCGTACTTCATTTTTCTTTCTCCTCTGTTACATACATTTTTTCTTTTAGTCATCATACAGGTGACATGCCACCTGGTGACCTTTGGATACTTCTTTTAATTCCGGACGGACTTCCAGGCAGATATCCATGCATTTGCTACATCTTCCGCAGAAACGGCAGCCTTTTGGTGGATCGATCGGGCTTGGCACATCTCCGGTGAGAAAATGACGTCCCCGACTTTTTGCCAGATCCGGATCGGCGATCGGAATTGACTCCAGAAGTGCCTGCGTGTACGGATGATATGGCTTTTCATATAATTCCGCAGCCGGTGAAATTTCCACCAGCTTTCCAAGATACATCACTCCGATATTATCGGAAATATGCTTTACCATGGCAAGGTCATGGGCGATAAACAGCATCGTCAGATGCCGTTCTTTCTGCAAGGTCATCAGGAGGTTCATGATCTGCGCCTGGATAGATACGTCAAGTGCTGAAATCGGTTCATCACAGAACAGAAATTCCGGGTTAACTGCAAGTGCCCTTGCAATTCCGATTCTCTGGCGCTGTCCACCGGAAAATTCATGGACATTTCTGGTAGCATGCTCGGCATTTAAGCCAACCATCTCTAGAAGTTCCATCACCCGTTTCTGCTCTTCTTCTTTACTTTTTGTCAGATGATGGATCCGCATCCCTTCACTTACGATCTGATACACTTTCTGGTGTGGATCCAGCGAAGCATACGGATCCTGGAAAATGGTCTGCACCTTCTGTGTAAATGCATTTCTCTCTGCTTTACTCATCTGATGCACATCTTTTCCCTGATACAACACCTGTCCGTCTGTCTTCGTAAGGATTCCGGTACAGGTTTTCCCGCAAGTCGTCTTTCCACATCCTGATTCTCCTACGATTCCGAAAGTTTCTCCTTTATGAATCGTAAAAGACACGTCATCAACTGCCTTTAAAACACGTTTATGACTTGCCGGAAAATATTTTTTCAGATTTTTTACTTCTAATACAACTTCTTTTTCTATCATGCGTCTGTCCTCCCGAACGGAACACCGCTTCTGTCAGCACGTGGATCCATCAGCCAGCACGCAACGCTGTGCTCATCCGTAATGTGCGTAACTTTCGGTTTTTCTTCTTCACAGATTTTCATTGCATATGGACAGCGCGTGCAAAAACTGCAGCCTTTTGGCGGGTAGATCATATCCGGTATATTTCCCTCAATGGTATTTAAAATTGTTTTGTCTTCATCATCGATCCGCGGAACGGACTGGAGAAGTGCCCATGTATACGGGTGCTGCTGGTGATAAAAGATATCCCTTGCCGTTCCTCTTTCCACGATTTCTCCGGCATACATGACGATGATCTCATCAGCCATATCTGCAACCACTCCAAGATCATGTGTGATAATAATGATGGACATACCAAGCTTTTCCTGCAACTCTTCCATCAGCGCAATGATCTGTGCCTGTATTGTCACATCCAGTGCTGTTGTCGGCTCGTCTGCGATCAAAAGCTGCGGATGTGTCACCATAGCGCAGGCAATCATCACTCTCTGACGCATTCCACCGGATAACTCATGGGGATATTTGTTCATACACCCTTCCGGATCCGGAACCCCGGTCTGCTTCAACATTTCCAACGATTTCTGATAAATTTCTTCCTTCGAAAGACTACTCTCGTGATTCTTCAGATTTTCTGCAATCTGCTTTCCAACCTTCATCGTCGGATTTAAGGATACCAGTGCATCCTGGAAAACCATCGAGCATTCTTTTCCACGGAAGGTATTCCACTCTTTTTCCGTATACCCGGTAAGCTCTTTTCCCTGGTAAATGATCTTACTTTCCGGCTTTACCTTTCCCGGTTTCTCGATCAGTCCCATCAGGGATTTGGCAGTTACGGATTTTCCACATCCTGATTCACCTACCAATGCAGTTGTCTTTCCTTTTTTTACATCAAATGAAATTCCTCTTACAGACTGTACTTCGCCTGCATATGTAAAATAGGATACAGATAAATTCTCTACTTCCAATAATTTTTCCATCTTCTATCCTCCAGGCTTACTTTACAATCTTTGGTTCCAGTGCGGTTCTAAGGACATCACCAAGTAAATTGAAACTCAGTACTGTACACAGAATCAGATCTCCCGGAAATACCGCAAGTCTCGGTGCATCCAGAATATGTCCCTGCGCACTCTGCAGCATACTTCCCCAGGAAGCTCTTGGAATCTGTACTCCAAGTCCAAGGAAACTTAAGGACGACTCCATCAGAATCGCATTGGCAATTCCAAGGCTTGCCGCTACGATGACCGGTCCCATAATATTCGGTACAATATGTTCCACTGCAATCCGGAAACTTCCGGCTCCCAGATTCCTTGCGGCGGTCACATAATCTCTTTCTTTGACAGACATGGTTTCCGCCCTTGTAATTCTCGCCACCTGTGCCCAGGAAAAAAGACTGAGTACCGCGATCAGAGTAAACAGGCCCGGACGCAAGATCGTATTCAGTACAACCATCAGAAGCATACTCGGAAGTGCCAGGAAAATATCGGTGAAGCGCATCAGGAACATATCCACTTTTCCACCAAAATATCCAGAAGTAATACCAATTGCCGTTCCGAGGATTACAGTCATGATCATCGAACAAAAACCAACCGTAAGAGAAATACGTCCTCCGTAAAGTGCTCTGGTAAAATAGTCTCTTCCGTATTCATCTGTCCCGAAAATATGCTTTGCAGAGATTCCCTGCAGTTTTTCAGCAACATTGATCTTATTCGGATCATATGGACTAAGCGGTGCCAGAATGGAAGCTATGATAATGATCAGGAGAATGATGATACTCACCAGTGCAATCTTATTGGAAAAAAGCTCTTTTTTGATATCTTTCCACACACTGTGATCATATGAAATCAACTCCTGGGTTTTCTTTTTTTCAATTCGTTTAAATCTTGTATCAGTCATTTGCCATATCCTCCCTTTTGATTCTCGGATCTGCAAATGCATACAGAATATCTGCGATAAAATTGCCAACGACCAGAATAATACCGGACAGCATGACATATGCCATAATTACCGGATAATCGCGGACGCCGATTGCAGTCATTGCAAGAGTACCGATTCCAGGCCATCCAAAAACACTTTCAATGATAAACGATCCACAGACTATGGATGCCAGATTCATTCCAAGCAATGTGATGATCGGAAGCAGTGTATTTTTCAAAATATGTCTTTTTAAAAGTTTTCCACCTGTCGTTCCTTTTGCTTTTGCTGCAAGAACGTATTCTTCTCCAAGCTGTCCGATCGTATTAGAACGGATATAGCGGATAAAGACTGCCAGGTTGGAAAGGCTCAGGGTGATACATGGCATGATCATATGCTTCACCGTATCCAGGAACGATTCATTTCCCACCGAATGCATCCCCGATGACGGAAGAATATGAAGCTTTGCTGCAAACACAATAATCAGCACCATTCCAAGCCAGAAAGATGGAATCGACATACCAATATAGGAAAGTCCACTGATGATATTATCAATCCAGGTATTCTTGCGGTATCCCGACCAGAGTCCGAGTGGGATTGCCAGAAGCACAGAAAGAACCAATGCGGCTCCCATCAGCTGCAGGGTTGCCGGAAGACGCTTGATGATCTGCTCAGATACGGAAGTATGGTTTGCAAGAGAAATTCCGAAATCTCCTTTCAGCACTTCTTTTGCCCATCCCCAATACTGCTCCGGCATACTTTTGTTAAGTCCGAGATTCTCTCTGATTGCTTCTTTTTCCTCATCTGACATCTGTTCATTCAAATACATACCGGAAATATCTCCCGGTGCTGCATAGATCACAGCAAATGAGAAAAAAGAAATCAAAATCGTGACAATAATCAGCTGAATCCCTTTCTTTACGAAATATTTTGCCATATTTCTTTTCTCCTTTAAAAGAGGGACCGGCACAAAGGTCATCTTGTGCTTCAGCCCCTCTTCGTCTGCTAAAATACGATATAATTAGTCTACTTTGATCTTCAGGTAATCAACGAATTCCGGAACAACCGGTACTGCATCCAGACCTGTTACATTTTTCTGAGATACCATCACATAATTGGTGTAAGTAAGTGGGTATTCCCAGTATTCTGATAAAGTCAGATCCTGCAGATCATTCTTACCAGTATTTGATATTGTAAAGTTACCACACAAAACAATTCAATAAAGAAAGACACCACTGCCTATGAAAAGAATACCATTTGACCGCTTTTCTGACAAGCGGTTTTATTATGCTAATGCACCTCCATGTAAGCAGGTGTTTTTCATTAACTACTGATTTTACATGGAGGATTTTATTATGTACGAAGAAATTTTTAATCAGATTCGATCTGCTGCGAATAAACGGAATCTCAAGGATTCCACGATTCATGCATACTGTACCAGTGTTGCTCATTTTTTGAACCACACAGCCAAGGATATAGATGCATTAACAACTGACGATGTTGATATATTCCTAACTGAAAAGAAACTTTCCGGGATTTCACCAGAAACATACAATCACTACCATTCAGGAATCCGCTTCTTTTACAAAAAAATATTGAAGAAGAATTGGGATGATGATGACATACCTCGTATGAAAAGGGACAGAAAGTTACCAGCGGTGCTTACAAAAGCAGAAATATCAGCTATTCTTGATGCTACGCCAAATTTGAAGCATAAAGCTATGATCGCTACTATGTATTCAGGTGGACTTCGTGTTTCAGAAGTCACACATCTTCATTATGATGATATTTCACGCACGAACAAAACCATACACATCCGCGATGGAAAAAGCCGATCTGACCGTTATACTTTGCTTGCAGACCGGACGCTTGAAATATTGACAGAATACTGGTTTCAATGTGGCAGACCAAGAGGGATTCTGTTCCCAAGTTCATGGACAGGGGATTATCTTACAAAAGATAGTGTCATTCAGTTTTTTCGTGAAAGCGCCGAAAGAGCAGGCATTCAAAAACACGTCTCCACACATTGTTTGCGTCATAGTTTTGCAAGTCATCTGTTTGAGTCAGGCTGCGATATAAAATATATTCAGGCTCTTTTGGGACATCGTGATCCAAAATCAACAGAAATTTATCTGCATGTAAGCAATAAAACTCTGCTTGGTATTAAAAGCCCATTTGATGAGATGGGTGGTGAATGATTATGGATAAATCATGTACGATACAGGATGTATTTGAACGGTTCTATCCTTCCTATGAAAAGAGGAGTAACCCTCCTGCTCATCACAGAAAAACGGCTTATCACATCAGAAACTGTAAAACAGGAGTTTTTGGTGTAAACATCAGTGTTTGTGAGGACTGCGGATGTATCAGTGTTCACAACAACTCCTGCAGAAGCAGATGCTGTCCCATGTGCCAGGAGTTTCCGAAAGAGAAATGGATTGATGCACAAAAAGAGAACGTATTGGATGCACCCTATTATCATGTAGTATTCACAGTTCCTGAGGAATTGAATTCCATTATTTACAGCAACCAGAAGCTGTTATATGATGCACTGTATCATGCTGCTTCAGCCACATTGAATGAATTGTCAAAAGATAAAGTACCTGGGAGCTGATATAGGGTATATCTGCATTCTTCATACCTGGGGTTCTGCAATGAATTATCATCCTCATATTCATACCATTGTTCTTGGAGGTGGGCTTGATGATGAAAATAAATGGAAAGAAACAGGTGGAAATTTTTTTCTCCCATATGGTGTCATCTCAAAGGTGTTCCGTGGAAAATATCTGGATGAGTTAAAAAGCCTGTGGAATGATTCTAAGCTTAAATTTCATGGTACAGCAGAGAAATATCAGAACAGCTATCGTTTTAAAGAACTTCTTGATAAGTGTTATGAAAAGAACTGGGTCACTTACTGTAAAGAAACTTTCAATGGTGCACAGTCGGTTATCAATTATCTTGGAAAATATACCCACAGGATAGCAATCAGTAATCAGCGAATCAAATCCATGACAGATACGACAGTTACATATGCAGTAAAAGACTATAAAAACGAAGGCTGCTGGAAAGAGAAAACAATTTCAGGAGAAGAATTCATCCGTCGATTCATGATGCATGTTCCTCCCAAACAATTTGTCAGAATCCGGCACTATGGTCTGCTATCATGTAGAAACAAGAGAAAAAAGATAACTCTCTGCAGAAACCTGCTTGGATGCAAGAAATACATTTCTACATTAAAAAATCTAAATGCAGTAGAAATGATAAAGGTTTTGTATCACATTGATGTATGCAAATGTTCTTCTTGCGGAGGGAATATGGTATCACCCCGCAAAGATAAATACAGTTCTTCTTTTCATGCACATATGAGATGTTAAAATCTACAATTGCATAGAATAAATGACTTCCGCATAGGAGGTTTGTTTGTCATGCCTGAAATTGATTTCTTGAATAAAAAAACTTTTACCAAAACACCCAGTATGATAAACTTAAGGAAAAGAGCAACGATTGAATCCCCATAGCTATCGGCTAAAGGGACGCGACTTTGTTCACCAAGGTAAAATCGAAATTGATGTAAACGAAAGGCAAAATGTTTTTTTCTTTGCAAATTGCTTTTTTCTATCAATTTTTGCACTTATTGCTATCGTTTATCAATAATTCCAGAAAACGCTGATTTCCCGTTATTTTTGTATCTTTTAACAATTTATTGCTTTTATCTATAGTAAAAAATATAATTTTTTTACAATTTCTTTTACCTTTTTGCAATGTGTATTGTATAATGATTACAAAAGATTTGTTAAATTTTATTCAACATGAAAGGTTTATAAATGAAAAAAAATTATATGAGCAAAGCCCTGAAATGCAGCTGTCCGGCAAATGCCAGCTGCGCCATGTAAAATGCACGCACCACAAAGGATATCTGATGGAAGATCTTTCCATGATCAAAAGCGGATTTTATGAGATCAGCTTTTGTAAAAGCGGAGATTTTCTGTTCCGCATCGGCCAGAAACGGCATTTTATTACAAATGGTGATATTCTGGTTATTCCACCGGATATTCCACACTACTTTACTTCCAGTGATCTCGTTGCAAACTATTATGATTTTATCACTGTATGGCTGGAAAAATCATATATTTCCAATCTGAAAAGCCAGCTTCCGGCCCTTAAGGAATCTGTTTTCAATATTGACACACCTCATCTTCTTCATACTACCAATAAGCTGTGTAATTTTGAGGAAGAATTTGAAACCTTTTACCGGGAATATGCTTCTTATGGGGAGCTTTCTGAAACCTATGCCTGTGGTGCATCCACCTGTCTTCTGGTAAAAGTCATTAACTATGCCCTGAAATATTCCAACGAATTTATTGAGATCGAATCCGATCAGACCAATCAGATCGTCCGCTATCTGGATCAGCATTTTCTGAAAGAAATCGGTGTGGAGGATCTGGCGCGTACTTTCCACATGAGCAAGAGCAGTCTGAACAAATTTTTTCAGAAACAACTGAATACGACCTGTCATCAGTATATTTTAAAGAAACGGCTGGCACTTGCGGTCTCGCTGATCCGGCAGGATGTTCCGCTTAAAACGGTTGCTGTCCAGTCCGGTTTTGGAGACTATTCTTCATTTTTTCGTGCTTTTAAGAAAATGTATCATATTTCCCCGACCGAATGTCAGGCAGACAATGAAAAACTGAAAAAGATCAAACATTAGCCGGGAGAATGACTTGTCTGAATAGTGTAGACATGCAAAAAACTTCGGATATTCTGGATTTTCGCCAGTGATCCGAAGTTTTTCTTGTTTAATATTTCTTTTTTTGATTGTCTTTATTTCACCAGATGTACTTCTGCCTTCTTCTCATTCAGCTTCTGTGCAGTCTCATGCTCATTGACATAGATACTGATATGTTTTTCTTTGCCGGAAGTATCGTAATCTTCAGCAGTAAATACATGTCCGTCAATGATCACCTTTGTTCCATACGGAATCTCATCCGGGTCAACCGCAATGGTCTGCCCTTCAACAACCGGAGTTCCGGTTGCTTTGACTTTGCTTGCCTTCGCACGGCAAGTCTCGCAGGAACAATAATAATCAATGGTATACTCCAATACTGTCTCCATACTGTTCGGCTGTAGCGTTCTGTTCGTTCACATCCGTACCTTCCAGATTATAATTTTCTTCCAGGATTCTGGTTGCCCAGACAGCTTCCAGAATATATACCGTTCCGGAAATGATTCCCTGGTCTTCATTTGCAGCTTCGATGGTCTTTCCGTCTCCTGCATACATCACAACATGATGGACATAACCATCTTTTGCATAGAAAATCAAATCCCCCGGCTGTGCGTCTTCAACCGGAATCTTGGTTCCATACTGGCTCTGATCTTCGGCTACTCTTGGCAGATTATAGCCAAAAGTCTTATAAATCTGCTGTACAAATCCGGAGCAGTCCGCCCCTTCTGTCAGGCTTGTACCGCCCCATACATAAGGATTGCCAATGAACTGTGCGGCAAAATCCAGCATTGCCTGGCGGATCGCATTCCCCGGTGTTCCCGGCTTTACAGAAGCATAGCTATAATAAAGTGCCCGGTTATCTTCCGGTGCGATCAGTTCTGTAGCTGTCTGGTAAGCACCTTCGCCTGCTGCTTCTACCTGCGCTTTTACTTCATCCCCAGTCTGAACAGCCTCTTTAGAGACAAACCCTCGGACATCCCCGGACTCCACATAGATCCAGTCTTTCTCTGCATCCGCAAGGATATAACACAGATTACCCTGGGACATGGTTCCGATCACACGTGACTGTCCATTTGCCTCTTCCTGGATTGCTACAGTTCCATCCGACTTTGATGCATCTGCCAGTGCATATTTTTTCGTAGCCAGTGTCTGATTTACGGTTGCACGTACATGGGTAAATGCCTGATTTTCATTTGCCGGAACCGTTTCTTTTGCAAGGGATGCTGTTCCTTCGATTCCAGTGTATGCAATCTTGGCTTTTTTTTGCAGCTTTTTTTGCCTGCTTCTGGTATCCACTCAGCAGTACCTGTGCGGCATCTCCGGTATAAAGCTCGGATTCTTTTACAAATCCTCTGACCTTTCCGGATTCTACATACAGCCATCCATTCTTTTCTTCTTTCAGAATGTAGAGAAGTCCATCCTGTGAAATTTCTCCGACAGAACGCACCTTTTCGGCCAACTGCCGGGATGCAAGGGATGCATTTAAAGTATCATCCTGCAATGCTGTAGCAGTATCCGAGTTTAAGGATGACTTCTTTCCCGAAGTGTCTGCTGTGTTTTTTAATGTCCCGGCAGAAAATGTATTAAGCTGTACGTTCTTTGCTGTTTTCGTCTTTTTCGCAGAAGATTTTGTCTTTGATTCCTTCGCCTTTATAGAAGTTTCCTTATGAAACAGTTTTTTAGCATCAGCTGTTGCTTCCTGAATATCACTTTCTGTCCGATCAGTATCAACAGCTCCATTGATATCCTCCGGAATTGCCTCACGTATGCTGATCTTTGTCTTTGCAAATGCATATTTTCGCGCAACTGTCCAGAAACGGAAATCTTCTTCGTATTCCGGAAGACTGACGATCTGCTGTCTCTTGACCAGTTCTTCATTGGTCATCTTGTGTTCACTATCCTGCGTATTTTTTTCCTGCTCCTGCGCTTTGTTTTTTTCTTCTGAGCCTTCTGTCTGATCTTCCGAAGGCTGCTGTTCATTGTTCACATTGCCATCCGAAGGCTGCTGTGGTGTATCCGGATTGACCGGATCTGTCGGTTGCTCCGGCGTAACCGGCACATCCGGGTTAGCCGGGATTACTTCTACTTCATCTCCTGTTATCGGATCAACCTTCCATCCTGTTTTCGCTGCATCACGCAGACCGGTATCTTCCAGATATCCAGTCTCTTCATTGTATCTGATTTCTTCATTATGAATCATCTCCAGGACAAGATCTGATACTTCTGTAAGTGTATCACGCCCATCAATGGATTTTGCCTGTAATTTTTCTCCATTTTCTGATCCATTAGCAGTAACCTCTGTAAGACCGCTCTCTGCTGCCCAAGCTGTTGCCGGAGCGCTGAAAGTAAGTCCGAAAACAAGTAATCCTGCTAGAATTTTTACTCCTGTCATTTTTGCTACCTGTATATTTCTATATTCCAAAATCTGTTGCTCCTTCTTACAAATTCTGTAAAATGCAGTCCTTTTAGTCGAAACGCGACATTTTTATTTTACTACTCTTTGACAAAACCGTCCATATTTCATTAAAAATATTTCTGATAAAATTTTTCAAACTCAGAAAGTAATTTCTTTCGGAAAATATTTTGGTAAAATGAAAAAAAGGAAATGTCCTGACATATTTTACGTCAGAACATTTCCCTGTTTTTATGGCTTTAGATAAACTCCGAAAGAACAAATTATCCTTCGCTTAATTTTTATTTAACCAGATATACTTCTGCATTCGTCACGCCGAGAGCAAGTGCTTCTTCATGGCTGTTCACATAGACATCAATGTGGTTTTTCTTGATCGCACCACCACAGTCTTCAGCAGTAAATACATGTCCGCCGATGATGACTTTTGTTCCGTAAGGGATTACACTCGGATCCACCGCAATGGTCTGTCCCTCAATGACTGGGGTTCCGGTTGCTGTGATCCCGTCTGCTTTGTTACAGCAGATTTCACATGCACAGTAATATGTAATCGTAAAATTGCCAAGATCCGTTCCGTACATCTCCTGCGTTGCATTGACCTCGCCGATTCCTCCACCTGCGACGGTATAATTATCGTCCAGAATCCGGGTCGCCCATACTGCATCTTTGTCGTAAACAGTTCCGTAAATAATTCCAACATCTTCATTTGCAGCTTCGATGGTCTTTCCATCTCCGGCATACATCACAACATGATATACATAACCGTTCTTTGCATAGAAGATCAGGTCTCCCGGCTGTGCGTCTTCTACTGGAATCTTGGTTCCATACTGGCTCTGATCCTCGGCAACACGCGGAAGATCATATCCGTAAGCCTTGTAGATCTGCTGTACAAATCCGGAACAGTCCGCCCCATTTGTCAGACTGGTTCCGCCCCACACATAAGGATTACCGACAAACTGGGATGCATATTCAATCATTGACTGGCGGATTTCACCACTCGGCGTTCCTTCTTTTGTAGAAGTCAGCGTATAGTAAAGAGCTTTATTATCTTCCGGATCCATGTTTTCCTCTGCCATTGAATAGGCATCAGCTCCTCTTTCTGTCACCTGTGCTTTGGTTTCAGCGTCTGATTTCAAATACTTCTTTTCCGCAAAGCCTCTGACATCTCCGGATTCTACATAAACCCAGTCTGAATCCTCATCTGCGAGAATGTAGCAGAGCTCTCCTGCTGTCATTGTTCCGATAACTCTGGAATCCGCATTCTTCTCTTCTTGAATATTCAAGATTCCTTTTTATCGGTATCTAGCTGATCGCTTACCAGTGCCGGTTCTTTATCTGCAACCGTCTGCTTCACCGTCGCGCGGAGATAGGTATATGCCTGATTATCTTTTGCATCTATCAGTGCCTGTGCCGTCTTTGCGGTTCCCTCGATTCCGGTATAGTCTTTGTTTTCTTTGGAAGCTTTTAACCTGGCCTGTGTCTGATAGACATCCAGAAGTTCCTGTGCCGCATCTTCCGTATAAATTTCAGACGCCTTTACAAATCCCCTGACATTACCGGATTCCACATACAACCAGCCATTGTCTTCTTCTTTCAAAATATAAAGAAGCCCGTCCTGCGAAATCGTTCCGACCGAGCGGACCTTTTCTTCCATCTGCTGTGCTGCCAGGTCAGCAGTCACTTTTGCCGCCTGTTCTTCTTTCTGCTTCTGCAGATCCTTCTCAGCCTGCCTTGCTGCTTCAGCTCTTTTTCCAGCTTTCAGATTGGTCTGATTCGACGCCTCTGTCTTTAATTTCGCTGATGAAAAAATGTTGAGTCCGGTCAGTTTGATCTGTGTAGATTTTTTTACACCTTTTGTCGTTTTTGTACGTTTCACTTTTTTCGTGTTGTATTTTTGATTCTCTATATCAAATCCGGCTCTCAGCTCTTTTGCATCTTTTTTTGCCGCTTCAAGCTCTGCTTTTTGGCTTCCTCGGAAGTATCTGCCCTGCCATCTGCAGCTTCCGGAATTTCCTCCCGTACATTGATCGCTGTTCTGGCAAATGCATATTTTCTTGCCACAGTCCAGAAACGGAAATCCTCTACCATCTCTGGCTGCTTCACAATCTGCTGACGGCTGATCAGTTCAGAATTACTGACTGCAGTTTTTGATTCGTTCTGACCGGCTGCTTCTTCTGCTTTGCTGATCTCCTGTGTATGGTCGATCTCACTTCCCGGAATTGGGTCGGTCTTTGTATCTTTCCGGTCTTCGGAAGAATCTGCCTTATCAGTATCCGGTGTCTGAATCGGATCTTTTGAATCGGATTTGCCGGAATCCGGGCTATCCGGATTTTCCGGAGTGCCTGGTTTTTCCGGTGTCTCTGGAGTTCCCGGAGTATCCGGCTTTTCTGGAGTTTCTGGTTTTTCCGGTGCCCTGGATTTTCCGGAGTGTCCGGTTTTTCCGGTGTCTCTGGAGTTCCCGGAGTGTCCGGTTTTTCCAGGAACCTTTGGGTTTTCTGGATTCTCCGGGGTTCCCGGTGACTCTGGATTTTCTTGATTTCCAGGGGTGTCCGGTATGGCTGGTGTCTCCGGAACATCCGGTGTCTCTGTCAGGCGTTCGCCTGTCTCCGGATCCACTTTCTGACCAGTCGAGGTATCTTCCAGATAGCCGGTTTCATTATTCAGCCTGACTGCTCCGCTTTCCATCATTCCCCGTACACAATCAGATACACTCACAAATGCTTCCGATCCATCTGTCTTTTTTGCCTGCACTGTATTCTCTGCTACAACGACCGTTTCCCCATCATCGGCAAATGCCGCCATTGGCGAACCAAGAGCCATTCAAATGCCAGAAGACTTGCCAGTGTCTTTGTCCCGATCCTTTTGCTATAAATTTGTTCCTAAACTTCAATAATTGATCCTCCTCTCGTAAATAGACTATAAGTTGTATGTTAATTTTTGAAGTTTTCAAAAATTCTTCTTTGCATTAACAATTGCATTAATAAAATGTATGAAACATTAAATTTAGGGGTTTCATTCATCTTTTATTTGATTATTTTTAATTATAGCATAAATTAAACCATATGTGGTGTTTTTTAGTAAAAATACACAATTTCTACATTTATGATTCCAGTTCATATTACTTTGTCAATAAGTTACCTTGTTATGATCTGGATGATCGTCTTATCCGTTTCACGCATTCCCTTCTTTGCAAGCTCTCCGATATTGCGGATTGTATTTTCTACACCTTTTTCTACAAGTCCGTCTCCGCCATAGAACTGCTTTTCTATCTTCTCTTACCATTTTCCACCCATAATATCCGGTTGGTACTCAATCTGTGACACGATCTGTGAGGGCGTATATTTCCAGATTTTCTCTCCTGTATAATCTGCCGCCACAAACATCCCAAAGATAAGGAAACTGATAAACATCCGCGCAAAGAAACTGCTTCCGCCATTTTCTTCTGAAGAATGTTCTCCATATAATCCCCTGTATACATGCTGATACCTTGGATGCACCGCCGGGATACTGCCTTTTCTCCATTTTTGACGTGACATCCTAAGCAACTCCTCGCGGCGTTCCTGTGATTCGTTCATTCCAATCTCTCCCTTCTGCTAAAGCATCCAATTAAAATGAATGTGCCTCGGTGCATTCCACACCGAACGCAGTTACTTGCAACATTCTTCTTTGCGCGAGTGCGCATCTTTGGCAGGTAGTTCTTTTCATTTACCAGAAAGTTCTTTCCCAATTTCAGACAAACAAAAAGGACATATACCTCTACCTCAGTATATGTCCCTCTTTTTTTTCAAATATGCTATTTTTACCGTTTTGCCATCTCTTCCATGATGTCATCCCAGGTGATCCCACGTTCTGCCATCAACACCATCATATGATACAGGAAGTCGCACATCTCATATTTGAGTTCTTCCGGGTTCGGATTCTTCGCTGCAATGATGATCTCGGCAGCCTCTTCTAACCTTCTTCAGAATTTTATCAATACCTTTTTCAAACAGATAGTTCGTGTAAGATCCTTCCTTTGGATGCTCTTTGCGATCCATGATCGTATGATACACGCTCTCGAATACCTGCTGCGTATTGATTTCTTCATACTGATCCCCTACGATTGGCTGGAAGAAGCAGGTCGGATTGCCGGTATGACATGCCGCTCCTACCTGATCGACTTTTGCAAGCAGGGTATCTTTGTCACAGTCGATGGTCAGGGATTTGACATACTGAAAATGTCCGGATGTCTCGCCTTTTGTCCAGAGACTCTGTCTGCTCCGGCTGAAATAGGTCATCCGTCCGGTTTTCACTGTTTTTTCAAATGCCTCCTGATTCATGTATGCCACCATCAGCACTTCGGACGTCTTATAATGCTGTGTGACAACCGGAAGTAATCCATCGGAATTTAATTTAAATTCGGAAAAATCCATCAGACTCTCAAAGGATGTCATACGAATTCCTTTCTGGCTGCACTCTTCTTTGAAATCAGCACAATTGATTTCTCTCTGACTCACATACATTCCAGAAAGTCCTTTCACACCCGGGCATTCCAGGATCTTAAAAAGCTCTTCCTTTTCCAGTGTATCGGTCACAACCACACACGGAATATCCGTAATATTTACAACGGAATTAAGATCCAGACGGTGCATAAATACAATCTGGCTACTGTAAGTCTGGATCAGATGCTGCTGCTTAAATAATGCATCAAAGTCATTCAGTGACACCGCGATCTTCTCTTTTCCAAACCGCTTTGCCACCTCTTCGATCAGTTTCTGTGAATCCGGCTTTGAAAAATTCAGCATGGCACGCTTTGCACCGGTGTAGAGGATTTTCTTGACATCCTCCTGCCGCTTTACATTTCCTCCGGCAACCATCGGAATCCGAATCACGCGGTTGATCTTTTTCATCAGTTCAATGGACTCATCATGATCCTGGTCCGTATTTGACAGGTCAAATACCAGAAGTTCATTTGGAAACAGCATAGAAAAAATTCTTTTACCATCTCCGTGTCCAGTTCTCCTAATTTGTCACAGGTAAATGTGGCGTCAAAATTCAGATATGGTCTTCCGGAAAGGTCGATTGCCGAAAGCACCAGCACCTCATCCATCGGAAGCATGAAAGAACCAAACCGCTTGATTCCCTGCTTATCACCGACCGCCTTTGCAATCGCCTGTCCAAGCACGATTCCGGTATCCTCGATTGTATGGTGGCTGTCCACGAATAAATCCCCGGTCACCTTGCAATTCAGATCAAAAAATCCGTGTTTTGCAAAGCTGATCAGCATATGATCAAAAAATCCAATTCCTGTATCTACCTTTGCATAACCGCTTCCATCCAGATTTAATTCCATCTGGATATCCGTCTCATTTGTCTTTCTTGATACAACACCTACACGATTTGCCATATGCGATACCCCCTGTTATTTTTCAAAACGAACTTTGATTGAATTTGCATGTGCAGTCAGATACTCTGCCTCTGCAAAATCAATGATATCCTCATGAACGGCTTCCAGTGCTTCTCTGGAATAGTAAATAATGCTGGATTTCTTAATAAAGTCATCTACCGAAAGTGGTGAGAAGAACTTTGCAGTTCCGTTCGTCGGAAGCACGTGATTTGGTCCGGCAAAATAATCGCCAAGTGGCTCGGAAGAATAACTTCCAAGGAAGATGGCTCCCGCATTCTGAATCCGTGTCATCGTATCAAATGGATTGGCTGTGACAACCTCCAGGTGCTCACTTGCAATCTCATTGACCGTATCAATCGCATCCTGCATCGTATCGGCAAGCAGAATATATCCGTAATTATCCAGAGATTTCTGAATGATATCTTTTCTGGATAATTCCTTTACAAAACCATCAACTTCCTCGCTGACTTTCTTTGCGAGTTCCTCGGAAGTCGTAACAAGAATTGCGGAAGCCATCTCATCATGCTCTGCCTGGGAAAGCAGATCTGCCGCAACATATCTTGCATTGGCTGTCTCATCGGCAAGTACCATAATCTCACTTGGTCCGGCAACCGAATCAATGCTGACATGTCCAAACACACAACGCTTTGCGAGTGCGACAAAGATATTTCCAGGTCCTACGATCTTATCTACCTTTGGAATGGATTCGGTTCCATAGGCAAGTGCAGCGATTGCCTGTGCGCCACCAGCCTTATAAACCTCATCCACGCCGGCTTCCTTTGCTGCAACCAGAGTTGTCGGATATACCTTTCCCTCTGCGTTACAAGGCGTTGTCATTACAATCTTGCCTACACCTGCAACCTTTGCAGGGATTACATTCATAAGTACAGAAGAAGGATACGCAGCCTTACCGCCCGGTACATACACACCAACCTTTGCAAGTGGTGTTACCTTCTGTCCAAGCAGTGTTCCGTTGTTTTCAGAATCAAACCAGCTGTACTGCTTCTGTTTCTCGTGGTATGTGCGGATGTTCACAATTGCCTTGCGGATTGTCTCCAGAAGCTTCGCATCCACCTGTGTATACGCTTCTTCGATTTCTGCCTCTGTCACACGTACATTATCCGCATTGATCTTCGCATGATCGAATTTCTCTGTATATTCAAATAATGCAGCATCCCGTCTGCTGTGGATGTCATTGACGATATTCTTCACTGTTTCCTCATAGCTCCCATAATTATCCGGGCTACGCTTCAGGAGATTCGTCAAAATATCCTTCTTTGTATCTTCTGTCAACTTAACAATACGCATCTTAAAAGCCTCCTTATGTACTACATATACTTACTGCACTATTTCTAGTGAATAATCTCATTTAAATCATTTAACAGCTTCCGGATTCTCTCATGCTCCATCTTGAGACTCACCTGATTGACAACCACGCGCGCAGAAAGCGGACAGATTTCCTCCAAGACTTCCAGTCCATTTTCCCGCAATGTCGAACCAGTCTCCACGATATCTACAATCACCTCAGACAGATCCACAAGCGGTGCCAGCTCAATCGAACCGTTCAGCTTGATAATCTCTACCGTCTGGTTTTTCTTCTCACTAAAATAATTCTTTGCAATATTCGGATACGCCGCACCATATTCTACATAGGTCGGTACATCCGGTCCCTTCGATAAGAAAAAATTTGAGTTTTAATTCTTCATTCACAAAAATCAGCTTTCTGGAATTTTTATCTTTCATTTCCTCACAGGTGATCCCCAGTTCTTCCAGAAGCTCCAGTGTCTGTTTTGCGAGCCGCCCCTTACAGAGCGCAAATGTCAAATATCTTGTGTCTTTCATCGTCTCACCCCTACCCTACAATTTTCTCTTCGCCGGTCATCAGGTTCACCATCTGCACATCTCCTTTGCTGCGAAGATACAGCATACTTCCTGCAAGATTGCGTTTTCCATAATCCACATAGAATTCCAGCGACTTATCCGATGCTTTCTGAAGGATCTGGGTATTTTTGTCCTTCCCTCTGAATTCCATGGCAAGCTGGATTGCATCCTTCAACCGTTCTTTATCATATAAAATCAGGGAACTCTTCTCGCCACTTGAGATCTGGATCTTCTGGCGGGAAAGTGCGCTCATCAGTTCATCTACTACGATCGCAAAACCGATCGCCGGCTCTGCTTTTCCAAACTTTTCAACCAGGTGGTCATAACGTCCGCCTTTTACAATGGCATCCCCGGTCCCAAAAGTGTATCCCCGGAAGATAATACCGGTATAATATCCGTAAATTCCGCTCATGCTCAGATCAAACGTAATGTACTGTTCCATTTTGTAGACAGATAAGATCGCGTAGATTTTTTCGAGACGCCGGATTGCTTTCATCTGCTTTTTTGCTTGGCGCTACCTTTTTCGCCTCCTCCAGGATCTCCACACCACCGACCATCTCTGAAAGTGCAGAAAATGCTTTTCTTGACACCGGTTTTGCATCAGCCTCTTCTAAAAGTTCGTCTACACCGAAAAAGTTCCGGTTGTTAATCAGCTCACGCAAACGTTCTTCTGTCTCATCATCAATCTCGGATTCCTCGATCAGACTCTGGAAAAAGTCTACATTTCCTATACTGATCTGAAATTCTTCCAGTCCGGCATTCTTCAGACAGTCAATGACAAGTGCTAGCATCTCCGCATCAGCGTCCGCCGCATCCAGTCCGATCATCTCCGCGCCCATCTGGGTACTTTCCTTTAATCGTCCCTGATAACTGGAATGATTGATAAATGTATTCCCCACATAGCAAAGCCTTGCCGGGAGCTCATCATCCTTAAATAAAGTTGCCGTCGCACGTGCGATCTGCGGAGTGATATCTGGTCTTAACACCAGTGTGTTGCCGTCTCTGTCAAAAAATTTATATAATTCCCTTGAAGGAATGGTTCCGATCTCTTTTCTGAATACATCAAAATATTCATACATAGGAGTCTGGATATCATGATATCCGTACAAATGCAGAGTCTTATGAAGTCGGTTCTGAAGTGCCAGCTTTTTGGCGCATTCTTCGTGATAAATGTCTCGGACCCCTTCGGGTGTATGTAATAACTGCTCCATAGATTGTAACTCCTCTTTTTTGTTTATTTGTCACTTTAGCATGTTACCATATTGAAACGTGACCTTGTTGTATTATACGAACTTTGACGCGGCTTGTCAAGCCTGCATACTCAGAAGTTCTATCCTGCTAATCTCTTTTCCATGCTTCTTATCTTTCTTCCCGGTGATCCAGATCCTTCTGGAGCATCTCCAGATACGGAACGAATACGCCCTGCCTTAGCTGCATAAAATATTCCTCATCCAGTTCTTCAAAGCGTACGCTTTTCCGTCCGCCCTGCTTCATCCGCTCCCAAAACACTTCTATTTCTTCAAAACGCATGTAATAAAGCAGGTTTTTGTACTGTAATAGATAAGAAAAAAGGAAATTCCATCCTGTTTTTCAAAATCCCGCATAAAGTTCATCTGGTGTTCATGGATATTGTGTAGTGGAAAGGTATCCATACTGCACTCTTTTGCGTCAAAACATACGGGAATTCCCTGTACTGCTCCAATATAATCGACCGTACTGCGCTGGTCAAAATAGGCCAGCGTGATCTGGCGGTGATCTTTGTCCATTCGTACCGGAGTGATCGGTGTCGGGATTTTCTGAATGAGCGCCAGTCCCTGCTGTTGATAGCGTTCATTCGTCCGGTTAATAAAATCCTCCAGGGTTGAACCTCTTAGCCCTCTTGAATTCCAGGTTCCCATTCTAATCCTTCTCCTTTTATGATGGTTGTAAATCCTTCCGGAAGAGGCGCGGTAAGCTCCTTTTCCGATACCTTTGCAAGCGCATCCTCTCTTTTCGGGAACTGCATTTTCCATGCATGTAAAAGTTGATATTTTAACGCATATTTTTTCCTGAAAATAGAATTGACCTTTGGATTACCATACTTGCTATCCCCGATGATCGGATGACCGGTCGAAGACAGATGTGCACGGATCTGATGGGTCCGTCCCGTGATCAGATGCACCTTCAGAATCGTCTGCTGACCATTATCCGCAAGCGGAATATACTCTGTGGCTATCGGCTTTGCCTCGCCTTTTGCTTCTTTCAGAATTTTCACCTGATTGGTCATCTCATTTTTCAGAAGATATCCTTCGATCTTCTGACGGTCTTTTATCACCCCATCCACGATCGTGAGATAATATTTTTTCACGGTCCTGTCTCTTAAAATCTCGCTGAGCTGCTGTAATCCCGCAAGGCTTTTCCCTGCGGTTACAAGACCACTGGTATTCCGGTCCAGGCGGTTACAGACAGATGGGCGGAAAGTAGCAAGCTCAGCTAGTTTCAGATCGCCTTTTTTTCAGCAGATACGCGATCATATATTCATTCAGGGAAAGGTCAGACGGTGCTGCTTTCTGGGAAAGCATGCCTGATGGTTTGTTCAGGATCAGAATATCCGGATCCTCATAGATTACCGACAGCCGGATGCTGCTTTCCATTGCCCGTGCAAGATCTGCCGGAAGCTGCTTTTCTGCTCCCGGTGCCCCTGCGAATTTCTGCCAGGTATCATCTGAGAGAAATACTTCAACCTGGTCTCCTTTTGTCAGTTTTTCATTTCCCTGCGCTTTTTTTTCCCGTTTAACTTGATGTTCTTTTTCCGCAGCATCTTGTAAACAAAGCTCATCGGCGCATTACTTAAATATTTTCCAAGAAGCTTGTCCAGACGCTGTCCTGCTTCATTTGCCGAAACGGTTATTTTCTGCATGCTTTTAATTCCTCCTGCCTTTTACAGTGAAATGTCCAGAAGGAGTCCTTTGATCATCTCTTCGTGTTTTCTTGTATCCTGCTGTTCTACAGAAGCAATGTTGTTCATTCCCTCGGCGCGGGTCAGAAATGCTTTGTAATCATGGAAAAGCTTGACCACCACCTTGTCGAACTGGTTTTGCTTCATAATGGATTTGATATGCTTTGCGGCATAGTCCACATCCACTTTTTTCACCGGCACATAGCCACAGATCGTATTGTTATAAATTGCAACAGCTGCTACCGGCATTGCCTTTTTCTCACTGGTGATCACAAGATCGTATGCAACGGTAAGTTCTTCGGTGACAGCCGAGATTTCAAGCTCAGTTGCCTCATCGATGGAATCGTGCGGCATGACCATGATCAGATTGACCAGGATCCGGCTTGCCGGAAGACATCCGAGTACCGCTACTACAGTGAGCAGATTGAGCTTTGTCTTTGTTGTCACATAACCGGCGATCACCAGTGCGGCAACCAGTCCAAAAGAGACAACAGCTTCCAGTATCAATAATCGTTTTCTTCTGCGCAGATAACCTGCATCTCCTTTTTGTATCTTCATCTTGTCTTTCGCTTACTCCTTCGTTATTTTCTCCATCACTGACATGGCTTTTTAAGATCATTCCGTGCGGAAGTACTTTGGTAGCAGCTTCTGCCCCTTTCATTGCCATGCCATATACAGAAACCTCTTTTTTATATTTGGCATCAATGAGCGCCTGCTTTACAACCTGTACCGGATCTGCCATCACAGCCTCTTTCATGCCACCGGGCAACTTCCCTGACACTTCAAAAAACGGGGTGTCCACAGGTCCCGGGCAGACCGCTGTGACGAAGATTCCTTTTTCCTTAAGTTCAGCTGCAAGGCTCCTTGAAAAGCTCAGTACATACGACTTCGTCGCTGCATAAACTGCGAATTTTGCCTGCGGGCAAAAAGCTGCTGCGCTTGCCAGGTTGATGATCCTGGTTCCTTTATGCATCCAGGGCAAACAGGTACAGGTCATCTCGGTCAGTCCCCGGCAATTCAGGTCGATCATGCGGAGCTGAAGTTTCTTGTCTTCCTTTGCAATCTCCTCTACTGTCCCGGTCTTTCCGAATCCTGCTGCATTGACCAGCATACGGATATCAGGATTCTGATTCTCCAGCCGATTTTTCACCTGCTTGTATACCAGATCCTCTTCCATGTCCCCTGCAAAGATCCGGATATAGGTCTTGTGGCTTTTCTTGATCTCTTCCAGCTTCTTTTCACTGCGGGCAATCACCCAGATTTCATCCAGTTCCCTGTAAAAACGTTCAATCTGTCTGACAAATTCTTTTCCCATGCCGGAGGATGCCCCGGTAACAATCGCAATCTTCATAAGCGGTTCTCCTTTCTCCTGTGACTACTTCCGTTTGTGTACATTACGGATGGATTTCTTTTTCTGCGGTCTTGACGAGGACTCACCTCTGCCGTTTCTTGTAGATGCAGGCTTTGTATTCTTATGCCCTGCATTTGAATTTTTATAATTTCCGTTTGTCTTTCCTGAATTTTTGTTATTTCCATTCGGGTTTTTGCTCTTTCGGTCCGCGCCGCCATGAGTTCCGCCATGGTTTCTTCCGCTGTATCCATTCTTCTCCTGCATTTTTTCCGAATGAAGCTTTCTCGGACGGATCAGACATTTCTCATCGAATCCTACCAAATCCATACGGTCCGCAATTCGCAGTGCCTCCATGACCAGATCATAATTTTTCGGGTTCCGGTACTGGATCAGTGCTCTCTGCATCGCTTTTTCATGCGGATTCTTCGGCACATACACCGGCTGCATTGTCCTTGGGTCCACTCCGGTATAATACATACAAGTGGAAATCGTAGACGGTGTCGGATAGAAATCCTGTACCTGCTCCGGCATATAACCGAGATCCCGCAGGTATTCGGCAAGCTTTACCGCTTCTTTCATAGTAGAACCCGGATGGGACGACATCAGATACGGAACCAGGTACTGTTTAAGTCCAAGCCTTTTATTGATCTCTTCGTATTTGTGGGTAAAACGTTCATAAACTGCATTTTCCGGCTTGCCCATCATCTGAAGAACCGGGTCTGCTACATGCTCCGGTGCAACTTTCAGCTGACCGCTGACATGATACTGACACAGTTCTTTGAAAAACGTGTCATCCGGATCCGCCAGCAGATAGTCAAACCGGATACCGGAACGGATAAATACTTTTTGACTCCAGGTATCTTTCTGAGATCCCTGAGAATGCTTAAGTATTCTTTATGATCTGCGATCAGATTTTTACACGGCTTTGGAAAAAAGACACTGTTTGTTCGTACATGCCCCGTATTTTAACTGTTTCTTACATGCCGGTGCACGGAAGTTCGCGGTCGGTCCGCCTACATCATGAATATATCCTTTGAATTCCGGATCTTCCGGAAATGTCTTTGCTTCAGCGATCAGTGATTCCTTACTTCGTGTCTGAATGATCCTTCCCTGATGGAATGTCAGTGCACAAAAACTGCAGCCTCCAAAACATCCCCTGTTGCTGATCAGACTGAATTTGATCTCCCGGATTGCCGGAACTCCACCTGCCGTCTCATAAGATGGATGGTAGGTCCGCATGTAAGGAAGTGCGTAGACATCATCCATCTCCTGCTGGGTCAGCGGTTTTGCCGGAGGGTTCTGTACCACATACAGATGATCCGAATAGGGCTCAACCAGCCGCTTTCCGGAAAATGGATCTGTGTTGCAGTACTGTCTGTAAAAGCTTTTGGCGTACAGAAGCTTATCTTTTTTCATCTCTTCATACGGTTCCAGAATCTCTGCATCATACACACTGTCCAGATTCTTGACCTTGCAGACTGTTCCATCGATATAGGTAATGTCCTTGATATCCAGTCCGGCATCCAGTGCCTCTGCAATCTCAATGATCGAGCGTTCGCCCATTCCATAAGAAACCAGGTCTGCACCCGAATCCAGAAGAATGGAACGCTTAAGCTGATTGGACCAGTAATCATAATGTGCAAGTCTTCTAAGACTCGCCTCGATGCCACCCAGAATGATTGGTGTCTTCTTATATGTCTGACGGATCAGATTGCCGTACACAACCGCTGCATAATCCGGTCTCTTTCCCATCACTCCGCCCGGTGTATAAGAATCCTGCTGCCGTCTTTTCTTTGATACAGAATAATGGTTGACCATGGAATCCATATTTCCCGCCGACACCATAAATCCAAGCCGCGGCTCTCCAAATTCTGTAATACTTTCTTTATCCTTCCAGTCAGGCTGTGCAATGATCCCCACGCGGAAGCCATGTGCCTCTAAAAGGCGGGTGATGATCGCATGTCCAAAAGACGGGTGGTCTACATAGGCATCTCCGCTTACATAGACAAAGTCTACCTGATTCCACCCCCGTTCTTCCATCTCTTTCCTGCTGATCGGTAAAAATCCATGATTCATTATAATACCTCGTATGTCTGATTGGTAATGTCTTCATAGCTGTGAATAAAATAGTCGGCAAGTTCCCGCTTTTTCGCATCCTGTGGGCGTGAAAACCAGTCGTCCACCGCGCATACACGCATTCCTGCATTTTTCCCGGCAAGGATTCCCATCGGAACATCTTCAAATACCAGACAGGCAGAAGGATCTGCACCCAGCTGCCCAGCCGCCTTCAGATAAACATCCGGTGCCGGTTTCCCTTTATTCACTTCGCAGCTTGTACAGATCGTATCGAAAAGATGGGTGATCTGCCTTGCCTTTAAAAATTCTTCCACCAGTTTCCGGTCATTGCTGGTTGCGATTCCTGTCCGGATCCCTTTCTCTTTCAGCATCTCCAGAAATTCCTTTACCCTGGCTTTAGTGTGACCTCTTTTGTATATTTATCCACAGACATATCATACCATTCTTTTTTGATCTCCTCCACAGTATGCGGAAGCTCCGGAAAAATTTTCAAAAAGTACTGCGCTGTCTCGGTATAGCTCATCCCTTCCATTGCCTCATGAAAATCTTCCGGCGGATTCAGATGATATTTTCTGATATAATCTTCATCTATCGCTGTCCACACCCACATGGAATCTACCAGAGTCCCATCCAGATCAAAAATGACAGCTTTAGTATGCTCTAACATAATTTTTTATCTCCTCTTCGGTCAGTGACCGGTATTCTCCCTTTGTAAGTGTCTTATCCAGAGCAAGGCTTCCCATAGAAAGCCGCTTCAGATAGATTACCTCTTTGCCGACTGCATGAAACATCCGCTTCACCTGATGGAAACGTCCTTCAGTGATCGTAAGCTCGATTTCCGACTCCTCCCCACTTTTCAGGATTCGAAGATCTGCGCTTTTAGCCGGCGTATCGTCTCCGATATCCACTCCATCTGCAAATGCTTTCACATCAGATTCATCTACCTTTCCCTGTACTTTCGCATAATACACCTTATCCACATGCTTTTTGGGGAAAGCAGGCGGTGTGCCAGTTCTCCGTCATTGGTGATCAGAAGAAGTCCTTCCGTGTCCTTATCCAGACGTCCTACCGGGAACAGATCATTTCTTTTTTTATCTGTGATCAGATCCAGAACTGTCTTGTCCCGGTCATCTTTTGTTGCGGAAATAACACCTGCCGGTTTATAGAGCATATAATACTCTTTTTTAGCGTATCCAATCTGTTTTCCTTCAAGACTTACTTTCTGTGTAGTCTCATCGATTTTAAGTTCCGGTTTTTTCACCGTCTCTCCATCAACCATAACACGTCCGCTGCGGATCAGCTTTTTGATTTCACTTCTGGTTCCCTGCCCCATCTCGGCAAGATATTTGTCTATGCGCATCATGCAGACTGATTCCTCCATCCAGGCAGATATTTGTTCTTCAAAGTTCCGTTCGTGACTTTTCCCCATCCAAGCGGGAAACCGTCTGTACAGACCAGATGCCAGCCTTTTGCCTTAGCCGGAATCAGATCCTCCACATCGATTGTCTCACCTTTCAGATAACGCATCAGTCGGTTATCATCAGAAGACAGGTTCAAAGTATGCGCGTACTCTTCCATTTTCAGGTTCATCGCCAGTGCCTGGCTCGGTTCAAAACGCTTTTTCTTCAGTTCGCCAAGGAGAAGTCCGCTTCTTAAAAATCTTGCGCCTTTCAGTTCCGGAAGATTCTCCGGCATATAGTACACGCGCTCTCCATGGATATCCAGTCTCCACGGCTTCAGATCCCACTTTACATCACGGAAGAATTCCTCCAGCTCTGCCGGGATTTTCTTCGCTTTCTGCTCTGCGACCGGGGAAGACGGGCAGATTGCATCCTCACTCTTTTTCAGCAGTGCGAGGTAATGTCCCTCCCCTTTCATATGATGTGGAAAAATACGGACAGTCTTAGCAAAATCCGGATCCTTTGACTTGGTTACTTCCGGCCTGCCCGGTGCAAATCCTTCATATCCTGCGATTTCCTGAATCTCGAATTCCGGATATTCACCGAGCAGATATTCGATCGTCCCCTCATTCTCCAGTGGATCAAACGTACAGGTTGAATACAGCATCATGCCACCCGGCTTTAACATTCTTGCCGCCTGGGTGATAATGCTTCTCTGCAGCTTCGAGAAAAATTCCGGTCCATGTTCTTCCCAGGCGCGTACCATCTTCTTATCCTTGCGGAACATCCCTTCCCCCGAACACGGCGCATCGATCAGGATCTTGTCAAAATAACCGCTGAAATAGCGTTCCAGTCGTCCAGGTTCTTCACTCATGACTAGCATATTGCCGATTCCGAAAACTTCCAGATTCTTTAAGAGTCCTCTTGCTCTGGAGCTGCTGATATCATTTGCGACCAGAACACCTTCGTTCTGAAGCTTCGCCCCAAGCTCGGTTGCCTTTCCACCAGGTGCGGCACAGACATCCAGTACCCGGTCCCCGGTTCTACCGGAAGACGGTTCGCAGGTGTCATGGCACTTGGCTCCTGCAGATAGTAAAGTCCTGCAAAATAATACGGATGCTTCGCAGGAGATATCTTCTCTCCGTCATAGTAAAAACCGTTGTCGATCCACGGGATCGGTGTGATCTCAAACGGACAGATCTTCACAAAATCCTCCACAGAAATCTTCTCTGTATTCACACGAAGTCCGTAATATCTCGGCTCGTCATAACATTTTATATAATCCTCAAATTCATCTCCGAGGAGTGCCTTCATCTTCTCTTCAAATTCATTTGGTAAATTTATCATTCTTTCGTCCTCCATATCATTTAAGTATAGCATAGTTAGAAAGAACAGGAAAGTTTTTTCTCCCCGGCAAGTCTTAAAATCCAATAGGGATTGTAGCTGGTTTCTTCGCCGTCCGGATAGAGATAAATCCCCAGATGTAGATGCGTGGCAAACATCCCTTTCGTCCCCTCCGGACCATATCCGGTATTTCCCATAAATCCAATGATATCCCCTGCCTTCACCTCGTCCCCCTCCTGATAACTTCCATAAGAGTCCAGATGTGCATAATAGAAATATGCACCGGACGGTGCGGTAATCCCGATCCTGTATCCTCCCTTTTCCAGCCAGCCTCTTGCCGATACTACCCCATCTGTCATACTCACAACCGGATAGAGACCGGGGATATCTTTCGATGCCATCAGATCACAGCCTTCATGTCCCCTTTTTCCTCCGTAGGTGCGCTCTCCCATCCAGCTGTCCACAAAAGATACCTGATACTGTGGATGTTTCGGTGATTCCGGAACAGGAAAATAGCGGATATCATTCCAAAGAGCTGTACAAATCTTTTCAAAAGATTTCCACTCTTTTTTCCGACCATTTTTCAAACAGCTCTTTTCGTTATCCTGTGGAAACAGGCTGTTTTCCAGAAAATAAATGGCATAAAGTCTTCCTCTTTTTTCATGATCTGTCTTCGCAAGAACCTGGAAAACGCCTCCTCCATCCCAAGCTTTCTGAATTCTTCTGTGCTTCCTGTTTTTAGGTTCAATCGGTTTTTTAGCTTTCTCGTTGATCTGTATGCTTGCTGCCACGCAAAAATCAGCAATAAAAAAAGGAGCAGAAGCGATCTGCGTTCCAGTCTTTTTTTCAAGATTTCTCCATTTTTCTTTTATTCTATTCACACTGAATCTCTTCTATGCATATGTGCCCCGGTATATCTGTCTGCGTTTTTTCATAAACTATTGCAAAAGAATACGGCAGGTATACACGATGAAAACAAAAAAACTGTCTGTGTTTTTTCTGATCGGACTTTTCCTTCTGATGCTTTTTTCCCCGGAAACCGTTGCCACAGGTGCCGCAAACGGACTGCTGCTCTGGTATAGGAAGGTGCTTCCGGTGCTCTTTCCTTTTCTTCTTATAACCGGTCTTATAATCCGCACAGAGCATTTCCCTGATCAACCATACCCTTTCTCCAATTCTGAAGCCTTTTCTTGGCATTTCTGAAAATGCTTCTTTTTCGGTGGTCTGTGGATTTCTCTGTGGCTTTCCAGTAGGGGCAAAATCCTGCTCTGACCTGACTGATAAAGGAAAATTTCTTCTGCCGAAGGAGAATACCTGCTTTCCTTCTGTAACAATGTCAGTCCTGCGTTTCTGACCGGGTATGTGGCAGTACAGAGCCTCAAGCAACCTGAAATGGCGCAGATCTGTCTGCTTTTTCCTATCCTTGCCGCACTGTGCTGCTCCTTTTTGTTCCGCAGATGGTATCTGCCGCGGAATCCTTTTGCGGTCGTAGAAGAACAGGCTGATCCCAGACAATTTCTTCCTTTTTCAGAGGCTCTTGACGAAAGTATTCTGTCAGCATGCGATTCCATCACGAAAATCGGCGGATATATGATCGTTTTTCAGTGCTCATTTCTTTTATGGCAGAACTTTCCTTTCAGAATTTCTTCTGGAAATTGTTGCTTCTTCCCGGAGTGGAACTGACCGGTGGAATCCGCATGCTCTGTCAGCTGGACCTTACTTCTGAACTGCGGTTTCTTCTCATCATGGCGCACTGTTCTTTTGGAGGAGTCTGCGCGCTTTTCCAGACAAAATGCATGATCCGATCCCAGAACTGGTCTTTTCCTCGCTATATAGCAGAAAAGCTGATTACCGCAATGGTAACCAGCCTGTTCGCTTTTTGCTATATGAAATTGTTCGGATAAAGAACTTATTCTCTCTGTCCCTGGTCCGTCTGTCCGGCTTCTCCGCCGAATTCTGCTTCCAGTCCGCGTGAGGACTTATCCGGAACTTCCAGTTCTGCACGGTTGTTACGGACAACATCATAACATTCCTGAAGGGATGTTACCAGACCGTCATACTTGGTTGTATAGCTGTCCAGTGTATGACCGATGATGCTTTCAGCATTGGCAAGAAGATCATCTGTATACTGCACTGCCCCGATACGAATATCGTTGGCATCATTAGTCGCATTATCCAGAATCTGCTGTGCCTGGTCTGTTGCTGCCATAACGATCTCGTTTGCCTGTGCGTAAGCCTGCTGCATGATCTCATGCTCGCTGACCAGTTCACTTGTCTGTGCATGTGCTTCTTCAATCATGCTTTCTGCTTTCTGTTGTGCATCCGCAAGGATCGCATCCTTGTTCGCAATGATCTTCTGATAACGCTTGATCTCATCAGGTGTCTTCATACGAAGTTCACGGAGAAGTTCATCGATCTGGTCTTTATTCACGATAATCTTTGTAGTTGATAATGGCTGAAACTTACAGCTGTCAATATACTCTTCAATCTCTTCAATAATCTGCTCAATACGGCTGCTCATAATTTTGCACTCTCCTTCTTGTCACAGACCTACTGTGACATCTTTTCTTTTATACTTTTGGCGACAGTCTCCGGCACGAACTGGGAAATATCCCTCCGAAAGCTGCGACTTCTCTTACGATTGTAGAGCTAAGGTAAGAATACTTGAGATTGGTTGTAAGGAACATGGTTTCTACTTCCGGTTCAAGCTTATGATTCGTCTGTGACATCTGGATCTCATATTCAAAATCTGTGATCGCACGCAGTCCGCGAATCACAAGACGTGCCTTTTGCTGTCTTGCAAATTCTACAAGCAGCCCGTCGAAAGGCACTACTTTCACGTTGCCGAGATCTTTTGTCACTTCCTTTAACATTTTAACACGTTCTTCTACAGAAAACAACGGGGTTTTTGCTTTATTCATCAATACTCCGATTATAAGTTCGTCTACAATTTTACTGCTCCGGGTAATAATATCCAGATGTCCGAAAGTTACCGGGTCAAAGCTTCCCGGATAAATCGCTCTTATCATGAGTCTACTCCTCCACAGATATAAATACATGCATATTGGTCTTGTATTTCTTTTGTTTGATCATTAAAAAACCAAGTTCCTCCAAATAAGAAAAATCAGTCGCCAAAGATGCTTCCACAATGATCAGTGCATCCTTTTCCAGCAAGTCTGATTTTGCAAGATAAGTAAGCACCTCTTTTTCCAGCATATGGTTGTACGGTGGATCCATAAACACATAATCGAATTTTTCTCTTCCATCCAGCCTGCGAAGTGCCGAAAACACATCCTCCCGGATTACTTCCGCCTGGTCTTCAAGCTGTGTCTTTTTCAGATTCTCCATAATGCACTGGATTGCATTCGGATTGTTTTCCACAAAAACCGCCTTTTTTACACCTCGGCTGATTGCCTCAATCCCGATTGCCCCGCTTCCGGAAAAAAAGATCCAGAAATGTACAGTTGCAAAGTCCGTGTGCAATCATATTGAATAAGGTTTCTTTGGTTCTGTCGGTTGTCGGACGTGTCTCCATTCCTTTTACCGTCACAAGTGGTATTCTTCTGGCTTTCCCTGCTATGACTCTCATCTTATCGTTCTCCTGATTTATGATGTCAGAAACTTCTCCATCATTCCAAAAAATAGGGTGTTTTGTCTTTTAACCCTGACAACATATTATACTTTTTTGTGATTATTTTGTCAATTTCTCTGCTTGTATTTTACCAGATACATTTTTTATATCTGTCTTTTTTCAGATACAAAGCTCTACTTTTCCGACTCCATATGTGCCTGATGGACAGTGATCTGCTGATATGGAATAGCAATATGATTTTCATCCAGTGTCAACTTGATATTTTCCAGCATCCGCCATCTTGTCGGCCAATACTCTTCACTTTTTACCCAGGCACGGACACCAAGCACCACTGAACTGCTCCCAAGCTCATTTACAAAGACATTATGTTCCATACTCTGGATGACGGACGGATCATTTTTTACAAGTTCCTGCAACAGTTTCTTGGCAAGGCGCAGATCCGCTTCATATGCAATATCCACCTTCAGATCCAGCTGACGGTAATCTTTGTCCGTCACATTGGTAAGGCTTGTGTTGGCAAGTGTTCCATTCGGCACAATGATCGTCTTGTTGTCAATGGTGGCAAGCTTAGTGTAGAAGATCTGGATCTCTTTGACCGTTCCTTCATTGCCATGGCTGTCTTCTATAATATAATCCCCGACAACAAAAGGCTTCAAAAATAAAATCAGCATCCCACCGGCAAGATTGGAAAGACTTCCCTGCAGGGCAAGACCAACTGCCACGCCTGCCGATGCAACCGTTGCTGCAATCGATGCAGATTCTACACCGAGCGAATTGATAATTGCCAGAAACAGCAGAATATGAAGTCCGTATTTCAACAGAGAATCCACAAACTGTCTTGCACCGGTATCCGAATTGGCGCGTTCCATGGATGCCCGCGTAATCTTGCGGATCCAGTTGATCACCTTATGGCAGATGATGAATATAAGCAGCGCCATCAGAATCCGGATTCCAAACGCAATCAGGTCCGGACCTTTCTCCTGAATGAATTTGTTAAATCCGGTGATTGTATCCACCGTATCCTGCACGGTCGCCTCTACCTCACTTCCTGGCCGGCTGTCTGTGTCAAAAGCATGTTTTATCCCTCCTTCAGTGCAATAAATGCTGCAAGATTCCCCCTCTTTCCTTTGGATGCGCGATGGGAAAATAAAAGCTCCGGGTTGCAACAGGTACACACATTAGTAACCGCCAGATGTTCCGGTCTGATCCCTGCATCTGTGAGAACCAGTTCATTTGCCTTCCAGAGATCCAGCTGGAACTTTCCATTCTCCTTGGCATAGAACAGACGGTCATATTCAGACTCTCTGAAATTTGCGCGGAACATATCGATCACATCTTCACTGACTTCATAGCATTCCTGACAGATGGACGGTCCCACACAGGCAAGGATATTCTTTGGATCACAACCGAATTCTTTCTGCATCTTTTCAACCGTCACCTGTCCCATCCGGTTCACAGTGCCTCTCCAGCCGGAATGGCTGGATGCTACCACCTTTTTCACCGGATCCAGAAACAGAAGCGGTACACAGTCCGCGTAAAATGTCACCAGACAGATCCCCGGTACATTTGTGATCAGTCCATCTACATCTGTGTAATCTTTTTCTCTTGTAACACCTTTGCCGGCATCTTCTCTTGTCACGATCCGTACGTTCGTCGTATGGGTCTGATGCGTGCAGACCATATGCTCCGGCTTCACGCCGATTGCAGCTGCCATTCTTCTGTAATTCTCGTCCACATGCGCGGGATCATCCCCTCTGGTATAGCTCAGGTTCATGCTTCCCAGGAAACCTTCACTCACTCCTCCAAGTCTGGTCGAAATTCCATGTTCTACAAGCCCTTCCTTTTCAAGGATCGGATATTTGAGAAATGGTACGCCAGCACTTATGCATTCGTCAAAGATATGCTCCTCGTTTTTATATTTTAATCCTATTTTCATCTGTACTCTCCCGTATTGTGATATCTGCAGGCAGCCATCTGCCTTTCCCCGGTATCATAACTCATACAATTCCAAAATCTCCGCAGTACTCAAATGCATTTTTCCGCAAAGAAATCTTATTCCCCGCGATTCCTATTACATCGAAGCGGCATGGTATCTCTGTGCAGCCGTTCTTCACCAGATAATAAACGGCCGCTCCGGACAGGCGCATCTGTTTGGGCACAGATACCGCCTCCAGAGCAGCCGAAAGCCCTCCTGTTTTGCGAAATTTCACCTCACAAAAGACCAGATATTCTCCGTCTTTTGCAACAATGTCAATCTCCGCATAACGGCAGCGGAAATTATACTCCAGTATCCGATATCCTTGCTTTTCCAGAAATTCACCTGCTATTTTTTCATATTTTGTACCGGTCCTTCGCCGGTTTTTTTCATTCTCCAATCGCCTTTTGGATCTGATCTTCTACCTGTTCTGACGGATTTTTATACGAAGTGTCCGATAAAACTTCTTCTGTGGATCGGTGTTGGTCCAAGCGTCTGAAGCGCTTTGATATGTTCTGCTGATCCATAACCTTTGTTGGACGCGAATCCATATCCCGGAAGTACCTTATCATACTCTTCCATCAGACGATCTCTTGTTACCTTTGCCACAATACTTGCTGCAGCGATGGATACGCTTTTCGCATCTCCCTTGATGATTGAAACTTGTGGAATCACAACCTCCGGAATGGTAACTGCATCATTTAAAAGCAGATCCGGCTTGACTTTCAAATTGTCAATCGCCTGACGCATGGCTTCGTAAGTTGCCTGCAGAATATTGATCTCGTCAATCCTTGCAGGGGAAGCCATCCCGAGACCTACCGCAACTGCTTTGTCCATGATCTCATCATAAAGCTCATCTCTTTTTGCTGCGGAAAGCTTCTTGGAATCATTTATATAAAGGATCTCGCACTCTTTGGGCAGGATCACGGCTCCTGCAACCACCGGACCCGCAAGTGGTCCCCTTCCCACCTCGTCAATTCCACAGATAAACGCATGGTCAGCATATTTTTCTTCGTACTGACGCATTTTCGCAAGGCGCTCTTTTTCGGCAAGCAGCTTTTCCTTCTGCTTTCTGTACTTTTCCAGAAGTTTTTGCACACCAGCTCTGTCATCCGGCGCATAGACCTTCATCAGCTGCTCCCTTTCGGCATCCTCTGCCATTTTTAAACGGCTGTCGATCTCTTTGATACTTTCTTTACTCATGCTTTATCACTCCGATTTTGTTGAACGGATAAATTCTTACCCAGGCACGCCCGATCAGCATATCACGAGTAAGTACACCCACACTTGCCACACGACTGTCCGAGCTGTGATTCCGATTATCTCCCAGGACAAAATATTCATCATCTCCCAGTTTAATCGGCTCTGCTGCAATTCCCGGATCTTCCATCACCTCTGCACCATAATGTTCATCCAGCTTTTTGCCATTAATATACATATATCCATCGATTACCTGCACAGTCTCACCGGGCAGTCCGATGATACGTTTGATATAATAGGTATTCTCTGCATGTTGGTAAGGGAATACAATAATATCATATCTCTCCGGATCGCGGAAGCGGTAGCTGAGCTTATCCACGATCAGGTTATCTCCGTCTGAAAGTGTCGGCTCCATTGAATGACCGTCTACTTTTTGTGCGCTGTCCGACAAAGGTGACGATCACCCATGTCAGCAGAACAATGACCAGAAGATACAGAAGAGTTCCTCCCAGTGATCTCCATATACTCTGCTCCTGCTCCGGAGCTTCTTCCTTGTTGTCTTCCTTACTCATTTGTATACTCCTTTACAAATTCAAGTGTGATCCTTCCGAGTCTTCCATTTCGGAAATCATCCAGCAGCATACCAGCTGCTTTTGCGGTATCTAATTCATTTCCACGCACCAGACAATGGCGGCTCTCAGCAATTGCTTCCAATACACTGTAGCTGTTCTGCTTTTCGTTGATCGTATATTTCTCAGCAAGAACACCCGGATAAGCATCCTGCATAAAGCTGATCAGCTCCGCCGCAAGCTCTTCCAGATTCATGATCTCATCCTTGATCGACCCGATAAATGCAAGGCGCAGTCCCACCTGCTGGTCCTCAAACTTCGGCCAGAGAATTCCCGGTGTATCGAGAAGCTCTACGTTCTTGTTTAGACGGATCCATTGCTTTCCTTTGGTCACACCCGGTTTGTTACCGGTCTTTGCACAGGCTTTTCCGGCAAGTGCATTGATAAAAGTAGACTTTCCGACATTCGGGATTCCGACTACCATCGCACGGACCGGACGGTTCAGAATCCCTCTCTTACGGTCACGCTCTGTCTTTTCTTTACATGCTTCCTGGATCACTCCCTGAATAGACTTAATCCCACCGCCTTTACGGGAATTAACCTTAACTGCCGAATATCCTTTTCCACGGAAATAGCCGATCCACTCTTCTGTCTGCTTCTCATCTGCAAGATCTGCCTTATTGAGCAGGATCAGTCTTGCTTTATTCTTTCCAAGTTCATCGATGTCCGGATTCCGGCTGCTCATCGGAACTCTTGCATCAACCAGTTCGATCACAAGATCGATCAGTTTGATATTCTCCTGCATCATCCTTTTGGCCTTTGTCATATGCCCCGGATACCATTGAAAATTCATCCAGTTTCCTCCTTCTATTTACCAAGCAGTCCGAAACGGTCTTTCGGGGAAAGGATAAACCATACTTTCCCTTCAATCTCGGAACGCTTTACATTTCCAATATCAGCCATCCGGCTGTCTTCACTGCTCTCCCGGTTGTCGCCAAGGACAAAATACTCATCTCCACCGAGAACGATCTTCTCACTGGCAATACCTGTATCTGCAATTGCAGTAGTCTCATACTTTTCATTCAGCTTTCTGTTGTTGATATAAATCTCTCCATCCCTGATCTCAACGCTTTCGCCCGGAAGTCCGATAATCCTTTTAATATAGGAATGAAGGTTCTCATTCCCCTTTGGTTTGAACACGATAATATCTCCGCGCTTCGGTGTACTGGCATCATATACGATCCGGTTTACCAAAACCACATCCCCATTCCGAATCACCGGGTTCATGGACTCTCCGATATTACTGATCTGATGCCCGAAATACCACACAAACACAAATGCGCACAGGCAGACGAGCACAATTTGGAATACCCATCCAAATACTTCGGGAATCCATTTCAAATTGATATGTTTTCTATGCTTTCTGTCAAATCTGAGTTCTTTTCTTTTTCTATGTCTCATCTGTTATCATATCCTATATTAGCAAAAGGGACAAGTACCTGTCGTATTTGTCCCTCTTTAAGCATTTACTATTTTACTAATTCTTTAACTTTTGCTCTCTTACCTACACGATCTCTTAAGTAGTTAAGTTTTGCACGTCTTACTTTACCTTTACGAACAACTTCTACTTTTTCAACGTTTGGTGAGTGAAGCGGCCATGTCTTCTCAACGCCGATTCCGTTAGAGCTCTTTCTTACTGTAAATGTTTCTCTTGCTCCGCCGCCCTGTCTCTTTAATACAGTACCTTCGAATACCTGAATTCTCTCACGGTTTCCTTCTTTGATCTTACCATAAACTTTTACAGTATCTCCTACGTGGAATTCCGGAGCATTTTCTTTTAACTGAGCTGCTTCAATGTTCTTAATAATTTCGTTCATGTGTGAACCTCCTTCATATTTTGACGTTCTTAATACGCTTTTCCATCGTATCAGAGGACCATCTCTGTTTTCATCACAACGTGCTATATATTAACACATTATTCTTCATTTTTCAAGTCTTTTTCTCGATTTTCTATAATCTCTTCTGCAAGTTCTCTTTCTTTCATGGTAAGCTCTGCGTCTTCCAGAAGGTCCGGACGCCATTTTGCAGTACGGATCACTGACTGCTCTCTGCGCCATTTCTCTACATTGGCATGATGACCGGATAAAAGGATTGGTGGAACCTGCCTGTCGTGCCAGATCTCCGGTCTGGAATACTGCGGATATTCCAGGAGATTGTCCTGAAAACTCTCAAATTCGGCAGATACATCATTATGCAGAACACCCGGGATCAGGCGGGATACCGCATCCACGATCATCATTGCCGGAAGTTCACCGCCTGTCAGTACATAATCGCCGGCTGACACATAATCCGTTACGATCTCCTCCAGCACACGTTCATCGATTCCTTCGTAATGTCCGCACAAAAGCACCAGTTCGTCTTCTTTCGCAAAATCTTCTGCCATCTTCTGGTTAAACGGCTTCCCCTGCGGGGAAAGATAAATCACACGTGGTCTCTTTCCTTCCGGGAGGGCTGCTTTTTCCTGAATGGCAAGATAGGTCTGGTAAACCGGCTCTGCCTGCATCAGCATTCCTGCGCCGCCGCCATACGGATAATCATCCACACTGCTGTGCTTGTTAAATGCGTAGTCCCGGATATTCCAGGCTTCAATCTCAAGAATTTTATTCTTCACGGCTCTTCCGATAATACTGGTTTCCAGACCGTTCATCACCATCTCCGGAAAAAGCGTCATGATATTAAATCTCATATTGTTCTCCTACTATTCTGTCGCTTAAATCAGTCCGTCCATCAGATGAACAGTCATTTTCCTATTCTCAGTATCTACATCCAGAATACAGTCGTGGATTGCCGGAAGAAGCACCTCTGTGTGTGCCTCTGTCGATACCACATAGACATCATTCGCACCGGTTTCCATAATATCTTCCAGGACACCGAATTTTTCACCGTCCTCAGTGTAGACATCCATGCCGATGATATCTGCCATGTAATACTCATCCTCTTCCAGTTCAACTGCATTCTCACGAGATACAAGAAGCGGCATCTTTCTGTATTTTTCAATATCATTTATGTTATCGATCCCTTTGAACTTCAGAATCACATACTGTTTAAAAAATTTTACACCTTCAATTTCAAGGGGAATCTGTTCTTTTCCTGTATCAAGAACCACATCTTTCAGAGCACGGAAGCGGTTTGGATCATCCGTTGTCGGAAATACTTTAACTTCACCTTTGATTCCGTGGGTAGATGTGATCACGCCAACTTGCAGGTAATCATTTTGTTGCATACTTTGTCCTTTCTTAGCATATAAGATAAACTTTACACCGAAAAAGTCTGTTTTAGTCTTTTGAAGCGACTTTTCTCCATCCCCAGATACAGTGAATCTGTCATTGGCAGCTTCACTTGCATACTAAGGTATGATAAAAAACGCAGATAAAAATAAATTTACCTGCGTTTTATTTTTATGCTATTGCATAATTTCAACCACGACTTTTTGTCTTCTTTGGCCGCGGCTGCCTTTACAACGGAACGGATTGCTTTCGCAATTCGGCCTTGCTTACCGATCACCTTTCCCATATCATTATCTGCGACATGTACTTCGATCACGGTAGTCTTGCCTTCCTGTTTTTCCGTAACCACGACGCCTTCAGGATTGTCCACAAGTGCTTTCGTAATTACTTCTACTAAATTTTTCATCACTCGCACCTCCGCGAAGCAACCTATTTTTCAATACCTGCTGCCTTAAAGATTTTTCCAACTACTTCTGTAGGCTGAGCACCGTTGTTTAACCATTTCTTAGCTGCTTCTTCATCTACTTTGAATACGCTAGGATCCTGAGTTGGATCGTATGTTCCGATTTCTTCGATGAATTTTCCGTCTCTTGGTGATCTAGAATCAGAAACAACGATTCTATAGAAAGGAGCCTTCTTCTGTCCCATTCTTCTTAATCTGATTTTTACTGCCATTTTACTTTCCTCCATAAAACAATTTGTATTTATAATAGTTTATCTATATATCACGCATGGTCTGCGGAATATATCTCCTTTAGAAAGGCATCTTGAACTTGCCTTTTTACCTTTCCCGCCCATCATTCCCGGGAAAGACTTCATCATCTTGCGCATCTGCTCGAACTGCTTCATCATCTTGTTGACTTCCGCAATGTCAACTCCGGCTCCTGCTGCGATTCTTCGCTTTCTCTGCGGAGTGATGATGTCCGGATTCTGACGTTCCTTGATCGTCATGGAATAAATGATTGCTTCGACTCTTGCCATCTTCTGTTCCGCATCATCCGCATCGATATCGGGCATCTTGCCTTTACCAAGACCACCCATGCCGCCAAGTCCGGGAAGCATATTCATGATACTTCCAAGACCGCCCATCTTGCGCATCTGTTTCATACTTTCCAGATAGTCCTCAAAATCAAACTGCGACTTTTTGAGTTTTTCTGTCATCTTACGTGCCTGTTCTTCGTCGATCTCTTCGCCAGCTTTCTCGATCAGGCTGAGTACATCCCCCATACCAAGGATTCTGGAAGCCATACGATCCGGATAAAACTGCTCCAGATCTGATAATTTCTCACCCATACCCACATAAAGGATCGGGCATCCGGTGACTGCCTTGATTGAAAGTGCCGCACCACCTCTGGTATCGCCGTCAAGCTTTGTGACGATTACTCCATCTATACCAATCTTCTCATTAAAGTTCTCTGCAACATTCACGGCGTCCTGACCAGTCATTGCATCGACAACGAGAATACTCTGATGAACCTCGACCGTGTTCTTAATCTCCTGCAGTTCTTCCATCATCTCTTCATCAATATGAAGACGTCCTGCAGTATCCAGAATAATCACATTGTTGCCATTCTTTTCAGCATGCTCCAGTGCTGCTTTAGCGATATTCGCCGGCTTCTGATTATCTCCCATGGAGAACACTTCCACACCCTGCTTCTCTCCGTTGATCTGCAACTGTTTAATAGCTGCAGGTCTGTAGACATCACATGCTACCAGAAGAGGCTTCTTACCTTTCAGCTTGAACTTTCCTGCAAGCTTTGCTGTGGTCGTTGTCTTACCTGCTCCCTGAAGACCCATCATCATAATGACCGTCTTCTGGCTTCCCGGCTGGAATTTAATCTCCGTTGTCTCAGAGCCCATCAGATTCACCAGCTCGTCATTCACGATCTTGATCACCATCTGTCCCGGATTCAGTCCGCTCATCACATCCTGTCCGACTGCACGCTCCTGCACACTTTTTACAAAATTTTTGACAACTTTGAAGTTAACATCTGCCTCCAGAAGAGCCATCTTAACTTCACGCAGAGCCGCTTTTACATCATCTTCTGTAAGTCGTCCCTTACTTCTTAAATTCTTGAATACGTTCTGAAGCTTTTCTGTCAAACTGTCAAATGCCATGTTATAACTCCTCTATGATCTCTCCCGAAAGCTTTTTCACTTTCTTTATCAGTTCTTTTTCGTCCTGCTCTTCATAATTCTCAAGAAGCAGATCGATCTCATGGACTTTTTTTTTCACAGACATGAACTTCTCCACCAAATGCAGCTTCGCTTCATAATCCTCCAGACTCTTGTTACAGCGCCGGATCATATCATGAACACCCTGTCTGCTGATCCCCGCATCTCTTGCGATCTCGCTGAGCGAATAATCTTCAAGAACTGCCTGTTCATAAATCTCTTTCTGATGTTTTGTTAAAAGCTCACCATAAAAATCATATAATAATGTCTGCTTTAAAATCTCGTCCATCACTTATCACCTGTGCTATCATATAACAGATTTTCATTGGTGTCAAGTATTTTTTCTTGACATTCAAGAAATTTTTCTACATGCAGGTTCCCATGTCCCTGTCTCTGGTCATAATATCTGCCCTTTTCACAGGAATTCCACAGTCTGTATTTAAGTTCCAGATTACACATATCCGGGTATTTCTGCAAAACCAGAGCCGCTGCCCCGGACACTACCGGAGTTGCCATAGAAGTCCCGGTTTTCGGAATATAGGCATAAGGGCTCCGCACCGGATACAGGTAATTGCAGGAATAGATCCGGTTCCCCGGCACGGCAAGATCCGGTTTTTAATACAATCTCCGGTCGGCCCACAGCCGGAATACTTCTTTCCCAGTTCTTCATCCGCCCCAACTGTGATCACCTTCCGGCTGTTTCCCGGTATCGTGACGCTCCCTTCCTTTGGTCCTTTGTTTCCTGCCGCCGTTACGACTACCAGACCGGCATCCCAGAGCCGTTCTACCCAGAACAGGAACAATTCATCTTCCGGATCCTTCTTATGAGGAAGAGTTCCAATCGAAATATTGACGATCCGGATCTTCATTTCCTTTTGTTTTAACAACACGTACCGAATCCCGTTTATCACATCCCGGATTTTTCCACCACCTCTCTGATTCAGCACCTTGACAGCAAAGATCTGCGCCTCCGGTGCCATTCCGCTGTACAGGCCTCTTCCGCTTTTTTCCATTTCCGGCAAGAATTCCTGCCACATGGGTTCCGTGTCCGTTGTCATCATATATGGTTTTCTTCCCTGTACACAGTCCTTCCATCCCACGATGCGGCCGACAAGATCCGGGTGCTGTGTGATCCCTGTATCCAGAACGGCACAAACGACGCCCTTTCCAGTGATTTTGTTTCGCATTGTATCCGAACACCAGTAGTGGATTTTCCGTTTCAAATCTTTCATATTTAAAATATCCTTTTTCTATTAGAATATTCTTTCTGAAATCAGATGCCAATTTCTTCGGAACTTTTTTGAAACACTGACATGCCTCCTTACATATGATGAAGTGTAAAGAAACCTTACTGGAGGCTATCAAATATGAGTGAATTAAGTGCAACAAACTGCGGATGTGGAAATTCTATGGATAACTGTGGATGTGGCTGCGGAATGTCTTCCTGCGTATGGATCATTCTTCTCCTCTGCTGCTGTGGTGGATGGGGACGCAATGGCGACGGATGTGGATGTGGAAATGACAGCTGCCTGTGGATCATCCTTCTTCTCTGCTGCTGTGGTGGATTCGGTAACGGATTCGGTAACGGATGCGGTAATGGATGCGGATGTGGAAACGGCTGTGGCAACGGCGGATGCGGCTGCTAGTTACGAAACTCAGATCTTATTCGTTCAGACAGACCAGAGGCGGGGCAAATTATATCCCCGCCTTCTTTATGTTTTGTTTTTGCGCTTCTCCTGTTGCTTTTCGTGTTCCTCTTCCTGCTCCTTTTCCTTTTTCTTTCGCAAACATTCTTCATCCACTTCATAGATCGCATTCCCATCAATAATAATCCGGCTGCTCATTTAATAAAATCCTTCCATTAGTTCTTCCTTTGCTTTATTATATGTGGATCTCATATTTTCCGTCTTCTTTACATATATATTTATAACGCTGAACCGTGGAGGACATATGGAAAAGAAACCGCCCCTTGTCATGACGCCATTTGACGAGTCTCTCACGAATGATTTTCTGCAACTTGTCAAAATCATTCTTCCCTATCTGCCCGATCACGTTCAGCGTATAGCTGGCATTTATGTGAAACTTACGGAACTTATGAATGCCTTTTACTGTTTCCAACCTCCTTATTATCATAATCGCAGAGGGCGGCTACGAAAGCAGGAGAAAGATCCGGGCAGCATGTTTGAAGCAGTTGTACCCTATCTTTCTCCTGAAAAAAGAGAAATGTTTGATTCCTTTTCCGGAATATGGCAAATGATGGAAATGATGAAAGAGATGGACTTTGGAGATCCTGCAAATATGGCAGATATGATGAATGGATTTCAGGCAGCACAGGATATGACGGATATGATGAGTGGATTTCAGACAGAAAGGATGGATGAAAATGAACGAATGGATGGAGCATCCGGATCTTGCGAATCTGGATCCGCTGAAACAGGAGCTGATCCGGACAGCAGCGTTGAAAGCCGGCGGCAAGAACGGGAAAGCACTGGTCCCGGTGATGATGTCACTGATCGCCGGTGCGAATAAACGGGGAATCCGGTTTACCCCTGATGAGATTTCGCTGATTCTTTCAGCGATCAAAGAAGGGAAAAGCAAACAGGAGCAGGCACAGATCGACCAGATGGTGCAGATGATCCGGACAATACAGGCAGGAAAACAACCACCAAGGTCCGGAAGGCAATAAAAATTGCCTTGCCCGACAATCAATGCTATAATGAACGGCAGAAATGCACTTCAGGAGGAGCTTATGACAACGATCAAACTTACCATAGAATACGACGGAAGCCGCTATCCGGGCTTTTCCACAAAGAAAAAAAGCACCAGTATCGAATCAAAGCTTACACTGGCGATCAGGGATGTAACCGGACAGTCCACACAGCTTTTTGCTGCCGTAAAGACGGAACCGGGTGTTCACGCAACACACCAGATTGTAAGTTTTCAATTAGAAAAAGAATCTTTTTCAGACAATACAGAACTGTTAAAAATGAAATTAAACGCAGCTCTTCCGGCGGATATTGCAGTCACCTCGCTGGAAATCGCAGATGAACGTTTTGTGGCTTCTCTCGCGGTAAAAAGCTGTACCTATACCTGCCGGATTGCCACAGATCCTGCCGCAGCATTATTTTCCCGTCCGTACACCTGTGTTGTAACCGAGTCTCTTGACCTGGAATCCATGCAGCAGGCAGCGCAGCTTCTTACCGGTACGCATGACTTTGTCGCATTTTCAAACGGACGTACCAGAAAAAGTACAGTGCGCACTGTAGAAACGATCAAAATTAACCGCGAAGACCAACTGATACAGATTCAGCTGACTGCAAATAGTTTTCTCCGGCATATGCCGCAGCTTCTTGCCGGTACCATTCTCACAGCTGGAAAAGAAAAAAAGACAGACAGAACTACGCTGACTCTCGCTGGTGTAGAATCAGCAGCTCCTGCCTGTCCTTCGCATGCATTCACCCTGACGGATGTACAACTCCGTTAATCTATCCTTCGATGATCTTCACATAAAAGGTACGGTTTCTTGGTCCGTCAAACTCGCAGAAATACAGATCTTGCCAGATGCCAAAGACGATCTCTCCATCATGGATGATCAGCGTCTGTGACGGTCCGACCACCGTCGTCTTCATATGTGCATGCGAATTTCCTTCTGCATGCTGGTAGAAGAACTGTTCTGCCGGAAATACTTTTTCAAAGCCACACAACATATCATGCACCACATCCGGATCTGCATTCTCATTGATCGTAAATCCGGCTGTCGTATGTGGTGAGAAGATCACAGCAATCCCTTCTCTTACACCGCTTCTTTCGATGTCTTCCCTTACCATTTCTGTTACCTTTGTCATTTGCTGCGATGCGTTTGTCGCAATCTGATGTTCGTACAGATGCATATGCACACCTCCTTACTTTTCCAGATAAGCTTCGAGTCTCGGAAGCTCTCTTTTCATCATTTCATAGCCATGATCGTAGAAAGCCATCAGCTTATCATAATCTTTTTCCAGTCTGGATACCGGCTTCATTTCCGGGCGAAGGACGAAGATATTTCCTTCTTTTTCCAGCTTTTCTATGTATTCTTCTGTCCGGTTATACATCACCGGTCTTCGGATACAGGTGCGGACAAGTGCCGGATATTTGCTGTACATCTTCCGGTATAACTTACCGACCGCTTTGGAAGTTGGGTTTTTGCGGTAGCCTTCCGGTCTCGTCAAAATGAGAACTATTTTTTTCAGTCCCTTTTCCTGCACATGCTTTACCGGAATGGAATCGGCAAGTCCACCATCCAGATACGGAATCCCGTCTACATTTACAATTGGACATACCAAGGGCATACTGCTGCTGGCGCGGCAGATCTTCATCAGCCGGTCACTGTCGTTCTCTTCGGTCATATATTCGGCATTTCCCGTAAGACAATTGGTTGTCACGATCTCACAGGTCATTCCATTTGAAAAATAAGTATCAAAATCAAACGGAAAGAGTTCATTCGGATATTTATTGAATATCATATCCATATCCAGAAGGCTTCTTTCTTTTACGAAATCTTTAAGTCCGTAATAATAGCTGTATTCCTTTCCTCTGTGGATCATACAGTCCCTTGTCCGGCCAATCTGCTTTGAGACATAATCGACTGCGTTACAGGAACCTGCCGATACGCCGACCACGTATGAAAAATACAGATCTTTTTCCATCAAATAATCCAATGCGCCGGAAGTAAATACACCTCTTGTTGCACCGCCTTCCAACACCAGTCCTGCTTCTGTCAAAACACTCGCTCCTTTCGTCCTACCATGCTGTATATTTCGTGTATGATTTATAAGTATACCACAAATTCTTCCTTATGTTAATGCTTATTCTCTTGCGAAAATTGTGCAGTCATGTTACCATTATGAACGTAATGCAAAAATTGAAACGATAATTCTATTTGAATAAGGAGAATTTTTATGATTAGTACAAGTAATATCACCCTCCGCGTAGGGAAGAAAGCCTTGTTTGAAGATGTAAATATCAAATTTACAGAAGGCAACTGCTACGGTCTGATCGGAGCGAACGGGGCCGGAAAATCTACATTTCTTAAGATCCTTTCCGGGCAGCTTGAGCCGACCAGCGGAGAAGTCATCCTCACACCAGGTGAGCGTCTTTCTTTCTTACAGCAGGACCACTTCAAGTACGACCAGTATCCGGTTCTGGACACAGTTATTATGGGAAATGCCCGTCTTTACGAGATCATGAAAGAAAAAGAAGTGATCTATGCCAAAGAAGATTTCACAGACGAGGACGGGATCAAGGCAAGTGAACTGGAAGCAGAATTTGCAACCCTGAACGGATGGGAAGCAGAATCTGATGCCGCATCTCTTCTGAACGGACTTGGAATTGAGACAGAGCTTCACTACAATATGATGAGCGAGCTGACCGGTGCACAGAAGGTCAAAGTCCTTCTTGCGCAGGCACTTTTTGGTAATCCGGATATTCTTCTTCTGGATGAGCCTACCAACCACCTGGATCTTCCTGCCATCGAATGGCTGGAAGAATTCCTGATCAACTTTGACAATACCGTTATCGTAGTATCCCATGACCGTTATTTCCTGAATAAGGTCTGCACACAGATTGCCGATATTGATTACGGTAAAATCCAGCTCTACGCCGGTAATTACGACTTCTGGTACGAATCCAGCCAGCTGCTGATCCGTCAGATGAAAGAAGCCAACAAGAAAAAAGAAGAAAAGATCAAGGAGTTACAGGACTTTATTTCCCGATTCAGTGCCAATGCGTCCAAGTCCCGTCAGGCAACTTCCCGTAAGCGCGCTCTGGAAAAGATCCAGCTTGATGAGATCCGCCCATCCAGCCGTAAATACCCTTACATCGATTTCAAACCGAACCGCGAGATCGGTAATGAAGTTCTGATGGTCGAAGGCTTATCCAAAACCATCAACGGGGAAAAAATCCTGGACAATCTTTCCTTCACACTGAACCGGGACGACAAAGTTGCATTTGTCGGTGGAAATGAATTTGCCAAAACTGTTCTCTTCCAGATCCTGATCGGAGAAATGGAGCCGGATGAAGGTACTTATAAATGGGGAATCACCACTACACAGGCATATTTTCCGAAAGACAGTGGAAAAGAATTTGACAATGACGATACCATCGTAGAATGGCTGACTCAGTATTCGGAAGAAAAGGATGTTACCTATGTACGAGGTTTCCTTGGAAGAATGCTTTTCGCCGGCGATGACGGTGTAAAGAAGGTTAAAGTTCTTTCCGGTGGGGAAAAGGTACGCTGTCTGTTATCCAAGATGATGATCTCCGGTGCCAACGTACTGATCCTCGACGAGCCAACCAACCACCTGGATATGGAATCCATCACTGCACTCAACAATGGAATGAAGAAGTTCCCTGGCGTACTTCTGTTCTCTTCAAGAGACCACCAGATCGTTGAAACGACAGCAAACCGTATTATGGAAATCCTTCCAGATGGTTCAATGATCGATAAGATGACAACTTACGATGAATATTTGAAAAATAATATTGGGGCTTCTAAGAGACAGGCAATCCTGGATCTGAATACAGAAGAACAGGATGACTAAGAATTTATCTTGTCGGTACATTTGTGCTGATGTATAATAAATCAGGACTAAAACTCAGGTAGTTCCCCGAACAATTGAAGTTCGGTCCGACACCCGAGTTTTAGTCCTTTTTTATCTTTTTATATTCTTTTTTTGCTCTATATTACAGGCTTCCAACAAACCGCTCAAATGCTGCCCTGCCTTCTTCTGTCTGCTTATAAACACCAGCATCTTCCAGCACCTGGTTAAACACCTGTCCGATTTCCTCATGGAGAATGTCCATAATATTTTCTTTCGTAATGTCTGTATATTTTGGAAGGAATTCTTCTACCCAGTCTGCATGCTTTTCAAGCACTTCATTGCTGCGGATGTCCTTTCCTTCAAGGATTGCATCTGCAAGCTGTTCCATTTCACTTTTCAGTCTTGACGGCAGCACTGCAAGTCCCATTACCTCGATCAGACCAATATTCTCTTTCTTGATGTGATGTAATTTTGCATGCGGATGGTAAACGCCAAGCGGATGTTCTTCTGTCGTAATATTATTTCTGAGAACAAGATCCAGCTCAAAATACCCATCCCTGATTCTGGCGATCGGAGTGATCGTGTTGTGCGGTTCTCCGTTTGTCTCGGCAAAGATAAATGCTGCTTCGTCTGTATAAGATCTCCAACACATTAAAATGTGGTCAGCTGCGCTGATCAGACGTTCTTTGTCTTTGCCCTGCAGACGGATAACAGACATTGGCCATTTTACCATTCCGGCGCGCACATCTTCATACCCCGGAATCACATATTCTTTAATAACCGGAGCTTTTGCCATTGCAAATTCATGATTTCCACCCTGGAAATGATCATGGCTTAGGATCGATCCTCCTACGATCGGAAGATCTGCATTTGAACCAACAAAATAATGTGGGAACTGCGAAACGAAATCCAGCAGCTTTGCAAATGTTGCACGCTCAATTTTCATCGGCACATGCTCTCCGTTGAAAACGATGCAGTGTTCATTGTAATATACATACGGTGAATACTGGAATCCCCAGTCTTTTCCATCGATCCTGACCGGAATGATCCGGTGATTCTGTCTTGCCGGATGATTGACGCGACCGGCGTAGCCTTCATTTTCCTTACACAGCTGGCATTTCGGATAACCACTCTGTGTAGCATTTTTTGCTGCCGCGATCGCTTTCGGATCTTTTTCCGGTTTGGACAGATTGATGGTGATCTCCATCTCCCCATATGGTGTCTCTGTGATCCATTTCTGATCCTTTTTAATCCGGTATCTTCGGATATAATCACTGTCCTGACTAAGCTTGTAAAAATAATCGGTCGCCTTTTTCGGTCCTTCCTGATACAGTTCATAGAATTTATGGCTTACCATGCTCGGCAGCGGGACCAGTTTTCCCATGATTTTTGTATCAAACAGATCCCGGTACACGATTGAATCTGCAATCAGTTCTTTTTCCACTGCATAATCTGTAATCTCCTTCAGAATCTGTTCCAGCTCCTCTGCACCCCTGCTTCCTGGTGTCTCCTCGTAAGACTCCAGACCAAGTGCCTCTAAAATCTGATTGGTAACAAATATTTTATCTTCCGGTGCTACAAGCCCCGTATCTAATCCATACTGTACCAGTTCTGTAATTGCCTGATCGATCATTTTTCTTCCTCCAAATCTTTTTGCTCGTCTTATATCCATCCATTTTCAATGCGGCACATTTTTACACCGAATCCTTTATTTATTCAGATAGCAAACTAAAATCTGTATTTATATCTAACCTTGACAGCTAGCATGTTTTCGTTGCGATTACTTTCATTCCGCCATATTTACGAACCTTTAATACGTGGCAGGATCCTTCTCCAAATACTGCATCCAATGCTTTTCTGTACTCTTCTACAAAATCATTCTTCACAAATGCCTGAATGGTTCCGGCAAATCCGCCTCCATGCACACGGCATACTCCATGGTTTCCGAGTACATTTTCGCTGACTGCAAGGGCAATGGATACTGCCTGGTTCTGCACGTCACGGTTAGTATATACATTCTGAAGATATTTGAAAGAGGAATCTCCGGATGCTTTAATCATATTAAGGAAATCTTCAAATCTTCCTTCGCGAAGGGATGCAACCTGTGCTGCAACTCTCGCATTATCACCGAAGAAATGCATAGCCCGAAGCACCGGACGGTCTCCAAGCTTCTCGCGGAGTGCCGGGATCGCTGCAAAAAATTCTTTTTCATCTACGTCACGGAGAACTTCTTTTCCAAAATATGTTGCAATAGCTTTCATATCCGCCGGAATCTGTGCATAATCCGGTGTCAGATCCTGATGAGAACCTTTGGTATCTACGATGCACAGACTGCATGCATGATTTTCAAAATCTACATCTACTTTTTCTACAACCGGAGCCTTTGGATCTTTGAAATCAATGTGGATCAGTCCACCAACCGCGCAGGCTGTCTGGTCCATCAGACCACTTGGCTTTCCAAAGTAAACATTTTCAGAATACTGACCAATCTGTGCAATCTCTACCATGCTGATCTGCATATCGTTGTAAAGTCCGGAAACAATGGTTCCAATGATTGTTTCAAATGCAGCAGACGAAGAAAGTCCTGCTCCGATCAGCACATCACTTGTCACATAAGCATTGAATCCACCAATCTTGTATCCGCGTTCTTTCAGTCCTGCCAGTACGCCACGGATCAGTCCGATAGATGTCCCTTCTTCTTTGTCAACCTTTTCTACATCATTCGCATCGATAACGATCATATCATATCCTTCAGATACCACACGGACGGTCATATCTTCATTTTTATTTACAATTGCGATCGCATCCAGATTAATAGAGGTTGCAAGCACCATTCCGTGCTGATGATCTGTATGATTTCCACCAACTTCACTTCGTCCCGGTGCGCTGTATACTTCTACTTCTCTGTCCCCATACAATTTCTGATACTCTGCCATCGCTTTTACATAGCGTTCTTCCTGATGTACAATCACACTTTCATCAATATAAATATCTTTTAATGTATCACGGTACACGCCTTGTTTCATTTCTTCCATAAGTTTTGTAAGCTGTTTCATCTTCATTTCCTCCAAATACATTTTCGATTCTGCTTTGATAATTGTATTATAAAATATATTTAGTAAATTTGCAATATATATTTACTAAATATTTTGATAAATTTACTAGTGAATTTTTGTACAGTTCTACATAATTCTTTCACTTTCCATTTTTTTACTCCTCTGTTATAATAGAAGAATCAGAAATTTTTTAACAAGGGGGCCGCTTATGGCAACAATCAAAGATATTGCTTCTGCTGCCGGTGTTTCTGCCGCAGCAGTTTCACGTATACTGAATAATGATGAGACACTCAATGTCTCACCGGAAACCCGACAGAAAGTACTGGATACTGCAAGAGAGCTACATTATGTAAAGCGCGGACGTCCTTCTGTCAAATCACTTTTTACCCTTGGGATCATTCAGTGGTTCTCTTCCCAGCAGGAACTGGAGGATAATTATTATCTTCTGATACGTCAGGGAATTGAAGATTACTGCCTCTCACACAATATCCAGATCGTGCGTACCTACAAAAGCGACATCAATTACATGGACGTTCTAAAGGATGTAGACTGTCTGATCTGTATCGGCAAATTCAGTCAGGAGGAAATTTCTTATCTGTATGAGATGAATTCGTGCATCCTGTTCCTGGATATGCCGGTAAACGATGACCGGATTTCCACGATCATTCCGGATTTCGGCGAAGCAGTTACAGAAGCTCTGGATTATCTGACCGGGATCGGGCACCGGGAGATTGGTTTCTTTACCGGAAAAGAATATATCGGTGAAAATCATCTCTATCCGGATTACCGAAAAAAAGTCTTTATTGATTACTGTGATGCACACGATTTGATTTATGAGCCTTATATCCAGGAGGGTGTCTTCCAGATTTCTTCCGGTTATGAGATGGCATGCAATCTGATTAACGGCGGCAAACTGCCGACGGCAATCTTTGCAGCAAGCGATCCGATCGCTTTTGGTGCGATCAAAGCCTTTACCGAACACGGGATCCGTGTTCCGGAGGATATTTCCATCGTAGGCTTTGATGATATCAATATGGCACAGTTTTCTGCTCCACCGCTGACAACGGTCAGTGCGCCAGCTTATCATATGGGAATGTACGGAGCTTCTATTCTGCAGCATCTCCTGAGGGAGCATCCGGGACCTGCACTTAAGATCAAACTGCCGTGTAAGCTGGTTGTCCGGAATTCGTGTAAAGCGATTGAAAAATAGCTCCTTATCTGTCTAAATATACCAATGAATTTTATCTAACATCAAAAAGCTCCCATCCGGAGAAGAAATGAGTTATAATTAGCTCACATTTCTCCGGATGGGAGTTTTTTATTAAGCAATTTATCAGAAAGCCTTTAGGACATCAAATAACTTTCTACCAGTCCTGCACTGACTCTTGATAATAAGTCACATTTTCCTGTAAAATTTCTATTTTTCCATCTTTTACTTCCGCAATTGATACCGCACAGTTCTTATGTACCCCCTGCTGCCAGTACCCGGAAATCGGCAGACCTTTCATCAGGCTCAGAATCCCGCAAAGTGCTGCACCATGTGTGGATAAAAGTACATTTTTATCCTGAAGCTCTTCTTTCTGATAAAGCTCTTCCAGAAAATTATTCAGACGTGCCGCACTTCTTCAAAGGATTCCCCTCCTTTTGGCGGCTGATACACTTCCGGTGCATTAAAAAGTTGCGAAATCCAGGATCCGGAATATTCCATCCCTCTTCTCTGCAGCAAAGTCCCTCAAATTCTCCAAAGCTCATCTCCTGGATCCGCTTATCCGGAACAATCGGAACCTCCCTGTCTCCCCAGGACGAGCCGTGCCGTCTCTGCCGCCCTTTTCAGCGGGCTTGTGTAACAGACCGCAAATGGAACATCTGCGAGTGCCGGAGCCGTCTCTTTTGCAAGTAGTTTTCCAAATTCATTCAGCGGAATATCCACCTGTCCCTGTAATTTTCTTTTTTTATTCCAGTCCGTCTCTCCATGACGGATCATATATATTTTCATCTCTTAGCTTCCTCCTGCTATCATTAAAAACACACGTATCCCCGTGCCAGTCAGCATAGCGATTGACACGGGAGTTAACAGTAACGATTATAGCACATTTTTCATCTTTCTTCCACCAAAAGGCTTGTTATTAAACTTTATGACAGTTATAATGATGTTGGGGTCAAAAGGTATTTTGACCCCTTTGATACCAGATTGCTACGTGCTTTGCACTCTCGCAATCCTCAAAAACATTCGTAATCCGCTCATTTTTCTTTGAAAAATGGCTACTTACTCATGTTTTTGGCGGGTCAAGAGGTCAAAAAATCCTCTTGCAAGCAAGCTTGCATCGGCTTTCTGACCTTTTTACCCTGGTATCTTATAATAAACGTAGTACAAAAAAAGGAGATACTTGATTATGGAGAAAATTACCAGTTTCACAATAGACCATTTGAAGCTTGTTCCTGGGCTTTACGTCTCACGTAAGGATTTTGCCGGCGAACAGGTCATTACAACCTTTGATATCCGCATGACCAATCCGAATGAAGAACCGGTTATGAATACTGCAGAGGTTCACACCATCGAACATCTTGGTGCAACCTTCCTTCGTAACCACAGGGACTACGCATCAAAAACACTTTACTTCGGACCAATGGGATGCCGTACCGGCTTCTACCTTCTTCTTGTAGGTGATTATGAATCAAAAGATATCGTTCCACTGATGAAAGAAATGTTTGCTTTTATCGCAGACTTCAATGGGGACGTACCGGGAGCTGCTGCAAAAGACTGCGGAAACTATCTGGACATGAACCTTCCGATGGCAAATTATATGGCAAAAAGATATCTGACTGAGGTTCTGGAAAATATTACAAAAAAACAGCTGGTTTATCCTGAATAAGCCTTACTATATGAACCTGAAAATGGGAGCCAAACATACTATCCATTGATTTTCTTCAAATGTTCCTGTATGTTTGCTCCCATTCCTGTTTTCAATCAAAACTCTCTATGATACACTTCCGGAATTTCTACCAGAACCTCTCTTCCGTTGTAACATAATCTGCCGGAAGATCAAATTCTTCGGTCTCAATTTCTTCTACGATCTGCATTTCATAAGCAGCTGCGATCCGGCAGATATCTTTCCGTTTTTCAAAATAACGATCATAAAATCCACCGCCATAACCGACACGGTTCTTTTTTTCATCAAAAACACTTCCCGGCAGGATTGCCAGTGTAGTCGACCCTTCTCCGGCTTCATAAACAGGGCATTCTTTTTCGGCTCCAGAATGCCATAAGCCCCCTTTTCCAGATCCTCAAAAGAATGTATCTGATAAAACTCCATCTCTTTTCCCACTACCCGTGGCACATAGACCTTTTTCCAAGCTCCCATGCCTTCTCAATCAGTGTTCCGGTTGCCACCTCTCCACGAAAATCAATATACGTAAGAAGGTTGTCTGCATTTTTAAATGTCTCTGTCTCTTCAATGCGTCTCATGATCCGCAGGCTCTTCTCCCGAACCTCTTCTTTTGGAAGTGCCTGTCTCATTTTCAGAATTTTTGCCCTAATTTCCTTTTTTCTGTCCATATTTCTCACCCAGATTTGTAATGGATCCATCCTTCTCCTTGATTGAAATGTTATTAAGCTGTCCACGAAGATTTCTTTTGAATGCATCTACATATTCCCGTCTGAGAATCTGCTGTTCTTTTTTCTCTTCCTCTGTCAGTCCTTCTGCTTTTGATTTTCTATATAATTCATTAATGCGTTCAATTTTTGCTGTCTCCATTTTTCTTTTGTCCCTTCTTTGTTTTTCTATATAATAATGTTGTCTTTTTAATCAGCTGGAATAATTTTCCAGGAACCCATAAAGCTTGTCTTTTCCCTCTAACCGCTTTCCCTCCCGGATCTCATTCTGCAGTTCTTCCGGAAGCTCTTCGACACGGATATTCGTATATTCATAAATACTTGTCTGGTCGTCCAGATAAACAATCACATATCCGTTGCGGTTTTTCAAATAATACACCCCTTCTTTGTGTGCGCCACCCTGAGTGCTGACTGTCTGTTCTGTTTTCTGCTGCTCCGTCTGTTCTGTCCTTGCAATTTCTTTCCTGTAATTATAATCTGCATAATATGCATAAGACAGGATCGCAAGAATCAGAAGAGTCCCCGTTAAAAGACCAATATGATATCTTGTTTCCATAAGGAACACTCCTTTTTCTACAAGTATTGGTCTGCTTGGAGGATTTTATTCATTGTGGGTGGATTTTTAGGTTGTGATACCAAATCCTCCACAGCTTAGTAATATCTGCGTTCTTTTAATAAATGGCATTTTTACAGACTATTACGATCTGGTGACCTTTTGGGAGACCGAGGAGTTCTTTTTCAGACATGCCACCCATTTTAAGGAGAACGACTGCGTATACCGCTACTGCCACGATGAGGGCGATCAGGGTTGCGATTCTTCCTCCGATGAAGGTGTCAAGTACGAAATGCACTGCCCATGCCAAAATTGCCATAACAGCTCCGGCGATAGACGGAATGACAAAAGTCTTACGGCTCTCCTGAAGATATCCACATGCTTCACGGATATCATGTGCATTCATGATACACATGCATAAAGAGAACACAATCTTACTTCCAATCAGTGCATAAATGCCCCATTTGAACATAACAAGCATAATAAACAGAGATACAATATGTAGTATCAGGGATACCATTGCATTTTTTACCGGTTCCATCATACGGTCCAGCCCCTGAAGCACTGTATTCGTAACGGTTGAAAGTGAATAAAATACCAAAGAAATCGCTCCGATCTTCAGCATAATTCCCTGTGTTACATTATCTACATTCGGCCACAGGAAATCCATGATCGGCTGACCAAGTGCAAAGAATCCAAATGCGCTTGGAATCGCGATCAGCATCGTGTAACGGATAACTGTATAAATCCGGTTATGTAACAGTCTTCTGTCATGATTCTCTGCCGCGCTTACAAGCCCCGGGATCACAGATGATCCCAATGCACTCGCAACGGCAAGCGGTACGTTGAACAGGGTATAATACTGTCCTAATTTACCAAGAAGCTCTGCACAGACCGCCTCACTGGTTCCCTGTGCGCCCATGATCTTATTGAACATAGCACTGTCAATAACATTTGCACTGTTATAAATCGTTGTACTTAAAATGATCGGTGCGATCGTCAGAATCAGGATCTTGAAAATCGCACGGTAATCATCCAGTTCTTTCGAGGTATCCCGCTTCATCTGCCGCATCATCGGCTTGCGGAATACCACATAGCAGAACAGTAAGAACAGCAGACCGATCAGAGCACCGGCTACTGTACCAAGTGTACCTCCTGCTGCGGAATAGGCTGGTCCAAAAAGGTTATTCCCCTGCACCTTAGCCATCTGTTTTCCATTTTCCAGAAGAACGGCTGCACCTACAACACTGACAATCGCATTGAGAAGCTGTTCAATGATCTGCGAAATTGCAGTCGGGATCATCGTTCCCAGCCCCTGAAAATAGCCACGAAAAACTGCCATAATCGCACAAATCAGGAGCCCGGGAGCAAGCACCTTCAAAGAATAGCAGCTCATTTTGGCTCCCATCAGATATTCTGCGATCGCCTCTGCTCCAAAAATACGATCACCATGATCGTGACACCAGATAGCGTAGCTATGATCAGCGATGCCTTCAATACCCTGAATGCATTTTTCCGCTCTCCTGCCGCCATTTTGAGAGACACCAGCTTTGATACCGCAACCGGCAGACTGTAAGACGAAATGATCAGAGCAATAGAATACACCTGAAATGCCATATCATAATAGCCCTGTCCTTTAAGCCCCATAATATTGAGCATCGGGATCCGGTATACTGCCCCGATGATCTTTGTGATAATACCGGCTGCCGCAAGGATGCTTCCCTGCATCAGAAAACTGCCGCCTTTTGATTTTTTCTTTTTACCCATACGTTAAAACCTCATACTTTTATCTATCTTGTAATTCCCAGCATCTCCAGAACTTCCCGCTGTTTCTTTTCCATCACGAGCCGTTCTTCATCTTCCATATGGTCATAACCTAACAAGTGCAACATACTGTGCGCAATAAGGAAAGCAAATTCACGTTCTACCGAATGACCATATTCTTCTGCCTGCTCCTTTGCGCGCTCTTTGGAAATCACAATATTGCCGAGCATCAGTTCTCCGGTCTCCGGATCAAATGAACTGTCATCTGTATCCAGATATGCATAATCAGCCGGTGACGGGAATTCCGTCATCGGAAATGACAGGACATCGGTTGCACGGTCGATTCCGCGAAATTCCAGGTTCATCTGTCGGATCTCCTCATTCATCGTAAGAAGAAGTTCTACCTGCGCCTCGTATGGGCACTTCTCATAATCCAGGACTGCATCTGCAACTTTTGTCGCCAGTTCTTCATAAGGCAGCTTTAAATCCAATGCTCCCTCATCCTCTAAAAATAGTCTCATCTTGTTCCTCGTTTCTTTCTGTCTCTAGTGTGGGATTTTTTCTGTTCCTGCTTTTGCTCGTATTCCTCGTACGCTTTAACAATTCGCTGTACCAGCGGATGTCTGACAACATCCCGGCTGGTCAGACGGCAAATCGAAATATCTTCCAGATTCTTGACTACACTCACTGCCACATCAAGTCCGGATGTCTGTCCTGCCGGAAGGTCTTTCTGTGTAGAGTCTCCGGTGATCACGACTTTGGATCCAAAACCAATACGTGTCAGAAACATTTTCATCTGTGCCGGTGTGGTATTCTGTGCCTCATCCAGAATAATAAATGCGTTGTCAAGGGTTCTGCCTCGCATATAGGCAAGAGGCGCAACCTCGATCAGCCCTTTTTCTGAATTCTTGATAAAGCTTTCTGCTCCCATGATCTGATAGAGTGCATCATAAAGTGGTCTTAAATATGGATCGATCTTGCTCTGCAAATCTCCCGGCAAAAAGCCAAGCTTTTCTCCTGCTTCAATTGCCGGACGTGTCAGAATGATACGCCCCACTTCATTGCGTTTGAACGCCGTGATTGCCATTGCCATCGCCAGATAAGTTTTACCGGTTCCGGCAGGGCCAAGGCCAAAGGTAATCATCTTTTCCCGGATCGCATCCACATATTTCTTCTGTCCGAGCGTCTTTGGTTTGATTGGCTTTCCCTGAAGTGTATGACAGATCAGGTCTTTATCAATTGTCAGAATATCTTCCGCGCTGTCTTCCATCGTAAGGGACAGGGCATAGTCTACATTCTGCTCCTGGATCGTGTTCCCGCGCCTGGAAAGCTCGGTAAGCTGCGACAATACCTGCTGCGCCCTCTCTACATTCTTTTCCTCTCCAAGGACTTTCACCTTTCCATTTCGCGCGATCAGTGTAACATGTAAAGCTCTCTCAATTTTTTTTGCAAATATATCGAACTGGCCAAACACATTTTTTTCATGTTCAGCCGGTATGTCTATCATGGTCTCAAGAATTCCCATAAATCAGTTTCCTTCCTGCTGTATATTTTCTGCATCTGCCTTCGGCAGTTCATGTACCGTTCCTTTTTGTACAATTCCGAACGGTCCGGATAAAACCAGTTTCCCCTTTGCCGAATACCGGTTCGTCTCCCTGTATATTTTAACATCATTCTCTGAAATTTGAACCCCTTTTTTCTCTAATCGGGCGCAAAACTTCTCAAAATTATAGGACAGAATTTCTCTTGCTTCCCTGTCTGTATAAGAAATCTCCTCTTTTCTGCTCTCTTTGCTCCGTTCAACTCTTACCGAGACCGGAAATGGAAAATGTCTCTCCAAATACAGGATATATCTGCAGGTCAGCGCATTATATTCCGGGTAAGGTAATTCCGCCTTCCAAAAAGATACAGCCTTCCCGGTGTTTCTATCCAGAACCTCCAGCTCTTCTTGCCGGTATCTTTCCATACCGGATGAATCCTGTCAAGAATATCTGTATACGCAACCGTTGTCTGTGCTATTATGTCTGCATCCGATACCCGGTACTGGTATCCTGTCACCTCATCTGAATCATTCTTTACTTCCACACTTCCACTCACAAGGATCTCTCCTTTTTTTACCTCACTGCCTTCCCGGACAAGCGGATTCCCTTTTCGTGTAATGATCTTCTGAATGATCCCGTCCGCTTCTGCCACAATATCCATCGGCGCTTCCGCCTCAGCTTCTGTCTGCAGCTCCTTCCGGTCAGGATTCTCCCTGACTTTAATCTTCAGACAACTCCCATGAACATAGGCTGAAACCCAGATAATATCGTCGTATTCCATACGAATATCTTTTTCAATCCGGTCACAGTCTACATTCTTTTTTGCCATTCCACAGGCAATTCCTTTTTCCGTCAGAAAAGAAAGCAAAACCTCATCTGTCCTTGCAAGGTTTCCATCAATCTGAATCCTCCATATAAAAGAAGAAAGCAGAAAGATCAGACAGATTGCGATGACCGATCCTGTAAAAAAAAGCTTCCGTCCACGGTATTTATGTATAAAAAACGGGACTCCTCTTTTCTGGATGATCCGTACCTTTGCCCTGCTCTTCCTGACAATTGGTCGCAGTCTGCGGAAATCCCGGACGCGGATATTCATCTCATATGCCCCTTTTGCCGGTCTCAGATTCCAGAGAAAAATCCCATGATAACAGCAAAGATTTAAAAAACGTTCCGGTGAATATCCTTCGACTCTGATGCGCAGGTATCCGGCAAGATTATTCAGAATATATCGCAGCATCTTCGTCATCCCTTCCTAAGAATACTCAATTTTCTCTACCTTTCCGGTAATCTTCATATCGGTTGTTGTATAGTAGTTGATCTCAAGTGATTTCCCTGTGATGCGAATCTGCCCGCTACGTACATTTATACGGATCAGCTGTTCAGTATATTCCAGAATTCCACGGTAATTCTCTATATTCACTTCATAATGCCCTGTAAGAGTCAGAATCGGGACACCCAGCACCACATCCTTCGGCAAATTTGCTGCATCTGCCATGCGATACCTTCGTGTCCCGTCTTCTTGTTCGGATCTCTGTCTCATATTGCCGCATATACCGTTTTGTTGACAGTGTATGCTTCAGAACCACATAATATTCCTATGCTGTATAATTGCTGAATTTTCCCGGGAGCAGTCTTCCCGCACATGCATGAATTTCGATCTGACCTTTTTCTCCGGCAATAAACTTTAATACCGTTGTCTCGTCTGACAGTTCCGGTGTCGGTCTGCCAATCGTAAGCACATTCTTCTTTGCGTAAGTTGTAAAGGTATATTCACTGCCCGGCCGCAGAGAACAGATGGGTCTGCCATTTAAGAAAAATGCATCCTGTCCGCCGGTATAACCGCCCTCTTCTTCGATAATACGGATCGTTGCCGGAGTAAAAAGGCAATCCGGTTCCTGCTGTGGCTGTCCCCAGACATTCTGTTGATTATCCCAGCCGTTCTGGTTCCATCCATTTTGCTGATTATTCCAACCGTTCTGATTCTGGTTCCATCCATTTTGCTGATTATCCCAGCCGTTCTGGCTCTGATTCCATCCACCTGACTGATTATTCCATCCATTTGGCTGGTCTTCTGGTCTGTAATTTCCCATCGGTGCTTTTTTTGCAACCCAGTAAGAAGCGAAACCGCCAATTGCAGCTCCGATAATTCCAAAAAAATATGCCCCGTAAAATGCATTATCACCTGCATTCAAAAGCTGCATCAGCCAGGCTCCGACAAAAGTACCGGTAAATTCAAGGCCAAACCACAATCCCAGTGTCAATGCACGATATTTTTTTGGATTCTGTCCTCTTTCTATCGCGTGCTTTCCATTCACACGCCAAAGCCATATAAGACAAATAATTTCTAACATTTGTTTTCCCTCTTTCGCGCTTCTATTTTGTTACATAAAAAGTATTATATCTTCAATCGCAGCTGAAAACAATCCATTATTCTGTGAAAACTTTATAAAATCGAACAGACTGGATCCTCCATGATCCGGATATACAAAAAATCGATCCTACTTTTCCTGTGATTGTAAGATCGATTTTTCATTTCTTTGTTATACTTGAATTCTCGCGGCGGCATCCTGGCTGATAGCGAACCGCTTCTGGTCAGATGCTATAATCATCATACCGCTGGCATCATTCTGGATCACATGGATTTCGCTGCCCTCTTTGATTTTGAATTCCTTTAATTTTTCCAGCACCTCCGGTACTCCGAACATCCATTTGATCGTGTACCATTTTCCCGGAACAGCTGTTGATAATGCCTGCATTTTTACACCTTCTTTTTTTCTCCTTTGACTTTACTACAGTATACTCGTTTTCATATTGGTTAGTCAACGGCAATGTTTTTTAGTTATTATATACACAATTCAATTCAATAGCCATATTTAACAATTATTTTCAGAATTCAACTTCTGTTTTATCACCCTCACTATAAGCTGGTTCTGGAAGAAAATCTGATCAAGGCAGACGAGCTGGATGAAATTCTGGATGCTTATGCAATGACCGAACCTGAAGTCATACTCATAAAAGAAGCAATGTAACAAGACAAAAGCCCCAGGATCTATCAACTCATTACCCGTGATAAAAATCCAGTTCTTGTACTCTCCATAGGCGTAAATTCCGGACTAACGTATCCGTACATATTTGCATTAACGTTTCAGTGTCAGCTTGCAAATCGTTCTCCATAACCCTTAAGATTTATTGATGCCTGGAAATCTCTGTCAATTATATTCCCACACTCACATCTATATTCCCTGTCAGATAATTTCAAATCTTTTGTGATATTTCCACAACAGCTGCAAAGCTTTGATGATGGATAAAAACAATCAGCCACAATAAGCTGGATCCCTTTATCACTGCATTTGTATTCAAGCTGTTTTCTAAACCAAAAAAATCCTTGTTCCTGAACTGCTTTGGATAAATGTCTATTTTTCATCATTCCGCTGACATTCAGATCTTCAATACAGATAAATCTTGGTTTTCGATTTACAATTTCCGATGTGATCTGATTTAAATAATTTTTGCGGATGTTTGTTAATCTGTGATTTCGTTTTAATAAAAGTTTTTCCTTTTTGATTACATTATTGGTTTTGCAGTGACTTTCCCCTTTCTTATTTTTCTCGTAAGAACGAGAGATACTACGCTGTAATCTGCGTTTCTGTTTTTCTAATTTCTTTACTTTCTGACTCTTATTGATGTTCTTATACTTAGTCCCATCAGAGCAGACAGCCAGATCTTTGATTCCCAGGTCTATGCCGACTCCGTCATCATTAAGTATTTCCCTGCAGTCAGGAAATTCTACACATACACTGATCCACCAGTTCAACCCATCAAAAGATATTCTCGGATTCATGTATTTAGCATCTGTAGGAATACGACCATGCTCTGCAAGTCTTACCCAATTTAGTTTTTGTTTATTTCTTTTCCTGCTCGAAGAAAAGCCTTCAAATTTAACATGAGTATTGCTGAATCGTATCTTAATATTATCCTGATAGAACTTCGACATTGATCTCTTTTTTGACTTGAATCTTGGGAATTTCTGCAAACCTTTGAAAAAGTTCTTATAAGCAGTGCAGGCATCTTTGATTGCCTGTTTGGTTACATTATTTGAAATATTCAGCAGCCATGCGTATTCATCAGAATGTCTGAGCTTTGTAAATTCTTTTCTGAGTTCTGAATCTGAAATGAATTTGCCACCTTTTTCATAATTTTCTTTTTCCCTGGCCAAAGCCCAGTTATAAGCAAATCTTGAAGCACCTGCGTACTGAAACATCTTAGTTTTCTGTACGTTATTTGGTATCAGCATTACTTTTATGGCTTTTACCATCTGTTTCCTCCTGTATCAATTCCCGGATAAGTTTCTTAGCTTTGTTCGCTCGTTTTCCTTGTAACTTGCAGCTAAATACTGTGATTATCTGTACTAAATCTTCAACGAGTTCTTGTTGCTCAGATTCTTCAGTATTGTCAATAATCTCAATCTCACAATTATAACAACAACCTTTTCAACTTGATTTTGAGATATTCGCCTGATCAATTCCTGAAGTCCTTTTTTCTTATAATCAATCCCGGAACCGACATCACTTATTATCTCAAATGGCTGTCCTTTTGCCAGAAGATATGTTTTAACATTATCAATCTGTCGTTCCAGATCATCTTTCTGTTTATGACTGGAAACACGACAATATCCAATTGTAATGCGGTTTTTAGGCTTTACATTTATTACCTGGTTGAGTTGCTCGTCAGAATAATATCTATAGCCGTTTACTGTAGTATGATGCGGATGAAGTTTTCCATATCTACTTATATGATTTTATAATTTATATTTAACTGTTAATAACCTCTTTTCTATTTGTGATAGGGTTCTCCCGACATGATCCGGTATCCACGGTAAATTTGCTCCAGCAGGATTACACGCATCAGCTGGTGCGGAAATGTCATCTTTGAAAAACTAAGTGCATAATCCGATTTTTCCAGAACCGCCTTCCCGATCCCTATGGATCCGCCAATCACAAAAGTAATGTGACTGGTTCCCTGAATGCCAAGTTTTTCAATTTTCTCTGAAAATTCTTCGGAGGTCAGCTGCTTTCCGCCAATCTCCAGTGTAATAAGATATGCATCCTCACGGATATATTTCAAAAGACGTTCGGCCTCTTTTTGCCGGATCATTTCCTCTGCATTTTCGCTGGCATTGTCCGGTGTCTTTTCATCCGCCACCTCAATGATCTCCAGCTTGCAGTAGCGGCTCAGTCTCTTCGTATATTCCGCGATCGCATCCCGCAGATACTTTTCTTTTATTTTTCCAACCGTCAGTACGGTTATCTTCATCCTGTTCTTTCCTCTCTTTCGCTGTATCAGTCTGTACAGTTATGCCCTTTCATACATATAAAGCTCATGCAGTGCTCTTGTTGCACAGATGTATTTTGCCTGCCCGGTCATCGGATTTTCTTTCTTCGGGAACACGCCGAATACCTGATCAAATTCCAGTCCCTTTGCCATATAGAAAGTCGTTACTGTCACGCCTTTTTCAAAGGTACTGCTGTCCCGGTCAATACAGTTTACCGGAAGTCCACGGTTTGAAAGCATCCTGGTCATTGTATACGCCTCGTCCATCGTCTCCGTCAGAACTGCGGCGGTCTCATATTTATCCATTCCGGCATCTGCCTCCCGGATAAGTTCATTTAACAGTTCCTCATCCGAATCAAATGTCTTTTCGGTCACTGGTTTGCCATGACGCTCCAGATATTCCAGATCCTTTTCCCCGGTAAATTTCGCTGCATACTCTGCGATTTCAATGGTATTCCGGTAACTTTTGTTCATGATGATCTTGCGGATCGTACGTCCGAAAATCTTCGGTAGGAATGTCAGCACATCCTGCATCTGGCTGTCCAGTGTCTGCGCCCGGTCGCCAAGGATCGTCATCCGGCAGGAAAACAGCCGGGACAGTACCATGTACTGCAAATATGAATAATCCTGCATCTCGTCGATCACCAGATGCTTGATATGCTTATGTCTGGTTCCTCCAAGCATCCGGTATTTGAGATAAAGTACCGGAAATACGTCTTCATACTGGAGTTTTCTGTTCTCATACGGAATTTTTGCCAGTGTCTCATACCCACTGTCCTCCAAAAACCAGTTATATATTTTGTAAATATCACGGGTGACATACATTCGGTTGAATTTCTCCCGGATCTCTTCTACCTCATCTTCCGGAAGATTCCGGTTATACAATGTCTCGTATTCGTCCACCAGATATTCCATCACCGCATCCATTCTTGCAAGGATCGGAATATCCTGAAATTTGAAATAGAACAGATGGATCAGCTCCTCTTCGGTCTTTTCCAGAGTACGGATCTTAACCGGCTTAAAATCCATCAGCTGATCTTCCAGCACTGCCAGAAAGCCTTCCATCTCTCCGACAAATCCGGCAGACTGCTTCTTCAGATAGCTCTCCCGGATTCCCATCTCCGGAAAATGGATCAGCTTCTCCAGATAATCATAACGGTCCTCACAGTCCGATACGATTCCTTTCAATTCTCTGTACGCAAACAGATCAAAACTCATCTCCTGGATATTTTCTTCTCCAAGCTCTGGCAGAATGTGGGAAATATAATCCGCAAATACGCTGTTCGGTGAAAGGATCAGGATATCCGATGCTTTTAAATTTTTCCTGTCGTGATACAAAAGATATGCAATCCGGTGCAGTGCAACGGAGGTTTTTCCACTTCCTGCGGCTCCCTGAATGACCAGAACTTTGTCCTTTACATTCCGAATGATCTCATTCTGTTCTTTCTGGATAGTACGGACGATATTCTTCAGTTGTACATCCCCGTTACTTCCAAGCTCCTGTTTCAGGATCTCATCATCAATCTTGGTGTCACTTTCAAATGCATAAACCATCTTCCGTTCTTGATCTTATACTGCCATTTGGAAGTAATCTCCCTTCAATGGTTCCTCCAGGTGCTTCACAAGAAGCCTGTCCTCTGTCATAATCATAAAAAGACCGCTCACTGGTGCCCTCCAGTCGTAGATCAGTGGCGTCATTCCTGCCTTAGGCGCAAAATTGCCGATTCCGATGTAAAAACTTTCGCTTTCTTCTTCCCCTCAAAGAGAAAATCCACTCTTCCGAAATATGGGGAGTCGATCATTTTCTTAAGGCGCTGTTTTTTCATCAGACGCTCATTGTTCGCATTAACTTCTCCGAGAAGTGCCTGCTGATTATCATAATCTTCATAGCCATACTCATCCATCTCGGTATAGTTTTCCCAATAATAATCATGCATGCTCTCAATCTGTTTTTCTCCTTCAAGAAACAATGCGTTGATCTCGGTAATGCGTGTCTTCAGTTTCTCTTCAACCTCTTCCAGAAACCGAATCTCACTGTTCATTGCGTCGTTATTACTCATATTCAAACCCTCTCATGATTACATCTTCCGATGATTTGTGCAATCTCTTCCGGCATCTTTGCAATGTAATCTGCACCGGCACTTTGAAGCTCCGCAAGATCTCCGTATCCATACAGGACACCGATCACCTGGATCCCATTCTCCTTTGCACCGTAGATATCATTATTTCTGTCACCGACCATAACGACCTGATCGTAATTCTCCCTTTCCACGCCCAGGTTATCCAACGCATACCGGATCACATCCGCCTTCCGGATCAGAGAGCCATCCATCGTAGCCCCGTAAATCCCTGCAAAATATTTTGCAAAGTCAAATTTGTCCGCAATCCTTTTTGCATATTCTTCCGGTTTTGAAGTCGCCACTGCAAGTATATATCCTTCATTTTTCAAGGATTCCAGCGTCTCCGCAAGCCCTTCATACACCGAATTCTCAAAAATGCCTTTCATCGCATAATATTCCCGGTAATACTTTACTCCAAGCAGTGCCTCTTCCTCAGACATCCCATAATATTTCTCCATTGATTCCGTCAACGGCGGTCCGATAAATTTCTTTAAAGTATCCCGCTCACCAACCTCCCGGTTCATTTTATTCAGCGCATACTCCACCGAATTCATGATCCCCGGTCCCGATTCCGTAATCGTCCCATCCAAGTCAAATAAGATATATTTATACTTCATAATAACCCTCTTTCACAAAATAATACTTTTTTATTGTACCATTTTTGACTCTTCTTGTCCAGAAACCCTAATCTCCAAACCTCCTTTAAAATCAGCCAAAACATACAAACCAGCGTCCGTTTCTCCGTCCTTTATAATCGCCAGTTTTCTCCCCTTTGCACAACTTGAATTGGAACGATTATTTTTTCAAAGTGGTCTACACAACCTATACAAAAACCGCAGTCCCTATCAAAAGAAACTGCGGTCATAACCCTTATTTATTTGAAAGATACTCGTCGATACCTCTTGCACCAGCTTTTCCGGCTCCCATAGCAAGGATTACTGTAGCTGCACCTGTTACGGCATCTCCACCTGCGTATACGCCTTCTTTAGAAGTCTTTCCGTGTTCTTCGTCTGCAACGATACATTTCCACTTGTTAACTTCCAGTCCTTCTGTTGTAGAAGAAATCAGCGGGTTCGGTGATGTTCCGAGTGACATGATAACTGTATCAACATCGATCACAAATTCAGAACCTTCAACCGGTACAGGACGTCTTCTTCCTGATGCGTCCGGTTCACCAAGTTCCATACGAACACATTTGATTCCTTTTACCCATCCATCTTCTTCAAGGACTTCTACCGGGTTTGTCAGTAGGTCGAACTGTACACCTTCTTCTTTTGCGTGATGAACTTCTTCTACACGGGCCGGAAGCTCTTCTTCGCTACGACGATATACGATATGAACTTCTGCTCCAAGACGAAGTGCTGTTCTTGCAGCATCCATAGCAACGTTACCACCGCCTACAACTGCTACTTTCTTTCCTGCTGCGATCGGTGTATCATAAGAATCATCAAATGCTTTCATCAGGTTACTTCTTGTCAGGTATTCATTTGCAGAAAATACACCGTTGGCATTTTCTCCCGGGATTCCCATGAATTTTGGAAGTCCTGCTCCTGATCCGATAAATACTGCTTCGAATCCTTCGTCTTCAATCAGCATATCAATTGTAGTAGATTTACCGATTACAACGTTTGTCTCAAAGTGAACACCAAGCTCTTTTACTTTTGCGATTTCTTTTGCAACGACTTTCTGTTTTGGAAGACGGAACTCAGGAATACCATATACAAGTACTCCACCGAGTTCATGAAGAGCTTCAAATACAGTTACATCATAACCAGCTTTTGCAAGATCACCTGCACAGGTAAGTCCTGCAGGGCCTGAACCGATAACGGCAACTTTGTGTCCGTTCTTCTTGTCAGCTCCAACCGGTTTGATGTCATGCTCCAGAGCGTAATCAGCAACGAATCTTTCCAGCTTACCGATAGAAATAGATTCTCCTTTGATACCACGGATACATTTTCCTTCGCACTGTGATTCCTGAGGACATACACGTCCACAAACAGCAGGAAGTGCAGAAGACTGTCCGATAATCTTATATGCTTCTTCGATATTGCCTTCTTTTACTTCATGAACGAATGCAGGAATATTGATTCCTACCGGGCATCCCTGAATACATTTAGCATTCTTACAGTTGATGCAACGGCTTGCTTCTTCCATTGCCTCTTCCTGATTATATCCATAACATACTTCTTCGAAATTTGTCGCACGTACCTTCGGATCCTGCTCTCTTACAGGAACTTTTTTTAACATTTTTGCATCTGCCATTAGTTGTCACCTCCGCAATGTCCGCATCCACCGTGATGTGTATCACCTTCCTGTAATTTCAGCATAGCTCTGCCTTCCTGAGTCTTATACATCTGCTGTCTCTTCATTGCTTCATCAAAGTTAACGAGATGTCCGTCAAATTCCGGTCCGTCTACACATGCAAATTTGATTTCATCGCCTACGTGGAGACGGCATGCACCACACATACCTGTTCCGTCTACCATGATCGGGTTCATGCTGACGATAGTCGGGATTTCGAGTTTCTTTGTGAGCAGACATACGAATTTCATCATGATCATCGGTCCGATTGCAACACAGACATCATACTTGTTACCTTCTGCAACAAGTGCTTCGATCTTTGTTGTTACCATACCTGCATGTCCGTATGTACCGTCATCTGTACATGGGTAATAATTTCCGGCAACTGTCTCCATCTCTTTTTCTAGAATCAACATATCTTTGGTCTTAGAACCAACGATAACATCTACATCGATCCCATGTGCGTGCATCCATTTAACCTGCGGGTATACAGGGGCTGCACCAACACCACCGGCTACAAATAAGATCTTTTTATTCTTCAGACTCTCAATATCTTCTGAAATCAATTCAGATGGGCATCCGAGCGGTCCTGTGAAATCTCTGAAAGAGTCTCCTGCTTTTAATTGTGCCATCTTCTCAGTAGATGCTCCTACTGTCTGGAATACGATGGTAATTGTTCCTGCTTCCCTGTCATAATCGCAGATTGTCAGCGGAATTCTTTCCCCCTTGTCATCCATCTTGACAATTACGAACTGTCCTGGCTCACAGTGCTTTGCCAGACGTGGTGCTTCTACATCCATAAGATAAATCTTATCAGCCAGTTTTTCAGCTTTTCTTATCTTGTACATTGCATTGCCTCCTAAAATATTTACTCTCTTTATGATAAATTATTGCAAAGTAAATAGCAAGTATTTCTTTTTAATTTGTTAAAAAATTATTTATGTCATAAATATAACTATCTTTTTTATCTATAAGTACTAATATTTCTTCTATAAATCTGCCAAAATTCTTCCGATTACCAAATTTTTCAACCGTATTAAATCTTGTGCCGGCACGAATTTGTACCTGCTGACCGGATATAAAAATGAGACAGACGGTCAATATTGAGTCCGTCTGTCTCTGTAAGAACTGTATTCTCTTTTTTAAAAATCTACTTCTGTTCCATAATATGTACAGTTGAAAAGTTTTTCCATAGCTGCCGGATCGATCGGACGTGGGTTGGATCCTGTACATGCATCACCAACTGCAAGTTCTGAAATCTTTGCAATTTTTTCTTTGAATTCTGCTTCGTCAATACCGAAATCTTTCAGTGTCTTCGGAATATTCAGTTCTACATTAAATGCATCGATCTTTGCACACAGGCTGTTGATCAGCGCTTTCTCAGATGTACCCGGAAGTCCCATTCTGCGTGCGATTTCTGCATAACGTTTTGCAGCGACCGGATCTTTTGCATTATACTTAATTACATATGGAAGGTAAATTGCATTTGCGCATCCGTGCGGAATATGTCCGGTTGAGAATGCCGCACCTGTCTTATGTGCCATAGAATGTACGATTCCAAGAAGTGCATTGGAGAATGCCATTCCTGCAAGACACTGTGCATAATGCATCTGCTCTCTTGCTACCATATCACATTTGTAAGATGCCGGAAGGTAATCCAGAACCATTTCGATTGCCTGCAGTGCAAGCGGATCTGTAAATGGACAGTTCAAGGTAGATACATAAGCTTCGATCGCATGTGTCAGTGCATCCATACCTGTGTAAGCAACCTGCTTTACCGGGAGACCCATGACAAGATCCGGGTCTACAATTGCAACGTCCGGTGTAATATTAAAATCGGCAAGTGGGTATTTTACTCCGGTCTGATAGTTGGTAATAACGGAGAATGCTGTTACTTCTGTTGCTGTTCCTGATGTTGACGGAATTGCAGCAAATTTTGCTTTTGTTCTTAATTCCGGGAAGTTGAACGGAATACAGAGATCTTCAAATGTAACATCCGGATATTCATAGAATGCCCACATTGCTTTTGCAGCATCAATCGGTGATCCACCGCCCATGGCTACGATCCAGTCCGGCTGAAATTCCTGCATAACTGCTGCACCTTTCATAACGGTTTCAACAGATGGATCTGGCTCAACACCTTCAAAAAGCTTTACTTCCATTCCTGCTTCTTTCAGATAGTTCTCAGCTCTGTCGAGGAATCCCTGACGCTTCATGGAACCTCCTCCGACAACCAGGATTGCTTTTTTTCCTTTCAGGTTCTTCAGTTCTTCAAGACATCCTTTTCCATGGTAAATATCTCTTGGTAATGTAAATCTGCTCATTTCAAACACTCCTTCGCCCTTAAAGTATGTTATCTTTTTGACAATCACATTGTATCTCAATTCTATCCTTTTTGCAATATTTTACCACAAATAAATTGTACTTATTTCCATACAATTATACATTTTTAATAAACCATATTATTTCTACCCTATTCATAAAATAATTGATTTGTGATATATTTCACATATTTTACGCAAATTTTTCAAAAATGAAAGTAATCGAAAAAGAGTACGCTTTACCAGTCATGCTCTGACAAGCAGACGGCTTGGCATACTCTCTTCTTATAATCGGGTTTTAATCTGTATTCAGTTCATAATTTCTTCTTGTGACATCACTTAATCTGCCTTTTTGGTCCTGCAGAACAAAGCTGAAAATCGTACTTCCCGCCGGCATTACGATCGGCCCGGTATACTCCTGCGTCGCAGAATTATTTTCCGGATCCGGATCTGATCCATCCGTCGTGTAATATGCCGTATACTTATCCGGTACAACTACACTGATTGATTGGACATGATTATACTGCCCGGTCGATGGAGTCACCGCCGGCGCATCTGCAATCGGGAACTCAACTTTATAAGTTTTACTTTCTGTCAGGCTTGGAATTCCTTTCTTATTAACAGAAATTGCTTTCACCGTCGTCTCACCTTCACCGATCTTGATCGGTTCCGTGTATTTCGTACTTGAAGTTGTCGGCTCTGAACCGTCTGTCGTATAGTAGATTGCTTTTCCTTTTCCGGTCAGTTCCAGTGCCTGCACTTCATCATATGTCTCTGTCTCATCCAGACTAAACTCCGGTTCACCTGACACATAATCCTTCAGTGCTTCAAGAACCGTATCACTGGTACATGCATTCAGAAGCGGTGATACCTTTTCTTCTTGTTTGGTATCAATATAAAATTCTACCGCTGCACGATAAATTTCTGCATTTCCGGACTGCTTTGCAATCTCGTCTGTAAAAACTTCTTCTGCCTGATCCAGATCATCCTTGGCAATATAAACCTTTGAAATCCCTGTATAAGCTTCTGCTTTCTTCGGACTTCCAGAAGCTGCTTTTTCAAATACAGTGAGTGCGTTCTCATATTCGGAAGCTGCCAGAAGCCGGTATCCTTTCTTTACTTTTCCGGTATATGAATTTTGATAAAACAAGAAAATGAGTCCTGCCAGAACAATACACCCCGCCAGTAGCATAAGCAGCATTTTCCGGCGTTTTTTTCTGGCGCGCTCTTTTCTCTTTTCTGCCCGCATACGCCGCAATCTGCGTTCTTCTTCATACGCTCTTCTCGTCTGTTCCCGCGCATCTTCTCTTTGACCCACACGTCCGGTAGCCGGTCTGATATCACTGCGTCTGACCACCGCATCTCTTCCACGCCTGGTCACAGTTTCCTGCTGGCGACGACCAACACTTCCCTGAATTTCCCACGCACCTGGTCTCTCCTCCAACACTTTCCCGTCTTTCATATACCGGATTTGCCGCACCAGAATAGCTGACATCTTGCTTTTCCTGCTCACCCAGATGAAGCGACATTGTCTGTGTAATGCCTCCTTTTAACTGAGCAGTCAGCATATCATCAAGTGGGTTATAATCAGGCACGATCTGTATTTCCCTGCCGCAGCTAGGACAGATCAACTGATCTTCAGGCAAATCTGCTCCACAGTGCATACATTTCATTGTCTTTCGTCTCCTTCTGGTATCATACTTCTTTTAGAACAATCCGGTAATTTTACCGTCTTCTACATCAATTCCATTTGCTGCCGGTACTTTCGGCAGTCCAGGCATGGTCATGATTGCTCCGGTAAGAGCAACAACAAATCCTGCTCCTGCATTTACATAGACTTCACGGATATGGATATCAAAGTTCTCCGGACGTCCAAGAAGCTTCGCATCATCGGACAGAGAATACTGGTTCTTTGCCATACATACCGGGAACTTGCCAAAGCCCATTGATTCAATTCGTGCAAGCTGTTTCTTTGCAGCAGGTTCATATACAACACTCTTTGCTCCGTAAATCTCTTTGCAGATTGTCTCGATCTTCTCTGCAATTGATAACTCATCACTGTAAATCGGATGATAATGGCTTTCTTTTGTCTCCAGAGTCTGTAATACTTTCTCTGCCAGCTCTTTTCCGCCGTCTCCGCCTTTACCCCATACTTCTGCAAGGGCAAATTCGCAGCCTCTGTCTTCGCAGAACTTACGGATAAATTCGTATTCTGCTTCAGTATCACTGACAAATGAATTCAAGGTAACCACAACTGGAACGCCGAATTTCTGCAGGTTCTCAATATGCTTTTCAAGATTTACAATTCCTTTTGCAAGAGCATCCAGATTTTCTTTGTTCAGTTCGTCTTTTGGCACGCCACCATTGTATTTTAATGCACGTACCGTTGCAACCAGAACTACTGCGTTCGGTTTCAGTCCCGCCATACGGCACTTGATATCCATAAACTTCTCTGCACCCAGATCCGCACCGAATCCCGCTTCTGTGATCGTGATATCACTCAGCTTAAGCGCCATCTTGGTTGCACGTACACTGTTGCAGCCATGTGCAATATTTGCGAACGGACCACCGTGTACCAGTGCCGGTGTATGTTCCAGAGTCTGGATAATATTCGGCTTGATCGCATCCTTTAACAGTGCTGTCATTGCACCGGTTGCATGAAGCTGGTCAGCTGTAACCGGTTCTCCGGAAAATGTATAGGCAACAATGATTCTGTCAAGACGTTTTTTCAGATCTTCCAGATCGTCTGCCAGACATAAAATAGCCATAATTTCGGACGCAACCGTGATGACAAAGTGATCCTCTCTTACCATTCCGTCCATTTTATTTCAAGACCAACTACTACATTACGCAGTACACGGTCATTCATATCTACACACCGTTTCCACACAACCTGTCTCGGATCGATTCCAAGAGCATTTCCTTGCTGGATATGGTTGTCAAGAAGAGCTGCAAGCAGGTTATTTGCCGATGTGATCGCATGAAAATCTCCGGTAAAATGAAGATTCAGATCTTCCATTGGTACCACCTGGGCATATCCGCCACCGGCAGCACCACCTTTAATTCCAAAGCAAGGTCCGAGCGATGGCTCGCGCAGAGCGATCAGAGCTTTTTACCGAGCTTTGCCATTGCCTCTCCAAGTCCAACGGTAATCGTCGTCTTCCCCTCTCCCGCCGGAGTCGGATTGATTGCAGTAACAAGTACCAGCTTTCCATCTGGTCTGTCTTTTACTCTTTCCATCAGTTCATCCGATAATTTTGCCTTATACTTGCCGTAAAACTCAAGGTCTTCCTCTTCAATTCCAACCTTTGCTGCAACCTCGCGAATATGGAGCATCTCTGCCTCCTGTGTGATCTGAATGTCTGTTTTCATAATTATATCCTCCCTTTTTTCTTCTACGTTTCTTAAACTGATTCTTCTATGTATTGCTCAAACTGTTCCATAGACATCAGTACTTTTCTTGGTTTGGTACCTTCTTCTTCTCCTACGACTCCCGCCTCGGCAAGCTGATCCATAATCCGCGCCGCACGGTTAAACCCAATCTTAAACACCCGTTGGAGCATTCCGATCGATGCTTTGTCTTTTTCAATGATAAACTTTCCTGCATCTACAAAGTAGACATCTTTGTCGTCCTCGGAAGATGTTCCTCCCACAGATACATTCTGATTACTATTCACCTGCTTCTGGATCTCTTCACTGTAGGCTGCGCCTCCGCTGTTCTCTTTTAAGAAATCAACCACTGCCTGGACTTCTTTATCAGAAACAAAAGCCCCCTGAACACGTACCGGCTTCTGATAGCCAGCCGGATAGAACAACATATCGCCTTTTCCAAGCAGCTTCTCCGCGCCATTCATATCAATGATGGTACGGGAATCCACACCGGATGATACAGAAAATGCTATTCTTGATGGCATATTCGCCTTAATCAGACCGGTAATGACATTAACCGATGGTCTCTGCGTTGCAAGAACCAGATGAAGTCCTGCCGCACGCGCAAGCTGTGCCAGACGGCAGATTGCCTCTTCTACTTCTCCAGGTGCAACCATCATCAGGTCTGCAAGTTCGTCTACGATGATTACAATCTGTGGAAGTTTCTGTGCTTTATTCGGATCATCAATATCTTTAATGTTCTCGACTTTATCATTGTAACCTTTCAGATCACGGACATTATACTCGGCAAAAAGCTGATAACGTCTGTTCATTTCCGCAACCGCCCAGTTCAAAGCTCCTGCTGCCTTCTTCGGATCCGTTACAACCGGGATCATCAGATGTGGAATTCCATTATATACACTTAATTCCACCACCTTTGGATCTACCATGATCAGCTTCACATCCTCCGGTTCTGCTTTGTAGAGAATACTCATAATGATCGTATTGATACAGACAGATTTACCGGATCCGGTAGCTCCTGCGACAAGCAGATGCGGCATCTTTGCGATATCTGATACCACCACTTTACCTGAAATGTCACGACCTGTCGCAAATGCGATCCGTGATCTACTTTTCTTAAATTCATCTGATTCCAGAAGATCACGCAGCATAACTGCAGTATTTTCCTTATTCGGAACTTCAATGCCGACCGCTGCTTTTCCCGGGATCGGTGCCTCAATACGGATATCAGCCGCCGCCAGGTTCAGCTTGATGTCATCCGCAAGTCCTACGATCTTGCTGACTTTCACCCCCATCTCAGGCTGTAACTCATAGCGTGTGACAGAAGGTCCGCAGCTGATATTAGTGATTGTAACATTCACACCGAAGGTTTGAAGTGTCTTCTGGAGCTTTGCTGCTGTCTCCCGCAGATGCGCATCCGAATCTCCGGAGGTTTTACTTCCATGCTTCAACAGACTAAGAGGTGGAAAGCGGTATTCCCTGACCGGTTTCTCACTTTTTGCAATCGTATCTGCAACAGCAGCCACCTCTTTTGGGATATCTGCCTTAACTTTTGAATTTCCGGAGACCTGTCTTTTTATTCCGTCTTCTGTCTGCACCGCTGATAAATTTTCTTCAGCCACATCTGTCTGTATATCTTTACCGGACTCCGTCTTTTTTTCTGCTTCCTGCATCGCTCCTTTTAAGAACTTCGGGAGTTTTTCTTTCACCGGCTCAAGGGGAACCGGTTCCGGATCCGGGATCAGCTCTGTAGCGGAAAGGGGCATCGCACGATTGATCACTACATCATCCAGTGCAATTTTCCCAGTCTGTTCCATAATGTGCTTTGCAGCCGCTTCTTCTGCACCGGCAAGCACGCTGCTCATATCTTTCCGGCTGCGTCTGGTAGCTTTCTTTTCTGTGCTTTCCTTTGCTTCTTTTCCGGCTTTTTCTTCTGCTTTTTCTGCCTCGTTCTCTTTTCCTCCAACTGTCGAATTAAAGGAAACGCCGCTTACCTGATAATCAACACGCATAGCTTCCCGTCTTGCCCTGCGTTCCTCAGCTTCTTCTTTACGCTTCTGCATGTCCTCTCTGGCACGGTCATACGCTTTTTCCCCGCCGATCTTCATTCCTTTTAGAATAGACTTTTCTGTGATAAGGACTACACAGATCACCATTAAAATGATCACGACAACATATGTACCCACTTTACCAATTGCCGGCACCAGTCTGACCGCAATTGCCTTTCCAACAGATCCGCCTTTTTCATCGATCAGTTCAAAGAGCACACAGCACTGAACCAGTAATACAACGCCTGCAACAGTCTTAATATATGCGATCCTGTTTCCTTTATTGGAAACCACAAACGCGACTCCACAAAATAAAAGCAGTGGAAATACATACGCCATCCAACCCATCATTCCCTGCTGCAGTGCTGCAATCTTTCTTCCAAATGCACCTGCAAGTCCGAAATTGCTGATTGTGAGCAGAATCCCTACCGCAAGTGTCACCCAGATCAGAATCTCCGTTGCAAGAAATGATTCTTCCTGCGGCACAGCTTTTGATGTGGTATTCTTTCTGGTTGTCTTCGCAGATTTTGCAGACTTTGCACTTGTCTTCTTCGTAGGCTGCCGCTTTTTCGCCGTGCTCTGCTTTGCATTTTTCTTTGTTCCGGTTGTCTTTGAAGCCATCAAACTTCCCCCTTGTATTTATACTCTTTATCTTGTAATCAAATGACCGATTCCTTCTCCTCTCTCCCCAGATATAGTATCCGGACTCAGTCATCAAAAAGTGTATACTTGTACATACTATTTTATTATAGCATCCTCTTCGCCTTATGTCATCTCATAATTTTTATCAGTATTTTCCATTTTTTCATCAATCATTTCATGCAATTTATTTAATGCATCTCTTATTCCGCCAACTTCATCAATGAGTCCTTCCTCCACTGCACGTTTTCCTTCAGCATTGTCCCCACATCTTTGACAAGCTGTGTGGAATCCAGCATCAGTTCTTCAATCCGCTCCTGTGACATTCCGGAATGCTCTGCAAGGAATCCGGTGATCCGGTCCTGCGTCTTTTCAATATTCCGCAGGCTTTGTGCCACACCGATGAACATTCCGCTTGTCCGCACCGGGTGAATGATCATCGTCCCACTTGGAACAATAAAAGAATAATCTGCCGACACAGCAAGAGGGCCACCGATAGAATGACACCCTCCAAGTACCAGAGATACTGTCGGTTTGCTTAAAGACGCGATCATTTCCGCAATCGCAAGTCCCGCCTCCACATCTCCGCCCAGTGTATTTAAGAGAATCAGCACTCCATCAGTCTGAACACTGTTCTCAATCTGTGCCAGCTTTGGAAGCAGGTGCTCATACTTGGTTGCCTTTGTACTGCCGGAAACCGTCTCATGCCCTTCTACTTCGCCGATGATCGTGAGTAGCTCGATCTGATGATTTCGACGTCGGTCAAGCGAAAGCATTCCCATTTCTTTAACATGTTCATCTTCTTCCTTTGTGGTTTCCGGCTCTGTCTCTCTGACTGCCTTTTCTTTATTTTCCATATTTTCTACAGTCTGTTCCCTGCTCTTTTTCTTGCGTATCTGGTATTCTTTTACATCCGTTTCTTCCTGTATTTTCATTGCCGTATTCCTCCGTTCTTTTTAGCTTAGTATGGACAATGCTTATGAAAATATGCAGGATTTTCGCCACAGAAATGAATCGCAGATTCTTGTACCGACACAAATCTGTACCTGATTCACTGTATATGCAAAAGAGAATGCGACTCAGCACATTCTCTTTGATTTAAACATTATGAAAATAAATATTTCCTGCGCAGGCTATATACCATATCCGTATAAAGCTTACGGCATGCCTCCAGATTATCGGATTCGATCATGGAAACACATGGGTGAAGATAACGGCTCCAGATATCTGCATATACATCTTCTGAATTTTCCATCCGGTTGATCCGGTTTACGATTGTCGGAGCAATATCGTAATACTCGGCAACAATTTCTTCGCCGCCTTTCTGATTCACCAGATATTCATCTCTGTATCTTCTCATCAGATTCAGTTCGTAACAGTCATCCGGTTTGCCAAGGCTTGCACATACGGCTGTAGTAATATAGCAGAGCCGTGATTTGAAGCCTCCCTGGATCTGCTCGAATTCCGATTTACTGATCTTTAGTTCCAGATCATGATCATTCCAGCGTTCGATCATGCAGTCTACAATCTCTTCACAAGCATCCATTCTGCCATAACGGAACATCGGGATCACATACGTAACCATGCCCAGATTATATTTCATAAGTACATTTTCTTTTTTTCTTTTTGAACTTTCCTGATCCAGTACTTCCCGCATTCTATCCGGCAGAACAGCAGCAATCTCTTCAATCTCTTCCTGTCTGTCTTCCGAATTTTCGCATTCCTGTGCAATCTCAGTAAAAAAAGTGGCTTATACTTCTCGTATGCATTTTTAAACGAATCCGCATAAGTCTTTTTATTGAAATCTCCGGAAATCGGAATAATCTGGTCAAACAGGTCATTCAGTCCATCCTGTATACTCTGATTCATTCAGGTTCCTCCCGGAATCGATCCTATGCTTCTTCCCAGTTATGATATACTTCCTGTACATCATCATCATCTTCAAGAAGATCAAGCGTCTTCTGAATGTTCTTGATATCTTCTTCGTTGTCCAAAGTTACCCATGTCTGTGGAATCATTGTAACTTCTGCGCTTGCCATCGGAATACCCGCTTCTTCCAGAGCAAGACGAACCTCACTGAAATCATTCGGATCTGTAAGAATTTCAAAGCTGTCCTCTTCTTCCGAAAAATCTTCTGCTCCTGCATCCAGTGCCTGCATCATCAGATCATCTGCATCCAGTTCACATTCTTCTTTATCGACAATGATCTGTCCTTTTCTGATCAAACATGAAAGAAACACATCCACTGGTTCCGATATTTCCTTTTCCCTTTGTGAAAGCGCTTCTTACATTAGAAGCAGTACGGTTACGGTTATCAGTAAGTGCATCAACGATGATTGCAGTTCCGTTCGGTCCGTATCCTTCGTATACGATGTGTTCGTAGTTGTTAGCATCTCCGTCTCCGGCTGCTTTTTTGATACTTCTGTCAATATTGTCATTTGGCATGTTATTTGCTTTTGCCTTTGCAATCGCATCACGGAGTCTGCTGTTGTTAGCCGGATCAGCTCCGCCTCCTTCTTTGACTGCTACAGCGATTTCACGACCGATCTTCGTGAATACTTTTCCCTTTTGCAGCGTCGTTTTTTCTCTTTCTTGTGCTTAATGTTCGCAAATTTTGAATGTCCTGACATTACTTTTTACCTCTCTTCAGTATTTTTACTATTCTCAATTGTACTATTTTATCACTTTTTTGTCCTACTGACAAGGACTTTGCGTATTGTATTATTATCAACTGACAATACATGGAACAGATAGCCTCCGAATTCCACCTGACATTCTTCATCTTCCGAAGGAATTCTGTCCAGGCAGTCGATCAGATAACCATTAATCGTATCGTAATCTTCTTCGTTGAAACTGATTCCCAGAAGCTCTTCCAGATCCTCCAGCTGTGTCATACCATCCACGATATATGTACCATCTGCCTGTTTGATGATCAGCTCTTCTTCCTCATCATACTCATCCTGGATATTTCCAACGATTTCTTCTACAATATCTTCCATCGTAACGATCCCTGATGTCTGTCCATACTCATCCAGCACGATCACCATATGGCTCTTGTCCTGCTGCATCTGTTGAAACAGTTTGTCAATCGCCTTTGTTTCCGGGATAAATCCTGCCGGACGGATGGCATCCTTCAGATCATGCACCGGTTTTTCCTTGCCGGACCGTCCAAGTAGCTCTGCATCGCATCCCGGATATGAAGAATCCCCACAATGTTGTCAATATCTTCTTCATAAACCGGGAATCTGGATTTGTTCTCCTCCAGCATAAAGGTAAGTGCCCTTTCCAGAGATTCCTCTCCATCCAGTGCTACGATATTTTTCCGGTGCGTCATGATATCTTTTGCATCCGAATCCATATATTCAAAAATGTTGGTGATCATCTTCATCTCACGTCTTGTCAGAACACCTTTTTCATAGCCTTCCAGTACTTTTTCAATGATTTCTTCTGCAATTTTCTCTTTATCTTCATTGTCAGAAAATACATTTTTCATTTTCTGAAGTAAATTACCTTCCGTTTCCATTGCTTCCCATACTTCTCCTCTTTTATGTATGAAGCATCAGGCTGACGCACAGCGCTTCATCGACTTTTCTCATAAGCTCTTTGTCTACCCGGCACACGTAATCCTTCAGTCTCTGTTTATCGATCGTCCGAATCTGCTCCAGAAGGACAACAGAATCCTTGACGATTCTGTACCTTTTTGCATCGATTTCCACATGTGTCGGCAGCTTCGCTTTATTCATCCTTGAAGTGATCGCGGCACAGATAACGGTCGGACTGTGCCGGTTCCCGACATCATTCTGGATGACAAGAACCGGACGCACACCGCCCTGCTCCGAACCGACTACCGGACTTAAATCCGCATAATAAATATCTCCACGCCTGATCTGCACTTCTTTCACACTCCGCTTATCAAGATACTTTCATTATTGCCAGCTTTCTCCTGCTGTATTCATATCTCTTTCGAAGTGCATCCCCGCATTTTAGAAATAATCGACCTGCTCTACAACTTTTCCGTCACGCAGATATTCCCTCGGAACACGTTTATTGATATCACAGATAAATTCATAGTTAAATCTACCGCTCAGGTTGGCAAGTTCATCTATTGAAAGATAAGCATCCCCATCGTGGCCGACCAGTGTTGCCCTGTCACCAAATTTCACATCCGGAATTCCGGTCACATCTACCATAAACTGATCCATACAGACTCTGCCAAGGATCGGCGCCTTCTGACCATGGATCAGAACATATCCTTTGTTGGAAAGACTTCTTGGGTATCCGTCTCCATATCCCGTCGGGATCGTGGCGATCTGCATCCTTTTCGGGGCAACAAAGGTGCCTCCGTAGCTGACTTCCGTACCCTTTTCAATCCATTTCACATAAGTCACATGCGCGATCAGCTCCATTGCCGGCCGGAGCGGAACTGCCTCCTTATTGACTTCATCTGACGGATACAGTCCATAGGTAGAAATCCCGGCTCTCTCCAGATTCATTCCAAGCTTTGGCATATCAATGATACTTGCACTGTTTGCACAGTGATAATAAGTAAATTCCATACCTTCTGCTGCAAGATGTTCTTTCATCCACAGAAAAGCACGGATCTGTTCCAGTGTCGTGGTCTTATCCGTCTCATCTGCCTTTGAAAAATGGGTAAACATTCCTTCGCAATCCGTATAAACAAGTCTGCCGATCTTAAGGATCTCCTCTACACTTTCTTTCGCTACCGGAAAGCCAAGTCTTGACATTCCTGTATCGATCTTAATGTGCAGATATGCCTTCTTCCCCATACGGTATGCGGTCTCATCCGCAAGCTTCGCAAGCTCATAGCTGTAGGTTGTCATGCGGATCTCATGACGGATCATCTCTTCCATCTGGTCCGGGAAAATACATCCCAGGCAAAGAATCGGCTTCTGAATGCCGGCTTTTCTGAGTACAACACCTTCATCCAGAGTTGCGACCGCATAGCCCCAGACATAGTCCACATCTTCCAGCATTCTTGAAATCGGCACCGCTCCATGACCATAACCATCTGTCTTGATGACCACGACCATCTTGGTTCCTTTTTCTATATTTGCATGCATCATTTCCATGTTATACATCACCGCATCCAGATCGATCACCGCACGCAGTCTGCTGTATTTCTTCATTCTGTCATATCCTCCAATTCCTTAAGTGTTCTGCCGAGCATTTTCAAGAGATCACCCGCAAGCACACTGTAAGAGCCAAGTTCTTTTCTGGCATGATCTCCGCACAGGCCATGCAGATAAACGCCAAGCACAGCGGCATCATCCGGTCTCATATGCTGTGCCATAAGTCCGGTAATCATTCCTGCAAGCACATCTCCCGATCCGGCCTTTGCCATTGCCGCATTACCGGTGGTATTGATCATAAGCCTTCCCTCTGGCGCTTTCACAAGTGTCCTGCTGTCTTTCAGTACACAGACAGCATGGACTTTTTCTGTATATTTCCTTAATAGCTCTCTTCTGTTGTCTTTTAATTCCTGTACGCTGTATCCGGTCAGTCTGGACATTTCTTTCATATGTGGAGTAAGTACATATCCGGAAGGATTCATCCGAATCTGTTCGATCCCCCACTCATCGGTCTTTGCCAGAAGGTTCAGTCCGTCCGCATCAATAACAGCCGGGGTTTTATTATTCTCAAGCACCTTTTTCAGTAATTCCTCCGAATGCGGTCCCATACCGAGTCCGCATCCAATACAGAGCACATCCGCCCATTCCAGCAAATCCGGAAGTTCTTCAAATGATTCTGTCTCATCCAGAGAATAGGTCGTCATTACCGCCTCCGGTAAAAGTTCCTGTAAGATTGCCCGGTTACTTTCCTCCGTATAAATCCGGACAAGACCTGCTCCCGAAAGATATGCTGCCCTGGCACTTAAATATGCTGCACCGGACATTCCTTTGCTTCCGGTAATCATCAGAACCTTTCCATAAGTCCCTTTATTAGAATCCGGTTTCCTTTGCGGCAGCATTGCCGGCACATCGGATTTTTCAAGTGCCATGCAGATTTCTTCTTCCGCAAAAAACTCCGGTCTGGTAATTCCGATCGGCGCTGTAACAAGCTTTCCTGTATACTCACATCCCGGATATAGGATCTGTCCCATCTTCTGAAACGCAAAGGTCACTGTAAGATCTGCTTTAAATGCCGTTCCAAGCACTTTTCCATCATCCGAACGGATCCCTGAAGGAGTGTCGACTGCTACCTTACAGGCAGTCATCCGATTCATCTGATCAATCACCTCTGCGTATCTGCCTTTTATTTCACGGGATAGGCCAATACCGAATACGGCATCTATAATAACACTATATTCTTTCTGTGGCAAACTGTTTCCTACAGATATTCCCAGATTTTCCAGAATTTTCATCTGGATTTTTGTTTCTTCACTACGATGGTCATAATTTCCGACCAATACTACATCTGGATGATTTCCTTCTTCTACGAGCATCCTTGCAATTGCGAATCCGTCACCACCGTTATTGCCACTTCCACACACGACCAATGCTTTCGACAAATCTATGTCTTCTGCTTTCATCGCAGCCACACACTGAAGTGCCGCCCGTTCCATCAGGACAAGGGACGGGACCTGCATCTTCTGTATCATTCTCTGATCCGATCTTCTCATCTGATCTGCTGTCAGTATTTCTTTCATATCCGGTCTCCCATACATTTAATTTTTTCAAAAGGTGCAGGAAAAAAATTTTCCTGCACCTCTGCCTTGTGGTCTGCTCTGCCTACTTTCCTTCATGTTCTTCATTGTATCTGGTGATATTATAAGATAATCTCATCAGACTTTCAGACAAATGAACATTCTCAACAATAATATTATCCGGCAGATTCAGATCTGTATGCGCAAAATTCCAGATAGCCTTAACTCCATTATCTACCAGGAGATTGGCAACCTCTACTGCTTTTGTCTTCGGAATCGTAAGAACCCCGATCTCAATATCGTTTTCTTTCACAAAATCCTTCAATTCATCCATCATACGGATCTCAACTCCACGGATCGTCAATCCGGCAAGCCTTGGGTTTACGTCAAACAGCCCTTTTAAAACAAATCCCCGATTTTCAAATGCTGCATAGTTCGCCAGTGCCTGTCCAAGATTTCCTGCTCCAATGATAACGAATTTATGTTTCTCGTTCAGTCCAAGGATCTTACCTATCTCTGTATAAAGATACTTTTTACATTATAGCCATATCCCTGCTGTCCAAATCCACCAAAATTATTCAGATCCTGACGGATCTGTGAAGCAGTTACTTTCATTCTTTTACTTAATTCATTGGATGATATCCGTTCGACTCCGCTCTCCAGTAGTTCCCCTAAATAACGATAATACCGCGGAAGTCTCCTTATTACTGCCTGAGATATTTCTCTTGATGCCACTTTCACTTCCACCTTCCTATTTTTTGACTCATTATTTTTAATTATATAAGAATCTAGTGAAAAAGTCAAATTTTATAGTTGTTTTTTGTCGTATTTCAGCTATAATTATGTTACTGTGAGCAGTAACATAATTGCCACTTTAACAGGAGGATATAAAAATGATACTGGCATGTCATAATCTGTCAAAAGTTTTGGGGATCAGGTCATCGTAAAAGACGGATCCTTTCATATAGAGAACCATGAAAAAGCTGCTCTTGTAGGTCTTAACGGAGCCGGCAAATCCACGATCCTCAAGATGATCGTAGGACAGCTTTCTCCCGATGCAGGGACGGTTGTTCTTACCAAAGGCAAAACTCTCGGCTACCTTGCACAGCATCAGGAGATGGAAAGCGGCAATACCATTTATGAAGAAGTCCGCACGGCAAAAGCCGAAGTCATTGAGATGGAAAAGCAGATCCGTACAATCGAGATCGAGCTTCCGTCTCTTTCCGGAGATGCTCTTGAAGCACGTCTTGCCACTTATCAGAGACTGACTTCTGCATTTGAGCACGCAGACGGTTACGCTTATAAAAGTGAGCTTACCGGCGTTCTAAAAGGTCTCGGATTTACAGAAGAAGAATTTACTAAACCCGTAGATTCTTTATCCGGTGGTCAGAAGACCCGTGTATCTCTTGGCAAACTCCTTCTTACCAAGCCTGACGTCCTGCTTCTGGACGAACCAACAAACCACCTGGATATGAACTCCATCGCATGGCTGGAAACCTATCTTCTGAATTACCCGGGTGCTGTTCTTATCGTATCCCACGACCGCTATTTCCTGAACCGTGTGGTTACAAAGGTGATTGAAGTCGAGCAGGGACAGCTTCATACTTATATGGGCAATTATTCTGATTTTGCTGTCAAAAAAGAACAGCTCAGAGAAGCCAGATTAAAAGAATACTTGAATCAGCAACGTGAGATCAAACATCAAGAAGCCGTGATTGAAAAGCTCCGTTCATTTAACCGTGAGAAATCCATCAAGCGTGCCGAAAGTCGGGAAAAAATGTTGGACAAGATGACACTTGTAGACAAACCGATGGAGATCAACACTGACATCCATCTGAAGCTGGAGCCTTCCCGTGTCAGTGGCAATGATGTCCTTTCTGTCAAAGGATTAAGCAAAGCCTTTCCGCCACAGACACTTTTCACCGATATCAGTTTCGAGATCAAGCGTGGGGAACATATAGCCATCATTGGCGACAACGGAACCGGAAAAACTACGCTTCTCAAGATTCTGAACAATGTGATCCAGGCAGACAGCGGTTCCTTTACACTGGGTGCCAATGTGGAGATTGGTTACTACGATCAGGAACACCACGTCCTTCATATGGATAAGACGATCTTTGAAGAAATTTCCGATGATTATCCGACACTTACCAACACACAGATCCGGAACATGCTTGCGGCTTTTCTTTTTACCGGAGATGATGTTTTCAAGCTGATCGGTGATTTAAGTGGTGGTGAAAGGGGACGTGTATCTCTGGCAAAGCTGATGCTCTCCGATGCAAATTTTCTGATCCTCGATGAGCCGACCAACCATCTGGACATCACTTCCAAGGAAATTCTTGAGCGGGCTCTGAACGATTATACCGGTACGATACTTTATGTATCCCACGACCGTTACTTCATCAACCAGACTGCCACCCGTATTCTGGAACTGACCGGCAATACCTTTGTAAATTATATCGGCAACTATGATTATTATCTGGAGAAAAAGATCTTCTGACCCCGGCTGTTTCCACAGCTGCTTCCGAAGACGCTCCGGCTCAGGTTTCCGAATCCAAATTGAGCTGGCAGGAGCAGAAAGAAGAACAGGCACGTCTCCGTAAAAGGCAGAACGACCTGAAGAAAACAGAAGAACGTATCGGTGTTCTGGAAACACGTAATGGCAAAATCGATGAACTGATGATGCAGGAAGAAGTCTATACGAATTCTGTTAAATGCCAGGAACTGGCAGAAGAAAAAGCAGCAAACGAAGCAGGACTCGAAGAACTCTATGAAAAATGGGAAGAACTGGCTGAATAAGCCAGTTCTTCCCATTTTCCTGTCAGAGATACGCCCTTCATGCATTCCCTGCTCTTTTTATAATCTTTCTGCAATCGCTTTAATAAACCCTTCACTGTTCAGTACATGTACCTCCGGAAGAGTTGTGATCATTGCCAGATCCTTTGTCATATAACCCTCTTCAATCGTATCAATCGTTGCTTTTTCCAAACGGTCTGCAAAATCCATCAGTTCCTGGTTCCCATCCAGTTCTCCTCTCTTGCGCAAAGCTCCTGTCCATGCAAAGATTGTTGCCACAGAGTTTGTGGATGTCTCTTCCCCTTTCAGATGTTTGTAATAATGACGCTGTACTGTTCCATGAGCAGCTTCGTATTCATAAAAGCCTTCCGGTGATACCAGTACAGATGTCATCATGGCAAGTGAACCAAATGCTGAGGAAACCATATCACTCATCACATCCCCGTCATAATTCTTACACGCCCAGATATAGCCGCCCTCCGACTTCATCACACGCGCCACCGCGTCATCGATCAGTGTGTAGAAATATTCAATTCCCGCTTCATCAAAAGGTTCTTATACTCTGCATCGAAGATCTCCTGGAAGATATCTTTGAAAGTATGGTCATATTTTTTGGAAATGGTATCTTTTGTTGCAAACCAAAGATCCTGCTTTGTATCCAGTGCATAACTAAAACAGCTTCTTGCAAAACTTTCAATCGATGCATTGATATTGTGCATTCCCTGGATAATACCTGCTCCATCGAAATTATGGATCAGCTCTCTTGTCTCTGTTCCGTCAGGTGCCGTGTAGACCAGCTCTGCCTTTCCAGGTCCCGGAATCTTCATCTCGGTTCCTTTATATACATCCCCATAAGCATGACGGGCAATCGTGATCGGCTTCTTCCAGTTCTTTACACATGGTTCAATTCCTTTTACCACGATTGGAGCACGAAATACCGTTCCATCCAGAATCGCACGGATTGTTCCGTTCGGACTCTTCCACATCTCTTTGAGTTCATATTCTTTTACTCTTGCCGCATTCGGTGTAATGGTCGCACATTTGACTGCTACTTTGTACTTCTTTGTTGCATTAGCCGAATCAACTGTAACTTGGTCATCTGTCTCATTGCGGTGTTCCAATCCAAGATCATAATAATCTGTCTTAAGATCGATATACGGAAGAAGAAGTTCATCTTTGATCATCTTCCAGAGAATTCTGGTCATCTCATCTCCGTCCATCTCAACAATCGGTGTCGTCATCTGAATTTTACTCATAACTTCGTCTCCTTTTTGGCTATTTTTCTTCGATATGCAGGTTCTCCTTAACATGCATAATATGGATCGTTGCCAGATTGCCGGCTTTTTCCGCATCCTTCGCCTTGATGGCATTCAGGATCTCGTTATGCTCACCAATCGACTTGATCGCACGCTCTTCTGTCTTAACGGAAGTCCTTCTTGCAAGCTGTACATATTTGTGAAAATCTGAAAGCACATGATCCAGAATCCTGCTCTGTGATGCCTCATACAGAATCTGATGGAATCTTCCATCCAGCTCTGTCAGCTGATCGGAATGTCCTTTATCCATATGATACTCGGATAAAAGAATGATCTCATCCAGTTCTTCCAACTGATCCTGTGTAATATGTTCTGTTGCCCAACGGACGCATAATCCTTCCAGCATGGAACGAATCATATAAATATCATGTACATCCTTATCGGAAATACCAGTAACATAAGCTCCTTTATTTGGTATGATGTTCACCAGTCCCTCCAGTTCCAGCTGTCTAAGTGCCTCTCTTACCGGTGTACGGCTAACTCCAAGTTCCTTCCCCAATGTTGCTTCCCTGAGTTCGTCATTTTCTTCATACTTACCTTTCAGAATGTCATCTCTGATGGTCTGAAAAACCTGACTTCTCAATGAATACTCTTCCATTTTATCTCTCTCCTGAATTTCGTTAGATTGTAATCCCCTTTTCGTCACAGATTCTCTCAATCTCCCGGATTAGTTCCTGATCTGTGAGTACGGTCACACGGCCGGATTCATATTCCGCGTCAACCCACTTCTTCAATTCTACAACTAAAATGGAATTCTTGTCTACCTGTTTCTCATTTTTCAGGTGATAATATGTATTTATCCAGTGTGCAATGCCTGCAAGACCGGAAGTATTTGACACAGCAACCAGCGGTGGACGGTTCAGAAACTTGCCGGTATCAAACACATTGTAGATTTCTTCGTTCTTTAACAGTCCGTCTGCATGGATCCCCGCACGGGTTACATTGAAATTCTTTCCGACAAACGGGGTACGCGGCGGAATCTGGTATCCAATCTCTTTTTCATAATATTCTGCCAGTTCAGTAATCACCGTTGTATCCATACCATCCAGCGTTCCGCGAAGCTGCGCATATTCAAAAATCATCGCTTCCAGCGGCGTATTGCCGGTACGTTCACCGATTCCAAACAAGGAACAGTTCACACCACATGCTCCATAAAGCCAGGCCGTTGTTGAATTGTTGACTGCCTTGTAAAAATCATTATGTCCGTGGAATTCGATCAGTTCACTCGGTACACCTGCATGTACTCTGAGTCCGTAAATGATACCCGGAATGGAACGAGGAATCACAGCCCCGGATAGTTGACTCCGTATCCCATTGTATCACAGACACGGATCTTCACCGGAATCTGATATTCTTCCATCAGATGCATCAGTTCCAGACAGAATGGAATGACAAATCCATAAATATCCGATCTGGTAATATCTTCCAGATGACATCTTGGACTGACACCGGTCTCCAGACATTCACGTATAACTGACAGATAATGTTCCATCGCCTCTCTTCTTGTCATCTTCATTTTATAAAAAATGTGATAATCCGAACAGCTTACCAGTATTCCGGTCTCTTTCATTCCGAGATCTTTTACCAGCTCAAAGTCCTTTTTACTTGCACGAATCCAGCTTGTAATCTCTGGAAATTTATATCCCTTTTCCATACATTTATATACGGCATCTCGGTCCTTTTTGCTATATAAGAAAAATTCACTCTGACGAATCTTCCCCTGCGAACCTCCAAGCCTGTGCATATAATCGAAAATGGTTACAATCTGATCCGTTGAATAGGGTGCTCTCGACTGCTGTCCATCCCTGAATGTCGTATCCGTGATCCAAATCTCATCCGGCATACTGTGCGGTACAATACGATCATTAAACGCAATCTTCGGAATCTCATCATAATGAAACAGGTTCCGGAACACATTCGGTGTGTCCACGTCTACCAGCGGGTACATATGCTCCTCAAGTTGCAATAAATTTGTATGCTTATCCAGATAAACCTTTCTATTTTCCATAACCGTCACTCCCTGACCTGTATTTTTGTATTATTGTATACAACTATACCTTCGATGTCAACCCCATTTTCCTCATTTCGTGACTTTAACCCAGTATTTCATTCAATTAAAGTGCTAATTGGTTAAATTTCCATATTTTTCCATCTATATCTCCCGTCTTTAACAAGCACCCAATCACATTTGCAGTCTCTATCCCCTCTCCCTTACTATGAAGCAGTCCTGCCCTTTTTACCAATACCGTTCATTGGCCGGGCGAGAAAAAGAATCTCTTTCAATCCTATTTTGTGCAATGGAGATGAAACTCAAAAATTATGGAAGCCTCTGCTGACATAATTTTCGCCTTCAGAGGTTCATCGGAATGGTTTGCACAACCTGGATTGGAAGAGATTTTTTCTCGCCCGACCTAACAACCTTATTTTCAAAAAGACAGCCTCATCCCTCACCAGGGGATAAGACTGTCCTCTTAAACATTCTAATATAACTTCGCACTGATCAGCTTCGGTCTGAACCCGGCTGCCTCCAATGCCGCAATGATCCGGTTCTTATGATCGGTTCCAAATGCTTCCAGTGTCACACGAAGCTCCACAGCCGCATTCCGGTTAATACTTACAAACTGATTATGTTCCAGTTTGATCACATTTCCCTGCTCTTCTGCAATCGTCTGTGCCACTTTTACCAGTTCACCCGGTTTATCCGGAAGAAGTACCGATACAGAGAAGATACGGTCTCTCTGAATCAGTCCGTGCTGTACAACTGAAGACATGGTAATAACATCCATGTTCCCGCCGCTTAAGATAGATACTACTTTCTTACCTTTCAGATCCAGCTGTTTTAAAGCTGCAACGGAAAGAAGACCGGAGTTTTCTACTACCATTTTATGGTTTTCCACCATATCAAGGAATGCTCCGACCAGTTCATCGTCTTCTACAGTTACGATCTGGTCTACATTTTCCATGACGTATGGGAGATTCTGCTCCCCGACTTTTTTTACTGCTGTACCATCTGCGATCGTGTTGGCACTTGGAAGTGTTACGGTATGTCCTGCTTCGATTGCAGCAGTCATACTTGCTGCTTCTGCCGGTTCCACACCAATCACTTTGATCTTTGGATTCAGCATTTTCGCAAGTGTAGATACACCTGTGATCAGTCCGCCGCCCCCGATCGGTGCAAGGATATAATCAACGGTCGGGAGTTCCTGGACAATTTCCATTGCAATCGTTCCCTGTCCGGTAGCTACATCCAGATCATCAAACGGATGTACAAAAGTATATCCGTACTCTTCTGCAAGCTCATAGGCCTTTGCGCAGGCATCGTCATAGACATCTCCGTGTAAAACAACCTCGGCGCCATAGCTCTTGGTACGGTTTACCTTAATCAGCGGAGTGACAGTTGGCATAACAATCGTCGCCTTACATCCAAACGCTTTTTGCCGCATATGCCACACCCTGCGCATGGTTTCCTGCTGAAGCTGTGATCAGACCTTTTGCACGATCTTCCTCAGAAAGTGTGCTGATCTTGTAATAAGCTCCTCTTAATTTGTATGCACCTGTGTACTGCATATTTTCCGGTTTCAAATAGACCTTCCCCCGGTCTGGCTACTGAGATACTCACTGTAGATAAGCTTTGTCGGACGTGTCACACGTTTTACGATCTCGCTTGCTTCTTCAAATTTTTCCAATGTCAGCATATTATTATTCTTCTCCTTCTTCCTTCTTTTCTTCTGTTGTAAATAATGCCTGTACAAATTCGTCGGAATCGAATTTCTGCAGATCATCGATTGTCTCACCGACACCTATATATTTAACAGGAATTCCAAGCTCTGCCTGAATTGCAACTGCAATTCCACCTTTGGCCGTTCCATCCATCTTAGTCAGGATAATTCCTGTAATATCTGCAACATCACTGAATTCCTTTGCCTGTGAAAGTGCATTCTGTCCGGTCGTTGCATCCAGAACGACCAAAGTTTCCCTGTATGCTTCCGGATATTCTCTTTCCAGCACACGGTTAATCTTCTTAAGTTCCTCCATCAGGTTCTTTTTATTGTGAAGTCTTCCGGCTGTATCCACCAGAAGGATATCTGCCTTTCTCGCTTTTGCAGCCGCTACCGCATCATAAACGATGGCTGCCGGATCTGCACCTTCCTGTCCGCCGATCAGATCTGCATCCGAACGATGTGCCCATTCCTTTAATTGATCGCCCGCAGCTGCACGGAAAGTATCTGCTGCAGCAAGCACAACCTTCTTGCCCTGACCTCTCATCTTACCGGCAAGTTTTCCGATAGTAGTCGTCTTTCCGACTCCATTTACTCCGATCACAAATACTACAGATGTCCGGTTTTCAAACTCATACGCTGTCTCACCTACATCCATCTGCTCCCGGATACTGTCGATCAGAAGCTGCCTGCATTCCAACGGCTCTTTTATATGCTGTTCTTTTACTTTTTTACGAAGATCATCAAGAATCGCGTAAGTTGTCTTTTACCCCCAGATCTCCCATGATCAGAACCTCTTCCAGCTCCTCATAAAAGTCCTCATCTATCTTTGAAAATCCATGAAAAATACTGTCCATTCCAGACACGATATTATCGCGCGTCTTGTTAAGTCCTGCTACCAGACGCTTAAAAATCCCATTTTTTCTTCTGCCATCATATCCTCCTATCCACTACTTTGTAAGCTCATCTTCCAGAAGATCCACAGATACCAGCGTTGATACCCCTTTTTCCTGCATAGTGATCCCATACAGCCGGTCTGCCGCTGTCATCGTACCGCGACGGTGTGTAATGACGATAAACTGTGTATTTTTCGTCAGCTTGTGCAAATACTGTGCAAATCTCGTGACATTAGAATCATCCAGTGCCGCCTCAATCTCATCCAGCAGACAAAACGGGGAAGGTTTCAGATTCTGGATTGCAAACAGTAGCGAAATCGCCGTCAACGCCTTTTCTCCACCGGAAAGCTGCATCATATTCTGAAGTTTTTTACCCGGCGGCTGCGCAATGATCCGGATTCCGGCTTCCAGCACATCCTCATCATCCATCAGTTCCAGAGTTCCTTTTCCACCACCGAACAGTTGTTTGAACACCTGATTAAACTCCTGACTGATCTTTGCAAACTGCTCAGTAAACTGCTTGCGCATCGCCTCGTCCAGCTCTTCAATGATCTTCTTGAGCGTTGCTTCTGCCTCTACCAGATCATCATGCTGCGTTTTCATAAATTCATACCGCTCGGAAAGATTTTTAAAATCTTCGATCGCATTGACGTTCACTGATCCGAGTTTCCGGATCTCCGTCTTTAATTCCTGGATCCGCCTTCGCATCTCGGCAGAATCTGTCAGACTCTCATCCCGGATTTCCAGTGCATGATTATACGTCAGTTCGTACTCTTCCCACATATAATTGATCTGCTTTTCCAAAGCTTCCTCGTAGCCTTCTTTTTCTTGCTGGTAAGCCGGAAGGATTCTTTATCAAGCTCTGCCATATGGGCTGCCAGATCTTCTCGCTTTTTCAGGAATGCCTTATGCTTCTGATTCAGTTCTTCCCGCTTTTTCTGCGATTCTTCGATCTCTTTGTTGATTTCCTCAAATAATTCCTTTGAATTCTCTATCGTCTGCCGGATCTCGGTAATCTGTGCTTCCTTTTGCTCTATTTCACCGTGATTCTCTCCTTTGCTTGCATTTAAAGTGGCAAGCTCTTCCTGGAATTTTCCCACCTCTTCCCGGATACGGACAAAATTCTCCTCGATAAAATCTTTTTTCTGCTCCAATGCAGCAAAACTGAGGTGAATATTTTCATTTTTGCGCACTTCTGCCGCTTCTTCCTCACGCTCTTTTTCCAGCCACTTCTGTGAGCTTTCCATCTGGCGTGTCAGCTCGTCCTCCAGTTGCTGGCTGGTCTCCAGTTCCATTTTGATTGATTCTTCGTTTTCCTCGATCTAACGAACCTGTTCTTCCAGTTTTTTGCGCTCCGCATAAATTCCTTCTGAATTTTCTCTGGTCGCATTTTGACGGCTTTTTACCTGGTCCAGATTCATCTTCGCAGTATTTTGAACCACATAGTCATTCTGCAATTCTTGCTGGATCTCTTCCACCTTTGCATACAGCGCCGTCCGCTTCTCCTTTGCGGCCGCAACTTCTGCTTCCGATTTCTGGAGTTCTGTTTTCAGACGCGCAACCGTCTTTTCCAGTTCTTCAATCTCACGTCTTCTGCTGAGCAGATTACTGGAATTCTTAAATGCTCCACCACTCATTGCTCCGCCAGGATTGATCAGATCTCCTTCCAGCGTAACGATACGCAGAGACTGACGATACTTTTTTGCCAGACGGATCCCGGTATCAATGTTGTCTGCCACAAGAGTTCTTCCAAGAAGATGCTCTGCAAGAGATGTAAATTTATCTTCTACCGTCACCAGCTTGTCCGCCGTGCCGATCACACCCGGCTCGCGAAGAGCTTCTGCCCTGGCAAATCCCTGTCCCCATGAATCGCTGTCAATGGAAGGAAAGTTGCACGTCCATACCGGTTCTGCTTCAGATAACCAATCATTTTTTTTGCAGTCTCTTCGTCTACAGTAACGATATTCTGGATACTGCCTCCAAGTGCGATCTCCACCGCAGTCTCATATTTTTTATCTACTTTGATCAGATCAGCCACAACCCCCAGGATTTTCGGCTCACGGCTTTTCTGCTCCATCACACGACGGATACTGTTCCCATAACCATCGTAACGCTCCGTAAGGTTCCTCAGAGACTCCAGACGAGAGTACTCCCTGTGATAAGCATTCTGCCTGTTTCGCAGGTTTTCATTTGCCTGTCCGATCCCTTTTTGCAATCCGGCAATCTCTGTTTCATAGTTTTTGATCTGTTCTACAGAATCCGTGATCTTCCCTGATACTGCCTTCAGTTCTTCCGTATACTGCGCGGCAAGTTCCTGTTGCCTCTGTACATCACTCTCTGCTTCTACCAGACGTTTGTAAAGCAGTGCCCGGCGTACCTTGATCTGTTCAAGCGTCGTTTCATAATGCTGCAGCTTTGCCTTCGTGGATGCACGGTTATTCAGAAGCTCACGGATATCGTTCTGATTCTTTTCAATCTCCACTGTCATCTCTGCAATCCGGCTCTGCAGGGCAGTCAGCTCCTCTCCTGCCTGCTTTTGTCTCTCAGATGCTGCTGCAAGATGTCTGTCGATCTCTGCTTTTTCTTCTTCCAGTTCGGATTTCTGCCTTTCACGGTTTGCAAGCTCTGCCTGAATATCGTTTGCGCGTTTTTCATAGTGTTCATCATTCATACGGACACTGTTGATCTGCTCTTTTAAAAGCTCGATCTGGTTTTCCAACTGCTGCTTCAGAAGTGTTGTCTCATTTCTCTGGCTTTTTGCATGCTCGATTCCGGCGTCGATCTCATCTACTTCCTGCTCGATCTTCTCATACTGTGCCTTCATATCTTCATGCTTTTTGCCGGCTTCAGTGAGTTCATCCTGCGCAATCTTCAGCTTCTCATCGTTTTCCCGGATCTGCCCCTTCAGACGTTTCATCTCCACCAGGAACATATTGATGTCATAATGCTTCAGTTCTTCTCTCTTTTTCAGATATTCCTTCGCTGTCTCCGACTGTTTCTGAAGCGGACCAAACTGCTTTTCCAACTCTCCCAAAATATCATTGACACGGACCAGATTGCTCTGCTCTTCTTCCAGTTTGCGAAGAGATAACGCCTTGCGGCGCTTAAATTTGACAATCCCGGCCGCCTCATCAAAAAGTTCTCGTCTCTCTTCCGGCTTACCGCTCAGGATCTTGTCAATCTGTCCCTGTCCGATGATCGAATATCCTTCTTTTCCGATACCTGTATCATAAAACATCTCATTGATATCTTTGAGCCTGCAGACACTGCCGTTGATCAGATATTCACTCTCCCTGAACGGTACAACTTTCTTGTGACTTTAACCTCTTCAAAATCCACCGGGAGTTTGTGATCTGAATTATCCAGTGTGATCGCAACCGATGCGTAGCTGAGGGTTCCGGTTTTCCGTACCGGAAAAAATAACATCCTGCATCGTACCTCCACGGAGCTGCTTCACCTTCTGCTCTCCGAGTACCCAGCGGACGGCATCCGCCACGTTACTTTTCCCACTTCCGTTCGGTCCGACGATTCCGGTGATCCCGTTATGAAATTCAAAGACAATCTTATTTGCAAAAGATTTGAATCCCTGTACTTCAATACTTTTTAAATACATGTCTCACCTACTGTACCTTTCCTTCTTTCAGCTTCAGGATTGCCTGATAAGCCGCTTCCTGTTCGGCAGCCTTTTTGGTTCTTCCGATACCACATCCAAAGGCTTCTCCGCCGATCACAACCTCTACACGGAAGGATTTATTGTGGTCCGGTCCCTCTTCTCCTACCAGCTGGTAGACAATTCCTTTTTCCTGACCGCCCTGTACCATTTCCTGCAGGATAGTCTTGCTATCATAAAAGAGCCGTTTCCCTTCCAGGTCGTTTAAAATATATTTTAAAATAAACTCTTTCGCATTAGCAAAACCACCATCCAGATAAATCGCACCAATCAGTGCTGCCAATGCATCCGAGGTAATAGACTCTCTGAATCTTCCACCGGTCGCGTCCTCACCTTTCCCAAGCAACAGATAACTTCCAAGTTCCAGATCCTCGCGCACAAAATGCAAGTGCCTTCTCGCATACCATGCTTGCTCTTAACTTAGTCAGTTCTCCTTCCGGCATTGTCTGGTTCTCGAAAAAAAGATATTCGCTTGAAATCAGTTCCAGAACAGCATCTCCAAGGAATTCCAGACGTTCATTACAGTCTGCCTTCTTCATATGCTTTTCATTCACATAAGAGCTGTGCGTCACAGCATGTCTGAGCAAATGGCTGTCCTTGAAATTGTAGCCGATTTTTTCTTCCAGTTCCTTTACATTTCTGCTCATGATTGCTCCTCCAATTTTAAAAAAGGACACTCCCCAAAAATGGGGATGTCCCCTGTAATCATTTTCCCTAGTTAACAGCGTTCTTGATCTGTTCTACAGCATCACCTACTGTTGCGATCTTTTCTGCATCTTCATTTTCAATTTCGATATCAAATGCATCTTCAATTCCCATAATAATCTGGAAAATATCAAGCGAATCAGCTCCCAGATCATCTACAAATGTAGTGTCCATCGTAATTTCATCCGGGTTACATCCCATCACATCAACAATAATGTCTTTCAGTTTTTCAAATTCCATAATTCTTAATCCTTTCTGAGCTTATTCCTGTGCGGATTTTTCTTCCGCCTGAATACATTCTTTGATCTTTTCATTGATTCCTTCTTCTTTGAAGGTTACACACTGCAAAATTGAATTGCAGACTTCTTTTGCTTTGGAACTGCCGTGTGTCTTTACTACCAGACCGGTGAGTCCAAGCAGTGGTGCTCCACCGTACTCACTTGCGTCAAAATCCTTCATAGTCTTTTTCAGCACCGGCTTAACCAGAAGTCCACCGATCATGCCGCGGAGATTCTGCTTCATACCACCTTTAATCTTGCTTACAAGAACCGATGCTACTCCTTCATAGAGTTTCAGGATCACGTTGCCGGTAAATGCTTCACAGACGATAACATCTGCCTGTCCGTGAGGGATTTCTCTCGCTTCAATGCTTCCGATAAAGTTAATATCCTTACATTCTTTCAGCATAGGAAAAGTCTCCTTGACCAGGGCATTACCCTTTTCTTCCTCAGCTCCGATATTGACGATCGCAACCTTCGGATTCTTGACTCCCATAATATGTTCCATATAGATCGAACCCATCTTGGCAAACTGCACCAGATGTGAAGGTCTTGCATCTACATTCGCCCCACAGTCGATCAAAATGGAAAATCCTTTTTCTGTCGGAATCAGCGGTGCAAGCGGTGGCCTTTCCACCCCTTTGATACGTCCAACCAGAAGCTGTCCCCCGGCAAGAACCGCACCGGAACTTCCTGCTGAAACAAAAGCGTCAGCTTCTTTATCCTTCACCATCTTAAGACCTACCACAATGGATGAGTCTTTCTTTCTGCGGATCGCCATAACCGGCGGTTCTGCTTTCTCAATTACTTCCGATGTATGAACAACCGAAATCTGTTCTTTATTATATGTGTACCCGGAAAGTTCCTGATTGATGACATCTTCTTTTCCGACCAGAATCACATGGATCGCATCTGACTTCCCGACCGCCTCGACCGCACCTTTGATGATCTCATGCGGTGCGTTGTCTCCGCCCATTGCATCGACAACAACTTTTGTTATTTCTTTCATACTGTTACCTCCCAGCATTACTAAACCAATTCTACTAGACATGACCGTAAAAATCAATAATATTTAGCAGATTTAGGAAAATTAGAAAAAAGAAAAGGAGTTAAGCAATACGCCTAACTCCTGTACTATAGCCTTTTTTAATTAGTTTTCTACAGTAACGATTTCTCTCTTGTTGTAAGATCCACAAGCTTTGCAAACTCTGTGTGGCATCATAAGTTCTCCACATTTGCTGCATTTCACCAGATTCGGTGCGCTCATTTTCCAGTTTGCTCTTCTCTTGTCTCTTCTTGCTTTAGAAGATTTATTCTTTGGACAAATTGACATAGGTTACACCTCCTTAAAATTCTTGTAAAAAGATCGCGGATAACTGACATTCTAGGGTCAAGACTGGTGTCTTCGCAGTCGCAGCTTCCCTCATTCAAGTTCTGACCACATACACTGCAAATCCCTTTACAGTCTTCGCTACATAGAACTTTCATCGGCCACCCTACTAAAATCTCGTTATAGAGCAGCTGCTCCACATCAAGATGATATCCGTCAATGTAATTCGCTTCATCGGATTCGCCATCATCTTCTCCGTCTGCCAGAGCTGTATTCACCTGCTTTTCAAAGGAAAGCGTGAAATCTGTCGGTACATCTGTAAGACATCTGTCACACGGAATGATTACCGTAAGACTTGTCTCACAACTGATATGAAGTTTTTTTTCGCCGGCATACTCGACATAAATATGCACAGGCTGTGTCCGGCTTACCGGAAATCTGCTTCCGTTCACCTTCACTTCTTTCATCTCAGTGCCGACCACTTCGTCAATGGACTTATGCGGTTCAGATAAGACTTCGGACAGGTCAATTAACATAATTCTTTCTCCTGTTCACACCTAAACTATTATACCATGTAAATTCTTTTTGTCAAGGATGATTTACAGATTTTAAGGTTTTTTCTAATTTCTTCTGTTATACAAGTGCAACTGTCTCTCTTGCAATTGCAAGTTCTTCGTTTGTCGGAACTACAAGAACTTTCACTTTGGAATCTGGTGTAGAGATTATGATCTCTTCTCCACGTTTTCCATTTGCTTCTTCATCGATTGTAATTCCAAGATATCCAAGATAGCTGCAGACTTTTGTTCTTACAAGTGCACAGTTCTCACCGATACCTGCTGTAAATACGATATTATCAACACCGTTCATTGCTGCTGTGTAAGCACCAACATATTTTGCTACTCTGTATGCAAATACGTCGATTGCAAGTTCTGCACGCTTGTTGCCTGCTTTTGCTGCTGCCTCAAGATCACGGAAGTCGCTGGATACACCGGATACACCTTCCACACCTGATTTCTTGTTCAGGACATTCATAATTCCTGCAATGTCAAGGTTTTCTTTCTTAGCAATGAATTCCATGATCGCCGGATCAATATCTCCGGAACGTGTTCCCATTACAAGACCTTCCAACGGAGTAAGTCCCATAGAGGTATCTACTGATTCTCCGTTAAGCACTGCTGAAACAGATGCTCCATTACCAAGATGGCATACGATCGTCTTTGTTGCGTTGTATGGTTTTCCAACAATCTCAGCTACTCTCTTAGATACGAAGCTGTGGCTTGTTCCGTGGAATCCGTAACGTCTTACTTTGTATTTTTCATAATATTCATATGGAAGTCCATACATATAAGCTTTCTCAGGCATTGTCTGATGAAAAGCAGTATCAAATACAACAACCTGTGGTGTGCCCGGCATCAGGCTTTCACAAGCTTCGATTCCGATTAAGTTTGCCGGGTTGTGAAGTGGTGCAAGGTCATTGCACTCTGCGATCGCAGCTTTTACTTCCGGTGTTACAACTACAGATTTTGCAAACTTTTCTCCGCCGTGAACAACACGATGTCCGACTGCTCCGATTTCGTCAAGGCTCTTAACAACACCTGTATCTGCATCTGTCAGCGCGTCGATTACGAACTGGATTGCTTCTGTATGTGTAGGCATAGCCTTTTCAGATACATTCTTCTCTCCACCTGCCGGCTGATAGGTAAGTCTTCCGTCAATACCGATTCTTTCGCAAAGACCTTTTGCGAGAACCGCCTCCGATTCTGAGTTGATGAGCTGGAACTTCAGTGATGAACTTCCGCAGTTGATTACTAATACATTCATTGATGTTTCTCCCTTCTGGTACTAGAATTTTCTTTATTAGAACTCACACTCTATTCTTAATTATACTCCTTGCACACATTGTATACAAGTAATGTTATTTTTTTCACGTAATATTTTCCAGTACAATGTTTTTTGCACAAAAACTCTTTTTATAGTATAATCTTTTCACAAACAACACAAAGGAGATTTTAGTTAAAAGTATGAAAATCGTCGGTATCATCGCAGAATATAATCCGTTCCACAACGGGCATCAGTATCATATAGACCAGGCACTTCAAAAACAGGGGCAGATGCGGCAGTTATCCTTATGAGTGGTGACTTCGTCCAGCGTGGCGCCCCTGCTATCGCACCAAAGCATTTGCGGGCAAAAGCTGCCCTTCTTGGCGGTGCATCACTCATTCTGGAGCTCCCGGTCCTTTTTTCCTGTGGCAGTGCAGAGTTGTTTGCAAGAGGTGCCGTTTCTATTTTTAACAGTCTTGGCTGTATTTCCTATCTCTGTTTTGGCAGTGAGTGTGGCGATATCAAAAAACTCAATCGGCTTGCCCGGATTCTTTCCGAAGAGCCAGAAGTCTACCGGCAGCTCCTGCAGGATGAGCTGCGAAAAGGCCGACCGTTTCCGCAGGCACGCCAGACTGCCCTAAGTGTCTATACAAAGGATCCGTCCCTTGCCGAAATCCTGTCCTCACCAAACAATACCCTTGGGATTGAATACTTAAAAGCGCTCCGGTATTTCAAAAGTCCGATCCAGCCTTTCGCGATTCCCCGCGAGGGATCCGGCTACCACGATACTGCCCTCTGCGAAACCTTCAGTTCCGCAACTGCGATCCGCAACCGAATTCTGAATCCATCTTTACCAGAAGATGCTTTTTCATCCGTCGCAGGACAACTTCCGCCCGCTTCTTCAGATCTGCTGCGAAAGAATTACCAGTCCTCACTTCCGGTTACCCAGGATGATTTTTCGCTCCTGCTAAAGTATCGACTGCTCTGTGAGAGTGCTTCCTCTCTGACCGATTACCTTGATGTCAGCAAAGACCTCGCCAACCGGATCATCAATCAGAGAAATGATTTTGCTACCTGGAGTTCCTTCTGCGATCTTCTGAAAACCAGAGAGCTTACCTACACCCGGATCAGCCGCACCCTGCTGCACATCCTGCTCGGCATAGAAAAGGACACCTTCCGACATGAGCCTCCTTTCTGTTTTGCAGAAGATTCCGGCAACATTTCCGGCAAAGCAAAAAAAGAGCGGTCATCCACATCCGCCCTTTATGCCCGCGTACTCGGTTTTCAAAAAAAAGATACTCAAATTCTTAAAGAGATCAAAGAGTATGCCGCCATCCCTCTGATCACAAAGCTTGCAGATGCCAGAAATCTCACCTCCGCCACCCAGGTCCTCCTGAACCTGGACATTTTCGCATCAGACCTGTATGAATCCATAATTACCGAGAAATTTGGCACACCTTTTACAAATGAATACCAGAAGCAGTTGCAAATTATTTAACCCTTCCCCTTTGTCAAAAAAAGAGACTTTTTGCACACCACCACTACGCATGTTTGTGCAAAAAGTCTCTTTCTCATTTAGTTCACATGAAGAATTTTGGTAAGAGTCACTGCCCTGGCTCCAGGTCCGATATGGCATGCCACACTCAACGACAGTGGATCCATCCGGATTTCAAACTCCGGAAATGCTTCATGAAGCTCATCCAGCCATTCCTGTGCCTCCTTGCGGTCTCCTGTGTAAGCTGCATCCAGATACAAATCTTTTTTTCCATCACAATCTCCGAATTCTGAAGTACGAATCTCATTAATTGTCTTGATCATCGTCTTCTTTGCACTCTTCCATCCTCTTGACTTCGCAAACGCATCCAGCTTTTCTCCTTTAAGACGGAGAACTGGCTTCAGGTTCAGAACCGTTCCAATCGCTGCAGCTGCCGGTGTAAGTCTGCCGCCTTTCTTCAGGTATTTTAAAGTATCTACTGTAATATAGATATCACTGTCCCACTGGATCGCTTCTAACAGTTCTTTAATTTCTGCCGCGCTCTTTCCAGCATCTGCAAGCTTTTTCGCCTCTTCCACCGATCTTCGCTGCGTAACAGAAATCCGGTGATTATTTACGACCTGTACTTTTCCATCATAGTCCTGGGAAAGCATGATTGCAGTCTCACATGAACTGCTAAGACCGGCTGACATCGGAATATGTACAACCTCATCATATTCCTCCAGCGCCTTGTCCCACATATCCATTACATCTCCGGGAGCCGGTTGGGAAGTCTTAATATCTGCATCTCCTGCCAGTTTTTCATAAAACTCCTCCTGCGTGAGTGTGATATCCTCGTAAAACAACTCCTCATTGATATAGAATGGCATCGGAAGTACGTAAATTCCCATCTTCTTTCCTTCTGCCTGTCTAATTCCACTGTTACTATCTGTTACAATCGCAACTTTCCCCATGCTCTCTTTACCTCTTTCTAATTTTTAAAACTATGTATCGGTGCAGGAATTCTTCCCTTTCGATTCACAAATGCACTGCAGTCAAATTCATTGACCGGCATGATCGGCGCATATCCCAAAAGACCACCAAACTCTGCCATATCTCCAACATCCTTTCCGACTACAGGTATCACACGAACCGCCGTTGTCTTCTGATTGACCATTCCGATCGCCATCTCATCCGCAATGATCCCGGAAATCGTAGTAGCTTTCGTCTTACCCGGAATAGCAATCATATCAAGTCCTACCGAGCAGACACAAGTCATCGCCTCCAGCTTTTCTATACAAAGAGATCCGGCATTGACTGCATCGATCATTCCTTGATCCTCACTGACCGGAATAAAAGCGCCGCTTAATCCGCCGACATAGGAAGACGCCATAACGCCGCCTTTTTTCACCTGATCGTTCAGCATCGCAAGTGCTGCTGTTGTTCCTGGTGCACCAACTCTCTCAAGTCCAATTTCTTCCAGAATCTCCGCTACCGAATCGCCAACAGCCGGTGTCGGTGCCAGTGACAGGTCAATGATTCCGAACGGAATACCAAGCCTTTTGGAAGCTTCTCCGGCTACAAGCTGACCAACCCTTGTCACCTTAAATGCGGTCTTCTTGATCGTATCACATAGCTCCTGAAAGCCCTTGCCACGACATTTTTCAATCGCTCTTTTTACAACACCAGGTCCGCTGACACCGACATTGATCACAGCATCTCCTTCTGTTACACCAAGGAATGCACCTGCCATAAATGGATTATCGTCCGGTGCATTACATAAAACTACAAATTTTGCACAGCCAATCGAATCCTTGTCCTTTGTCGCCTCTGCTGTCTCTTTTACAATCTCGCCGCAAAGACGGACTGCATCCATATCAATACCAGTCTTTGTCGAACCTACATTGACCGAACTGCACACACGCTCTGTCTTTGCCATTGCCATCGGAATGGAACGGATCAGGAGTTCATCGCTCTTTGTCATTCCCTTGGATACAATTGCAGAGTATCCTCCGATAAAGTTTACACCGACTTCCTTTGCTGCTTTATCCAGTGTCTCTGCGATCGTCACAAAATCCTCTGGTTTTTTGCAGGCTGAACCGCCAACAAGTGCAACCGGTGTAATGGAAATCCGCTTATTAACGATCGGAATTCCAAATTCACTTTCGATCTTCTCTCCTGTCGATACAAGATCCCTTGCAAGTGTTGTGATTTTTTTTATATATCTTTTCATTCAGTCTGTCCAGATCTGAGTCAATACAGTCCATCAGACTGATACCCAATGTGATTGTTCTTACATCCAGATTTTCTTCTTCGATCATCTGGTTTGTTTCTACTACTTCGTAAAAATTAATCATAGCAGTTCTCCTTACACTCTGTGCATTTTTTCAAAAATCTCTTCTCTCTGACAATGAATATTGACACCGATCTGTAAGCCGATATCACGAAGTTCTACCGCTACGATATCCAGTTCTTTTTTTGAATTTTCCACATCTGCAACCGCCATCATATTAAAATACCCATCCACGATCGTCTGGGAAATATTTAAAATATTGATATTGGTCTCTGCCAGGTATGTACATACTTTCGCAATAATTCCGACCGAATCTTTACCGACTACTGTGATAATGCATTTCTTCATTCTGCCTGTCCTCCTGAATCCAATTCTGCATACTTTCTTTTTCTAAACCTCGATCACTGCAGACACCTGATCCCTTTTTGCAACTGCAATCGGTATCTCATCCCCCTTATACGGGTTCTGCCCCAAAGTGACCTCCAGCCTGACAGTCTCATATGCAAGTTCTTCGTAATTATTCTCCTTGCTCAAATGCCCCAGCAATACACTCTGCAAGTTATTGTGTAGTATATCACAAAGAAGCCGTCCTGACAATTCATTTGATAAATGTCCTCTGTCCCCAAGAACTCTCTGCTTCAGGTAATACGGATAAGGACCGACTTCCAGCATATGTATATCATGGTTAGATTCCAGAAGGACCGCATTTAAATCCTTCAGGTTCTCTACCGTATATTCATCGTATTTTCCAAGATCCGTTGCTACCGCGATCTTCTTTCCATCCTGCTCAAAGCGGTAGCCGCTCGGTTCATTTGCATCATGGGAAATAGCAAATGGATGCACGTCAATATCACCCAGCTTAAATTCTTTATCTACTTGGATTTCATGGTAAAGTCCTTCCGGCATTTTCCCGAGATTTTTATAATCACGGATTCCCCGAATCGTTCCCGGTGTTCCATAGATCGGGATCTCATATTTTCTGCTGAATACACCAAGTCCCTGAATATGATCTGCATGTTCATGGGTAATCAGGATTCCATCCAGCTCTTTCCCTTTTATTTCAAGTTCCTTTAAGCCTTCCTCAATTCGTTTTTTGCTGATTCCTGTATCTACAAGCAGATGCGTTCGATCGCTCCCCACATAAATACAGTTTCCGCTGCTGCCACTGGCAATACTGCATAATCTCATCTTGTTTCTTCTCCCTGTTCTTAGCCTCTTCCCAGTGCCAAGTCTATCTGTTTTTCCGTTTCTTCAAAGGTTCCACCGTTTTCGATCACAAGATCCGAAACCGCTGTAAATGTCTCTTCCGACGGCTGATTTGCAAACACCGCATACATTTTTTCATCTGAATATCCGCGTGAACTTCTCAGTCGCTCCATCCGGATCTCCTGTGGCACATGAATATACCAGATCTCATCCAACATCTCACGATATACCGGTTCCGTAAGGAGTGCGGCTTCCAGAATAAAAAGCTCTTTTCCCTCTTCCTGCGCCTTCTGCATTTCCTCCCGGATCTTTTCATTGACCGCCGGATGCACGATCGCATTAAGCTTTTGCAGTTTCTCTGGCTGATCAAACACAATTCTGCCGAGAATTTTCCGATCAATCGTTCCGTCAGGATTTAAAATTTCTTTCCCAAACGTCTCCACGACCTTCTGATAACATTTTTCTCCCGGAAGCTGTACCTGATGTGCCACCAGATCTGACTGGCAGATCACCGCACCGCACACTACACTTAAAAAGTCGAGTACTTTGCTCTTCCCGGAACCAATGCCTCCTGTTATTCCTATTTTTCTCATATTTGTTTCCTTCTATTTTGCCTCATACCAGTTTTTTCCACTATGCATGTCAATTTCAAGCGGAACGGAAAGATCTGCCGCATGCATCATGCCTTCTTTCAGGATCTCCCGCACTTCCTCTTCCTCTTCCTTCCATGTCTCGATCAGAAGTTCGTCGTGTACCTGCAGAACCAGCCTGGATTTCATGTTTCTCATGCGAAGCTCTTTGTCCACAGCGATCATTGCGATTTTCATGATATCTGCAGCCGTTCCCTGGATCGGAGAATTCATTGCCACACGTTCCCCGAATTGTCTCTGCATAAAATTGCTGGAAGACAGCTCCGGAACCGGTCTTCTTCTGCCAAATAAGGTCACAACATATCCCTGTTCTTTTGCATGAGCAACTGCATCATCCAGAAATTTCTTGATGCCCGGATAGGTTTCAAAATAACGGTCAATATATTCGGCCGCTTCTTTTCTCGTAATACTTAAATCCTGACTTAGTCCAAAAGAACTGATCCCATAGACAATACCAAAGTTGACTGCTTTTGCATTTCGCCTTTGCAGATCGGTCACTTCATCAAACGGAGTATGAAACACCTGAGAAGCTGTAATCCGGTGAATGTCCTTTGCCTCCCGGTATGCTTCGATCAGTGCTGCATCTCCGGAGCAATGTGCCAGCACACGAAGCTCGATCTGGGAATAATCAGCATCCAGAAATACAAATCCCTCTTCCGGCACAAAAACCTTACGGATCAGCCGTCCAAGTTCTACCCTCGCCGGGATATTCTGCAGGTTTGGCTCTGTACTGCTGATACGTCCGGTCGCTGTGACTGTCTGGTTGAATTTTCCATGGATCCGGTGATCATCTTCATGAATAAACACGGCAAGCCCATCTGCATAAGTCGATTTCAGCTTGGCAAGCTGACGATATTCCAGGATTTTTGCCACGATCGGATAATCCGGTGCCAGCTTATCCAGTACGTCTGCTGCCGTCGAATATCCTGTTTTCGTCTTCTTCCATTTGGGAGGGACAGATGTTCAAAAAGAACCACGCCCAGCTGCTTTGGTGAATTGATATTAAATTCTTCCCCGGCAAGCTCATAAATTTCCTTTTCCAGCTGTACGATTTTTCCGCCAAGCTGTTCTCCATAGCTTTTCAGTTCTTCTGCTTCTACACGCACCCCATTTTGCTCCATATGGAACAGAGTAAATACAAGCGGCATCTCTATTTCTGTAAAAAGCTTCCACATTTCCTCTTTTTTCAGCTTTTCTTCCAAAACTGCCGATGACGCAAATGCAGCATAGGCTTCATAACAGACCATTTTTTCCAGTTCTGTCTTCGGATCGATCATCAATCCAAGATGCTCCTGTGCCACATCTTCAAATCCATAATCATTTTTCAACGGATTCAGGAGGTAAGCTGCTACAATACTGTCAAAGCACTTCTCCTCTGCTGCTCCTTCTAATCCTTTCAGATAAGGCAGGGATGACTTCAGATCAAACACCACAAACCGTCCGGCATGCTTTGCCACATGTACAAGTGCCTCCAGAAGTTCCTCCATGCTGTATCCATTTCCTGCCGGAATACAGTAGATCTTCTCTTTTCCAAACGAAATTCCAATTCCACCTATCTCAGCATTTCCTGCAAACAGCGGAAGTACATTTCTGGTGTCTTTGTAAAGAACGGCTCCCACTGTCTGCGCTTTTTCTGCCTCCGCAAAGATTTTCTGAATTTCTTCTTTTCCCACAGCGATCACAAATGCATCTTCAATCGAATTCTCACTCTGCACATCAAAACGATTCAGCAGATTCTTGAACTGCAGTCTCTGGAAATAGACATAAGCTTCCTCTGTATAAAGATTTCCAAGCTTCGCCTCTTCCAGTTCATAAGCAAAATCCGCGTCTACATCGATTGTCGCCAGCACCTTACTCATTTGTGCCTGATCCCAGTATTCCACCAGATTTTTCGATGCTCTCGGCGGCTTCAGTTCGGATGCATGCTTGTACGCATTTTCAATAGATCCGTATTCTACAATAATCTTAGTCGCCGTCTTTTCTCCGACTCCCGGCACCCCTGGGATATTATCTGAAGTATCTCCCATCAATGCTTTCACATCGATAAATTCTGTCGGTGTCACCTGGTATTTTTCTTTTACGTCCACTGCATAATAATTCTCGATCTCAGTTCCGGTCCGTTTTGTCTTCGGAATCCGGATCTCAACATGGTCTGTAGCAAGCTGGAGAAGATCTCTGTCTCCGGAAATAATGACCACTTCCATCCCCATTCGCTCGCATCTTTTGGACAGCGTTCCAAGAAGGTCATCTGCCTCCAGCCCTTCCTGCTCGATCGTCCGGATTCCCATAGCATGCAGAACTTCCTTCATCAACGGTACCTGCTGTCTGAGTTCTTCTGCCATCGGCTTTCTCGTCCCCTTATACGCCTCAAACATCTTATGGCGGAAAGTCGGCGCATGCACATCAAATGCAACGGTCAGATACTCCGGCTTTTCCTCCTCCAGGATCTTGAACATAATATTTAAGAATCCATATATTGCATTTGTATGGAGTCCTTCCGCATTTGTCAGATCCGGAAGTCCGAAAAACGCCCTGTTCAGAATACTGTGTCCGTCTATCAATACGATTTTGCTCATAATCAACTGCCTCTCTGTAAGTCTCATCACTTACTTCTATCTTTTCTATCTATTCGTTCAAATATACAACATCTCATTATGACATTTTTTGATATATGTTCAATATTCCTAAATAAATCCATTTACAAATATTATATGAACAGGATCTTAAGAAATATATTTTCAAAAAATACTTGCGAACCAATAACAAATATGCTATCATTATTTTCGGTTCTTATTGAATCTTTAATTAAGCCGGCATGTCGGAATGGCAGACGAGGCAGACTCAAAATCTGTTGCGGGTGACCGCGTGCGGGTTCAAGTCCCGCTGCCGGCAGTTATCCAACATCCCTGAAACCCTTATAAACCAAGGGTTTCAGGGATTTTTACATTCAAAAATGTTTGATTACCTTTTTGATTACTCGATAGCTTAAGGACTACCATCATTGCGGTTACCGTTAGCATTTGAAGTAACCCGACTGTTTATCCTTGTGACTATTTCCATCTTTTCGCTCGTGGAGGAAACATCGTACGTATAGTATTCCTCATTTACCCGCTCAGTATTACCTATCATTGCGCAGCACATGGTTCTTGGTGCGCCGGAAGCAAGCAGCTCTGAATTCAAAGTCCTTCTTGCAGTATGTATGCTTTTGGGATTAGTGAACCCCTCATTCGATGTCCGCCGTTTCATATATCCCGAGATGACTCTTGCATGAATACGTCCATCCACATTAGAGAAAACGAACTCAGTCAAATAGCCGTATTTTTTCTCGACATTTTTAATCTTTTTAAGAAGCTCGGCGATTTCGATCGTCAATGGGAAGATCCGCGTCTTTCCGTTTTTAGGCGTCGAGATGTAAAAAGTGTTTGTCAGTCGATTTAATTTTCACTGTGCCGGATAATGATGCGCTTGTTGACTTCGTCGATGTCGTTCCACATCAATCCTGAAAGTTCGCCTACACGCATTCCGGTATAAAGGGCAAGCTCAACGGCATATGGAAGAACATCATCAGGACGCTCTTTTCGTTTTTGTTAAGAGAATTTATTAGTCTATTTTTTCGCTTTGTGAAAACGTCCGTTCTTCCGGCATCTTAACAATCGCTTGCTTGCATCTCCTTTTATAAAGCGGCAAATCAATTTTTAGGCACGGATTGCTTTCAATCAATCCATCCCTAATCGACTTATCAAATACGCCCTTAAGATAACCGAACAGTGCTTTCAATGCCCGGTAGGGCACTTCCTTTTCTGAAAGCAGTTCGTTAAAAAATAGTTCTAAATATTCTTCATCGATCGTTCGGACATCTCTCTTTTCGATTTTTTTACCTTTCAAAAAACGTGCGTAGTCGGTCTGATATTTGTATATCGTGTTATCAGAAACGCCTTTTAGCTTTTGACGGTCTACCCATACGGCATATCTCTCCTTAAAAGATGTAGGCGATCGCTTCGTCCAATAATCGATGACAACCTTTTCAAGATCGCTTTTCGATTTCTTTTTTATTTGTTTACGTTTACCATCATCGGCTGGAAGATATGTTCGGTAATAGCCATCTGCGCTATGCGTGATGGAATATGGATGCATCGCTAAGTATCTATCTTGTTTCATTGATTCTATTTTGTTGATCGCACCTACGATATCCATAATAGCATATTTAATAGTACTATCATATCCATTGACGTCGTTCATAGTATATTCCCCTTTTGCAATTTTCTCTTAACGCAAACATTTACGTGGCGTATTCGAAAAATGCAAATCACTGTCTTAGTACTATGGTATCAGTGTTACCTCAGCATAACTTTACTCCCTGTCGGAAACTGGAATACTTTCCACTTCAGACAACAGCCGGAATCTTAAAGTGGTAGAATCTTACAAAAGATTTCCTCAGGTCCTGTCAAAGAAAGGAGAAATCATATGAGCAGCAATTACCAGCAAAAAAATGATGAATGCCCTAGGCGCTATCGATACAAAGGGCAACATCGTCCTCGAGCAGTTCCAAGACGGCACGGCTCTCCTCTTCCAGCCGGGCAACGCGCAGCCGTTTTGCGTGGCTACAGACTATGACCGCGCGACGGCCTCGTGGTCATACGGAAAGTACTTCAGCGATCTCGGATGCGACCATGAGGCTGCCGACCCTGAGATTATCGAGGACGCCAGCGTCAGATGGGTCAAGGAGGATATCCGAGAAAAGCTCAAAGCGCAGGAAATCGAGCCGACAGAATTCAACGTGCAGTCCGTCATCATGGGCGATTCAAGGCTTTGGGAGCGCCCTCTCGACAGAGATTTTCGAGACAACATGATTGCGAGCGGAAACGACGATCTCGATGCACGCGTTGCCATTCTCAAGGAGAACGAGAACTTCAAGAATGTTGACACCGCAATGCCGGTGGAAAGTCTTGATGATCTGGAACAATACAGGTCTGATCGGCTTACGGATGGATGCGATGCATGAAGATAACAATCTTCTGTTCAGCACTTCCGATGTTGCAAAAATCCTGGCCTTTTCCAAGATGGTTGAACAAGAGCTCGGTAAAAAAATCGAGCACGAAAACGATACCCCTGAAAAAGAGCAATCTCAGGAACACGGACAAGGCCAGGAAAGGCAAGCCGATGCCCGAGGTTGGTCTGACTATCCCGCAACGCCCGAAGTGTAAAGCTGCCACACTTGGAAGCAACGCGTTGAAAACAAGAAGCAATACTGTGGGCATTAGCAAGACACAAAACGCTGACCGTACAGCACACACCGAGCATATTGAATGAATGCATATGGACATGGTATAATAATAATATTACGGAGGTAAAAATACTATGTCTACAATCGCTGAGGCTGAAAAAGCTGTTAAATTCAATGTCTTCTATGCAAAAAAAAAATGTTGTGGATAGCATCTGGAAAGAGGCAATCATTGAAGGTGTCAATATCACATACCCGCAAGCAAAAGTAATCGTTGAGCACAACCAAACCGTTGAAGGATTGACTGTCACCGGAACAATTACCGTCTACAATCTTAAACTTGCTTGGAATTATCTCTTTGAGCATTTAAACTCACTTGTAGATTTTGAGTTTGCTGCCAAAATAAATTCCATTTTGGGTGCATCGCTTGTTCATAACGCTGGATGTATTCGTAACATACCAGTAGGTATCAGTGGGACCGCCTGGCAACCGGAAATGCCGGACTTCGATACTGCAAAAGCCACTATCGAGAAAATTGCGAATATGGAACCTGGGAGAGAACGGGCGCTTAAGATGTTCGGTTATCTTTGTCGTTCCCAACTTTTTAGTGATGGAAATAAGCGAACGGCACAGCTCGTGGCAAACAAGATGTTGATCGCTGACGGGCGCGGAATCTTGGCGATTCCACCAGAGTGTAAACATGACTTCGGTGAAAAGCTCAAGCGCTTCTATGAGACAGCGGATGATTCTGAATTACAGAAATTTTTAATTGAAACATCAATCTACAATTAAGAGAAGCAGGAAACTGATTTCAGTCGGCTTCCTGCTTTCTTTTACGGTTAGACGAGTTTTACTTAATCAAAGTATATGATATAATATACTTTGAAAGCAGGTGATAAGATGCGTACTATCGACGCTATGAAAAAACTTGCCCGCAATGATGGGCGGTTTACTCATGTTTACACTAAAAAGGAGCTGTCAGAACTTTTTAATGAAACCGGCAGCAAATTGAATGGAACATTGAAGTCACTTATTAAAGAAAACATTTTGAATCGTGCATACCATAATGTATACGTTTTTCGCTTTTCTCAATACGGAGGACTCGGTACTTTAGATTTGATTGGTAAGAAAATCCGACCAAATGACTCCTTCTATGAAAGCCTTGAATCCTCTGCTTCAGCATGGAGTCTCATTTCACAGATCCCCACGGTCGTAACCTATATGACCACAGGAAAGTCAAAATGGTATAACACGGGTTACGGAAGCATCGATTTCGTTCATTACAGTAAAACAGATGAGAAACCAAGAACCATCGATAGGTCGTCGATGGGAAGGGTTCCGCTTGCAGACAAACTTCAAACATATCGGGACTTACAAAAAACAAAACGTTCCCTTGATCTTTTAAGAGAGCAATACGACAAAGACCATGGCTGTCGTGACGGAAATATCCAATATTATCCTTGCGAAGACGACGATACTTGGGATTTTCTTGATAAGCAGGAAGATGTACTCTAGTGTGCATCTTCCTATTATTTTTTGGAGTCATTATGCTTTACGTTTCCTCTCTTCCTTTTACGGTTAGACGAGTTTTACTTAATCAAAATATATGATATAATATACTTTGAAAGCAGGTGATAAGATGCGTACTATCGACGCTATGAAAAAACTTGCCCGCAATGATGGGCGATTTACTCATGTTTACACTAAAAAAGAGCTGTCTGAGCTTTTCAACGAAACCGGCAGCAAACTGAATGGAACATTGAAGTCTCTTATAAAAGAAGACATTTTGAATCGTGCATACCATAATGTATACGTTTATTATTTTTCGCAATATTGGGGACTTGGTACGATGGATTTGATCGGTAAGAAGATCCGACCAAATGACTCTTTCTATGAAAGCCTTGAATCCTCTGCTTCAGCATGGAGCCTCATTTCGCAGATTCCTACCGTCGTGACCTATATGACCACAGGAAAGTCCAAATGGTATAAAACAGCTTACGGAAACATCGATTTCGTTCATTACAACAAAACAGATGAGGAACCAAGAACCATCGATAGATCGTCCATGGGAAGAGTCCCACTTGCTGATAAACTTCAAACATATCGAGACTTACAAAAAACCAAACGTTCCCTTGATCTTTTAAGAGAACAATACGACAAAGACCATGGCTGCCGCGACGGTAATATTCAATATTATCCATGCGAAGATGATGACACATGGGATTTCTTAGATAATTTGGAGGAAGATATACTTTAAAGTATATCTTCCTATTTTCTTGGAGTCCCTATGCCTTTATTTGCATCGCTTACTCTTGTTAAAGAAACTGCTTTAAAAGAGGCTGCTTGCGTTCGGCTTCCCAAGTATCGATTACCGTTTATGGTTAAAGGACTCACGGTCACACATGAGTTCCTTCAGATCCATCTGACCGATAACCTCGCGCATCTTTCCGAGCATCACCTCGGTGACCTGACGGGTCATCTCGGCCTTATCCATATTGAGATAATTTTTCGATGCTATCTCGATCAATTCGGGAGTCTGTCCAATCTGGAAATTTGCGACAGCGCAAGCATGAATAAGAATCGCATCTTGTGTCGGGATTTCATTCTCCGTCGACAGCTGAACCTGCACAGCACCGAGAGCCAACGTGTCCACACGCTGCAGACCGGGGATAACGAACGTGCCCTTTCCTGACACGCTACGCGTCTGCCCGAATCCAGATACGATCATCAATTTGTCCGGTGGGCACTTCCTCCAACAGGACTCGAACACGACGATCACCATGATCACGATTAAAAGCGGTCCGAGCAGAGGGCCAAACAAGTCAAAAAGCATCTTTTTCCCTTTCTGTTGATGCTTTGGTGAACGGGGCCATTATACCATAATACCGGAATATGGCGCCGAAAAAAAGGTCGCCCAAACGGATGACCTTTGCAAACGGTCGCGTTTCGCCATTACCCCTGTAACCGTACACTTAATCCTTAAGTGACGATGGCGAAACGCATATATATAGTAGCATGCGGACTCAAAAACTTCCGGGACTTTCAAAAGCAAGCGGAACGTTGACCTTTTCGTTGTTCTTTCTGCATTACGACTTGATGGCGTGTTCCTTTTCTTCCACTATCGTTCCTTTCCTTTTACCTACAACGGTCTTCTTCCGGAATAATCTTGTTCAGCGTATTTTCAAATACTTTGGATCCTCTTTTTACTGCTTCTGCCTTCTCGCTAAGTGGAAGGCCTTTCTTGTGAATCATCTTAACGGAATCAAGAAGCATCGGTATTTTGGTTGTTGCTTGGATCTCGTTGAATTTCTCTTCCATCGCTTTGCAAAGCGCATGCTCATCCACAATAGGAATCCGTAGCAATTCCCTTACTTTCTCTGTAATATAGTGGTTCAGCGCTTCAAGCCGATCCTGTGGAAGCGGATATGTTGGATGATTCTGGAACTCAAAACCGATCATCCTGCGCAAAAGCTCATGCTGCTCCGCTCCCATAACAATTCCAGCCATATCATCAAAGGCGATATTCGCTGTTGCAGGTAGGTAATATCGATTTGAACGATCAAGGAAATTCGCATAGTCTGTCTCGTCATCTTGCGCAAACAAGGACAGATTGTGGTCAAACAACGGGGCTAATCCCAACAGCCGTCCTGTTCTGTTTTCCCGTAAGATACCAAAATTTCCGCCGTGACGATCCCGATTGCAGATCAAGGCATCAAAAACAACCATTGTCCTGTATTTCGATGCCATCTTTGGATCAAGCTCATTTAAGATCGATAACGCTGCCGGGAAACTCGCATCACCAGCAGCAACGAAAAATGGAACAAAAGAAATTTCTTTGTCATTCATAAGTCCGCAGACAGACGCAAGTTTCCCTTTCCACATCTCTAAATCGTAGGAAACATGATCTATTCCCATCCGTTTTGCGACTTGTGCTGCAAAGTATTCAGAATAAGGTTCTTTGCCAAGATTTCTGGTACCGCTTGTACCTGTTTTGAACAACAGCAACCTATCGTTAATCCGTCGAACTGCTTTCGGAAATTGCCCTCCCAGTGTCCACTCACTTGAAACGCCCGCTTTATGCTTTTGTGATGGCGTGTACCCGGTATAAGCTACAAGTCCCAATACTTCATCAAAGCGATTGTCGAACAAATTGATTCCATCAAAGGTAACATCTGATTTCCCATCATCAAGCCAATACGAATCGTTAATGGAAAGCCCTTTGGATACATCAAGAATTCCAAGGATATCATTCCTTGTCAATCCTGCCGTACTAAGAATCTGCTCTACAAATGCCCTGTTTTTCGGAATGGTTCTACCTTCCATCCAACTCGCAAGGCTTTTTTCATCTTGATCTACAATTAAATTCAATGGAAGCAAATGCGCATTTGCCGAATCGATATCCGTAATCTCCAGTTTCAAACTACCGAATGCGTCATAGGCAGCTTCGAATCTCATGAGGCTCTGATCATAGATCTTCAGCTCATAGCTTTTAGTCTCTCTCGTCATGCTGCTCCTCCCTTTTCTTTTCAATATCTATTATTATAGCATAATACTATCGTCCTATGCAGCTTATAATTTACCAAAACGGTTGTAAAACCATTGGTTTTAGCAATGGTAAGGGCCAATCCGCTAAATTGACACTCCCCGTAGTTAAAACCAGGGAATTCTCGGTTCTGTGAGGTCTGCCGTCGGGGACCGATATTGGTCCTCTAGGGTCTTACGTCCTCTCCCCGAGCGTTTAGGCGGTTACAGCCGCCACGGTTCCCGCGTGCCCCGCGGTACCTTCCGTGTTGGAGAGGATGCGCTTCCCTTCCGCCAGTATGTTCTTCAGGTGTTCTGCTTGGAAGAGAAGATATACGACGTCCACGTCTGTCTTCCAGACCCGCTTGACCCATCTTTTCGTATCGTATTACCCAATTGCGAACTTGTTGATAGGAACAATCATACTTGAGTGCCCTTCCACCAGAATTATACACCTTAATCCAATCGGAAAGCTGTCTGTGTGAACGAATTCCGTATTTTGTGCAAATATCCTGAAGAGATCCTTCTCCGTTAAGATAATCATTTATAGCAGATATTTTTAAATCTTTTAAATAAGATCTGTTTTTCGGTTGATTGAGTAATCCAGTTGGTCCATCATACTGATAAATAGAAATCCAATTTCGAATACTATGATGATCAACTCCCAATTCTTTTCCTGCTTGCCGTATGCCAATTTCTCCTGCAAGGTAGCGTTCGACTATTTTTACTTTTTCTACTGATTCTATCTTACTCTTTCTGAACATGAAAATACCCCCATATAGGACTTTTATATTTCATTGTCCTATATGAGGGTAGCATATCAAAATCCAGGGGCGTTTTCTATCTCAGCTTATAATTCTATTTTCCAAGCTTATCCGCTTCTTCCGTATTCTTCTTAAGTTCCTCATAAACCGGGAAGCAGTCGAAAGTTGCAAAGTAATCCATCGGAGTCTCTGCTCTGCGGATCAGCTGTGTACCTCCGTCCTCTTTCAGAAGAACTTCTGCGGAACGAAGACGTCCGTTGTAATTATATCCCATAGAGAATCCATGTGCTCCGGTATCATGGATCACAAGCAGATCTCCCATGTCAATCTTCGGAAGCTGACGGTCGATTGCAAATTTATCATTATTCTCGCACAGAGAACCAGTCACATCATAAGTATGATCGCATGGTGCATTTTCTTTTCCAAGAACCGTAATATGATGATATGCCCCATACATTGCCGGACGCATCAGGTTTGCGGCACATGCATCTACACCGATGTACTCTTTGTGCGTATGCTTTTCATGGATTGCTTTTGTCACAAGGCATCCATAAGGTCCAAGCATAAAACGGCCAAGCTCTGTGTAAATCGCCACATCGCCCATTCCTGCCGGAACAAGAACTTCCTCGTAAACTTTTCTTACACCTTCACCGATCACCTTGATATCGTTCGGTTCCTGATCCGGTTTGTAAGGGATTCCCACACCACCGGAAAGGTTGATGAACTTGATATGTACACCGGTCTCCTTCTGAAGCTTAACTGCTACTTCAAACAAAGTACGTGCAAGTGTCGGATAATATTCATTAGTTACAGTATTGCTTGCAAGGAATGCATGGATACCGAATTCCTCGGCACCTTTTTCCTTCAGGATCTTGAATGCTTCAAAAATCTGCTCTGTTGTCATACCATATTTGGCATCTCCCGGATTATCCATAATGCTGTTGGAAATTTTGAAAAGTCCACCCGGATTATAACGGCAGCTGATTGTCTCCGGAATCTTTCCGATCGTCTTTTCCAGAAAATCAATGTGTGTGATATCGTCCAGGTTGATGATCGCGCCGAGCTTATCAGCAAGTGCAAATTCCTCTGCCGGTGTATCATTGGAAGAAAACATAATATTTTCTCCAACCTGTCCGACAGACTCAGACATTAAAAGCTCTGTATAGGAAGAGCAGTCACATCCGCATCCATATTCTTTTAAAATATTGAGGATATATGGGTTCGGAGTTGCCTTGACTGCGAAATATTCTTTATAACCTTTGTTCCATGCAAATGCTTCTTTGAGTGCTTTTACATTTTCACGAATCCCTTTTTTTCATCATAAAGATGAAACGGAGTAGGATATTCTTTTACGATTTCATCTAACTGTGTCTTTGTTACGAATGGTTCTTTTTTTCATTCTGTTCATCTCTCTTTCGTCTAGTCGATGGTTGCAATACGCATCATATTACTTACAGAACCCTTTTCACGCTGTACGCTCGGTGAAGGAATACCAGCTGTCAGGACAACAATATCTCCACTGTCCACGCATTTCTTTGCCTGTGCAAGATCAATTGCCCCACTGCAGATATCATCTGTTGTATGGAATTCCAGAGACTTCAATCCTCTTACGCCCCAGTAGATCGACATCCGGCGAAGGGTACGTTCGTTCGGTGTAATTCCAAGGATTTCCTGCTTCGGACGAAGGTTGGATACAACCCTTGTTGTTGCACCGGATACAGATGGAGTGATGATGCATCTTGCATTCAGGTTCGCTGCCGCAAGTACAGAAGCATATCCGATTGCACTGGACACACCTGACTTCAGATGATCTCCGGCTTTAGCAAGAATGGAATCATAGTCCAGATGTTCCTCTGTCGTCTCTACAATTTGAACCATCATCTGGAGTGCTTCCAGAGGGTATTTCCCCTGTGCTGTCTCTCCGGAAAGCATAACTGCATCTGTTCCGTCGTATACCGCATTGGCAACGTCCGTCACTTCTGCTCTTGTCGGACGCGGATTACGCATCATAGAATCCAGCATCTGTGTTGCAGTAATAACAGTCTTAAAGTTGTCATTACATTTCTGGATGATCATTTTCTGGAGATGCGGCACTTCCTCTGCCGGGATCTCTACACCAAGATCTCCACGTGCCACCATGATACCATCAGCCGCACGGATAATCTCATCAATATTCTCAATACCTTCTGCGTTCTCTACCTTTGCAATGATTGGAATATACGGAGCGCCGAGTTCTTTTAAGTATGCCTTGATCTCAAGTACACACTCTGCATTTCTTACAAATGAAGCTGCGATAAAGTCAATATCCTGCTCTACACCGAAACGGATATCATCCTTATCTTTTTCTGTAATAGCCGGAAGACGAATGGCTACGTTCGGTACGTTAACACCTTTTCTTTCGCCAAGTTCTCCACCATTTACTACAGAACAGACAATCTCTGTCTCTGTCTTGCTCTCTACACGAAGTCCAATCAGGCCATCGTCGATCAGAATGGTACAGCCTTTATAAATATCCTGTACCAGTCCCTTATATGTGATAGATACTCTCTTATTATCTCCTACGATATCTTCTGTTGTCAGAGTGAAGGTTTCTCCTTCTTTTAAAGTAATCTTCTTTCCGTCTTTCAGGATTCCTGTACGAATTTCCGGTCCCTTTGTATCCAGAAGGATTGCAGTGTTTGTATGTTCCTCTTCACGAAGCTCTTTGAGCATATCCATTCGACCCTTCTGTTCTTCATGATCACCATGAGAGAAGTTGAAACGAGCTACATCCATGCCATTCTGGATGAGTTTTCTCATCAGTTCTCTATCATTTGTGTTTGGTCCCATCGTACAAACAATCTTGGTTTTTTTCATTGTTTCCTCCTCTTATTATTCAATTTGATTCTATGTTAGAACTCTACTTCACATGTTCGTGTGTGAAAAGATGGTCCTGGCAATATTCATAATTCCCGTTACACTTTGAACAATAACGGAACTCCAATGTCGGATTGTCAAGTTCAGTACGACCGCACACTGCACATCTGTGCTTTGCACCGCCTGCATACTGATTCTGCGGACGGCTTATTTGCTTCTGGAATTTCTTTCTGCGGGCAGCCTGTTTCGGACTGTGTCCATGCAGATTCCGGTTGCAGAAAAAGAAAATAATAAAGTTCAAAAGGGATGCGATGATCACGATCCGTATGATCAGACCGCCCTGCACTGCGTCTACCGCAAGCAGAACCACATCCAGAATTGCAAGCCACTTCATCTTGATCGGGATAATGCCGTAAAGCAAAAGCTGATAATCCGGCATGATGGATGCACATGCAAGGAAAATGGACATATTGATATAGTAAGTACTGTAAAGGCTTCCAAATCCGGTAATGCCTCCGATCAGTCCATTCACAATAAAAGCTCCAATAACTGTAAATAATATTCCTGAAAAAATGTAAACATTGTAACGAAATGCCCCCAGTAGCTTTCCAGCGTATTACCAAGGGAATAGTATAACAGCATCATAAAGATAACAAAAATAATATTGTCATTCGGCGGGATGATCACCCAGCTTAGAAGTCGCCACACCTGCCCTTTCAAAATCAGTGCCGGTTCCAGTGTAAAATAGGTAAGAAGCTGTGGCATCGTAAAACTCAAAAGATATCCGATTGCATAGCCTGCAAGCAGATACATCGTAAGATTTCTAATTGCATAGCGCCCGAACCTGCGCTCCATTTTATCTAACCAGTTCTTCATTCAAAACCTCCTTCCACGTATGTTATTTTATCGTCTGCTTTTTACTTTGTCAATTCCATTCCACCTCTTTACTCTCTTTTCACATAATTTACATCTTTTGTTCACTTCCAGGCACTTTTTTCTACAATGCCATACACAACTTCTGTTTGTATTTTCGTTTGTTCTGTCGTATAATGTAAGATACTGTAGTTCTCTGCGAACTACATTTAATAGGTAATAACACAGACAAATTTTTTAATTGTAATAAGGAGTAGTTAAATCATGAATCAGACAGAATTACATACCCTGGGGATTGACATCGGTTCTACAACTGTTAAAATCGCAGTTCTGGACAGTAATAATGATGTTCTGTTTTCTGATTACGAGCGTCACTTCGCCAATATTCAGGAAACCCTTTCTGATCTGCTTGGTCGTGCTATCTACAAGCTCGGTCAGATCAAGGTATCTCCAATGATTACCGGATCAGGTGGTCTTACTCTGGCAAAGCATCTTGGCGTACCTTTTGTCCAGGAGGTTGTTGCCGTTTCCACCGCTCTTCAGGATTATGCTCCACAGACGGATGTTGCTATCGAGCTTGGCGGCGAGGATGCCAAGATCATTTATTTCGAAAACGGAAATGTAGAGCAGCGTATGAACGGCATCTGTGCCGGCGGTACCGGTTCTTTCATCGACCAGATGGCTTCCCTGCTGCAGACAGATGCTGCAGGTCTGAATGAATATGCCAAAAATTACAAAGCACTTTATACGATTGCGGCGCGCTGCGGCGTATTTGCAAAATCTGATATCCAGCCGCTGATCAATGACGGTGCGACCAAACCGGATCTTTCTGCTTCCATTTTCCAGGCAGTTGTAAACCAGACGATCAGCGGTCTTGCCTGTGGAAAACCGATCCGTGGACATGTTGCTTTCCTCGGAGGACCGCTTCATTTCCTCTCTGAACTGAGAGAAGCGTTTATCCGTACTCTCAAGCTGGATGACGAACACATTATCGCGCCAAAGTATTCCCATCTTTTGCAGCCGTTGGCTCTGCGCTGAACTCTAAAAAGGATGTAGTCACCTCTCTTGGTGAGATGCAGAAAAAGCTGGATGCCCATATTGAAATGGACTTTGAAGTTGAGCGTATGCAGCCGCTCTTTTCCAGCGAAGCAGATTACAATGAATTTAAGAACCGCCATGCAAAGCATCAGGTGCCGGTTGGTGATCTTGCCAGCTACCGCGGTAATGCCTACCTTGGAATCGATGCCGGTTCTACCACCACGAAAGCCGCTCTGGTCGGAGAAGACGGTACTCTTTTGTACTCCTTCTACCATGGCAATGACGGTGATCCTCTTGGTACGACCATCGGTGCGATCAAGGATATTTACAGCCAGCTTCCGGAAGGCGTACAGATCGTTCACTCCTGCTCAACCGGTTACGGAGAAGCGCTCATTAAAGCCGCACTTCTTCTGGATGAAGGCGAAGTTGAAACCGTATCTCACTATTACGCCGCTTCTTTCTTCGAACCGGATGTAGACTGTATCCTCGATATCGGCGGTCAGGATATGAAATGCATCAAGATCAATAATCAGACGGTTGATTCTGTACAGCTCAACGAGGCTTGTTCCTCAGGCTGCGGTTCTTTCATCGAAACGTTTGCAAAATCCCTCAACTACTCTGTGGAAGATTTTGCACATGAAGCACTTTTTGCGAAACATCCGATTGACCTCGGTACTCGTTGTACCGTATTTATGAACTCAAAGGTAAAACAGGCACAAAAAAGAAGGTGCTGAAGTATCCGATATTTCAGCCGGACTTGCTTATTCGGTTATCAAAAATGCTCTTTTCAAGGTTATCAAGGTATCCGATGCATCTGAGCTTGGTAAAAAAATTGTTGTACAGGGTGGTACTTTCTATAATGATGCCGTACTCAGAAGCTTTGAGACCATCGCCGGATGTCAGGCAATCCGTCCGGATATTGCAGGAATCATGGGTGCTTTTGGGGCTGCACTGATTGCAAGAGAACGCTATGGTTTCAAAGAATGTAAAAATACAACCATGCTTTCCATTGATGAAATCAATGAACTTACCTATACAACCTCAATGGCAAAATGTAACGGCTGTACCAACAACTGTCGGCTGACCATCAACAAATTCAGTGGCGGACGTCGTTTTATTTCCGGAAACCGTTGTGAGCGCGGTCTTGGAAAAGAGAAAGCAAAGAGTGATGTGCCAAACCTTTTCGCTTATAAAAATGAACGTTATTTTGGTTACACGCCATTAGATCCATCCGAAGCAAAACGTGGAACGGTTGGTATTCCAAGAGTTCTCAACATGTATGAGAACTATCCGTTCTGGTTTACTTTCTTCACAAAACTGGGATATCATGTGTTACTCTCTCCTGCTTCTACACATAAGATTTATGAACTTGGTATTGAATCTATTCCAAGCGAATCCGAGTGTTATCCGGCAAAGCTGGCGCACGGACATGTACAGTGGCTGATCAACCAGGGTGCAGACTTTATCTTCTACCCTTGTATACCATACGAACGTGGTGAATTTGCCGATGCCGACAATCATTATAATTGCCCGATCGTCACCTCATACGCGGAGAACATCAAGAACAACATGGATCCAATCGTACACGGTGAAGTAGATTTCATGAATCCATTCCTCGCCCTCACAAGCGAAAAGACAATCACAGACGGACTGGTCCGTGAATTTACTTCTGCAAAGAATCTTCCAGCAGAAGAAATCAAAAATGCCGCTCATGCTGCATGGGAAGAACTTGCTGCATGCCGTCAGGACATCCGCAAAAAAGGGTGAAGAAACACTCGCTTACATGGAAAAGACAGGAACCCGCGGCATTGTACTTGCCGGTCGTCCATACCATTACGATCCGGAGGTCAACCACGGTATCCCGGATATGATCACCTCCTACGGACTTGCCGTTCTGACGGAAGATTCTATCTCCCATCTGAATCCGGTAGAACGTCCGCTGATTGTTATGGATCAGTGGATGTATCATTCCCGACTGTACGCAGCAGCCAATTTTGTAAAGACAAGAGATGATCTGGATCTGATCCAGCTGAACTCCTTCGGATGCGGTCTTGATGCCGTAACAACCGATGCTGTTGCAGATATTCTGACCGGTTCCGACAAGATTTATACCTCTCTTAAGATTGATGAGGTTAATAACCTGGGTGCTGCACGTATCCGTATCCGTTCTCTTTCTCGCCGCCATCCGCGTCCGCGAGCAGAAGCATATGGAGCGCACCATTCGTCCGGCAAATATCGAAAAAAATTCCTTTTACAAAGGAAATGAAGGAAACCTATACCATTTTGTGTCCGCAGATGTCACCGATCCACTTTTCACTGATTGAGCCAGCCTTCCAGGAAGCAGGCTACAAACTGGAAGTACTGAAAAATGATAACAAGCATGCAGTTGACATGGGCCTTAAATATGTAAACAATGATGCCTGCTACCCGTCTCTGATGGTAGTTGGACAGATCATGGAGGCTATCCTTTCCGGCAAATATGACACCGACCACCTGGCTGTCATTATTTCGCAGACCGGTGGCGGATGCCGTGCTTCCAACTATATCGGATTTATCCGCCGTGCTCTTAAAAAAGCCGGTTACGGACATATCCCTGTTATTTCAATCAACTTAAGCGGGCTTGAAAGCAATCCTGGATTCAAGATCACCCTTCCACTTGTACTGAAAGGTGTGTATGGTCTGATATTTGGTGATCTCTTCATGCGCTGCCTGTACCGTGTCCGCCCATATGAAGCTGTTCCAGGCTCTGCCAATACCATGCATAAGAAATGGGAAAAGACAGTTATCGAATTTATCAAGAAAGGCTATCCAAGCAGACACGAGTTTAAGCGTCTCTGTCGCCAGATCGTAGAAGATTTTGATTCTCTTCCATTAAAAGATGTCAAAAAGCCACGTGTCGGAGTTGTCGGAGAAATCCTCGTTAAATTCCTTCCAGCTGCCAATAACTACCTGGTAGATCTTCTTGAACAGGAAGGTGCCGAAGCCGTGGTTCCGGATCTGACCGACTTCCTGCTCTACTGCTTCTACAATACAAACTTTAAAGCAGAACATCTCGGCATGAAGAAATCAACCGCCCGCATGGGTAATCTCGGAATCAAGGCTCTGGAATGGTTCCGCAAGCCTGCCGTTGATGCATTAAAAGCAAGTAAACGCTTCGATCCACCATCACATATTGAACACCTGGCTTCGATGGCAAAAGAAATTGTTTCTCTTGGAAACCAGACCGGTGAAGGATGGTTCCTAACCGGAGAAATGCTGGAGCTGATCCACAGCGGTGCAGGAAATATTGTCTGCACACAGCCATTCGCCTGCCTGCCAAACCACGTAGTCGGCAAGGGCGTTATCAAAGAACTCCGCCGCAGACATCCGGAGTCCAATATCGTCGCAATTGACTACGATCCGGGTGCAAGTGAAGTAAACCAGCTGAACCGTATCAAGCTGATGCTTTCGACTGCGCAGAAGAAGATGTAGAATTTTAGGATATGTAAAATATATTTGGTTGCAATAAGACGACCAGAGGAAACAAAGTACTCCCTCACATTCAGTTGCACTAACCACTTCGTTCAAGCCTCTTAAGGCAGGAATCGTGTTCAGCAAAGGCTTCCACGATTCCTGAGTCTTGAACTCCGTAGTGCAAATTCATGTGAGGGAGTACTTTGTTTCCTCTGGTCTGTATATTGGTAACTTTGTTTTACATATGCGAAAGTTTTTTGGGTGGTGAGGACTAGGATTTAGGGAATTGCAGTCGGAAGGGAAGATTAGTGTAATATCTTTCTTTACAGTTTTTTCTCTCCGAATTCAGCACCGTCATTTTTACCAGTACAGTTAAACGGTCGATTTTACAAAAGAAAGTCCTCCAATTCACTTTTTGTGCAATGTAGATGAGACTCAGGAAGCGTGGAAGCCTTTGCTGAACACGCTTCCCGCCCTAAGAGGCTCATCGGAATGGTTTGCACAATGGAATTGGAGGACTTTCTTTTGTACAATCGGCCACCACAACCTTTACATCAAAAAACAGTGAATTCTCCTTCTGGAAAATCCACTGTTTTTTCACATATATTAAGCTTCTTCGACTTCTACTTTTTCGCCAAGAATTTTATCAATACTTACCAGTTTTACGCTGAGTACGAATACCTGTGCTGCAACTTCCAGTTCTTCTGGTGTCGGGAAGGACGGCAATTCGAATATTACTGTCTTTTGGATCCTTTCCGTATGGGAAGGTTGCTCCCGCTTTTGTCATGATCAGTCCGGCTTCTTTTGCTTTTGCTACGATTGCTTTGGCACATCCATCCAACGCATCGAAGGAAATGAAGTATCCTCCTCGCGGTGCTATCCAGGAACCAATCTCAAGTCCGCCAAGCTCACTTTCCAGTACACTTAATACGGTGTCAAATTTCGGTCTTAAGATATCTGCATGTTTCTTCATATGCTGAACCATTCCATGGATATCACCGAAGAAACGCGCATGTCTGAGCTGGTTTAATTTATCATGACCGATGGTCTGTACGGACATCATCTTGCGGATTTCCGCAAGGTTTTCATCGGATGCTGCAATTGCTGCAATACCAGAACCCGGGAAGCTGATCTTGGAAGTAGAACCGAATTTGTAAACCATGTTCGGATGTCCTTCTTTTTTACATTCCATCAAAATCTCGATCAGATAATCCTGCTTATCCTCATATAAATGATGGATACCGTATGCATTATCCCAGAAAATACGGAAATCTTCTGCCGCTGGATTTAATTTCGCAAAACGGTGTACGGTTTCATCAGAATAAGTGATTCCCTGTGGGTTAGAATATTTCGGTACACACCAGATACCTTTTACAGCCGGATCATTCTCCACATACTGCTCTACCAGATCCATATCCGGTCCATCCGACGTCATTGGAATATTGATCATCTCAATTCCAAAATGTTCTGTGATTGCAAAATGTCTGTCATATCCAGGTACCGGGCACAGGAATTTTATCTTGTCAAGCTTTGCCCAAGGTGTGCTTCCCATGATACCATGTGTCATCGCTCTTGCAACAGTATCATACATTACGTTCAGGCTGGAGTTACCAAAGATGATAATATTGTCCTTCGGTACTTCCATCATATCAGAAAGAAGCTGTTTTGCTTCTTTGATTCCGTCGATCACTCCATAGTTACGGCAATCCACTCCTTCTTCGCAGACAAGATCTGATGTGCTCTTAAGTACATCCATCATCCCCATAGAAAGATCAAGCTGTGCTTTGGACGGTTTACCTCTGGACATATCCAGTTTCAGACCTTTTCCTTTAACATCTTCAAATTCTTTTTCCAGTCTGCTCTTTAATTCAAGCAGTTCTTCTCTACTCATATCTTTATATGCAGTCATCTTGAAAACCTCCCATAATCATCAACTAATCATTGTGTGTTTCCTGCCGTACTTTATACTTCCGAAATCTGCCATCTGCAGTTTCTTTCAGCTGTTTTGACAACATCAAAACTCACTACAAGTAGTAAGTATATAGGAAAAATGATTTTTCGTCAACTAATTCTTGCATATAAATATGACATATCGTGATTTTTGTTGATTTAAATGTGTTTTTTTGAATTTTTGTTTTTCATTTCATGCATTTTTCCATTTCGATGCTTTTCAAAAAGAGTAGATCAGATTTATATGCAGTATGTTTTTCTCTTCTGACAACAAAACACCCGGAACCATTTTCATGATTCCGGGCAAATATATTTACTATTTTACTAATAATGATTTTCCAGTCATATCTGCTGGCTGCTGCATTCCCATCAGCTCGATCAGCGTCGGAGCGATGTCTGCAAGACATCCGCCTTCACGAAGCTTATATGCAGGATCTGCATTTACAAGAATGAACGGAACCGGGTTCGTTGTATGAGCGGTAAATGGTTCTCCTGTCTCTTCATCGATCAGCTGTTCTGCATTTCCATGGTCTGCACAGATAAACATCTGTCCACCAACTTCTTTCACTGCATCAACTGCTTTTCCTACACATTCATCAACAGCTTCAATTGCTTTGATCACTGCTGCTTCTACACCGGTATGACCAACCATATCCGGGTTAGCAAAGTTGATTACGATCACATCGTACTTATCAGCCTTGATTGCATCTACAAGCTTGTCACATACTTCATATGCGCTCATTTCCGGCTTCAAGTCGTAAGTTGCAACCTTTGGAGATTTGACAAGGATTCTGTCCTCGCCCTTGTTCGGTTCTTCTACTCCGCCGTTGAAGAAAAACGTAACATGTGCATATTTTTCTGTCTCAGCGATTCTTGCCTGTGTCATGTTGTTTGCTGCAAGGAATTCGCCAAAGGTATTGGTAATACCTTCTTTTACAAATGCAACGGTCTTGTTCGGGATTGTCTCATCATACTCTGTAAAGCATACATAAGTCGTCTTGATCCGTTCTCCTCTGTCAAATCCGTCAAATTCATCTGCACAGAAGGTTCTTGTGATTTCTCTTGCGCGATCCGGGCGGAAATTAAAGAAGATCACAGAATCTCCGTCTTTTACAGTTGCAACCGGTGTACCGTTTTTTGTCACTACAAATGGTACTACGAATTCGTCAGTTACTTCTTTGTCGTAAGAAGCCTGGATTCCTTCTGTTGCTGATGCTGCTGTGTCACCTTCGCCGCGTGTAAGTGCTGCATATGCTTTTTCTACACGGTCCCAACGGTTGTCACGGTCCATTGCATAGTAACGTCCGGAAACACTTGCAACTTCACCTACACCGATTTCTTTCATCTTTGCTTCTAACTGTTCAACATATTCTTTTCCAGATGCCGGAGGTGTATCACGTCCGTCAAGGAAGCAGTGAACATATACTTTGTCCAGCCCCTGTCTCTTTGCAAGTTCCAAAATTCCATAAATATGTGTAATATGACTGTGTACACCTCCATCAGATACCAGTCCCATCAGATGAAGAGCTGTACCGTTCTTCTTCGCATTTTCACAGGCTGCAAGAAGTGCCTTATTTTCAAAGAAATCGCCATCAGCGATTGCTTTTGTGATCTTGGTGAGCTCCTGGTAAATAATACGTCCTGCACCCATATTCATATGACCTACTTCCGAGTTACCCATCTGACCGTCCGGAAGTCCTACAGCAAGTCCGCTTGCATTTCCTTTTACAAACGGATATTCAGCCATTAATTTATCCATAACCGGTGTGTTTGCCTCTGCAATACCGTTGCCTTTCTTTTCATCTCTCAGACCGTAACCGTCTAAGATCATCAAAACTGTTGGTTTTTTACTCATCGTCTTACACTCCTTCATTTTGTCTTAAAGCGTTTGATTTCTCTTTCAGTTAAATATTGTACATGATTTTATATATGCTTGCAAGCACTTGTTAAAACTTTGACAGCTGAAAAACGCAGGCATTTCTGCCTGCGCCTTGGTATAATTGACTATTTCCAGTTTACAATCTTACCAAAATCTGGTTTTAAAGAAGCACCACCTACAAGTCCACCATCGATATCCGGCTGAGCAAATAATTCCGGTGCTGTAGTAGCATTTACAGATCCGCCGTACTGAATACGGATTGCAGCTGCTGTTGCATCATCATAGATTTCAGCGATACATTTACGAATCTCTGCACAAACTTCCTGAGCCTGCTCTGTTGTAGCTGTCTTTCCTGTTCCGATTGCCCAGATTGGCTCGTAAGCGATAACTGCTGTCTTAGCCTGATCTGCTGTTACATTTAAGAAACCAACTTTAACCTGCTGACGGATAAAGTCCATTGTAACACCCTGTTCTCTCTGCTCAAGAGTTTCTCCACAGCACATGATCGGTGTAAGTCCGTGTTCAAATGCTTTCAGCATCTTTTTGTTCACAGTCTCGTTTGTCTCTGCGAAGTATTCTCTTCTTTCAGAGTGTCCGAGAACAACATATTTAACACCAGCATCTGTAAGCATGTTCGGAGAGATTTCTCCTGTGTATGCACCTTTCTCTTCAAAGTACATGTTCTCAGCACCAACCTGGATGTTTGTTCCCTTAGCAGCTTCTACAACCGGGATGATATCGATTGCCGGTACGCAGAATACCACGTCAGCCTCTTCTGTCACAACCAGAGATTTGAGTGTATTCACAAGCTCTACTGCCTCCGAAGGTGTCATATTCATTTTCCAGTTACCTGCAATAATTTTCTTTCTTGCCATTGCAATAATCTCCCTTATTTTATCTTAATTACAGACGCTGCTTATTTATCGTTAGCAGCTGCTACACCTGGCAGTTCCTTACCTTCAAGGAATTCAAGGGAAGCTCCGCCACCCGTAGAGATGTGAGTCATCTTGTCGCCGTATCCGAGCTGGTTAACTGCTGCTGCCGAATCACCACCACCGATGATTGTTACTGCATCTGTCTCAGCAAGTGCTTTTGCGACTTCTTCTGTTCCTTTTGCAAAGTTCGGCATCTCGAATGCACCCATAGGTCCGTTCCATACAACTGTCTTTGCATCTTTTACAGCGTCAGCATAGATCTTGATTGTCTCTGGTCCGATGTCAAGTCCTTCCCATCCTTCCGGAATTTCGCCAGCTTTAACAACTTTGATATTTGCATCATTTGAAAAATCATCTGCAATTACGTTGTCTACCGGAAGAAGGAGTTTTACGCCTTTGTCTTTAGCTTTCTGAATCATGTTCAGTGCATATTCACAATAATCTTCTTCAAGAAGAGATTTTCCAACGGTTCCGCCCTGTGCTTTGCTGAATGTATAAGACATACCACCACCAATGATCAGAGTATCTACTTTATCGATCAGGTTTTCGATTACAGAAATCTTGCTGGAAACCTTAGCTCCGCCAAGGATGGCAACAAACGGTCTCTCAGGATTGTTCACTGCATTTCCAAGGAAATCGATTTCCTTCTGCATTAAGTAACCAACAACTGCTGTATCAACATATTTGGTAACACCAACGTTAGAGCAGTGTGCACGATGAGCTGTTCCGAATGCATCGTTTACGAATACATCACAAAGAGAAGCGAGTTCCTTAGAGAATTCATCTCCGTTCTTTGTTTCTTCTGCTCTATAACGTGTATTTTCAAGAAGGATCACATCTCCGTCTTTCATAGCTTCTACTGCTGCTTTTGCATTTGGTCCTACTACTTCAGGATCTGCTGCAAATTTAACTTCCTGTCCAAGAAGCTCAGAAAGACGTACTGCAACCGGTGCAAGAGAAAGCTCCGGTTTCGGTTCTCCCTTCGGTTTTCCAAGATGTGAGCAGAGGATTACTTTTCCACCGTCAGCGATCAGTTTCTTGATTGTAGGAAGTGCTGCCACCAGACGGTTCTCGTCTGTGATCTTACCATCCTGAAGAGGTACATTAAAGTCGCATCTTACAAGGACTTTCTTGCCTTTTACATTGATATCATCTACAGATTTTTTGTTAAGCATAATCCTGCCTCCTGTTTACATTTCGTTTAAATGGAATGTGCCGGGCACATTTCCGTGCTGAGCGCAGTTGCTTGCGACAATCTGCGTTTTCACACGAATACACATCTTGGGCACATAGTGCCTTTTATTTAGCAGGAAGCTCCATCAGAATTTCCTGTTAAATAAAAGAGCCCGGTCCATGTAGACCGGACCCTTGCTTGAGTCTAACTCTGGAATATTCCAGTAAGAATCAATTCAGCCTGTCCAAACAAACGTTACGGATTAAAGTAATGTTCCGAAGTGTTTGATTGTTCTTACCATCTGGCTTGTGTAAGAGTTTTCATTGTCATACCAAGAAACAACCTGTACTTCTGTTGTTCCGTTGTCAAGCGGAAGTACCATTGTCTGAGTAGAATCGAAGAGAGAACCAAATCTCATTCCTACGATATCGCTAGAAACGATCTGATCTTCGTTGTATCCGAATGATTCGTTAGAAGCTGCTTTCATAGCTGCGTTGATCTGTTCTACAGTAACTTCACCTTCAACTACTGCTGTAAGGATTGTTGTAGATCCTGTAGGGGTTGGTACACGCTGTGCAGATCCGATAAGTTTTCCGTTAAGTTCCGGAATAACAAGTCCGATTGCTTTAGCTGCTCCTGTGCTGTTAGGAACGATGTTTACTGCTGCTGCACGAGATCTTCTCAGATCACCTTTTCTCTGTGGTCCGTCAAGAGTCATCTGATCACCTGTGTAAGCATGGATTGTGCACATGATACCAGATTTGATCGGTACAAGATCATTAAGAGTTAGCCATTGGTGCAAGACAGTTTGTTGTACAAGAAGCTGCAGAAATGATTGCGTCATCTTTTGTAAGCTGTGTATGGTTTACATTGTAAACGATTGTAGGAAGGTCATTTCCTGCCGGTGCAGAAATGATAACGTGTTTAGCACCTGCATCGATATGTGCCTGAGCTTTTGCTTTAGATGTATAGAATCCTGTACACTCAAGAACTACGTCTACACCGATTTCTCCCCATGGAAGTTCTTCAGCGTTAGCTTTTGCGTAAATTTTGATTTCTTTTCCGTCAACTGTGATGGAGTCTTCTCCAGCAGATACTTTATCAGCTAATTCATATTTTCCCTGTGTTGAATCATATTTTAATAAGTGAGCCAGCATCTTAGGAGATGTAAGGTCGTTGATTGCTACGATCTCAAATCCCTCTGCTCCAAACATCTGTCTGAATGCAAGACGTCCAATACGTCCAAATCCATTGATTGCTACTTTTACTGCCATGATTTAGTCCTCCTCCTAAAGATAAATTGTATTACTGTATATAACAGTTACATTTTTCTTGATAAATCTTATCATTGTTTAAGATTTATCAACTGTAATTTATTGTACTAAATTCAGAACAAAAATTCAATCCCCTTTTTTCACTTTATTTTTCTGAAAACCGGGGCCCTTTTTATGAATTCTGCATAATATTTAAAACCACATGCTTCGAGAATATTGTCAACTATGTTAAAATCATACCCTACATGCTCTGGTTTATGTGCATCTGCGCCGACGGTGATGATCTCTCCCCCAGCTTTTTGTATCTTTTTAACACATCCGGATGCGGGTGTGCAAAAGGAAGGCCATACTTCAGTCCTGCTGTATTGACTTCCAGTCCTTTTCCGTGTTCAATAAGATACCGCAGGATTTCATCTATTTCATCCGCAAATCTGCCGTAAGAATATTCCTGTTCCCGATGTTTTCCATAACGTACCACATAATCCAGATGTCCGAGCACATCAAAATCCGCTACAGCCCTGATATCGGCTATTGTCTCCCGAAGTGCCATCCGGTAGGCCTCTTCATCCGAAATCCCCTCAAAGAACTCAGGATAATAAGGATCCTTCCCACCAACCACATGCATGGATCCGATCACAAAATCATACGGATTTGCCGCGGTAAATGCTTTTGCTTTCTTCGCAAGGTGTGGCTGAAGTCCAAACTCCACACCGATCCGGATATCCAGCTTCTCTTTATACTTTTCCTTCAGTGCTCCAAGCTCTTTAAAATAGGTTTCCGGATCAAACACAAATTCAATATCATCACAAAAATAATCAATATCTTCATGATCCGTAAAACAGATTGCTTCCAGTCCTTTATCGATTGCCGCAAGAACCATATCTTCCGGTTTTGCCTCTGAATCTCCGGAAAAATAAGTGTGCATATGGCAGTCCGCTCTCATAATTTTCCCTCCTTGTCATTCTTCATGTGTAAATCCACCCAGCTTTCCCGCAAATCATTTGTTGGATTGCAGTACGGTCCCAATATACCAAAAAGCAGAACAATTCTGAGCTATCCCAGAATTGTTCCGCCTCCAAGTACATAATCTCCATCATACAGTACCAGTGCCTGTCCCGGTGTAACCGCTCTCTGCGGTGTCTCAAAGATGCACTCTATCTCATCTTCTCCCGTTTTGCGGACTGTGCACCAGTCCCCTTTATGGTTGTATCTGATTTTGGCAAATACGCGCATCTCACCTTCCAGATCTTCTACTGTCATAAAGTTCAGCTTATTTGCACGAACCCGCGTCGTCATCAGATCTTCATTCGTCCCTATCACAATTTCATTCGTATCCGGACGGATCTCAAGCACGAATGCCGGATGCCCAAGAGAAAGTCCAAGTCCTTTTCTCTGTCCGATCGTATAGTGGATGATTCCTTTATGCCGTCCCAGGATCTTTCCGTCCGGTGTTACGAAATTACCTTCCGGGATTTTCTGGTCACTTTCTTCTTCAATAAAAGATGCATAATCGTCATCGGATACAAAACAGATATCCTGACTGTCCGGTTTGTTCGCAATCTGCAATCCGATCTCTTTTGCGATCTCGCGGATCTGGTCTTTTTCGTATTCACCAACAGGCATCAGCGTTCTTCTCAACTGATCCTGGGTAAGATTATAAAGCGCATAGGTCTGGTCTTTTGACCAGGTTGCCGAATGCCGGATTGCATAGCGTCCGTTCGGCAACTGTTCTACTCTCGCATAGTGACCTGTTGCAATATAGTCTGCTCCGATCTCCATGCTCCGTGTAAGAAGAGATTCCCATTTTACATAACGGTTACACGCAATGCACGGATTTGGTGTCCGGCCATGCAAATATTCATCCACAAAATAATCGATTACCTTCTCCTGAAAATCCTTCTTAAAATTCATCACATAATACGGAATGCCGATCTGTGCCGCAACTTTTCTGGCATCATCTACCGCGCTGAGTCCACAGCATCCGCCGTTTTCTTCCTGTATTTTCGATTCTTCGTCCTGCCAGATCTGCATCGTCACACCGATCACATCATATCCCTGTTCTTTTAGAAGATATGCCGCTACCGATGAGTCGACACCACCTGACATTCCGACTACCACTTTCTTTTTTGCCATTCTCTTTTCTCCTGCAGAAAATTCTAATACTCTTCCTCTTCTGCTTCTTCACCTTCACTGATATCGTTCTTCGGCTTCTGGAGTCCTTCGATCTTGATCCCGTGCTTCTCTGCATAATCCCACAGCGCTGCATGGATTGCCTCCTCTGCCAGTAAAGAACAGTGTACCTTAACCGGCGGCAGTCCGTCAAGCGCTTCCATAACGGCTTTGTTTGTTACCTGCATTGCTTCTGAAATATGTTTTCCCTTTACAAGTTCTGTCGCCATACTGCTTGTTGCAATAGCCGCACCGCAACCGAATGTTTTAAATTTTACATCATTAATAATTCCGTTATCATCAATATCAAGGTAGATTCTCATGATATCACCACATTTGGCGTTACCAACAGTACCCACTCCGCTTGCGTTCTCGATTTCTCCCATATTACGTGGATGCTGAAAATGATCCATTACTTTCTCTGTATACATTGTAAATTCCTCCTAAAGCTGTATTTTCTATCGTATTATTTATTCTGTTTTTTTGCAAAATCTTCATAAAGCGGTGACATTCCGCGTAAATCGCTTACGATTGTCTTAAGCTGATCTACTACATAATCAATGTCTTCTTTTGTGATCTCTTCATTCAGAGTCAGGCGCAGAGATCCATGCGCAATCTCGTGCGGCAGTCCGATTGCAAGAAGTACATGGGATGGATCAAGAGATCCGGATGTACATGCAGATCCACTGGATCCACAAATTCCTGCCATATCAAGACGGATCAGCATAGATTCGCCCTCAATGAAACGGAAGCAGAAGTTTGCGTTATTTGGCAGACGGTCTGTCGGATGTCCGTTCAGCTTGGTGTACGGGATTTCTTCCATCACACGTTTGATCAGATAATCTCTCATCTCGCGCTCTTTTGCTGTACGTTCTTCCATCGTAGCGATAGCACGTTTTGTTGCTGTACCGATTCCAACAATACCCGGAACATTCTCTGTACCTGCACGACGTTTACGCTCCTGTGCACCGCCATGTACGAAGGAGCGGATTTTTACACCCTTACGAATGTAGAGGAAACCGATTCCCTTCGGTCCGTTCATCTTATGTCCGCTGGAGCTGAGCATATCAATATTGAACTCATCTACATTGATCGGGATCTGGCCGAATGCCTGAACAGCGTCTGTATGGAACAGGATTCCATGTTTGTGGGCGATCTCACCGATCTCGTTGATCGGTTCAATTGTACCGATCTCGTTGTTTGCATACATTACAGAGATCAGGATGGTATCCGGGCGGATTGCTGCTTCCACATCTGCCGGATTTACTTTTCCGTATTCATCCACATCAAGATAAGTCACTTCAAACCCACGTTCTTCCAAATAAGCTGCTGTATGCAGGATCGCATGATGTTCGATCTTGGTTGTGATAATATGTTTTCCTTTATTCTGATAAGCCTCAGCGGTTGCTTTGAGTGCCCAGTTGTCAGACTCTGATCCGCCGGCTGTAAAATAAATTTCGTTGCTCTTTGCACCGAGTGCGTTTGCGATTCTTTCTCTCTGTTCTGCCACAACATCTTTGTTATGAGATGCGAAGCTGTAGATCGCAGAAGGATTGCCATACTGCTCTGTAAAATATGGCAGCATTGCTTCCAGAACTTCTGGTGCAGTTTTTGTTGTTGCTGCGTTATCCAAATAAATTAATTTACTCATCTTTTTTGTCCTTCTTTCTTTACTTCTTTATTCATTTCCACAAGGGTATTTATCATAATACTGTCTACCGTCTGTGCCATGCTTTCATTGACTTTCTTCCAGACATATTTCGTGATACAGCTTCCCTGGATCTCGCAACTGTCTTCTGAATGAAGTGCTGCACAAGTCGCAGGTTCCAAGTCTCCTTCAAGTGCTCTAAGTACATCACCAACAGAAACTTCCGCCGCATCCTTTGCCAGCCGATATCCTCCTCCTGCTCCACGGATACTCTTGACGAGGCCTGCCTTTTTCAGCTTCGCCATGAGCTGTTCCAGATATCGTTCCGATATCTCCTGCCTGGCTGATATACTGCTGATGGAAACCGGTTCTTCTGCGCCATAACACGCAAGATCGATAAAGGCGCGTAAACCATAACGACCCTTCGTTGAGATCTTCAATCCATCACCTTCTCTTTATTTTTTATATCCCACTGTTTTACTAGGATTTCTTGCAAATTGAGAATATCACCTCTGTTATGTTCTGTCAAGGCTCTTTCTTGCATATATTTTAAAACAAAAATGCCTTTGGAGCTGCTATGTCACAAAAACATTTTCTCCTGAAAGGAACTTTTATCCTTACTGTAGTCGGCATTCTCACCCGTGTAATGGGATTTTTTTACCGTATTTTTCTCAGCAGATCTTTCCCTGCAGAAGAAATCGGTCTGTATCAGCTGATTTTCCCTGTCTACACACTTGCTTATGCTGCAACTTCAGCAGGGATCGAGACGGCTCTGGCGCGCCTAGTTGCCGCCTCTTCTGCAAAAAAGCAGTCTGCAAAAGCTTATTCTTACCTGAAAGCAGCACTGCTTTGTTCTCTTTTCCTTTCCATCTGCTGTCTTTTTCTGTTGCAGAAAAATGCTGTTTTCCTCACCACAGTCATACTTGGTGATCCCCGATGCGCCTCTCTCATCTTCCTGATAGCATATGCACTTCCATTTGCAGCTCTGCACAGTTGCAGCTGTGGTTACTTTCTGGGGCTCAAGCAGATCCGGCTTCCTGCCCTCTCCCAATTATTTGAACAGCTGGTCCGGATCTTTTTGTTCTCCTCCTCTATACAGCCGATGTTCATACCGCTTTTACACCATCTGTCGCAATTGCTGTCCTCGGAATTGTCGGTGGTGAAATTGCAGCCGCTTTTCTTTGCATCCATAAGCTCAGAACTGCCGGGCAACCTTTATCCCCACACCGGGAGCCGGCTCTTTCTGCTGTTCCTCCCCTGCTTTTTTCTGCCCTTCCACTGACCGCAAGCAGAGTCCTTCTGAATCTTTTTCAGAGTCTGGAAGCAATTTCTATTCCTCTTGCCCTGCAAAAGTATGGAATGAGTATCTCCGCTTCTCTTAGCACCTACGGAATTTTGACCGGAATTGCCCTTCCCTGCATTTTATTTCCATCTGCCCTCACCAATTCCATCTCCACAATGCTCCTCCCCGAAGTTGCCAGTATGCCGGATGCTCAGAAAAAGCATGCTCTTCCGCAGCTTTTACGGAAAGTTATTTTTTTCTGCCTGTTTCTTGGTTTTGCCTGCCTGCTATTTTTCTTTACCGCATCCGGCTTTATCAGCAGACGGATCTTTCATACACCAGAAGCCGGAAATTATATCTTAACACTAGCATTTATCTGTCCTTTTCTCTATAGTAACACCGCACTGATCAGTGTGTTAAATGGTTTGGATCTTGCCGGAAAAACTTTTCTGATCAATCTGTTCACCCTGGCAGTACGAATCTGTGGTGTTCTTTTTCTGATTCCGCAGTTCGGGATTCTTGGCTATCTGTGGGCACTGCTTGCAAGCCAGCTTCTTACATTTGGCTGCTGCATGTTTCTCCTGATAAAACAAGGGCGATAAAAAACGGCAGAAAGTCCTCTTTACCGAATTGTTCAGTAAGAGGACTTTCTGTCATTTTCTATCACCTGACGCTAAAATGTGGCTGAACACATTCCTGCTATGTAAGAACCTTCACAAACCAGCGGACAATCCCAGGGTTTAAATATACCTCAGACAAAATTCCCGCCACGATCATCATAACAGTAAATCCTGTTTTTGTTCCATTCCATTCACTTTGCGGATAACGATAATAATACCGGATCAATAGAAGATATGCCGGTACATAAAAAATATATTGCGGGAAAATACCGGCAATACACAGCAGCATTCCGCAAAGTCCCATCCTTAAAACTGCCGCCACAGACAGTATCCCTGCTGCAAAGCCTGTCCAAAGGAGGATTCCAGCTGCTGTCAGTCTGCGAAATCCCAGATTTGCCACACAGACCGCTAACGCCAGAGGCATCACTCTCCATCTGAGCAGGTACCACAGGTAATCTTCATTTATGATTTTCACCTGTGTATATTGATTCAGAAAATATTCATGGAAAATTCCAGTCATCGTAATATAATTTTTCGCAATAAAATTAGCATATAAGATACCCGTTCCAAAACCGATCAGATATAGCATGGGCAGCTGATACTTCTTCCGATAAAATTCCACATTCCGGCCTCCAATAATTTCACATAGTTCATTATATGTCCGGAGTTGTCAATTATGCGTTCACTTTATCTGTTATACTTTGCATCATAGGCAAGGATAGCGGCTACAGTCTTGGAATCTTCAATCTTTCCTTCAAAGATCATCTGCTTCAATTCTTCAACCGTATGTGCCTCTACATTCACAAATTCATTCTCATCCAGATGCTGATGGGTACGGATCAGGTTTCGTGCCACATAAACTTCGATTTTTTCGTTGCAAAGTGCTACAGTTGTTCGAAGCGTGATCAGCCATTCCAGATCATCACTGTGATATCCGGTCTCTTCTTCCAATTCTCTTGCCGAACAGTCTCGTCCCGGTTCATCTGCTTGGTCCAGCCCTCCTGCCGGAAGCTCCAGTGTAAAGCGATCCAGTGCATTCCGGTACTGTCTTACCATCAGGAGTCTGCCGTCATCCATCACAGGTATCACAGCAGCAGCCCCTTTGTGGTGGATATAGTCCCACACCTCATGATTTCCATTGGAAAACTCCATATAATCTTTGTATACATCAACAATTGTTCCCTGATATACCCTTTCTCTTTTTACACGTTTGATTTCTTTTTTCATCCGTTTTCCACTTCCTTTTCACACAACTATTAGAAACACGCTCCGCGAGTTTCTCAAGTTATCGCGGCAGTCGCCAAGGTCTCGTGCAAGCACGGACTTTGGCTCGTTGCTCGCGTAAATTAAATACAGCCATCCAAAAGATTGAATCTTTTGGACGGCTGTCGTTTTCTGATTATCGTGTTATTTAGCATAATCTGTAACACGGGATTCCCGGATTACATTTACTTTAATCTGACCTGGATATTCCAATTCATATTCAATCTGTTTTGAAATATCTCTTGCCAGCAATACCATATCATCATCAGATACTTGTTCTGGAACAACCATTACTCGAATCTCCCTGCCTGCCTGAATAGCAAATGACTTCTCTACGCCCTTAAATCCGTTTGAAATATCCTCTAACTGTTTTAATCTGTTTGTGTATGTCTCCAAGGTTTCTCTTCTTGCACCTGGTCTTGCAGCCGAAATCGCATCTGCTGCCTGAACAACGCCTGCAATCAGAGACTGTGGTTCTACATCTCCATGATGTGCTTCTACCGCATTGATAATAAGCGGCGACTCTTTGTATTTTCTACAAAGGTCTACACCAATCTGAACATGTGAACCTTCTACATCGTGATCGATTGATTTACCGATGTCATGTAAAAGACCTGCACGCTTTGCGATACGGACATCCAGCCCGATCTCACCCGCAAGCAATCCGGATAGCTGAGCAACCTCGATTGAATGCTTCAGTGCATTCTGACCGTAGCTCGTTCTGAACTTCATACGTCCAAGAAGACGAATCAGTTCTGGATGGATGCCGTGTACACCAACTTCAAGTGCTGCTGCCTCTCCTTCTTCGCGCATCATAGTCTCTACTTCTTTCTGCGCTTTTTCAACCATCTCTTCGATTCTTGCAGGATGGATTCGTCCATCTACGATCAAACGCTCCAGTGCAATTCTTGCCACTTCTCTTCGGATTGGATCAAATCCGGAAAGAACAACTGCCTCCGGAGTATCATCAATAATAAGCTCTACTCCTGTCAGTGTCTCAAGAGTACGGATATTCCGTCCCTCTCGTCCGATAATTCTACCCTTCATCTCGTCACTTGGAAGCTGAACTACCGAGATCGTAGTTTCAGCCACATGATCTGCCGCACATCTCTGGATTGCGGTGACAACATACTCTTTCGCCTTCTTGTCAGCCTCTTCCTTTGCACGTGTTTCAAGCTCTTTCACCATCTTGGCAGTGTCATGTTTCACATCTTCTTCAACAGTTTTTAATAGATAATCCTTTGCCTGTTCGGAGGTAAGTCCTGAGATTCTTTCTAGTTCCTGTACTCTTTTCTGGCTGAGTTCTTCAACTTCAGCCTCCCGCTGCTTCATCGCTGTCTCTTTTGCAGTAAATGCAGTCTCTCTCTGCTCAATTGCCGCAGATCTCTTATCCAGAGATTCTTCTTTTGAAAGTACACGCTTTTCATAACGCTGAAGTTCAGCTCTGCGTTCCTTAGTCTCTTTTCAAGTTCATTCTTTGTCTTTAAGGACTCTTCCTTTACTTCCAAAAGTGCTTCCTTCTTCTTTGTCTCTGCTGTCTTCAAAGCATCATCAATAATTTCTCTTGCTTTTACATCAGCGTTCCCAATTTTAGAATTTGCATCGTTCTTCAACTTGGAAACAGTAACAAAATAAGTAACCGGCATTACTACTATAAGCGTAACAACTACAGCAATAATTATAGGTATCAGCACAGGAGCACCTCCTTATTTAGTTTTCATTGTACAAATACAACACTTAAATTCTATACTGTTTTCACAAATATGTCAAGCATTCCAATCAGAAACTTGTATTACTTGACGGATATCTTCGTAACGAAATCCTTTCCGCACCAAATATCCATATATTTTCTGCTTTTCTTTCGGATCTGTACAGGCAAAGTCCCAGTGTTTTTTGCGAAGAAGCTCCCGGATTGCTTCCTGATCGGAATGCTCTTCATACATCTCTTCCATGATCTCTTCTGCCCGGTTCATATCCACGCCCTTCTGTCTCAGAAGGGCATAAATCTCCGTCTGCTCTTTTTTATCTTTCCTGCTGTCTATAAAGTTCCGAATGTAGGCGTCATCATTGATATATCCAAATGATTTCACATAGGCAATCGCCGCTTCGGTGATCTCCGATGGATAGCCGCCCAGCTTTAATTTATCTCTGAGCTGGGATTCAGTTCTTGCCATGTCATTCAGCAGGTGCATCGCACGAAGCTTTGCCCGCTTCAAAAGAACTTCTTTGATCTTTGCATAAGTATCCTCTGTCAATTCACACTCTTCTTTCAGGTGAAAACGGGACAGTTCGCCTTTGTAAACCACAAAGGCGAACTGCTCATCAACAGATACCCGATACTTTGTCTTTGTAACTGGCTCGATTCGGGTAATTCTCATCATATGTTTTATTCTTCCTCATCCATCACTTCTTCAGCATCTGACGGAGCAGCCTGTGCCGGTTCTTCTGCTTCCTGCCCTTCTGCACCGATTCCGTAATGCGCACGGACTTTTTCTTCAATCTCTTCCATAATCTCCGGATGTGCTGTCAGATAAGACTTTGCATTCTCACGTCCCTGACCGATCTTTTCTCCGTTGTATGCATACCATGCACCACTCTTATTGACCAGATCAATCTTCGTCGCAAGATCCAGGATATCTCCTTCTCTGGAAATTCCCTTTCCGAACATGATATCAAATTCTGCTTCCTTGAACGGAGGTGCAATTTTATTCTTCACGATCTTCACGCGGACATGGTTACCAACCATCTCTCCGCCCTGCTTCAGAGTCTCAGTTCTGCGGACATCCATACGGACAGATGAATAGAACTTCAGTGCACGTCCACCCGTTGTAGTTTCCGGATTACCGAACATAACGCCAACCTTCTCACGCAGCTGGTTGATAAAGATTACAACACAGTTTGATTTACTGATAACCGGTGTCAGCTTTCTGAGTGCCTGTGACATCAGTCTTGCCTGCAGACCTACATGTGTATCACCCATATCACCCTCAATCTCCTGCTTCGGAACAAGTGCTGCAACAGAATCGACTACGATAATGTCAATCGCACCGGAACGTACCATTGTTTCAGTGATCTCCAATGCCTGATCTCCGCTGTCTGGCTGTGAAATGTAAAGTTCATCAATATCTACACCAATATTCTTCGCATATACCGGATCCAGTGCATGCTCTGCATCGATAAATCCCGCAATGCCGCCTCTTTTCTGTACTTCTGCGATCATATGTAATGCAACTGTCGTCTTACCACTTGATTCAGGTCCATAAATTTCAATAATACGTCCTTTCGGAACACCGCCAACACCAAGTGCCAGATCCAGACTCAGAGAACCGGTCGGAACCGTCTCAACATGCACCTGTGCCGCCGGATCACCCAGCTTCATAACTGCTCCCTTACCAAAATCTTTCTCAAGCTTTGCAATTGCTGCGTCTAATGCTTTCTTTTTATTCTCATCATTCATTATATTATTCGCCATCATTAATCTCCTTATCCCAGATTCTTCGCCCACGCTCTCCATCGAACGAATGTTTGTTCTGGTTCTATGTTAGTACATATGTTCTGGTTTGTCAACTACATTTTTAAATCAGATCCACACGTCTCACCTTCCCCGGAGAAGAAACCGAACCCCTCCCGAAAACCTTTCTCGCCCAGATCCCCAAAGCTTCTGACTCCCCATCATACCACATCTCCCCCTTCCCCCACAACCAGAACACTTCTTCTCGGAAGCCATTGCTGACATAATTTTCGCATTCGGAGGCTCATCGGAATGCCCTGCACAACTAAATCTGTCCGGTTTATTTTATTAAAAGCACGTCCGTCTTCTATTTTCCCGCAGACCGCCCGTCCTGCAATCTAAAGCTCAAACACCTCAAGATCATCCGGCACAAACAACTTCCCGTGATAGTACTCCCGTCCTTCCCGCGTATAAAGCTCTTTCCTCTCCTTAAGATGTACCTCTTCCGTATGATACAGGATCAGATGCGGAATCTGAAGCTCCTCGGCAAGCTGACATGCTTCTTTCACAGTACTGTGGTGTTTTTCATAAGGCTTGAACTTATCTGCTTCTCCATACAGGCAGAACGCCTCATGGGTCAGCCAGTCGCTGCCTTTCACAAATTCATAATCTTTCTCATTGTACGGTTCGTCACCGCAGCAGGTAAACTTCACTCCGTTCGGAAGCAGCATCGTAAACCCGAACTGCTTTGCCTTCGTGGAAAAAATATCGAAAAAGGTGACCGGACAGCCAAGGATTTCCTTTGTCTCTCCGTGATGCACCGGCACAAAAAGAATCCGGTCATCAAAATATTTCGTCACCTTTTTCTGGATCGTAAGTTCTGCGATCATGCGGATTGATCTTGCCAGCTCTTCATGGCAGTAGATCCGCAGATTCCCCTCATATTTCCCCTGGCCGATCTTCTTCTGCCCGATCATCCGTATCAGCCAGATCACGCCCAGAAGATGATCGATATGTTCATGGGTAATAAAAATATCGTGAATGTCTTCCAGCTGGATCCCGGTGTCTTTTAACACCTTTAAAATACGGTTTCCGCCGCCGGTATCTACCAGAAAATGCCTGTTTCCATCCGAGAGGGCAAAACATGTATTATAACATTCCGTTACTGTTGCATTTCCCGTTCCAAGTATTGTAAGCTTCATCCGTCATTACTCCTGTCTCATTTCAACCACTTCACCTGCACATTTGTAAATACTTCCTCCCGGCACAAATCCTCTAACCGAAGAAAGTGGATAAATATTGGTATGCGGTCCTACTACACTTCCCGGGTTCAGAATGGTTCCACATCCAACTTCTACATGGTCACCCAGCATCGCGCCGAACTTTTTCATACCGGTCTCGATATTTCCTTCCGGCGTCTTTACAACCACCAGTTTTTTATCGGATTTCACATTAGATGTGATAGAACCTGCTCCCATATGTGACTTGTATCCAAGGATTGAATCCCCCACATAATTATAATGTGGAACCTGTACTTTATTGAAGAGGACCACATTTTTCAGCTCGGTAGAATTTCCGACAACTGCCCCTTCTCCTACGATCGCATTTCCGCGGATAAACGCACAGTGTCTTACCTCTGCGTCCTTTCCGATGATCGCCGGACCGCCGATAAATGCAGTCGGTGCAACCTTTGCGGATCTGGCAACCCACACATTTTCTCCACGTTTTTCATACTCTTCTTCCGGAAGAGACGCACCCAGTTCCAGGATAAAACTGCTGATTTTCGGAAGTACTTCCCACGGGTAGGTCACTCCTTCAAACAAATCCTTTGCGATTGTCTCTTCCAGCGTATACATTTCTTTAACCGTCATTTCTTTCATTCTTTCTTTCCTTTCAATACTCTGCCTTTGGTTTCTTTTTTTATAAAATACTGCTGCCCTGTCATAGCAGCTTCTTAACTGATACTGGTTATTCAGTCCCAGTACCCCGTTGGTTCTACTGACAATAAAATGATCCAGTTTTGTCATATATTCATCCGATGTAATTTCTCCCTCTGCCACATAGGTGAGCCCCTTTTCCCAGCTTGCCGTAAGCTCCGGGTTCAGAAGTGAACGGATAGAATTCAACACCACATCAAAGATCATTTCCCCAAGAAGCGTTGGAGTGATTACCTGGGTCTTTTTGTTCAGTGCCAGATATTTGATGTTAAAAAGCTTCTTTAGGATCTCGGCACGGGTAGCACTGGTGCCGATCCCACTTCCCTTGATCTGGGCTCGAAGCTCCTCATCCTCGATCAGCTGTCCTGCATTTTCCATGGCAAGGATCATAGAACCGGAATTGTATCGTTTGGGCGGTGAAGTCTCACCCTCCTTGATATCCAGTGATTTCACATCCAGGATATCACCTTTTTTAACTTCTGGATGGATGCAAAAAATGCGGCATCCAGATCCACATTGTTATCACTTCCATCTCCTTCCGCGTCATTTCCATTTGCATTTTTCTTTGGGGCAGGGACCCCTGCCACCTTCAGATATCCTTCTTCCGCAAGTACACGGAAGTTGGAGAAAAACTGTTCTTTTCCGATCTGTGTTACCAACGCCACTTTCTGATAAACTGCCGGAGGATAGAAAATACTCAGAAACCTCCGGACGATCACATCATACACACGATGAGCCGTTGCAGATACCGAATTCAATGCTGAAAGTCCCTGTCCTGTCGGGATGATCGCATAATGATCCGTAATCTGCTTGTCATTGACATAACGCGTCTTTGCCAGATTTTTATATGCTCCGTAATGCAGAATATCCTGCATATATGGTGCAGCCATCTGGTATTTACTCAGCCCGTTCAGGTTCTTTGTGATCTCCTTTGATACTGCCGTCGAAAGCACTCTGGCGTCTGTTCTCGGATAGGTGACAAGCTTCTTCTCATAAAGCTCCTGCACAATGCGGAGCGTTTCATCCGGACTGATCTTGAACCGTTTGGAGCATTCGTTCTGAAGTTCTGCAAGGTTAAACAGAAGTGGCGGATTCTTTTTCTCTTTTTTCTTTTCGATGGATACAATCCGGCAGGTAAGAGGGGATGTTCCCTCTTTCAAAACAGCTATCAGCTTTTTGGCCTCCTCTTTCTCTTTAAATCCATTCTCTTTGTAGAGCTTTGGAGACTCAAAATAAGCCGAACCTTTCACTGCACGCCACTCACCGGTAAAAGTATGTCCGTCTACATTTACCGATTCGATCACACGATAGAACGGCGTTTTAACAAATTCACGGATCTCCCGTTCCCGCCTTACGACCATTCCAAGGACACAGGTCATGACACGTCCGACAGATACAACCGTGTATTTATTCCCAAGATAATTTGAAATGCTGTTTCCATATTTGAGTGTCAGAAGTCTGGAAAAATTGATTCCCATGAGATAATCTTCCTTCGCACGGAGATAAGCCGAAGCTGACAGATTATCGTATTCTGACAGATCCTTCGCCTCACGGATTCCTCTGAGGATCTCTTCCTCCGTCTGGGAATCGATCCACACACGCCGGCGTTCTTTCCCTTTTACGCCTGCCATCTGTTCCACCAGACGGTAAATGTATTCCCCTTCTCTTCCCGAGTCGGTACAGACATAAATCCGGTCTACGTCCTTCCTGGTCAGTATTCCTTTTACGATCTCAAACTGCTTCTTTACTCCCGGTATCACCTCATAGAGAAATTCCTGCGGAATGAATGGCAGTGTCTGCAAAGACCATCTCTTATATTTTTCATCATATACTTCGGGATAACTCATCGTGACAAGATGACCGACACACCATGTTACGATCGCCTCATCTGATTCCAGATATCCGTCTTTTCTTTTCAAATTCAAATGCAGTGCCTTGGCAAATTCCTGTGCCACACTCGGCTTTTCTGCAATATATACCGATTTACCCATATAATAATTTTGTACTCCTGTATTTTCACGCTATAGCAGCTCTCACAGCGTTTAAAAAGTGAAGCTGATACCAGCTCCACTTTTTTTATCATATCATATTCAGAACATAAAACAAATTATTTTCTTCGAAAAATCTTCCGGATTTTATCAACGAAGCTTTGTTTTGTCCGTCCTTCCGGATGTCTGACGGTGATTGCTTCACGCATAAAATATTCCTGGGAATTGACTTTTGAAGTTCCTTTTTCTTTCATGTAGTATTTGCCGTCACTCTTTAATTCCCGCGCTTTTACATTGTCCGCAAGCATGATCTTCAGCATATGTGTCAGCTGTTTCCTGATAGTTTCATCGTAAACCGGACATGCCACTTCCACGCGTTTTTCCGTATTACGCGTCATCATATCTGCGGAACCGATATAGATTTTCTGATCCGCTCCGGTTCCAAAAAGGAAAATACGCGGATGCTCAAGATAACGTCCGACAATACTGGTCACACGGAGATTCTCTGTGTACCCTTTGACTCCCGGAAGAATACAGCAGATCCCACGGACGATCAGATCCACCTTCACCCCTGCATTTGATGCCTCGGAAACCTTCTGGATAAAATCTACATCCGTCACAGAATTCATCTTCATGATGATCCGTCCGTTCGTTCCCTTTTTGATCTCCTCGTCCATCAGTGAAAGCACCTTTGGTTTCAGACTGGTCGGTGAAACAATAATGTGCTGATAGCTTCCATTGAGATTGCCAATGGACATATTCTTGAAGAAGACGGCTGCATCCTCTCCGATTCCCTTATCCGCTGTGATCAGCGACACATCCGTATACATCGTCGCTGTCTTTTCATTGTAGTTTCCGGTTCCCACCTGCGTAATATACTCGATATTGTTGCGGTTCCGGTAAGTGATCAGACAGATCTTGGAATGCACCTTATAACCTTCAAATCCATAAATCACACGGCATCCTGCTTCTTCCAGACGTTCGGACCAGTCAATATTGTTCTGTTCATCGAATCTGGCTCTCAGCTCGATCAAAACCGTAACCTCTTTGCCGTTCTCGGCCGCTGCACATAAGTACTCTACCAGCCGTGCCTTCTTTGCCAAACGGTAGATTGTGATCCTGATCGTAAGAACGGTCGGATCATAAGCCGCTTCCTTGATCATACGCAGAAACGGATCCATACTCTCATACGGATAAGAAAGAAGTATATCTTTTTTCTTTACCTGCGGAATCACTTTTCCATCCGTCAGATAGCGGGACGGCTGCGGAGTAAACGGTTCGTCGATCAGAGAACGTTTCAGCGATGCCGGAACCTTATCCATAATCGAAAAAATATAATCCAGCTTCATCGGCATCTTGGTCCGGTAGATCTGTGCCGGTGTGATCTTAAATTTGTCACAGAAATACTTTTCCAGTTCCTTATCCAGCGGCTCCGCTGTCTCCATGCGGACCACTGCCATTCTGCGGCGCTTGTGAAGGGTTTCCTGCATCAGCAGGCGGAAATCATCATTGATCTCCAGTGCCTCATCGTCCGGCGACACATCTGCATTCCTTGTCACGCAGATATAATTCTTGTTCGATACCTCGTATTTGTCGAACACCACATCCAGATATTCCATGATCACCTTTTCCATACGAATATAACGGATATCATGGCCCGGAAGATATAAAATGTCTGACACAAACTGTGGAACCGGTACGATTCCAATCATGGAAGTTCCATTCTGCTTCAGACTTGCGATCACATACAGTTCCTTATTGAGCAGATGTGGAAATGGATGATTGGCATCCACGATCTGTGGAGACAGGATCGGTAGGATCTGGTCTTTGAAGTACTTTTTCACATACTTCTTTTCCTGCTGCTCCAGCTCTTTTTATCGATAGTCCACAGACACCGTATGGATTCAGCAGTTTCTTGATCTCCGAGTAAGTCTTGTCCCGCTCTTTATACAATGGTGCTACAGCCGCAAAGATTGCATCCAGCTGCTCTTTCGGATTCATCCCCGAACGGCTGTCGATCGTGCTGTTATCCGTAAGCGACATATCATACAGGCTTCCTACGCGGATCATAAAAAATTCATCCAGGTTGCTTGTAAAAATGGATACAAACTTCATTCTTTCAAGAAGGGGTACTGAAGAATCCTTTGCTTCCTCCAGTACCCTCTGATTGAACTTCAGCCAGGACAGTTCTCTGTTCTGTGTATAGTTCTGCATTTCTTTTTTCATATTAGCCCACCTTCACTCTTCCTTTACACTGGTATAATTTCATTCTACCACTGAATCAGAAGAAAGAAAAGTTAACTTCTTTTAAACTTTCCTGCAAAAGCTATTTCTTTGTGATAAAGCCTTTTGCAGTCAGTGTCTCAGCACAGAGAACAGCTCCTCCTGCCGCACCGCGGACTGTATTGTGGGAAAGTCCGATAAATTTATAATCGTAAAGGGAATCTTCTCTGAGTCGTCCGATAGAAATTCCCATTCCGTTCTCATAATCTACATCCAGTTTTACCTGCGGACGGTTATCTTCTGTCATATAGCGGATGAACTGCTTCGGTGCACTCGGAAGCTCTGCTTCCTGCGGGAAGCCTTTGAAACTTTCCAGTTTTTCGATCAGCTGCTCTTTGGTTGGTTTCTTTTCAAAATTGATAAATACGGCAGCGGTATGTCCGTTAAGAACCGGTACACGTACACACTGGCATGTGATCTTCGGAGAATCTGCTTTTACGATCTGTCCATTTTCAACTCTGCCGAGAACACGAAGCGGTTCCTGCTCGCTCTTTTCTTCTTCTCCACCGATAAATGGAATGATATTTTCTACCATTTCCGGCCAGTCTTTAAAGGTCTTTCCTGCACCTGAAATTGCCTGGTAGGTTGTAACAACCAGTTCTTTCGGCCCGAATTCTTTCCATGCTGCAAGGCAAGGCGCATAGCTCTGGATCGAACAGTTTGGTTTTACTGCGATAAATCCTCTTGTAGTTCCAAGACGCTTTTTCTGGTCTTCGATGACTGCAAAATGTTCCGGGTTTACTTCCGGGATTACCATCGGTACATCCGGTGTCCATCTGTGAGCACTGTTGTTGGATACAACCGGTGTCTCTGTCTTTGCGTATGCTTCCTCGATCGCACGAATCTCATCTTTTGACATATCAACTGCACTGAATACAAAGTCAACTGTCTTTGCAACTTCTTCTACTTCGTTGACATTATGTACAACGATCTTCTTGACTGCTTCCGGCATCGGAGTGTCCATTTTCCAGCGGTCTCCGACTGCTTCTTCATATGTCTTTCCTGCGGAACGCGGGCTTGCAGCAAGTGTTACTACCTCAAACCACGGATGATTTTCCAGCAGAGCGATAAATCTCTGTCCTACCATTCCTGTTGCACCAAGAATACCTACTCTTAATTTCTGATCCATTTTTATGTCCTCATTTCCTGTTTTGTCTTTTTAATGCGCACATTTGTACGCGCGATTTGTATATCATAACGCATTTTCCGACATTTTTCAACCCTGACAATTGAAAAACTATGTCTACTTATTAACGCTCATGTTACTGTTTCCAGCACCTGTGACCAGCAATGCTCATTTTCCCTATAACGATTAGCACTCTTCCAGATACGCTTCGTGAAGCGCGATCACCCTTTTCATAGCTTCCGGTCCAGGTGCACCAATCGTATTTCTCTTATTGACACAGGTCTCCATGCTGATCGCATCATAAATATCTTCTTCAAATACCGGAGAGATCTCCTTATATTCTTCCAGTGACATATCATCTAACGCAATCTTCTTATCGATGCAATAAAGTACCAGCTTTCCTACGATACCATGTGCATCACGGAACGGAACACCGAGATTAACCAGATAGTCAGCTGCATCTGTTGCATTGGTAAATCCGTGTCTGCAGCTTTCCAGCATACGTTCTTTGTTGAACTTCATGGTTGCGAGCATTCCGGTAAATAAAGCCAGGCATCCTTTCACGGTATCGATGGCATCAAATACCAGCTCTTTGTCCTCCTGCATATCTTTATTGTAAGCAAGCGGAATTCCTTTCATTGTAGTCAGGATCGAAGTCAGTGCACCGTATACACGTCCTGTTTTTCCTCGAACAAGTTCCGCAATATCCGGATTCTTCTTCTGTGGCATGATACTGCTTCCGGTGCTGTAGCTGTCATCGATATCGACAAACTGGTATTCATTGGAATTCCAGATGATCACTTCTTCGGTGAAGCGGCTTAAATGCATCATAATCGTAGATAGAGCACTCATCAGCTCGATCAGATAATCACGGTCCGATACCGAATCCATACTGTTCAGTGTCGGTCCGTCAAATCCGAGAAGCTCTGCGGTGTATGCTCTGTCCAGATCATAAGTGGTTCCTGCAAGTGCTCCGGATCCAAGCGGACAGGTATTCATTCTTTTGTAAATATCTTTCAGACGCATATGGTCTCTTTTGAACATTTCAAAGTACGCCCCCATATGATGTGCGAGTGTGATCGGCTGCGCTTTCTGCAAATGGGTAAATCCAGGCATGATCGTCTCGGTGTTGTCCTTCATGATCGCAAGAAGTTCGCGGAGCATATCCACAATCAGTCCCTGCAGTGCGGTGATCTCACTTCTTGTATAAAGCTTCATATCCAGTGCTACCTGGTCGTTACGGCTTCTTCCGGTGTGAAGCTTCTTTCCTGCATCTCCGATCCGGTCGATCAGATTTGCCTCTACAAAGCTGTGGATATCTTCGTATTCCTCTGTAATCTCAAGCTTTCCGCTCTCTACATCCCTGCGGATGCTTTCCAGTCCGTCCAGAATCTGCTGCTTCTCATCGTCTGTCAGGATCCCCTGCTTTGCAAGCATCATAACATGCGCCTTGCTGCCCTGGATATCCTGCTCATAAAATCGTTTATCAAATGAAATGGACGCATTAAAATTATAGACCAGCTTGTCGGTCTGTTTGGTAAAACGTCCTCCCCATAACTGAGCCATAGCTTTCCCTCTTTTCTTCAACGTAATTCTGTGCTTTAGTGTACCATAGAATGTCGGATTCTGTAAAGTTCCCCTCTTAACTTTTCACAGAACTTTCCTCTTCCTCCCGAAGTTTCTTTTCCCGTTCTCTCTGATTTTTGGAATAAATACAGCCACAATAGTCCTGGCGGTAAAGTCCGTAAATCTTTGACAGCTCGGTTGAACGCTTATATCCATTTCTCTTTTTAAAATCCGAAACCAGATAAGCCACTCCATATTCCCCGGCAAGCCGCTCACCAATCTCATTCAGCTTCTGTGCATTTTTCAGCGGACTGATGGAAAGGGTTGTGGTGAAATAATCATATCTGCCTTCTTTTGCAAATCTCGCAGCTTCCCGGAGTCTGAGCTCATAACACCTGAAGCACCGCTCTCCACCTTCCGGAATCATCTCCAGTCCCTTCGCCATCTCGTAAAATTTTTCACTGTCATAATTTCCCGCCTGAAAATGGATCGTATGTTTCGCCGGAAGCTCACGGATCAGCTTCTTCTGTTCGTGGATCCGTTTTTCAAATTCGGATTCCGGAAAAATATTCGGATTGTAATAAAAAACCGTAATCTCAAAATATTCCGACAGATATTCCAGCACATAACTGCTGCATGGTGCACAACAGCTGTGAAGGAACAGACGTGGAACCTTCTTTTCCGATACGATCTGTTCTATCTTTTTATCCAGTTCTTTCTGGTAATTCTTTTTCTGCATCTGTTCATCTCTCCTCATATTGCAGATTTGTTTCTTATTATAGTGCAGCTGTTCTCTTCGCACAATATCTTTTCTGCTCTGTTTTTCTTTTTCCGCTCCATTCCAGCCAGATGCACACACGCTTTTTTTTATTTCTCATAAACTGTAAGTAAAAGACTTATGATCGTTTCTGTATCTGGAGGATTATCATGCAATATGCACTGGAACTGAAAAACGTTCATTATGCTTACCATACACTGGAAGGAGAAACCTACGCCCTGAAAGACATCACCTTTTCGGTCCGCGAGGGGAATTTATTGCTCTGGTCGGTCCCTCCGGGTGTGGAAAATCTACACTGCTCCACCTGATTGCGGGTCTTCTCACCCCGGAAAAAGGTCTCATCAAAATAAACGGCAGCTATCATCCGGACAACACTTCCGGCATCGGATATATGCTGCAAAAGGATGAACTTCTTGAGTGGCGTACCATCTATCAGAACGTTCTTCTCGGTCTCGAGATCCAGCATGCACTGACTGCCCGTTCCCGCGCACTGGCAAGAGCCTTTCTTACACAATACGGCCTGAATGCCTTTGCAAATGCAAAACCATCCGAACTTTCCGGAGGAATGCGCCAGAGAGCCGCGCTGATCCGCACGCTGGTCCTGAAGCCGGATATCATGCTTTTGGATGAACCCTTTTCTGCCTTGGATTATCAGACCCGGTTAAATGTCAGTGATGATATCGGGCAGATTATCAAAAAAGAGAAAAAAACAGCGATCCTTGTCACCCATGACCTTGCCGAAGCGATCAGTCTTGCTGACCGGATCCTTGTTCTCACAAGCCGTCCGGCAACCAATGGGCAGACGGTCAATGTTTCCTTTTCTGATCCGGGACTTTCCCCGCTTGCCCGCCGCAATGCCCCGGAATTTAAGACTTATTTCAATCTGATCTGGAAGGAGCTGAACCCGGATGAATGAACTTTCAAAAAACCAGCTGCATTACCTGAATATGCGGCGCCGACATAAACGGATCGTTGCTGTTTCCAGAGTCTCCATCTTGCTGACATTCCTCTTTCTCTGGGAATTTTCGGCAAATACAGGACTGATCGACTCTTTCATTTTCAGCAGTCCTTCCCGGATTGCCCTGTGTTTTCTGGAAATGACCGGTGACGGCAGTATTTTCCGTCATATCGGAGTGACTCTTTACGAAACCCTGGTCAGTTTTATCCTGGTAATCTTCTTCAGCCTTTTTGTCACCGTCCTTCTCTGGCTCTTTCGGAAGCTTTCGGAAATCCTGGAGCCTTATCTGGTCGTCCTGAACAGTCTGCCAAAATCTGCGCTTGCTCCGCTTCTCATTGTCTGGCTCGGCGCAAACCGCACAACAATTATCATTGCCGGAATGTCTGTTGCAATCTTCGGGAGCATACTGAACCTCTATTCCGAATTTTCCGAAGTAGACCCAGATAAAATCATGCTCATCTACACTCTTCACGGAAACCGGCTCCATGCCCTCTCCAAGGTAGTGATCCCAAGCTGCATTCCGGCGATCATCAGCACCATGAAGGTCAATATCGGGCTCTGTCTGGTGGGCGTGATCATCGGAGAATTTATCGGCGGCAGGGAAGGACTTGGCTATATGATCATCTACGGCAGTCAGGTCTTCAAGCTCGACTGGCTGCTGATGAGCATCTGCATCCTCTGCGTGATCGCCATGCTGCTCTATGCTCTGATCGGACTGATCGAGAAGTGGTATCTTTGCCGGTGTAAGATTTCCTGATATTTATCAGAAACTTCACAGGGAAAGTCTCTTCTTTCTCCCTCGCTTTTTTCAAAAAGGAACCATACTTTTCAGATCATTTCTGGTATGCTCCCCGTCAAGAGGACAATAAAAATAATAAATTTTTGTATCGTCAGCCATGCTATGGCTGGCGATATTTTATGCTGCTTTTGTAGATTGCTCATGATATTTCATTGGTCCATTGTCAATACAGTGGGCAACTCTAGACATACTCTGCTTCATATGATGTTTTTTTAACCTAGTATAAAACTGTGCGCTTGTATATTGAAAGCCTCGATTAGAATGAACTAATGGGTGTGCATCTGCCTCCTGACGAACAGCCTCATCAAACGTGTCCATAACTAATGGATTATCATTATGGTCACTTATTTTAAAAGTTACAATTCTTCTATCATATAAATCTAAAATAGCACTCAGATAAACTTTATGAACTTCTATTCCGTTGTAGTATTTAAATTCAGAAACATCTGTAAGCCACTTTTCATTCGGTTTTTCGGCGTGAAATTCACGGTGTAAATAGTTTTTGGCAATGTGATCGGGATTTCGTTCTCCTCTGGTACAGCTTTTGGGTTTCCATTTAATCTTTGACTTTATATCATATTTTCTACAGATGCGGAGAACTCGTTTATCATTCACATGAATTCCTTTGTGTCCATCTAATTCATCTCGGATTCTACGATATCCCATATCCGGATGCTGGTTATGAATCCTTTGGATTTCAGTGGATAGTCTTTCGTTTCGAAGTTCATTATTACTTTTCGGATATTTTACCCAGCGGTAATACGCAGAACGTGTAACATTAAGATATTTACAAAGTCTATCTATGGGATAATGCTTAGATATTTGAGTGCCATTGCTCCATAATTCTTATCATTTGCCAAGCATTCCGTAACTATTTTTAATCGCTCATCAAGAGTCGTTGATTTTGCTTTTTTCATGCAAGCACCTCCAGTGGATGTTTTTAATATTCCACCAGAATTATACACCTGAATCCACTTTAAAAGTTGTGTGTGTGACCGGATTCCGTATTTTAAGCAAATATCATCAAGAGAACCAGCTCCATTAAGATAATCATTTACCGCAGATATTTTTAAATCTTTTGAATAAGATCTGTTTTTCGGTTGATTGAGTAATCCAGTTGGTCCATCATACTGATAAATAGAAATCCAATTTCGAATACTATGATGATCAACTCCCAATTCTTTTCCTGCTTTCCGTATGCCAATTTCTCCTGCAAGGTAGCGTTCGACTATTTTTACTTTTTCTACTGGTTCTATCTTACTCTTTCTGAACATGAAAATACCCCCATATAGGACTTTTATATTTCATTGTCCTATATGAGGGTAGCATATCATTTTCTGCCTATACCGCCCCAAACTGTAGATACCACACTGCCATCTTATCTCCCAGAAAAATTGCAGTTGCAAGTCCAAACGCAAGAAATGGTCCAAACGCAAACTGATCTGTTTTATTCAACCTCTTTCGTACCAGCATCAGTGTCACATAAGCACCTCCTGTTATAATCCCAATACACATTGCACATATCATTGACGCGCCACCAATAAGCAATCCGCTTACCGACATCAGCTTGATATCTCCGCCTCCGAAAGCCCCTGGAATTACAAGTGCCAGCACCAGCATCGGCACTGATATGATTCCCATACCGGTCAGTCTTGTAGCAATTCCCATCTCCGGATAAAGCATAAAGTCCAAAACCGCAAGTATCAAGATCATAATATGAAATCGATCATAAATCATCTGTATATGCCAGTCAACCAAGGCAATCACAAACAGTATTCCCAAATATATAAAAAAAACTGCGCCTCTTAGTGAAATCACACCCATTTTCCCGCAACCATATACAATCGCACAACCGGTCATGGATACTCCACCTGTTAATTCCACTAAGAAATATCTTGCAATCCTCTTGCTCTTTGCACATATTGCGCTTTTCCCGTATGTTAATTTATCGATGACAATATGTAAGAAGCTGAAGATGCCAGCTCCGAAAAAGAACCTTATTATCCATAATATGATTTCTAAAACCACAAACATCCTCTCATAATTAAATGATTTGTTATAAATTATATCAGTTCTTTTGCAAAAAAAGATACTGTTTTTAATGCTTTATTTAATTTTTCTGTCACAAAATTGATCATGACAATATTTTGAAACCTGCCGGAGACCTTTTAATAATAGGAAATGCAATTTCCTGTTATAGAAAAAACGGAAACAAAAAATGGATCAATCTCTTTTGTGAGAATTTGATCCATTTTTACCGCATCTAAATCAGTTGTCCCAGCACCGGAAGCCTTTTCAGATAAATTCTTCCGGAAAATGCAATATGCGGCAGTTCATAAAACATACAATGTTTCGGACAGATTGGCTGATACAATGGATCCGCTACAATGATTTCTGCATCTTTCAATGCTTCTTCCATCTCTTCTTCCCCACAGATCCATCTGTCCTGTCTGCAAAGCAGACCTTCTGTTTTTTCCAGCGGGCAGAGTACTTCCACCGGACAGCCATATTTCTGTTCGATCCCTGCTGCCAGAGATTCCATGGTCACCGGTTCTCCGATCAGAGTCACTTTCTTTTGTCTGCCTGCCGCTTCAGGCTTCTTTATTTCTTCTCCCGATGCCGGATTTCTGTTTCCCTTCTGCTCCATGATTTCTTCAATTTCACCCTGCATCCGATTCTTCAGATATGGCATCTGCTCTTTTTCTTCCAGTGCTTTCGCAATCCGCTCTGTATAAGAACCAATCGGCGTTCCAACCACATACGGGGTTCCGAACTTTTCTTCCAGTATTTTCGCCGCACGAAGCCCGACCGAAGATACCACCAGATTCACCTCTGCTTCTCCTGCCTGCAAAAATGCATCCAGTTCATCTCCCATTGCCCAGGTAGACAGAACCTTCCATCCACAGGCTTTCAGATTCTCTTTCAGCATCTCTACATGAGATATCGGTCCAAAGTCCAGCGGTGTCACACCAAGCAGATTGACGGTGCGTGCCTGAATCCGTCCTGTCTTTTCCCCGGTAAATCTTTTCGCGATCTCCTCTAATGCAATTCCTGCCCCATACACATAATCATGCATTCCGTTCGTCGGTACTGCAAATGCAGGAATCCCGGTTTCTTCTTCCAGTACCTGTGCCAGTGCCGGAAAATCGGTTCCATTCATATACGGAATTGGGGATCCTGCAAGTGCAATAAATTTCGGTTTCAGCTCCTTTTCCGCCTCTTCGATATCCTGAAGAAATTTCTCATCATTTCCCATGATCGCATCAATTTCTGTCAGACCGGAAATATAGATCAGACTGTCCTGATCGTACCAGCGGATTTCATCGTGAGTGTTGTAGGTCGAATTGCATCCGGAAGGATCATGCATAACTGTCATTCCGCCAAGTTCATACAGTGCAGAACACACACCGGATACATCCGCTGTATAAATTGGTATGATTCGATAAGATTGTCTCATATACAGCTTTCACACCCCCATCCTTTTCGCACAACCAGATCTTCCGTGTCTTTTTCTTCGGTAAATGCTTCGGCCATAAGCTCTGCCGTCCTGCGGATCCCGTCAAATCCGTAAAGGCCGCCACCCTGTACCATATTGACAAAATACGGACTTCCTGTAAACCACGCCGCCTTCTGTCCGATCGCCAGTATTTTTTCATCCGATGTTCTCGGAAGCACACGCATTTTCACTTGGATCGTTGCAATCAACTGCAGATCCGGTGCATGCTCCTTCAGCCACTCAAATTCTGCTTTTTCTTCCGGACTGATGGAATCCAGATAGATCCGTATTACCCGGAAGCCATGAGTAAGCAGAAGCTTTGCAAGTCCCAGTGGACGTGGATGGTACAGATAATCAATGGCAACCGCAGTGTCTCCGATCACCTCATGCGCCTTTTCCAGTGCCTTTTCACAGGCAGCAATTTCCTCTTCTACTGAAATCGTTTCCTCCAGCTTTCCATAGCCCATTGCCTGGCAGAAATTTTCCAGCTGTGCTGTGATCTCTTCATAACCAAAGCTGCCCGGCAGATACAGGTATGACCGTTTCAGACGCTCTGAAAGCGCTTCCGCACCATACTTAGATGGTGGATAAGAAGATATAAAAAGTTTCCCTTCGGAAAGTGCCAGATAGTCTTCCCAGCTTTTTACATCCCGGCAGTTCCCGGAAGATTCCCTGATGTGCCCGGACGATTCGTTTCAGATCTGCTATTTTTTTCCAGTACGAAATCACTGCCGAGAAAACTCACGGCTTTTTCATCTGCTTTTCGCTTTGGAAGTGGTTCATAAATCGCTTTTCTCAGCTTCTGATCCGGTGTCGGTCCATGCTTCTGCATAATCGGATCCATATAACAGCGGATAAATGTAATCTTTGGGAACCTCTCTTCCAGTTCCTGATACACCCGTTCCAGATCGCATCCCAGAAAATGATGCAGACAGACGGTAAATAAAAGAACTGCTTTCGGTTTTTCTTCCAACTTATTCAGCACATCCGTCACGCCTTCAATGGTGATGTCCTCCAGATTTCCATTTAACAGATTCTCTTCTTTTACGATCACAAAGGAAAACCGGTCAGCCGCATTCATTTCCGCCGCTGTCAGCACCACACCTCGCATGCAGTTATCTGCACAGACATAGATCTGTCTTGCCTCCGGCATCAGCATTCCGGTATGTACGATGTTCCAGTTGCCGTGAACCGGCGAGTTAAATTCAAGCCCCGGTGCAAATGGAACCGGAAATGTGGCATCCTTAATGGCTACTGCCGCGCCTTTTTTCATCCACCGGATGTCCTACCCGTTTTAACATGGTCTCTCCTCTCCGCACACTGCAAGGATCTGATCTGCCAGCTTCCGGTATTCCTCTGCCATCTGAGAATCCGGTGCGTATTCCAGCAGAACCTTGCCGGCTTCTTCTGCTTCCATCACAAGTTCGCTCCGATCAAGCTGTCCAATGATCTGCGTGTGAAAATCCCCTGCAAGCTCCCGCACCTTTTCTTCCTCTCTCGGAACCTCTCTTTTATTTAAAATAATACCGCCAAGGGAAGCATATCCCCGGTTCCTGAAATTCTCTACTGCCATTGCAATATTGGCCCCGGCATGGATCGCCATATTTTCACCGGATGTGATGATGAATACCTGATCCGCATAGCCTTTTCGCATTGGCATGGAAAAGCCACCGCAGACTACATCACCAAGTACATCATATAACACGATATCCGGCTGGTAGGTCTCATAAGCACCGGTTTCTTCCAGCTTCTCAAGGGCGGTGATAATCCCGCGTCCTGCACATCCAAGTCCCGGTGTCGGTCCACCTGCTTCTACACAGACCACACCTGCATAGCCAACCGTAACCATATCTTCCAGTTTTAGATTCTGTTTCTTCTGTTGGAACATTTCCAGTACGGTTGGAATCTCCTTTCCGTGTCGGAGCTGGATGGTCGAATGCGCCTTCGGATCACAGCCGATCTGCATGACCTTGTATCCTTTTTTCGGCAAGTGCCACCGCAAGATTGGATACAGTTGTGGATTTTCCGATCCCGCCTTTTCCGTACACTGCTATCTTTTTCATTCCGCTTTTTCCTCCGCTTTCGTAATGACGTTCGAGTACGCCGTTTTTGTGGATACCCCATTCAGACGCCCGATCTTCCCTGACAAAGCACTGATCATATCTTGCGGTGCATCAATGGCGATGCTGATGATATTAATTCCCTTCTCCCGGTACGGAATTCCCATTCTTCCAATGATATACTCTCCTGCTTCATGCAGGTAATGGTTCAGTTCCTCAATCGCGGCAGGATTCTCCACAATAATTGAAATGACTGCTACTCTGGTGTCCATGAAAAGTCTCCTTTCTTTTTGAAATGTCACCGATTCCGCATTTCAGATTGTTTAGCAGATACGTGGCAGCAATTCTCCTCCCGGCTGCGGAAGAAGTGCCTGCGTTCCGATTTCTGTAGTCATGACTACTTTCCCCGGCTGCTCTGCAGTTACTTCTCCGATAATTGCCGCATTCTGTGAATACGGACATTTGTGCAGTACTTCTACAATCTTTTCTGCCTCTGCTTTTGGTGCCATAATGACCATTCTTCCTTCACATGCAAGGTAAAGTGGCTCCAGGCCAAGCATTCCGCAGACTCCCTTCACTTCCGGTGCAACCGGAACTTTTTCAGCATTCAGACGGATTCCAACATTACTTTGTCCCGCAATCTCATAAAGTACTGTTCCAACTCCACCTCTTGTCGCATCACGGATGACATGCAGATCATGTGTTGCATTTATCACTTCTTCCACAGTATGCCATAGTGGTGCACAGTCACTGGTCACATCCGCTTCGATTCCGAAGTCTTCTCTTGCAAGAAGGATCGTACAACCATGGCGTCCCACATCTCCGGTCACAATGATCGCGTCTCCCGGCTGTGCCAGTTCTCCTCCGACTTTTACGCCGTCCTCGATCTGTCCCATTCCAGTTGTTGTGATAAATACACCGTCTACCTGACCTTTTCCGGCAACCTTTGTATCTCCGGATACAATACGGACTCCGGCTTCTTTTGCCGTTTTCTCCATTGCTGCTGCAATCTCTTCCAGTTTTTCCATCGGAAATCCTTCTTCAATTACAAATGCACAGGTAAGATAAAGCGGTTTTGCACCCATACAGGCAAGATCATTTACGGTTCCGCAGATAGACAGCTTGCCGATATTTCCCCCAGGAAAAAATGCCGGAGAAACAATAAATCCATCGGTGGATACTGCCATTTTTCCGACTGGTGGTGTAAGAACTGCCGCATCATCCGCAGTCAGATCCGGATTGGCAAAATGTGCCGCAAATACTTTATCGATCAGCTCTGAAGTCTGCTTTCCGCCGGCTCCGTGTGCCATAGTTACTGTCTGGTTGTCCATTTTATTTTCCATTTTTAACTTCCTTCTCTCCTAATCGTTTCCGTATATATGATACCGGATTGTTCCGGTGTTCCATTCCTTCGTTTCCCTGATACCGGATTGTTCTGATCTTTATCCCCTGGTATCATACATATAGTAAGCCGAGCATGCACCCTCGCCGGATACCATGCAGGCTCCTACCGGGTGCTGCGGTGTACATACCTTGCCAAACACCTTGCAGTCGGACGGTTTGCATTTTCCCTGCAGTACATCTCCGCAGCGGCAGGCCGGATTTGCTTTTCCTTCGATCTTTGGCATATTGTATTTCTTTCTGGCATCGTATGCTTCCCAGTCTTCTCTCAGCTGCATACCGGATCCCGGAATGATTCCAAGACCTCTCCACTCGCTGTCGCATCCTTCCATCAGTTCATTCACCAGCCTCTGTGCCTCACGGCTTCCTTCTCTGGTGACAACTCTCGGATAGCAGTTTACGAAGAACGGCTTTCCTTCTTGGAAGCGTACCAGTGCGACCGCAAGTGCTGTGAGCAGTTCTTTTGCCGTAAATCCTGCTACCACACCGCTGACTCCTTCTTTTACCAGTTCCTCACAAAGTTCGGTCCCCGTGATTGCATTAACGTGTCCCGGATATAAAAATACATCCGCACTGCCTTTGAGTGCCTCGTAAGCTCCCGGCATCGTCTTATTGGCAACCAGAAGAGAATAATTGGAAATTTCATCTTCCTTTGCCTGTTTAACCGAAAGGCATCCTGCAGGTGTCGTTGTCTCAAACCCAACGGATAAAAATGTCACCTGTTCTTCCGGATGATCTTTCGCATATTTTTCCGCATCTGCCGGTGAATACACGACATGGATCTTCGCTCCCTGTTCTCTTGCTCCGGTAAGGCTCATCTTACTTCCCGGTACGCGGACCAGATCACCAAATGTACAGATCGTCACCTGCTTCTCCAACGCCAGATAAATTGCTTCATCAATGAAGCTGACCGGTGTTACGCAGACCGGGCATCCCGGTCCTGAGATCAGTTCTACCTGCTTTGGCAAAAGTTTTCGGATCCCCAGACGGAAAATTTCATGGGTATGGGTTCCGCATACTTCCATGATCCGCACTGCCGGTCCGTCATAATTTTCAATGATCTCTCTGGCTGTTCGTTTCTTTTGTTCTTCCATTACAGCAGTTCCTCCATAAGCTGATCGGTCTCGCTTTCATCTTCATCGGTGATCTTTGCGATCGCAACTCCGGCGTGGACCATGACGTAATCACCTGGTTCCAGATTCTCCAGGAGCTTGGATGAAACCTCTCTTTTTGCACCGCCTGCGTCAACGACGGCGGTTCCGTTACTGATTTTTACAACTTTTGCTGATAATCCAACACACATGTGGGTAATTCCTCCTTTTCCTCTTTTATTTGTAAGTTCTAATAGCTTTAGATTAACTTTGTTTAAAATTTTTTATGTCTGGTTTTATTTTATCTCATGCTTCTGTAAATATGCCATTGCGTAGGCTGCCTGACCAAGTGACAATCCTCCGTCATTTGGTGGAATGAGGTGATGGTGCAGGGTGATGAGACCTTGCTTAACCAGACCTTCTTCTACCAGCCGTAGTAGTAAGCGGTTCTGGAAAACTCCGCCGCTTAGGGCAACTTTCCGGATTCCGGTCTGATGACTTGCTGTGAGGGCTGCGGATATGATCTGTCTTGCAAGTTCCTGGTGGAACTCGTATGCAAGTTGTCCGGTATCTTCCCCGGCGAGACGTTTTTTGGCGAGGTTTTTGACTAATTCGCCGGTATTTAGAATCAGGCGGTCTTCTGCCGTTTCTGTAAATGGCTTAAGCATGAGGGGTTTGTATGGATGCTGCATTGTTTTTTCGTAAGCTTCTGCTGCGAACTCTAATGCCGTAGATGCTTCTCCCTCGAAAGTGGATTTTTTCCGGATTCCGAGGATAGCACTGACTCCATCAAAGAGACGGCCGGCACTGGTAGATCGAACAGCATTCAGGTGTCGTCCGGTCATTGTCACCAGTACTTTTGCCTCCGGTTCGGTGCAAAGCTCCAGTTTCTTCATCCATTCGACCGTTTTTTCTTTATCCTGCAATTCTTCATAGAGAAGAGACCCGGCAATTCGCCAGCCTTCTTTTGCAGAAAGATCTCCACCTACCTGCCAGAATGGCTTAATGCTGCCAAGTCTTTCAAATCCATTGTAATCACAACGAAGAATTTCTCCACCCCAGATGGTCCCATCCGTTCCATAGCCGGTTCCGTCAAAGGAAACCCCTATCACCTTTTCTTCGCAGTCATTTTCTGCCATGCAGGATAAAATGTGTGCATAATGATGCTGCACCCTCAGAACCGGAAGTCCAAGTTCTTCCGCAACAACTGTCGCATTGTATTTCGGATGCAGATCGCATGCCACAACCTTTGGTTCTACCTCCAGAAGTGTTTCCATTCTGCCGATCGTTTCTTTTAAAGCTTCCACGGTGCGCAGATCTTCCAGATCTCCCACATAAGGGGATGGGTAAAATCTGCCGTCCACACCGATGCAGAATGTATTTTTCAGTTCTCCTCCAGTAGCAAGTACCTGCCCTTTCCACGGCATCTGAACCATGGTCGGAAGTGGCGCATAGCCTCTGGATCTGCGGATCATATATGGCTCATTTTTATAAAAATCCATCACTGAATCATCGGCACGGATCCGGATTTTCCGGTTGTGGGAAAGCATACAGTCGCACAGACGGGAAAGCTCCTGAATCGCTTCTTTGTCCTCCCTGCAGATCGGTGCACCAGATGTATTTCCACTGGTCATAACCAAAAAAGACGGCATCCGGATTCCATCATCATAGGTAAAGAGCAGAAGCTGTACCGGTGCATACGGCAACATTACTCCAACCTTTGGATTACCAGGTGCAATACTTTCGCAAAGTGTTTCTTCACCATCTTCTTTTTTGTCCAAAAGCAGGATTGGTTTTTGATGTCCGGTCAGAATTTTTTCCTGTTCTTCACTGACCAGGCATTCTCTTTTCACAGATTCCAGATCTTTTGCCATAACTGCAAATGGTTTCGCCGGACGTTTTTTCAGTTCTCTGAGGCGCTTCACCGCCTCTTCATTAGTCGCATCGCAGCACAGGTGGAAACCGCCAATCCCTTAATCGCCACAATTCCGCCTTCTGCAATGGTCCGTCTGGTATAAATGATTGCGTCTCTTCCGCGTTCTTCTCTGCCGATCAGGTAGACCTCCGGACCACACTCGTTACAACAGACTGGCTGTGCATCGTATCTCCGGGTTGCCGGATCATAATATTCTTTTGCGCAATCCGGACACATGGGAAATTCCTTCATACTGGTCCGTTCACGGTCATAAGGAAGTGAATCCAGGATCGTCAGTCTCGGACCGCAGCAGGTACAGTTGATAAAGGGATGCAGATATCTACGGTTCTTCGGATCAAACATTTCTTCCTTGCATTCATCACAAATTGCAATATCCGGTGAAACAAAAATCTCACCTTTCGTCTTTTCACTTTCAATGATCGCAAACTCCGTAAAATCTTCTGCTTCTTCTACCGGCTCAATATTCATTTTCAAAATTGCTGCCCGCTTCGGCGGCTTATTCTCAATATCCGAGATAAATCCATCCACTGCCTCTTCCGGTCCCTGCGCAAAGATTTCCACATACGGACCTTTATTGGACACGCTGCCCCGGATCTGATGCGTAGCCGCATGCCTGCTCACAGTCGGACGAAATCCTACGCCTTGCACGATCCCATAGACACGGATCTGTTTTGTCACTTCATTTTTCATCTATTCACACAGTCTCCCTGACACTGCAAAATGTCTTGTATTTACGAAGATTCCCTGAAAATCCGGAACCATTTTTTCCATACATGCATCTGCGAAAATGATATCAAATCCACCATTTTTCACAAGATCGATATAATCATCTTCCTCACGCAACGACACATCCTGCGGACAGGCAAGCTCTTTTTTCCTCATAAACCAGGTTGCTGTCTGCACCTCTGCCGAATTCTCTCTTTTAAGAATTTCCTGCCGGATTGCTTCCGCCATCACCTGCTGGTGTACCACAAGGATCTTCTTTTCCCTGATAGTCCAGATTCGGAACCAACTCACCTGCTGCCGGATAACCGATCTCATACGGCGTACCAAAGGTCTTTTCCAAATATTTGGCTACTTCCAGTGCTGCCGCAGATACAACAATATTTTTGCCAACTTCCGATGCCCTTTCTACTGCCTCAAGCCCATCGCCCATTCCATAGCAAATGGCTTCTTTTCCTTCTTTTTTCAGTTCCTCTCTTACTTTATCTGCTGCTTTCAGATCGCTTACATCCTGTGGCGTCATTCCAAGGATACCGACTTTTTCTTTGCATACCTCATATTTTTCCTTTGCAAATGCAGTAAATAATGCAAGATACGCTTTTTCTTCCCCTTTATCGTAAAGCTCCATTCCGTCGGTATCAATGGCAAGAATCGGAAGGTCGGTCTTTTTTTCACATATTCTTTTCAGTGCCTGGTAATCCGTTCCGATCACAGCCGGAACCGGAGTGCCGACAATCGCCGCAAAATTCGCATCAATCTTATCAGCTGCATCGACCAACTTTGCGACCAGCCGGTCATCTCTTCCAAGGATTGCATCCATATCACGAAGTCCTGCGCTGAATACTGCACTTTTCCGTTCAAACCATCTCGGCTCATCAAAACCGCAGACATTTCCTGTGCATCCTCCCGCGTCGCAGATGACGATGATTCCGCCAAGTTCATATAACACAGACACTGCGCCCGACTGATCCGGTGCAAATGGTGTCAGATATTTTCTAAGTCCTCTCATACTACACCTCCAAAAGGGTTTCAAACAACCGTGTCACACCTGCATAACCATAAGGCTGTCTGTCCTGATTCCAGATCACATTCGGCTGATCCGGATGATAGTATCCCGCATCCTTTCCAATGGCCATATTCACGCCGCTCTTTTCCGGATCGTAGTACAGCATGGTCGGTTCCATATTGGAAAATACCTTCGTCTCCGGACTGAGCTGGGATAACTGGTTCAGGTAAATAAAGTTCTCTGCTGTCAGTGTTCCATAGATTTCCGGCACCTTAAATCCATATTTGATCATCGCAAGTGCCATTTCAAATGGATCTCCGTTCATGCATTCCCCGATTGCAAAGCTTGCATCCGGCCGTTTCTCTTTGAATTTCGCCACGGTTTCTTCCGCTTTTTTTCACGATAAACTTCATCAGAAAATGTCACCCCAAGCACTTTCCCAAATGCCTGATACTGGCTGGCGATCTTGTCTGTCTGGTAGAGTCTCCTGAGTTCAATAAACGGAATCTGCAGACGGTTATGAAAATCCTCTGCCGCAAATCTGGCTTCCGGGTGAAGTACCAGATTAAAATTTGCCTCAGACATGGTCTGATATTCCTCATAGTCCTTGCATCTGGAGATTTCATGGATGGTCTTAACTCCTGCGCTGTGCAAAAGATCATACAGCTCACACTCATCGATCAGCGGCGAGAAAAATCCAAGCAGGTTCACCACATTTCCTTTTTTCTTCTTTGGCTCCAGAAGGGAATATAAAGACTGACGTACATGCACCATCGGCGGCTTTCTTCCTTCTCTTGTCAGCGCGTACATGTAGCATGGTCGAACCGGAAGTCCGGCTCTTTCTTCCGCTTTTCTGCACACACGCTCCATGTCCGTCCCAAGAAGAGCATCTACACAGGTAATACAGATCATCACAACGGACGGTCTCTTTTCACAGCAATTGCAGATTTCTTCTACTGCCTTCGGAATCTTTTTCAAATGACGTCCCGTTACGATATCGGTCTCGTCCATCATCAGATAGAAAAAACGGTTATCATATTCCCTCATGGAACTGATAAGCGAAGTATTTCGTCCACAGCAGCCCGGTGCCACGATTAGCATGATCGAATTCGGCACAGCAAGTCCCGCTCTTTTTACTCCGAATCCTTCTGCTCCCGGTGAGTTAAATGCAAGCGTTGCCGGTGAACTGTAGATCAGGTGTGTATTCGACCGGAGTTGTGCCGGAATTGCATCTCTTCCCAGTTTATTTAATTCTTTTACGGTACAATAATATGCTTCTTTTGCCATACCTTCTATTCCTCACTCTTCAGTAATAACTCTGCCAGATCAAAAAATCTCTTACTGATCGCGGAATCTTTGTCCCCTTCGATCACCGTCATTCCCTGATCCTCATAGCGGATGATCTCATCACTTCTCGGGATTTCCCCGACGATCGGGATCCCGCTTTTTTCGGAAAATGCCTGTACTTTTTCCGTCTCATTTTCCACATTCCTGTGGTTCAGTACAATACCGAATACTCTGGCATAGCTTCTGTCCTCAAAATTCCTCACCGCACTTGAAATATTATTTGCTGCATAAAGTGCCATCTTTTCTCCGGAAGTTACGATCAGAACCTTTTCGGCGTACCCTTCCCGGATCGGTGCTGCAAAGCCACCGCATACCACGTCACCAAGAACGTCATAAAGTACAACATCCGGCTTATATGTTTCAAATAACTGCAAATCTTCTAACAGCTGGAATGTGGCAATAATCCCGCGCCCCGCGCATCCAAGTCCCGGTGTCGGTCCACCTGTTTCAATGCAGAGCACACCACCATAGCCTTCTTTTGCAATATCTGAAAGCTCCTCCGGTTCTTCATCCTCTTCTCTCATATAATTCATCACCGGTCTGAGCGGCTCGCCGCCAAGCAGATTGATCGTAGAATCTGCCTTCGGATCACATCCAATCTGGATTACTTTCTTTCCCATCGCCGCAAATGCTGCCGCCAGGTTGGACGTAATCGTAGACTTTCCAATACCGCCCTTTCCATAAATTGCAACCTTTAACATAATCCTTTTTCCTTTCTATAACCAAGCAGGCAATTTATCGTATACACAAAAAAACCCGCCTCCCAAAACGGTAGACGAGTCCCACTATACATCTTCGTATATCACCAACTGTTTCCCGCTCGGATCTACCTTGCCGTCAAAGTCTCTTATATAAAATTATCTCTATTCAGCATTCAGATAGGAATCTTCCACTCCGTCTGCATCATCATTTTTAATTATATCTCCACGCCTATAGGTCAGTCAATTCTAACTATGTTTTATCATGGTATTTTTCTATATTTTTTCAGAACTTTTCTATGAATAACTGGTCAAATTCCCCATAAAATCTTGTAACAAACTTTATTGCAGCGTATACTACACCTATAAAATAGAATTTTGAGGAGCCCATATGATAAAAAAATTTTCACTACACTGTATAGAAAAAGTTTTATTCTTCATCGGCATTTTTCTGCTTACCAGCGAAATCCTGAAACAATTACTCCTGACCTTCGTCATGAATAATGGGCACTACAACCTGTGGTACTTCCCATTCCAGCTCTGCAGCCTCCCGATGTATCTGCTGGTTCTCTACCCATTTTTTCACACAGAACCTGCCAGAAATACCATCCTCGGCTTCCTTTCCACCTATAATCTTCTCGGTGGAATTGCCGTTTTTTTCGATACCAGTGGAATGCATTATCCGCTTCTGATCCTGACAGTTCACTCCTATCTCTGGCATATTTTACTAATTGTCACAGGAATCCTGTCCGGTATATTTCTGGTACAGAAATCTGTACCAATGACTCCTCTTTCCTGTCCAAAAAATATTAAAAGACAGCCGACTGACGCTTCTTCACGCCGTCTGCTGCCTTCTTTTTCCCGCATCACTTTGCTCTATATTCTGTTTGCTCTCATCGCAGAATATCTGAACCACATTCTGGATCCCTTTGGTGAAATTAATCTTTTCTACATTAATCCAGATTACCGGATGGAACAGATTTTCTTTTTGAAAATCGGTGAACTCTACGGAAATAATTCTGCAATTCTGGTCTATATCCTTGCGACTATATCAGGGGCTTGGATTTTGTATGGAGCCTGGAATCTCATGATCCGTTTTTATTCTTCTCATTGACATTGCTTTTGGGAAATTTCTGCTCCCTTGCTCACATACTCTGCTCCCACCTTCAAACTAAAACGCCCGGATCTTATCCTCCTCATCATCCGTCGTATCTTCAATCTTCCGTATCACAAGCTCATACGAATAATCATCGCTAACCTTCACCTTCACAGTCTCTCCTGCTTTATGCCCGAAGATTGCCTTTCCGATCGGAGATTCGGTACTGATATAATTATGAATTGAATTCCCGCGAATCGAAGTAACCAGCTTATAGGTTTCTTCCTCGTCATCCTCCGGAAAATATACGGTCACACGGTTATTGATTCCGGCAACACCTTCTTCGGAAGTATCGGATACAATCTCCGCATTTTTCAGCATTCTTTCCAGATACCGGATCCGGCTTTCATTCTGGTTCTTATATTTTTTTGCTGCATGGTATTCAAAGTTCTCACTTAAGTCTCCCTGCGCACGCGCTTCCTTGACCGCTTCAATGGCTTCCTTACGGATCACATGCTTGCGATGCTGGATTTCCTCTTCAATTTTCTTTACATCACTTTCTGTAAGCTGCTCACGCATCTTTCCACCCTTCTTTCTGTAAAATAATTTCCATCAAAATATGCATCCACTGATGCACCTAACACAAAGCACCTCAATTGTAGCCAATCGAAGTGCTTCGTAAAATTTTCAATATCCCTAAAAGAAGATTCTCCGGATATCATTATACATCACAAATACCATCAGGCAAAGAAAAAGTGCCATTCCTGCCAGATGTACATACCCTTCTTTTTCCGGAGGCACCCGCTTTCCGCGGATCACTTCCACGATCAGAAATACCAGACGACCTCCATCCAGTGCCGGAAGCGGAAGTAAATTCATCACTCCAAGGTTCGCTGAAAGCAGGATCGTCATCTGCAGAAGATTCAGGAAAATCAACAATGCTCCACCAGATTTGCTTTCCTTATACGTGGTATCCACCGCGCTCACAATGCCCACCGGTCCAGATAACTGATCCACTCCGATCCGTCCTGTCACAAGCTGTTTCAAACTGTCAATCGTCAGATTGATCCAGTATTTAACATTATACGCACTGTATGCGGCAGTCTCAAATACATTGGTCTTAACATAATTGCTGCTCGTAATTCCAATCAGATAATATCCACTGTCATTCTTCTCCGGGGTAACAGAAACCGTATTTTTTTCGCCATTTCTTTTGTATACAATCTTCATCGTCTGTCCCTGATGAAACTGATTGTAAGTAGAAATATCCTTGAAAATGTGGATGCTCTTATCATTGATCTTTACAATCTCATCCCCTGCCTGAAGCCCTGCCTCAGCTGCAGGCGTTCCTGCATTTACCGTTCCTATGACCGGTTTGTCTACACCGACAAAGCAGATAATAATGAATGCACCAATAAAGGCAAGAATAAAGTTAAATACCGGACCTGCGGCAATGACCGAGATCCTGCGCCACGGCGATTTGCTGTTGAAGCTTCCCTCTGACAGATCCTCTTTCTCATCTTCCCCCATCACACACGCACCGCCGATCGGCAGTATTTTCAGACAGTAGTCTGTATTTCCGATCTTTTTGTGTGCCAGTGTCGGTCCCATTCCGATCCAGAATTCATACACATTGATTCCATTAATCCTCGCCAGAAGAAAATGTCCCAGTTCATGGAAAAATACGATGAATCCAAAAAGTAAAATCGCCAGTACGATTCCCATTTGCTACCTCCTGCTTCTGATTCTGTCATACGTTTCCTGCTCTGTGTCCAGAATCTGTTCCACAGTCGGATTCGCAATTGTCTTATGTGCTTTCATGCAGTCTTCGATAATCTCTGTAATTTCCAGATATTTAATCTCCCGGTTCAGGAACTGGCTGACTGCAAGTTCATTTGCTGCGTTAAATACCGTTGGAAGTGTTCCACCGCATCGCCCTGCCTCGTAAGCAAGTGCAAGCCCGTAGAAGGTATCCATATCCGGCTTTTCAAAATCAAGGTGTCCGATACTCCAGAAATCCACACGTTCTCCCGGAAGAAATCTTCTTTCCGGATAATAAAGTGCATACTGGATCGGGAGCTTCATATCCGGTGTGCCAAGCTGGGCGATCACGGAACCATCTTCATATTCTACCATCGAATGGATCACACTCTGCGGCTGTACAACCACCTGCACATCATCAATATCCACATTAAAAAGCCATCTGGCTTCCATCACTTCCAGTCCTTTATTGACCATGGTCGAAGAATCGATCGTAATCTTACGTCCCATCGCCCAGTTCGGATGCTTTAAAGCATCTTCCACACGGATATTCAGAAGATCCTCCTGCTTCTTTCCACGGAACGGGCCACCGGATGCCGTAAGCAGGATCTTCTTCAGTTCATTCTTTCCATGGCTTCCCTGCAGAGACTGGAAAATGGCACTATGTTCACTGTCCACCGGAAGGATCTTCACACCACATTCCTTTGCAAGCGGCATAATAATATGCCCTGCCGTAACCAGTGTCTCTTTATTTGCAAGGGCAATATCCTTTCCGGCTTTGATCGCTGCAATTGTCGGACGGATACCGATCATACCCACGATCGCCGTTACAAGGATCTCACTTTCCTCCATCGTGGCAATCTCCAGAAGTCCATCCATTCCGGAAACAACCTTTACATCTAGATCCCGGATCCGGCTTCTCAGTTCCTTTGCCTTCTCTTCTGTCCACATTGCCACAAGTTTTGGCTGGAATTCCCGGATCTGTTTTTCCAGAAGATCCACATTTGTTCCTGCCGCAAGCCCTGTCACTTCGATATCTTTGTTCTCACGGATCACCTCAAGTGTCTGGGTTCCGATCGAACCTGTTGAACCTAATATTGCTATTTTTTTCATTTGAATCCTCCTGTCAGATTACATCAGTGCAACTGCCAGATAATAAATCACCGGAGCCGTGAAGATCACACTGTCGAAACGGTCCAGGATTCCTCCGTGTCCCGGAATCAGTTTTCCGTAATCCTTGATCTCATGATTTCTCTTGATCGCAGATGCTGCAAGATCCCCGATCATGGAAATGATTCCACCAACAAAACAGATCATCGCATATTCGCCGACTCCTGCCGAAGCACCACCCCATTTATTGATCGCAAGAGCGTAAAGCGCGCCGAGAAGTGCTGCGCCTGCAAGTCCACCGATTCCGCCCTCTATGGATTTCTTTGGGCTGAGCTTCGGTGCCATCTTATGCTTTCCGATCAGTACACCCACACAGTACGCACAGGTATCACATCCCCAGGAACATAAAAATACAAGTCCCACGAGGAAAAGTCCGTCTTTCAACAGACGTGTCTGATAAATATAGGATAACATAATCGCCACATAAAATACGCCAAAGTACGCAGTCATTACCTGTTCAGACACATATTTCGGAAAGGCAAATACATAAACTGCCATTACAAGGATCAGCAAAATGATTGCAAACATCATCAGATCTTCTTTTTTCTGTGCACGGATCAGAAAATAATATGCAACTACACCTATATAACCTACGATTCCGAGTGGTGCTTTCTCAATCTTTACAACCTTGTAAAGCTCGGAAACTCCGATCAGACTGATGATCAGAAGTGTTGCAAACAATACATCCCCACCAAGGAAGATCGTTGCAAATGCAATGATAACCAGTACAATTCCGCTGAGTAATCTTGTCTTAAACATTTTCTTCGTCCTCCTTGATTCCGCCGTATCTTCTGTCTCTGCTATTATATTGCTCAATTGCTTTTTCTAATTCTTCTTTTGAAAAATCCGGCCACGGAACATCTGTAAAATAAAATTCTGTATAAGCAAGCTGCCATAACAAATAATTGGAAAGTCTGAGTTCTCCGCTGGTACGGATCAGAAGATCCGGATCCGGAATTCCATGTGTATCCAGATATCCTTCAAACAGTTCTTCTGTAATCTCTTCTGGTGCAAATCTGCCATCTGCACAGTCTTTTGTCATTTTTCGCATGGCACGGATCATCTCATCTCTGCTTCCATAATTGATCGCAATCTGGAAATTCAGTCCGTCATTATTTTTGATGCCTCTTCCAGTTCCTTAATTCTGGTACGGATATCTTCATCCAGACCTGTCTTATCTCCGATCACACGGACACGCATCCGGTTCTTTTCCGCCGTCTTCAGACAGGTTTTCATATAGTTACGAAGAAGCTTCATCAGTGCATCCACTTCACTCTTCGGTCGACTCCAGTTCTCTGTGGAAAACGCATAGACCGTCAGATATTTGACACCCATCTTATAAGCAGCCTCACAGATCTTTTCCACATTCTTGCTGCCTTGCACATGCCCGTAGTTTCTCGGCATCCCTTTTGCTTTCGCCCATCGTCCGTTACCGTCAAGGATAATGGCTATATGCTGCGGTACATTCATCTTTTAATCCTCTCTTGATTGATACTAAATTTGCTGATATAAAAAAGGAAAAGAGGCGCCAAACACCTCGCCGCCCCTTATCTTTCCTTCTTATACTGTCATAACTTCTTTTGACTTTGCATCGACTGCTGCATCAACTTCCTTGATGTATTTGTCAGTCAGCTTCTGGATCTGATCTTCAAGATCCTGAATTTCATCCTCTGAAACGTCTGTGCCTTTCAGCTTCTTGAATGCATCATTTCCATCACGGCGGATGTTACGGACTGCAACCTTGGATGCTTCTCCTTTTTTCTTAACATCTTTCACCAGTTCTTTTCTTCGTTCCTCTGTCAGTTCCGGGAATACCAGACGGATAACAGTACCATCGTTTGTTGGATTGATTCCGATATCAGACATCAGGATTGCTTTCTCAATATCTTTGATGATCTTCTTTTCCCACGGCTGGATCTGGATCATACGTGCCTCCGGAACAGAAATGTTTGCAACCTGCTGGAGCGGAGTCGGTGCTCCATAATATTCTACCGTTAATTTGTTCAGAATATTCGGGTTTGCACGTCCTGCACGGATAGAAGCAAGCTCTGTATCCAGTGCATGGATGGTTTTCTGCATCTTTTCATCGTATATTTTTAATTTTTCGTTCATATGTTATCCTCCCTTAATGGGTGCTGCTTATACAGTCACCTTTGTTCCGTTGAAATTACCGCTCATTGTCTCTACGATACTGTTCTCTTCGTTCAGTCCAAATACCAGCATCGGCATCTTATTCTCAAGGCACATGATCGATGCGGTCAGATCTACTGCCATAAGCTTCTTATCGATGATTTCCTGAATAGAAATCTCATCATACTTCTTCGCATCCGGATTTACCTTCGGATCACTGTCATAGATTCCGTCAATTGCTTTTGCAAGAAGCATTGCATCTGCTTCAATCTCAATTGCACGGAGAACAGCTCCAGTATCTGTTGAAAAATACGGATGTCCTGTGCCACCTGCGAAAAAGATTACTTTTCCTTCGTTCAGTGCTTCCACTGCTGCATCTTTTGAAAACAGGGAAGTGAATGCTCCACAGACAAATGGAGTGAAAACCTCTGTCTTCATGCCTACATGTCTGAAAATATCGGATACATAGATGCAGTTCATCACCGTTGCAAGCATTCCTATCTGGTCAGCTTTGGTACGGTCGATTGTCTCACTGGTTCTTCCTCTCCAGAAATTACCGCCTCCGGTTACGATTGCAACCTGGATTCCCTGATCTACGATCTGCTTTACCTGCTTTGCAACGCCAATGCATGTTGCCTCATCAAAACCTGTCTTTTTGTCTCCTGCAAGTGCTTCTCCGCTTAATTTTAAAAGAACTCTTTTCATCTGTCTTTGCTCCTGTCTCTTGGTTTTTAAGATACTTTCGCATACCTGGATTTAGTATAGCATACCTAGGTTTAAAATGGAAGTTCTAAGTTTATTACATTGAGGGTGGGTAGCGCAAAAATTTTATGGATTGAGGGATTGACGCAGAATGTACAAATGATTTTATTTCACTTCCATTGTGCAAACCATTCCGAGAAGCCTCTGAAAGCGAAAATCATTTTCAGCAATGGCTTCAATGATTTTTGAGTCTTCTCTCCATTGCACAACAATTGGAATTGAAATAAAATCATTTGTACATTCTGCTGGTTTTCCCTGATTTGAATGTTTTGGCGTGTGCTCAATGTAATGAACGGAAAGCGGTAGCTTTGGCTCACTGATCGGTTTTGCTTTGACACTACAATTTCTACAATTGATTAGAGCTAAGCTTCTTTATTTTCCGGCTTTCCTGGCAGTTGGGCGAGGATGATGGCGCTGAACATCAGAATGCATCCTGCTATTTCTCGGATACTTAGTTTCTGACCTAATATCACCCAGCCTCCGAGGACAGAGAATACGGACTCCAGACTGAGGATCAGGGATGCCACGGTTGGATCGGCATCTTTTTGTGCCACGATCTGGAGGGTATAGGCTACACCACTTGAGAGAACTCCGGCATAAAGTACCGGTACTGCTGCTGCGAAAATATCTGACAGCCGTGGTGTTTCAAATAAAAACATTGGAATTGCCGACAAAACTCCGGTTATAAAGAACTGGGTGCAGGCGATCCGCACACTGTCTGCTTTTGGTGAAAAATAATCGATCACCAGAATGTGGATGGTAAATACAACCGCACATAGCAGTACCAGAATGTCTCCTTTTGCAAGTACCAGCTTATCGGTAATACACAGTAAATACAAGCCTGCGACAGAAATTGCCACGCTTATCCAGATTCTCACTCCGGCTTTCTTTTTCAGAAAAATTCCAAAGATCGGCACAAGCACAATATAAAGTGCTGTAATAAATCCGGCTTTTCCTACCGTTGTGTACTGTATTCCGATCTGCTGCAGGTTACTTGCCACACAAAGTGCCAGTCCACAACAGATTCCACCCAGGATGACATTCTTTTTTTCTTCTTTCCTATCTGCTTTTTTCTGTCTTTCTGCTCCGTCATTTTTCGCACGCCATTTGTCCAGAAAACAGATACATGGAATCAGAAAAATCCCACCGATCAAAGAGCGTACACAGGTAAATGTAAAGGGCCCGATATAATCCATCCCCACGCTCTGTGCTACAAAAGCTGTTCCCCAGATAAATGCGGTCAAAAGAGCATCAGTGTATTCTTTCCTGTCATTTTCTTCATCGAGCCGTCTCCTATTTGCCAAGTTCGTGAAGATATAATTTTGCTTCTGTTTCAATGAAGATCGTTCCGGCTCCGTTTACACTGAAGAATTCGATCAGAAGAACGTGACGGATTCTTCCGTCCAGAATATGTACACGGTTGACACCATTTTTTGATGCCTGAAGACCATAGCCGATGATCTCGTCAAATTCTTTCGGGAAATTACGTTCTTTGCGCAGTTTTTCTACTTCCGGGACGGTAATCTTATAATAAATATCTTTTCTCTCTTCGTCTTTGTAGATTCCAGGATATTTTGACAGATAAACCAGCTTGTCCGCCTGCATCTTCTCTGCAATCTCAAGTGCAGTCTCTCTTGGATCAATATATTCGCTTTCGTTGTCGATATCATTTGGCACGATGACCGGAATATAATCATTGTCCAGCATCAGACCAATCGTCTCTGTATCCACGCCGCAGATACCGATTGCCTTAACTCCACAGAGTTCAAGGAGCTTGGCAATCCGCTTATTTTCACGGAATTTGTCCAGTCCCATACGGGTAGCATGTACCACAATCGGACGCATACCAACGCTCTTTAAAAGAACGATATCCTGCATCAGTCTCTGCTCTTCCACTCCGCTGAGCCACTCGGCACATCCGTACTCGATAACTACTGTCTTCTGATTAAAGTCTCTGATATATGGTAATGCATCTATCAGGATTGAAGCTTTATGCTCCACAAGTTCTAATTCTTTATCCATGATTACACCTCATTTTTTGTTTTATCTAAAACAGTATAGCATAGAATGATCTCTATTTGAAGAACCCATTTTTCACAAAAAACAGGAAGTGGCAAATGTTCTGTAAAATCACCCTTTTTCGCTGCTACCACCATTTTTTCACATCCATTATACCCGGAAGAACCGGTTCCTTGCATCAGCAAAGTACCGGTTCCTCTGTTTCCTCTGTCTCATTTATTTGATTCGTAATATAGGCTTCCATTCCGCTCTCCGGAATCCCAAGTGCTATGGAAAGCTCCGAATACAGGTTGCCTTCTGCCATCCTCAGATAGCGCTCGTCAGTCGCCGTGATCTTCTTTCCCTGCTTCAGGCGGGACATCTTCCGCTGATAAAGGGTCTTAATGATCCGCACCCATTCTGCACATTTGCAGCTTTTCATGCATTCCTTGTACTTTTCTCTCTCTGCTTCTCGCTTCCAATCCAGAGTCCTTCGATCTGTGGAATCTCACGGATCAATTCTTCTGCTTCTTCTTTGGAAATGACTCTTCGCATGACAATTTTTTCATTGTCTACCGGTGTAAATACTTTTCCACGCTTTTCACGTACCGGTCTCAGAATATAATACAGTTTGTCCTTCGGCACTCCATCCATTTTCAGCGTCGTAATTTCAGTCACTTCACAAATTCCTGTCCGGCCATAAACAATCAAATCTCCTACTTCGTACATTCTCTTCCTTCTTTCTTAAACTTGCCGAATCTCTACTTCTTTATTTTATCAGAAAATTAGTTTGAATTCTAATGTTTTTCAGATTTTTGTGAATCTTAGTCAAAGCTAACGCCTGTGGTTTTATGCAATTTTACTAGAAAATAGGGGGATTTTGTCGCAAGATGCGTCCCAAAAAGAGTCCTGTCCCATTCTTTTTGGGACTTAGACACTCGACTAAAATTTACTCTTTTTCCACAGTACGAGAAATTGATAAAACCGGGGAAGGGGCGCTTGACCGTTGTTCCAGGTGGAAGGTGTTTCTTGAAGATACGCTTTATTCATATGGGCACTCTTTCAATAAACATTCAACCGCCATCCGGTATTCCCGGATGGTCTGGCTTTTGCGGATTTGCGTCAGATATTCTTCGCTGTTTTTAAAGTTTTTGCCAAGATACCACCAGAGTTCTTTCATTTTGACTACTGCGTTTTTTTCTTCCGGAGATTTTTCGATATAGGCATCAAGAAGATGATCGCAGAATGTAGCAATCTTCTTGGTGTCAAATGTAGATTTCCCTTTTATCACTGCCGGAAGAAATGGGTTCATCAGAATTCCTCTTCCGAGCATGATGCATTCTGCTTCGGGAAATTTCTCCTGGAAAATTTTGTAGTCTTCCGCACAAAAAATGTCTCCATTATAGACCAGAGGATTTTTGCTGTTCCGGCAGGCGTAGGCAAAAGTGATCCAGTCGGGTTTGTTTTTGTAGTAATCCTGCTGGACTCTTGGGTGAAGGATCAGTTCTTCCAGAGGATATTGGTTATAGATATCCAGAAGCTCTTCGAACTCTTCCTGATCATATTTACCGCTTCTTGTTTTGATAGAGATTTTCATATCGAGTTGATCGAAAACTTCGGCAAGGAAATGATTCAGTTCATCGGGATAAAACAAAAACCGGATCCCCTTTTCCGGTTGACGACTGTTTTGGAGGGGCAGCCGAGATTCAGATTGACTTCTTCATATCCGAATTCTTTCAACTGCCGAGCCAGGCGGATGAAATCCTCGGCGTGGTTGGTCAGGATCTGCGGAACGGTATACATGCCCTCATTATTTTCCGGAAGGATCTCATTCCATTCCTGTCTGCTGAATTTGCCTTTCGGGTTTGGATTTAAAAATGGTGTAAAATATTTATCCATTGGTTCAAAAAAGGTGTGATACGCCCTGCGGTATACCTCACCTGTAATGCCCTCCATTGGCGCCAGATAGATTTTCATGACCTTTCTACCTCCGTCACATAAAGTGTTTTTTTGTCTACCCGGAAATGAATTTCCATTCCCGCGTAAGACATGCCGTAAATCCGGACTGGATCCTTTTGATAAGAAGGTCTCGGATCCTGCTCCAGGATCTGAATCAGTGCTGCTCTTTTTTCAGCCGGAATCTGTTCCAAATACATTTCCGGGAAATTCACATCCAATTTATAATCTTTCTTTTCTTCCGCGAAACCGCCTTTTGCCTCCGGGTGGCTATCCACGTATGGAAGGTAGGGCTTGATATCGTAGATCGGCGTCATATCCAGAAGATCCGCACCTTCCACGATCAGCACCGGACCTTTTTTTCCCGGAATTCCACCCCAATAAGCTTTACGGAAGAAAGTCCGATCGGATTCGGGCGAAATGGAGAACGGGTGGCAAAAACTCCCACCCGTCTGTTACCACCAAGCCGCGGTGGACGTACCGTCGGGCTCCAGGTATCCCGGATAGATTCCGAAAATTCCCAGATCAGCCACAGATAATCATACGCCTCGATTTCCCGCAGTGCATCCGCATTCTGATATTCCGGCAGAAAATGGATTTCTGCCCGGGTATCCGCAAGATTACTCTGTCGCGGAATCCCGAATTTCTCCACAAAATCAGATCTTATATACGCGATCTGCTTTATTTGCATTGTTCTTTTTCTCCATCAACAAACATCATCACAAAAGCAACTGCCAGAATTGCAGAAGCGATCAGAAGTGCCTTTTCAGCAAACATTTCCACACAGGCATTTCCGATAACTGCACCGATCACAAAGAAGAAGATGATTCCATAGTACAAAAGTCCTTTCTTGATATACTCTTTATCCTTCGTGTTCGCATAACTGCACATATGCTGGGTCGCACTTCGTAAGTTTCCGATGCACATGGTGGTTGCAATTCCGTTTCCATGGATTTTGCGGAAGCTTTCCACCTGAATCCCACACGCAAGGGACGTGAGTGCATTCGCCACCAGATTAAAATCCTGTGGGATAAAGCTGACACTCAGTAGGATCACTGCCTCACAGAATACCGAAATCTGTCTCCAGTGCAGAAGTGTCAGATCTTTCGTCCGTATTTTCACCAGATCCGCAAGGGCGATTCCAATGGCAAATGCCAGCACCGGAACCAGATAGTGGAGTGCCATCTGCCAGTTTCTCTCTGAAATATTGATTCCAAGAAGCAGAATATTTCCGGTTTGTGCATTGGCAAATACTTTTCCTCTGCACATATAGGAATAGGCATCCATAAATCCACCGGCAATCGCAAGGATCACACCAAGTTTAATTGATTCTGACATCTGTTTTGAAAATTTCAAGTTACTCATCCTCCCTATCGTATGCTTTGATGTATACAAAATTCTCATTGTTTCGTTCTGTATGATAATCCAAATTCAGTGCCGCGTCAAGAAAATCCTTACCACCGGACTCCACTGCCTTCACCGTCATGCCAAGTGCCGCTTCCACGTCCTGCACCGTCAGATCATCCAGAAAGACCTCTTCTCCGCTTCGCAGCATATTGATTGGAATCTGCAGAGTATCTCCCAGATCCTCTCCTGCTTCTTTTCTCTCTTTTAACTGTGCCACCAGATCCTGTCCGGTAATCAGACCGGATACGGTGATCGTCTCACCAAAGAAATCATTACGGATGCAGGCAACCGTGATCTTTACTTTTGGAAATGCTTCCGTGATCCTGTCCGCAAATTCCTGAATTGTCGGATACGCAAGCTTTGCAGTCGCAATGGTAAATGTCCGTGCGATCCCTTCTTTTAACTTTGGATATTCTTCACTTTCCTGAAGCTCTTCAAAGGCATGGTAAAATTCATCCCGTAGAAGCCGCATCATACCAACACCATTTTCCAGCTGGATATATCCGTCGTATCTTCCTTCCTCCGGCATCTCGCGCTCCGCCAGGATATACCACTCATCACTTGCATGGATAAAATGAAGTCCAAACTCGTCATACGCCTTCTTCTGATAGCTCTCGATCAGATCAATGACCTCTTCCGCTTCTTCTTTATCAAAAAGCTCCAGTGGATAAAGTCCCTCCCTGTATTTGGAAAGTCCTGCCGGAACCACTGACACACTCCGCATAAACGGCAGATACTTCATCAGATCTTCGATAGAACGCTTCAGCTCATCCTTATCATTAACTCCCTTGCACAGTACGATCTGCCCATTCATCTCCACATGTCCGGCATACAGATCATCCAGGAATTTCAGCTTTTCTCCGGCGAAACGATTGTGGAGCATCTTGCAGCGCAGCTCCGGGTTCGTTGTCTGCACAGAAATATTGATCGGCGCAAGCTGCATCTCGATAATACGGTCCACATCTTTCTGCTTCATATTCGTCAGGGTAATATAATTGCCCTGCAGGAAAGACAGACGGGAATCATCATCCTTAAAATACAAGGTCTCACGCATTCCCGGCGGCATCTGATCGATAAAGCAGAAAATACACTTGTTGCTGCAGGAACGGTAGTCGCTCATCAGACCATTTTCAAATTCTACGCCAAGGTCATCATCATACTCTTTCTCGATCTCCAGAAGCCATTCTTCCCCGTCCGGCTTGCGGATCAGCACTTCTACATACTCATCCTTGATCATGTAACGATAATCAAAAACGTCCTCTATTTTCTGGTTGTTTATTCGTAGAAGGACATCTCCCGGCTCGATCTCCATCGCCTCGGCAATTGAATCCGGGTAAACCTCACGGATCAGATGTCCCTGATACTCATTTTTCTTACTCAAATTATATTCCTCCCAAAATTCGGAATCGGAAACAAGACCTTTTCCAGGCTAGCTTCCTCTTTCATGTAATCCTCATATTTTTATCATAAACGACTTTTTCTGCAATGATTACATACTTTTTCATCATACCATAAAACTGTAAATTTCGGTAGGGATAAAATTCAGAAGCCTGAAACAGAAGCCTGAAACAAAAATTCACCCATAAATTCAAACGATACCTTTCATTCTCCAACCAAACACCGGGGAACGAAACCTTTTACGGTTCCATTCCCCGGTGTCCGGTTTGTATATATGGTTATCTATATACAATTTCCATATGCTTCAAAATAAAATATTCTATTTCTGATACCGCATGTTACAAGAAAGGCTTGCGGTCTTTTATTAGAAACGACTAAATCAAGTTCCTCCTGTTCTTACGCGTATAAGTATTGTCGACTTCTATATAGTAGCATATCTGCGGTGTACTTTCCTAGTGGTAAAAAGGGAGATTCTTTTGCTACTGAAAATACCAGTTTGACAGCTTGCGAAATCCACCGAAATGTATCGAAAAATGTTTTCTTTCTCCGAATTCCTTTTAATTTTTCAAAATAAATTTTCTTCTTTGTAATATCTGTTTAAAATCAGAAACAGGATTTTAGTGATTTTTTACAGAAAATCCGTTCGATTCTACACTGCATCCCCACGCTCTGTCACCAGCTCATATCCAACACTTGCTACTCGTCTCCCCATACATCCGCGACATTCTGCTGCCTCTTCACCGGTACAGATCTTGTTGTCATAAAGCTCATACTGCTTCCGGTTCTTCACCGGAGAAAGGTTCGGCATCACAACATTCGCCCCGGCCTGCAGACCTTTTTCCCTGCCGAGTGGATCCATCGTACCAAGTGCTGTTGTCGCCGGAAGAAGTACCTTCGGCAGCAGAATCCGAATCACAGCGAGCAAAAACAGTGTCATCTCCACACTTCCTGCCGGTTCTTTTTGCAAACTGCGTATCGTGGTGTGGGATAAATGGTCCGATTCCCACCATCTCCGGCTGCAATTCCTTCAGAAATACCAGATCCTCTGCAAGATCCTCTGTCGTCTGATAAGGTGAACCAACCATCATGCCAGCCCCCACCTGATAACCAAGCTTCTTCAGATCATACAGACAATTCTTACGAACGGCAAGGCTCATCTTTTCCGGATGTAGTTTCCGGTAATGCTCTTCATTCGCCGTCTCATGACGAAGCAGGTAACGATCCGCTCCGGCTTCCCGGAATCTCTTGTAACTCTCATAAGACTTCTCTCCGATAGACAAAGTCAGTGCACATTCCGGATATGCTTCCTTTATTTTTTTAATAATCGCCACCATCCGGTCATCCGTATAATAAGCATCTTCTCCGCCCTGTAGCACAAACGTCCGGAATCCAAGCTCATACCCATTCTCACAGCATGCCATGATCTCATCCTCTGTCAGACGGTAGCGCTTTGCATTCGTATTACTCTTGCGGATTCCGCAGTAATAGCAGTCATTCTTACAATAATTGGTATATTCGATCAGCCCTCTGGTAAATACCTTCTTCCCGTAATAAATCTCCCGGATTCGGACTGCTTCCTCTTTCAGTCTCCGGACTGCCTCCGGATCTTCTGCGCATTTTATCAATTCGACAAATTCTGATTTTGCAAAATCCGGATTCTCGATAAATCTTTCGTAAACTGGTTTCATTTTCTATATTCTCCCTGCCTGGTTTTCTGTATCTTTTCTGAATTTATGGGCATTTGTCCATGAAATTATAAAATTTATTCTATCACACTTCGTCAGCCGCGGCAATCACTCCATCAATGTCTACGATTTCATCAAGCGGAATCCGGTCCCCGCTCTGCAGTACGATTTCATTCAGATAAGTGTCAATCCTCCGGATACATCCGGACTTTTTCTGGTAGGAGCCACCTTCCTTTTTCTGATCCGGTACAAAATATTCAAAATCTACTTCCCGTGGTTCCTGCCTCTGGCATACTTCCCGTAAATACAGATCCAGTATCTGTCTGCAATCCTCACTGAGTCTGCGTTTCCGCTCGGTCAGTCTTTCGGTCTCCCTGATTGCATCTTTATGTCCGGTCAGCGCTGCAAACGGGGCAAACTGCGCCGCTCTGTCCTGCCTTGACATCTGCGGATGTCTGACCGATACATGATGCGGTAAATGAATGATATCCTCGTATCCTGTCATGCCTTATGCCCTCCGATCTGCTCATTCCGCGCTTTGGTAGTGGCTCCTTCCTGAAAATTAAGTCCCTTCAGAATTGCATTCTTCCCATACTTCTTCTTAATTGAAAGTACTGCCTCCTGCATCTTCTTCTCCCGTTCAAGCTTCTCATCCTGCTGCTTCTTTTCATTACCTCCGGTAAAATCAGTAAACAGATCCAGTTGCCGGAATTCTGTCTTATCTGCCGCTTTCTTTTCATCCAATACGTGATTCGCCGCCATCGAAATCCGTCGCACCATCAAATGCGGATTCACAATCTGGTCATACAGTTCCATCACTGCATCGGTTATCATTCTCGCAGAAGCTGTATACTCTCGTAGATTCGCTGTTCCATGTGCATGCTTTGGAATCTTTCTTCCATACCGGTCCACTGTCACCTCCCCTGTATAACCTTTTCCACTTCTCAGATTCTCAATATCATAACCAACCGTCAACACGATCTGATCCGTAACCAGATGCTTTTCTACAAGATCAAGTGTCAAAAGGTCCAGCATCTCTTTAACCACAATTTTCGCCTTTTGGGCATCATACGGGCAATGTAGTACTTGTCCTGCACCAACACTGTTATGCTCCGGCTGATACGCTTTTACCTCTGCAATCGTACACGGCTCACAGCCCCACGCATGGTCGATCAGCAGTTCTGCATTCACGCCGAACATGCGGTACAACAGCTCTTCGTTATAAAATTCATTCTCTTTTCCAACCGAGCATCTGGCAATATCTCCCATTGTATACAATCCACATTGTTCCAGCTTTTTCGCATAGCCTCTTCCCACACGCCAAAAATCCGTAAGCGGTCTGTGATTCCACAAAGATCTGCGATAACTCATCTCATCCAGACTCGCAAACCGGAAACCATTTTCATCCGGTTCGCTATGCTTTGCCATGATATCCATCGCAATCTTCGCCAGATACAAATTCGTACCAATTCCAGCTGTCGCCGTAATCCCGGTCTGCTCATAGATTTCCCGCATTATCTTTCCTGCAAGTTCTTCCGGTGTCAGCCGGTAAGTATGCAGATAATCGGTAACATCCATAAAAACCTCATCGATTGAATAGACATGTATGTCTTCCGGTGCAACATACTTCAGGTAAATGTCATAAATCCGGGTGCTGTACTTCATATAGAGTGCCATCCTCGGAACCGCCGTGATATAATCCAGTGCAAAGCTTCGGTCTGCCTTTAATTCCCCGGTGTCACAGGATTGCCCGGTAAATTCATGTCCTCCATTTTTCCGCTTTCGCTCGTCGTTGATCTCCTTCACCTTCCGGACAACCTCAAAAAGTCTTGCCCTTCCCGGAATCCCATATGCTTTCAGCGCAGGAGAAACAGCAAGACAGATCGTCTTCGTTGTCCTCTCCGGATCGGCTACAACCAGATTCGTCGTAAGCGGATCCAAATTCCGTTCCTTGCACTCCACCGAAGCATAGAAAGATTTCAGATCAATTGCTACATAACTGCGTGTCTGCTCCGGCATTCGCTGCACCTCCTAACACTTTTAAGAGAACATATGTTCTTTTCCCGATTATACTATATTTTTTCGCCGACCACAAGATTACAACTATAGATTTTTTATTTTTTAAGCAGTTGGATATTCAGATCCACATTTCCTTCAATCCCCGGCACGCTTCCTGTACTGGAATACTGCCACATACTGAACCTATACGGCGTCTGCGGAAGTTCTTCATAATCTGCATACCAGACCGGATAATCCAACAGCTTTTCCAGATCCAGTTCATACGCTTCCCACAGCATATTGCTGTAAATCATGGCATCATATCCCGCTTCTTCTATTTCTTTACAAAATACCTTCGCATTTTGGGTAAATTGTTCTCCCGTTACACCATCCGTCCGTGCTTCGTCTTCCAGAATATGCTCTGGATCGTACACAACCGGCATCTGAAGCTCCTGCCCTTTCAAATGTTCCAGAACAAAATCAGCCTCTTCCTTTGCCTCTTCTTCATTTACCGCCTGCGAGAAAAAATAAACACCCACATCTATTCCAGCTCTTCGGGCATTTTCCATATTCTGTTCAAACTTCTCGTCTGCATTTAACGTACCTTCTTCACCATAGCCACGATATCCGATCCGCAAAATTGCGAACTCATAGCCTGCTGCTTTCACCTGCTCCCAGTCAATATCTCCCTGAAAAACAGATACATCTACGCCCAGCCTTGAAGTATATTTCTTATCCTCATAGCTGATCTTATTTTCATTTTTTACAAAAAGTGCTTTATCATACGGATTCTTCGCAACTGCTTCATTGATTTCCACCGTATAACGCTCTCCGTGTGCATCTACAAAATCAAGCGTATTTTTCTCATTTGTACTTTCCGCATTTTTTGCATCCGCAGAAATTTCTTCTGTTTTCTTTCCAGAACATCCCGCAAGCAGCACCACTAACATTCCGAAAATAATCCATTTTCCTCTTCTCATCTGATCTCCATTTTCTTCACTGTATTTTCCGGCACTTTTATCACACCAAACCGCCACAAAAGGCTTTTTCTTTTTTCTTATACTCCTTATAGTTGTTCTTCAAACTTTTCACAACGCATAATCTCCTTCACCGCATCCGTCAGTGCATAAAACAAATATGCATCTTTCACTCTTGCTTCTGGATGCGAAAATGAGATGACAACAGATTTGCCATCTCTGAAATACCAGATTCCCCTTGAAGTCATTTTCCAGTCAACCTCTCTGTCCTTATAACATGCATCCATAAAAGCATACTCCGTGCCACAGCAAATAATAAAGTCTGCTTTATACAAATCAATCTGCTCCTTGATAATGTCATGATGATCAACTGCTGCCCTGTAAATTTCACCATTATTTGAAGTATGTCCACCAGAAGTTTTCTTCAAATTGACCGCTGCTATTTTCTTCAACTCCCTCAAGCGTCTCTGTTCATTGTCTATCTCCATCTCAGACCACGGAAATTCTTTTTCCCAGGACAGAATTCCTTCCGTCCAGCGTGCAATATTATCCCATGTCTGTGGTCTTCCACCCTCATAAACAAAATCCCGCAGATCCCAGCTTTTTCCGCCATTTACTTCTTTTAAGATATATACGATCTTATATCTGGCATTTAAAAATTCCTGCTCACAGATCACTCCATCGGCTACAATGTCGGGATCTTTTTCTCTTAATTTTTGAAATAAAAACTCTTCTCGTTCTTTAATCGACATAGCTGTTTATTATTCTCCATAATCTTTAATTATACTGTAATTTATAATCCAAATTACTGTTTTGATAGTTCCAAGATAACTGTGTTTCCTATATTGTAAGGCTTTCTGATGTGTTTGTCACTCTTTTGTTTCTATCAGGTTACTAATGTAAAAGTTCGTTTACCTTTGCTTGAACAGCAGAATAATTTGGCTGCTGTACTTGGGAAGTACACACCTGTCGTGATGAGCAGTTTTCTTATTTTGATTGGATTTAAGTCCAGAGAATGCCCTGGATTCTGGATGCCATTTGCGTAACCACCTCCTTGCAGGCATGAAAAAAGCCCATCTGCACCGAGCAGACAGACTAAAAATGGATATAAAAATACCCTGCCAGCTTTCACCAGCAGGGTTGATTAGAATTTTTACTTGTAAAGGTCTTCCAACGTTATCAGCCGAACTTCACCTCGCTCTTGTGCCTGAAGAAGTCCATCTGTGAATCCGCCTTTCGAGAAGATATAGTAGTGATAGTTGTTGCCCTTTCCAAAAACTGAGGCATAATCCCGAATCAAATCGAGTTCATCCACACCGATTTTCTCATTCCGGTATTTGCATGAACCGATGATATAGTCTTTGCCCTCAACAGGAGTTCCGACGATATCAATCTGTATCTGCTTTTTCTTCTTCGGGTCTGTCCCCACCACTGGCCGATTTCACTCAGCTCAATAGGAAGGCTGCCATCCTTCCAAACTAAGATTCACATCCTCAGTTACGGCACATATTACCGCACACTTCTGTACATAGCAACCTATTTTTTGCGGTTTTTCGGATGGCCCATCTTCTCCTTCACTTCATCCGGCACATCGATCAATCCGAACCGATAGAACATTCCGTAGATGTAGGTCACGCCCCGGATATCGCCCAGAGCTTTGGGTTTCTCTACTACTTTTTCTTTAATATTCTTCAGCGCCAGCAGCACTGAACTCCATGCTAGACTTTTACTCTTCTCCCGGCGGTCGATCCACAGTTCTTTTGTGTACTCGCCGTTCTTGCCCTTTTTAATTTCGTAAGAGAATGGCAACCCGGAGTAGGTCTTAAATTTTACTCCAGTATAGGCCAGAACCACACCCCAGAAGTTTTCTTCTGTCGGATCATCCCTCCACCGCTTCATTGCTCTGTATCTCCGCTGCCGCTCTGCTCCGACACTGATCTTCCCTTTTTCTGCTGTGCTTGTGAAGTACACACCTTTCCGATATGGCAGGTACGAGGTGACGGAGGCTTTGGAAAGTTTCAGGGTGTTTGCAGTTGAGAGTATGGAGGTTTTGTAGTCTTGTGTTTCACGGTATTCTTGAAAGGTAGCTTGCACCTTCTCCGCCACTTCTGATTCATACACACCAGCCGTGATGAGCAGCTTTCTTACTTTGATTGGATTTAATCCCAGTTCTTCGCCAATGGCCTGCAAGGACATCTCAGAATTATAAAGTACCACAGCAGCATCCAGCTGCTCTTTCAGATTTTTCCCGGCATCGTACTCCGGCTTCAGCTTCTTCCGGCCACCGCCTGGTTTTCTTGTTTTCTTCATTTTACTCATGCAGCTCCAGCGGCAGTCCATCCGGGTCGTGGAAGAAAGTCATCTTCTTGCCGGTGTAATCATCCACGCGGATTGGCTCGCATTCAATCCCTACCTCTGCCAGCTCATTCACCGTCTGTTCCACGCTAGCAACGCAGAACGCAAGGTGACGTAGGCCACAGGCCTCCGGGCGGTTCACACGCTTCGGCGGGTTTTCCTCTGCGAAAATCTCAAGCTCCGTAAGTTCATTGACACGCAGATCCAGCTTCCAGTCCTTGCGCTCCGGGCGGTAGTTTTCTCTGATGATAGAAAAGCCCAGTTTGTTCACATAGAAATCCTTTGCGGCTTCGTAGTCAGATACGATGATTGCGATGTGGTGTATTTTAGATAAGTTCATTTTATGTCACACTCCATTTCTTTTAATTTTGTTCTTCTTTTATTTCCGTTATAAACTATATAGCGGTCTTCAAAAATTACCGTGTGAACTCCCGGAGTTCAGTTTGTACACACGGCATTTATTTTTTTGTTCTTGTTTATTTCAGTTTTTCGAGAATCTCATCCGCGCTCATCCCGCTTGCCAGTAACTTCTTCAGCACTGCTTCGGCTTCAGTCTTCTTAGCTTCTTCAGCGGCCTTAGCATCTGCCTTTGCCTTCTTCGCTTCCAGAGATGCCACTTCTTTTTCAGCCTTCTTCAGGGCAGTCTTCTTCTCTTTCAGATCAGCCTTCAAAGTGTCGATGTTTGCGGTGATGGATGCGATCTCTGCAGTCAGGGAAACGATAGATTCCTGCCTCTCTGCAATCTGGGATGCGTAGTTTTTGGCGTTGGTGGTATTGGTTTTTGGACGATTTTTGCTGCCTTTCGTTCTGGGCATAGGTGATAACCTCTTTCTTTCTTCAAAATATTAAAAGATTACTCGTTATCGTTACCTTTATTTTCATTTCCATCATGCGAGAACTGAAGATAATTTGTACCCCGCATGGCATCTGCGTGATACTCTTCGCTATTCCTAGAACTCGATTCCGCTGTACCTCGAACCAAACGCTCATCCATTGGTCCAGTTTTTCTACATGCTTCAAGTATGCTCTTCATATCTTCTCTATCTGGCATATCACTTTTCCCCTTATAATCCTAAAAAAAATACTAATAATCGCTAACGCAATCAATGCAAAAATACTCACGCTGAATGCATTAACGCACCTATTAAATGCGGTATAGCCTTTTTCTAATACTACATTGTTCTTCGATGTATGTTGAACATAAAGCCTTCCAATAAATCTCACTGCTGTTGTGTCTTTTTCATCTGGAACTCCTTCTGTTAATAGTAATCCAGCATCCAATCTTTCAAATCTCACACTCTTCAATAAACTAACGCTCATAACAAGCATTCCAACATTAGCGGTTCTGCCCCCCTATAAATTTCATATTATATAACACGGTCTTTACGATATTTTTCAAGTACTTCTTAGGGTAACATCTTTTTACTGCTTTCTTAAATCCATACCCCTTTTTCAATTCCTTAAAAAACACTTCCCGTTGCTTAGGCTTCTGAGAGGGCTGATATAATTGATGATTGCTTTCTATCGCTTTTTTCAAATCAACATCTACAAGAGTTAAATCTGCTTGATCTATAAGTTCTTTTCCCTTTTCATTTTGGCAAAGCACTAAAGAAATACCCTTATCTTGGATGCTTTTTTCAAGTTCACTTCCCCATGAATCCCCCAGGGTAATATCACCGGACCTTTCAATCTTGGCATATTGACATTGATAACAATTCTCCGTGTATGTTGTCGAGTTCAAAAATGTCATCAAATAATTATCGGTTGTTATCGGAACCGCAAAACGCTTTCCATTCTGTTCCAATTTAAAATTATTTTTCTCCCGAAATCTAATGCTTTGAATTTCTGTTAATCGAATCCCATAATCAAACAAAAAGCTGTCCAAAATTTGTGGTGAAGGTGTTCCATGGCAAATTAAATCAGCGGTATACAAATTTTGATGATTCTTTGTATAATGCCTGACCGCTGAAACCTGACATGGCAACCCAATAAAAAGCACCTTTCTTCCTAATTTGAGTTTTTCTAAAATTTTCTTATATACTCCCTCAGGATTACTTTTCACATATTTTGAACCTGTAAATTTACACACTTCATCTTCTGTCTCAGCAAAATCAAACTCAAACTTCCCAAAACTAAATGTGCAGCTACAAACAATCCCTCCATTTTTTATGAAAGCTCGTTCTACTGCTGTTGCAACTCCTCCAGATGAAGAGCGCATACGAACGCAATCATCTTGCGCCCATCCCTGTTTCCAATAAATCGGTTTAGTTAGTACTTGTTCGGCGTTGTTTTGGCATGCACTATGGCATGCATTACATTGAATACATTTCTCAGAATCAATTACTGCATTATATTCCATCCACGAATCAATTACTTTTATAGCTTTTTAGGGCAAACATCAATACACTCCATACACCCTGTGCATTTACCTTTTTCACATACTGTAGTCATATCATCGTCTTCCTTTTAATTTTAGTATTTTTCTCACTATGGGGAGCCAGATATCTGAAAACAAATATATAGTAACGGCTAGAATGACGCATTGTAGTAAAAAACTGAACCTATTATCAATGAACATCAAGCCCACAGACAACACTAAAGCCGTACTTCCCACAATAAATTCTTTATTATTTATATTATATTGAATATATTTTCTTGTATGAAAAAGTCGAAAGACAAATACAAGTATATAACTAATACACGTAGCAATTGCAGCACCATAAACGCCTACTTGTGGAATTAATATAAAATTCATTGCAATATTAAATATCGCTCCAAAAGTACCAGAAAAAAGATAGCCAAAACTATCTTTGTGAACCGTATAGCTTGTAGCCATGAAGCTAGCCATTGTCAAATATACGCATCCGACTGTCAAAAACGGCGTATATTTCCACGCAGAATAATACTCTTTTCCCACATACACACTTAAAAACGGTTTCATAAATGTTAACAAACCTATTCCAATCAACATAACAATTCCAATTAGAACTCTAAATATTTTATTATTATATTCGCTTTCATCTTCTGTTCCTTCTTCACGAATTGCAGAATAACTCCACGCTTGATTGAATATTGTTGTCAATGTAGAAACTAGCGTAGGGAACTTATATGAAACGGCGTAAATTCCATTGGCTGCCACACTTATCATGCTAGACACCATAATGCGATCTGAGGAATTCATAATCCACCACATAAATGAATTCGGAATTAATACCACGGAATATCTCGCCATCTTGATCAGTAGATCTCTATCAATCCTTGAAAATGAGAATGATTTATATCCTTTTCCTACAATAATTGCATATATGGCAGTGAGTGTATTTGCTATAATGTAAGCTTTTAAATACCCATCAACACCTTCTTTAAAGACCAAGAGGAACAGAATATTTAACACCGCAATAAAAAAAGTATGTAGAACATTTCCTATCGAGTAATAAATCAACAGTTCTTTCCCGCGCAAATCGCACAAATAAAGCTGACTTGCTGCCAAAGAAACGACATAGAAATAAACAAACACAGCATATTCAGAAATCTTGTCAAAAGAACGACATATCGGAAAAATCAATACCCCAACCATCATTCCGATTAACAGTATTCCCGTCCCTATTTGGGTAATTTTTCTAGTATTAGCATCCTTATCCAATGCGAATCTCATAACAGACTCACAGATATTCAAAGTAAGAATTGGAACCGCAACTGTTCCAACTGTTGCAACCAAATCAACGACTCCATATTCAGCAGTTGTAAGTGCATTTGTATATAACGGAATCAAAAAAAATGAAATAAGTTTTGATCCAAGATTTCCCAAAGTAAATATAATAGTGTTTTTTATCAAATAACTATTTCTGCTATTTCCCATTCTCTACCGCTTGCTCCTTGATTATTTTTATAGTCATCTTTCATTCAAAAATGAAATCCAATCAAATTCATCAAGCCAACGTTTTCCAGTAAATCTACTTTGATAATCACAAAGATTTTTTACATTTTGTATATCTACTTCGCTTTTCGGAATATAATACGCCGAACGATACTGTGGATACTCTTTTACCGTAAAAATGACTTTATGTTTAAATTTCAAACTATCGAATGAACAAATATCCTGTTCCGTACATCCATCTTTTTGCACCATAATAATATAAAGATTGTCCATATTCAGCCGCTTCAAACGTTCGATCCATTTCTGTTTTGCCTGTTCAAACGTTTCGTAATGTGTAAAATAGACATGGATATCTTCTAACTTTCCAACCGGATAACCGTATTTTTCACTGTTTTTCTCATCCATTTCGATTTTGCAATCATATAAATAATGCTCCAATTGACTCAAAAATTTGATGAATTCCTTTGGAGTAAACCAAAGATTTACAGTTGGTGAGTTGAATCGTAATCCCAATTCATGACTCACCACCCCCCACGCAGTTCATTGAAATAATCGAGCAATCCTTGTTTTTTATTTTTCTTTGGTACTCTTTATCCATATGCATACGAAGAATTCTTCTATAAATCTTATTTATTTTTTCCATCTTCGTCACCCATTTATAAGTTTTCTTTCAAATACTTCAATGATTTTTCTCTTTCCAAACCCAGTATCTCACCGATTTTTTTCTTATCCAGCTCTTTTTTCAGCACTGTATCCAATTGAGAGATATCGGTAATAACATGACTCTGTATTTGAAGGCGTTGCGTTAAATCCTCCAATTTATTCTGGTTACTCTCTCGAATCAATACCGCCATTCTCTTTCCAAATTTTGCACCAAACAGTGTTCCGTGAAATGTGTCCGTTACAATACATTCTGCATTCTGAAAAGCTTTCAACAACTCAAACGGAGTTAGTGTTTCATACGACGGTATCCATTTCTGCCTTCCAAACGGAGCCACAATCTTCAAATTGTACTTCTTGCAGTATTCAGAAATTGCCTTAATTTCCTCTGGGTCACTAAATCTCTCGGCATAAGAATAAACAATGCAATATTTTTTAGGAAGTTTAGAATTCACTGTAATATTCCTGATTTCATCATCAAAGTTTCCTACAGCCACCGGATCTAAATTATATACAGGCTTTTTTTCGGAAATTTTCTCTACAAAGTCTGCAGTGTTTTTATCCCGCACGGATACAACTGACAAATTCGACATCGCACTTTTAATAGCTTCTCTCAATTCGTCCGACAAATTATCCACTTTTGTCGATCCGCAACTTGCTGCATATGTGATTATCTTTTCAGCAGCTTCAACTTTCCCAAATAGCTGCGAAGAAAAACCCCATTTGGATTTTTGTAAGCAGTTGAAAACCTCATCACTTCCTATTACGCATGTATCAAAATGCTCGTCGCCGTTCACACTATTCAGACCTGTGCTATTTCTAAATTCATAAAAAACTCTCCGCAAATTTCTTCCAAGTATTTTGCCCTTAACACGATTCCATTGTGTTTCTAACCAGCTATCATTTTTTTGTCAATATCCTTTTTTTCACATTGTATACTTAGAGCATCATCCGTTCCTTTTTCTATCGCAAGAAACCTCACCTCATTACCTAGACTTTCTATCATTTTTTTTTTAATGAATACGCTTGTATGACGGATCCGTAATTGTTAACCTGTTGCATTGATAAAATATATACCTTCATATTTAATTTCTCCTTCAATCACTCGACCGTATTGAGCCATCGGCATCGCAATTCCATCGAATTAGACATACACCTAAGAAAAAAAACCAGTTCAAGGCCACTTCAAAAATTGATGCGATAATCATTCCATACACAATAATTGAAATATAAAAAGACTTATCTGTCTTGAGAGTATTTTTAAAGCTCCAGAAGACAGTAACAATTAATGAAACTACACTCAAAAATCCCATATTCACCATGATTTCAAATAATCCATTCTGTGCATTTGCATATAATCCTGTCATATTCTTCATCATCGAATTGCTATACCCATATCCAAACCAGAATCTACTTCTAATGATATTCAGCAAATAATCATTATATATTTCCAAACGCCCAGTCACGGTGTAAGATCTGTTGAAGTATCCAAATACGATATTATTTACAAATTCATTTTTAAGAATTTGTCCCATAACCAAAACAACCAGTGCAGACATAATTAGTGCTATTACCGCAAATCTTTCATTTAACAGCAACATTCTGATTTTTTGAAATGGAACTATTGTTGCTATAAACAGCACTGCCAAAGTTACCGTACCCGTAGCACAACCTATGTATAAGGTAAGTGCAATTGAACTTATAAACAAAGCAATATAGCAAATTTTATTTTTCCATAAAATCATCTCATGTGTTGCACCATATAAAGCAACAAAAAATATAAATAAATATGAAGATGTGAATTTATTTCCAAAGATGTATGCAGCCTGATTGCTGTTATTCGCTGTACCGACCAATAATATTGAAACAATTGTCAATATACAATATAGTCCAACGATATTATATAAGCATTTTATTGTCTCGTTAAATCGATCCTTTTGCTTGCAAAGTCCAATAAACGAATAAATATCATAAAATGTAACGGCATAGAGAAGTGCGTCCAAAAAGTCTTTATCCTGATATCCACCTTTAAGATATGCCATAACCGCTGAAAGCAAAACACAGCCAGAAAATAACCACGACAAATTTACAATTCTTTTTTTTTTTCTCTTGAAATTGTAAACAAAAAACACTTATGAGAATAATAATTTTACTTGCCTGCCTTAGTCCTGCAGGCAAAAGTTTAATAATTGCAAATACCAACAAATATGTCAACAAGTTATATACATTGATTTTATATGTAATCTTCATCCTCTTATCCTTGCGTCTTCATTATATTAATCCTATAGTACAATCTTAAACTAAATGCAAACAGAATGGCTTTTGCTCTGTCCTTTTTAAAGCAAACCTTACGCAATGGATAAAACCGATCAATCTCCATATTCGTTTGATACAATCTTCCTTCTGTCATACCTTTCATATAAAGCATCGCAATGTGATTATCCATGTATTTTTTTAATTCTGGATTCTTAATTTCATTTGCTAATATATCTAATTTCTTACAAATACAGAGCATATCTTGCCCATGTTTTGTTTTGTTTCCTGATCTTGTAATAGATCCATTTCTTCTTAAATAATGGTAAAACACATAATCTGATGTATATATTTTGTTTGCTCTCAATATAACTTGTGGCGTCCAAAGCTCGTCTTCATGTAAAATTCCTGATTCAAAGTATAATTGATTTTCTACAATAAATGTTCTTTTGTACACACCGAAGCAAGCCGCCGCATACAAATTCCTTTGCTTTAGTTCCTCAAGTGCAAACTTCTCACCTGTAAAAGAACAATTTTTAGCCGACACATACCCATATTTTATTAATTGTTTATCGGTACTTTCGTATTCTTCACAATATCCAAAATACATAATATCAGGTGCATTTTCCTTTTCAATTATACCTTGTATTTTAGCAATGCATCCATTTTCTACATAATCATCCGAATCTAAAAACATAATATACTGCCCACATGATTCTTTTATTCCAACATTTCTAGTATCAGATAAACCGGAATTCTTTTCCTTAGCGATTACTTTTACATTTGTATATTTTTCATATTTTTTTGCAATATTCAAAGAGCCATCTGTTGACTTATCGTCAACAACAACAATCTCCATATCTGAATAATGCTGGTTCAACAAACTTTCTAAACATTTGTCCAGATATTTTTCAACATTATATACTGGAACTATCACTGAAATAAACATTCTTCACCTCTATAATATAATTAAGCATTATTCGCTTAATTATATTTTCGTAAATAAAAACTCTCCATATATTTTGCAGTTGCGTCCATATCAAATCTTGCATCAATCACATACTGCTGCATATTGGTATGTGCTTTCAGATTCTGTGCCATTTCAAGTGCTGCATTCGCCCACTTTTCTTCCCCATCACTCAACAGCAGTTTCCAGTAAATTGGTGTAATATCCGTTTCCGGCGGCAATCCTTCAGAGCAGACAATAGGAACACCCGCCGCCTGCGCTTCGATTGCAACAATACCCAGACCTTCAAACAAAGATGGAAAAACAAACACATCCATCGCTTGATAAATTCTGTTCATATCCTTTCTATTTCCAAGAAAATGCACACAATCCGAAAGTCCTTTTTCTGCCACTTTGCTTTTCACTTTTTTCCTCTAATGGTCCGGTTCCAACAAGGATCAATTCAGCATCCGACTTTTTTTTCTTCTTTATCTCTGCAAAAACATCAATCAGGAAATCATGGTTTTTCTGAGGATGCAGGCGACCAACATGGCCGACAACAAATTTATCCTTTAACCCCAGTTCTTTCCTGATTTCATTTCTGGTATCCGCATCCGCAATAAAGTTCTGCGAATCAATCGCATTTTTCAGCACTCGAAACGGCTTGTCTTTGAACAGATATTTTCCAGCTTCTTCAGAGCAGGCGAAAAGATCTGTTGCGTTTTTTGTAAACATTCGCTGCATGAACAGCTTCGGTAAATATTTTATATCGTGTACTGTCTCATTATTATGTGAATGAGCAATTCTGACGGGGATACCTGCTTTCTTTGCCGCTTTCAAGCAGAAATATCCAATCGTGTAGGCGTGACAATGAACAATTTTATATTCGTGATGCTGAACAAAGAAAACTGCCAAATCTTTTTGAAATTTAGGAAGGTTCAAATCCTCCCGGAAAGACAGTTTGTAAACATGTCCACCCATTTTTTCAATTTCATCATCGTAAAACTGTTTTTCCTTATAAACGACCAAAAAATCAAACTGTACTTTCGTTCTGTCAATTTTCCGGTATATATTCATCAATAATGCCTGCGTACCGCCAGCTTCCATTCGCTGCAAGATATGCAAAACTCTTATCGGCTCTCCCATGAATTCTTCCTCCACAAAATCTCAAAGAGACTTAATCTTCTGAATCAATTTACTGGGCAACACAGATTTCAGACGTACTTTAAGCTGAAGTCCTATTTTTATATGCTCTATAAAGCCAAGTTCATCGATGCCCTTATAGAAAGTATCTCTAGTCACAGGCCTGTTGCTCGGCTGCACCAAATTGTGCTGCTTCACCACGCCCTCTTCCAATGTTGCTTCCTCCACTTCTGCAAGAACCCGCATCATTTCAAAGAGCTTTTGGCCTTTTTCGGTATTTACAAATACACTGGACACGCCCTTTAGAGAATTGAAGTTCGGATGGCTCTTTTCTGGATGCCTCCGATTGCATAGACTTTCTTCTTTTTCTTTGCATAAGCAGAGATCCAGTCCGCCTCTTCATTAGAAATACGGCCCGCATACGCATAAAGTATCAGATACTTCTCATCAGCTCGAAGCTGCGGAATTTTATCGCAGCAGTTCATATAGTCGTAGGTCAGAACCGGGTCTAAGTTATACACAGGTTTCTTCCCTGTAAGCTGTTCCACAATGACTCCAGAATTCGCATCTCGTACAGAAATCGCGTCGAATTTCTTCAGAAAAAATCCAACTTCATCGGCCTTTTTATATTTTTTCAGTTTTTCCAGTGTCGTATTTCCGAAAGATGCTGCATAAGTAAGAAGTTTCTTCGCACGGTTATCCTTTCCAAATAATTCTGGCGAATAGCCCACGTTGGAATTTTTCTGAATGCAGTTGAAAACCTCATCGCTACCAATCACAAGGCAATCCAATGTCGGGTTATAATTCATCTCATCCGTAATTCCTAAAAGCGGCATATACTTTTTAGCAAAAGACTGCAGGTTCACTCAATAAAATCAGTTGCATCTTCTTCCGCATTTCTCCGGCGCATATTTATACGCCACGTCCTTCAACCTCTACACCAAAGTGTTATGATGTTAAGTAGACCTGTTTTTCCGCATCTATTTTGCCAATTTTTCCCATTCCTTCTTTTTTGTAATAATCATACCTTGATATGTACGGTAATTCCCATGATACCGAAATTTTCGATCAGTTTATCCGGAAGCACAAGCTCTGTCGGAATGCTGAAAAGTGCTTCATCCACCCAGTTCAACTGTGCAAAATCTTCAATCGCACTCTCTCCACAAAATACCGGGAATCCATGATAATTTGGAATTTCATCTTCTTTTGCATCAATAATTCCTATTCCCATTACATGAAACTCACTGTAGGGATTGCCGGTAAATGCCTCCACAATTTCTCTATAATTCTTTTTTCCACCGATCAGAAGGATCGCTCTTTTCCCTGATGCAGGGCCTCTGTGCTTGGAAAGCCATTTTTTCAACAAAATCCTTCCTATATATAATACGCAGATCGATATGATCGGGAATGCAAATGTGACAACTCGTGAGTAATTGCTTGACTCTTTCATTGCAAACAAATAGACAATCACACACACGGTCACGATGATCGCGTGCTTTGCGACTGCCTTAGCCTCCAACCAGTATCCTCTCCTCAAGATTCCTCTGTAGCTTCCCATCGTCAGGCCAACAACCAGATCGATCGCCGCAATTGTAAAAAATATATTCCAATAAAGCGGTGCTTCTCTGTAATATGCAGTCCCATGACGTAACCACTGAGCAAGTAAATAAGATACTTCCAACAATATTAAATCTAACAAAATAAAATCCCAGTGTTTTAGCCAACTGGAAGTTTTCTTTCTGTACATAAGTGAACCCAACCCTCTTAAATCATTACATTTGTAATACGTCTCTTTTAATATTTATAACACATTTTGCATAAAAGGTAAATGGTTACTCACGCCTAATTACGTTTTAATTGCTTTTTTCGTCATTTTTTACTTTTATCGCGAAGAAAATCCATTACTTTTATCTATTTTATTTGACAAACCCGCAGCTTTTTAATGCACAACAAAAGCACCCAAAAAGGTACTTTTGTTACTTTTCTACCTGTTTTTAGGCGAAAAACTACCAACCACCGAATATTGATGGTTGGTAGAAAATCCTTGATTTTTATTTCTTCAGTGCAATAATTGCCTTCACCACATCGTCAATTCCCATCTCAGAGCTGTCGATCAGCGTTGCATCTTCAGCCTGCTTAAGCGGTGCGATCTCTCTTGTCATATCGCGCTCGTCTCTTTCCTGGATATCCTGCCTGATCTGTTCAAAATCACAAGTTTCTCCTTTTCCTTCCAGTTCTTTGAACCGGCGCATTGCGCGGCATTCTACACTTGCAGTCAGATACACTTTAACGTCCGCATTCGGAAGTACATTGGTTCCGATATCTCTTCCATCCATAACGACATCTTTTTCTTCTGCAAGATTCCTCTGCAGATCCAGAAGCTTTGCACGGACTGCCGGTACTGCCGAGCTTACGGATGCCATATTTCCAACCGCTTCCTCACGAAGCTGTGAAGTGATGTTTTCTCCATTCAAATAGACTTGCTGCACACCATTTTCATAACCAAGCTCTACCTTTGCATCCTCGCATGCTGCCTCGATCTTCTCTACTTCTCCCGGTACGATCCCTTTTTTCAGAAAATGTACGGCAAGCCCGCGGTACATTGCCCCGGTATCTACATAGATGAATCCCAGTTCCTTTGCAACCAGTTTTGCGATCGTGCTCTTTCCGGCACCTGCCGGTCCGTCAATTGCGATATTATATCCCATTTTATATCCTCCCTGTTTCACTCACATTTTCTGTTCCTGTCCAGATCTGACGGTTCCTTTTCCGGCTTTCCGCTGATATTCTCATCCTCAGCTTTTCTCACCTTCCATCCGGATCATTTCCTGTTTACGCCATCTCTGGATTGCTGTGCAATTCTATAATCCAAAAACTACCAGATATTACTTCCTGCCGCATATGCAGTCGACCATGCTATCTGCAGATTGTATCCGCCTGTCACTGCATCCAGATCCAGCACTTCACCTGCGAAATACAGTCCCTGTACCAGCTTTGACTCCATCGTAGACGGATTGACTTCTTTGACTTTTACGCCGCCCCGTGTAATAATTGCCTCTTTGAAATCCCGAAGCCCGGTCAATGTCACAGTAAAATGCTTGATCAGATGGACGAAATTCATCCGCTCTTCTTTTGTGATCACATTGACCTTCTTCTCCGGATCAATGCCGCTTAAGTGGATCATGACCGGAAGTAATTTTGCCGGAAACAGTCCGGTAACTGCATTTTTAAACTGTTTATTATGGTTTGCATCAAATTCGCGCAGCACTCTCGCATCCAGCTGCTCTTCGGAAAGTGCCGGCTTCAGGTCGATGACCAGCTTTAACTCATGCTTTTTCTGCAGGATTTTACCTACATAGGCACTCGCACTGATGATCAGTGGTCCACTTACTCCAAAGTGGGTGAATAACATTTCTCCGAAATCACTGTACAGCTCTTTCTTTCCGTCATAGACCGTTGCCTGGACATTCCGGAGGGAAAGCCCCATCAGTGCCGGAATGTACTCTTCTCTGACATTCATCGGAACCAGGGAAGGTGCAGGTTCGGTGATCTTGTGTCCCATCGCTTCTGCAAAGCGATAGCCATCTCCGGTGGAACCTGTTGTCTGATAGCTGACACCACCGGTTGCGATAATGCAGGCATCCCCTTCTTCTTTGCTTCCATCTGCCATGACAAGATAGGAAAATCTTCCATCCTCTGCCACAACTTTTTCTACATTGGAATAAAGATGGATGTGTACTCTATTTCGCTTCATTTCCAGCTCCAGTGTGCGGATAACATCCGAAGAATGATCCGACTGCGGAAATACACGGTTGCCACGCTCTGTCTTCAGACGCAATCCTGCATTTTCAAAGAAATCCATCACATCCTGGTTGGTAAATCCGTAAAAACTGCTGTACATGAATTTCTCATTGGATACCATATTCTGGAAAAGTTCATCCACGTCACAGGCATTGGTGACATTGCATCTGCCTTTTCCTGTGATGAACAGCTTCTTGCCAAGTTTTTCATTTTTCTCAAATACGTGGACTTCATTGCCATTTTTCGCCGCAAAGATCGATGCGAACATACCGGCAGCTCCGCCCCCTACGATCAGTACTTTACTCATTTGATCCTTACCTCGTCTTCTACAGGCTCCAGCTCATCTCTGGAATAAACCTGATATTCGTCCCAGATGTCCTCCAGTGTCTCCAACGTCTCGATGACATCATCCTGCTTCTTCATGCAGAGTGCAACCACCAGTGCATTGATGACACTGAGCGGTGCAACCAGTGAATCTACGATAGATGCCATATCACTTTTTGCGATCAGATTGCAGGAGGAATAGAGATTCATCGGTGAATTCACACTGTCGGTCAAGGTTATTACCTTTGCTTTCCGGTTGCTGGCAAATTCCAGTGCTTTTAAAGTACGCATGGAATATCGCGGAAAACTGATCCCGATGATCACATCTTCTTCCCCGATCCGGATCAGCTGCTCAAAAATCTCGCTGGAACTGTTGGTATCGACTTCTACCACATCCTCACAGATCAGATTCAGATAGAAAGTCAGGAATTTTGCCAGCGGTGCACAGCTTCGGATTCCGATCACATAAACCTTTTTTGCCGCAAGAATCGTATCCACCGCCAGCTCAAATGCATGATTGTCCACGGATTCCAATGTCTGCTTGATCTTCTCGATATCAGACTGCAGAACCGTCGCCAGGATCTCGCTCCGGTCGATCCGTCCGTAGGTCACTTCCATACGCTGGATAGAATTCAGCTTGGTACGCACCAATTCTCCCAGTGCTTTCTGGAATTCGGGATAGCCTTTATATCCAAGCTGTGTTGCGAAACGGACAACCGTTGATTCGCTGACACCGACTGCCTCTCCCATCTTTGCAGCCGTCAGGAAGGCTGCTTTATCATAATTTTCTTTGATGTAATCCGCAAGCCGCTTCTGTCCTTTGCTGAACTTCGGATATCTCTCATCAATTCTAATCAGTAACTCATTTTTTGTGCTCACAATTTGCCTCCAAATAAGAAACGTGCCTTTTTATAAAATCATTTACTTCTATTATAAATAAGGTCACAACCCTTTTTTATTATAAGCAAAAGAGCCATAAAATTCAACTCGAATTTTATGGCTCCTGAGGTTACGTTTTGCTCACAAAATACTGTCTGTAACAGCTTTCGTCAGTTCGTCGTTATTATACCGGATAACTTCCGTCTTTTGCAATTGTAGCATCTACTTTCTTCTCCTGTGCCTCGCGGTATTTGAAGAAGTCTGTAGCTACCTGCGGGAAGAGTGCGTAGCTGAGTACGTCTTCATCCTGCTCTTTGTACTGTTCCATCTCTTTTTCAAGAGTTCCGAGTTCATCCGGGATCAGATCTGCCGGACGGCATGTGATAACTTCCGGATTATCTCCGAGTACTTTCTGAACAACATCCGGGTTGAACGGTTTTACCGTTGCACCGTATTTTCCGCTCAGGATGTCTTTCGTCTCTTTTGTTGCCATCTTGTAGCGTTCGCCCATCAGGACATTGAATACTGCCTGTGTACCAACGATCTGTGATGACGGAGTAACCAGCGGTGGTTCACCAAGGTCTTTACGAACTCTCGGTACTTCTTCAAGTACGTCGTAGAACTTGTCTTCTGCTCCCTGCTCTTTGAGCTGGGAAGTAAGGTTGGAAAGCATTCCGCCCGGTACCTGATACAGAAGAGTCTTGATGTTTACACCAAGGTTCTTCGGATTGAGCAGGCCGCTGTCAAGAGCCTCATCACGGATCGGACGGAAGTAGTCAGCGATCTCGGCGAGAAGCTTCTGGTCAAATCCTGTATCATATGGTGTTCCCTTGAATGTCTCAACCATAACTTCTGTTGCCGGCTGAGAAGTTCCAAGTGCGAACGGTGAAATAGCGGTATCGATCACGTCTACACCGGCTTCAACTGCTTTTAAGTATGTCATTGAAGCAACACCTGATGTGTAATGTGTATGCAGCTGGATCGGGATATCAACAGCTTCTTTTAATGCTCCGACAAGTTCTGTTGCCTTGTACGGAAGAAGAAGTCCTGCCATATCTTTGATACAGATAGAGTTTGCACCCATATCTTCGATTCTCTTTGCGATGTCTACCCAGTAATCCAAGGTGTAAGCATCTCCAAGTGTGTAAGAAAGCGCGATCTGTGCTTCTGCTTTCTCAGCGTTAGCTGCTTTTACTGCTGTCTGAAGGTTTCTAAGGTCATTCAGACAGTCAAAAATACGAATGATATCGATTCCGTTTGCAACAGATTTTTTAACGAAGTATTCTACTACATCATCTGCGTATGGACGGTATCCAAGGATGTTCTGTCCACGGAAAAGCATCTGAAGTTTTGTGTTTTTGAATCCGTCACGTAATTTACGAAGTCTTTCCCATGGATCTTCGTGAAGGAAACGAAGGGATGCATCAAATGTTGCTCCGCCCCAGCACTCTACGGAATGGTATCCGACTTTGTCCATTTTATCTACGATCGGAAGCATCTGTTCTGTGGTCATACGTGTTGCGATCTGGGACTGATGAGCATCACGCAGAACTGTTTCCGTAATCTTAATCGGTTTCTTTTTCAATTGCTGCCATTATATCTTCCTCCAATTATTATAAGGTTTATTAAGCTCCAGGATTGTTATCTCACTGTCAGATACGCGCTGCTCGCAGCGCTAAGGAAACCTGACGGTTTCCTTCTGTGCCTGATGGCACAGTCTGACATTTCGATAGCAACCGCGATTTGCCCTTGCAAGCAAGCAAATCGCTTCCTGTTGCTACATTACTCCGAAAATAGCCATGAATGTTCCGGCTGCTACGGCTGTACCGATAACACCGGCTACGTTCGGTCCCATTGCATGCATCAGAAGGAAGTTTGTCGGATCTGCTTCCGCACCGACTTTCTGAGATACACGGGCTGCCATAGGTACAGCAGATACTCCGGCTGAACCAATCAGCGGATTTACCTTGCCATGTGTGGCTACGCACATCAGTTTTCCAAACAGGACACCTGCTGCGGTACCAAATGCGAATGCGATCAGACCAAGTAATACGATCTTCAATGTGCTGACATTTAAGAATGCCTCCGCACTCGTTGATGCACCTACGGAAGTACCAAGCAGGATAACTACGATGTACATCAATGCGTTGGATGCGGTCTCTGTCAGCTGTCTTACAACACCGGACTCTTTGAACAGGTTACCGAGCATCAGCATACCAACAAGTGGAGCTGTTGTAGGAAGAATCACACATACAACGATTGTAACGATAACCGGGAACAGGATTCTCTCAAGCTTTGAAACCGGACGAAGCTGATCCATTTTGATCTTTCTTTCCTTCTCTGTTGTGAGAAGTTTCATGATCGGTGGCTGGATGATCGGCACAAGTGACATATAGGAGTATGCTGCTACGGCGATCGGTCCCATGATAGCTGTCTGCTGCAGTTTACCTGCAAGGAAGATAGATGTCGGGCCGTCAGCTCCACCGATGATGGAGATAGCAGCTGCTGCTTTGTCTGAAAATCCAAGAGCCATCGCACCAAGATAAGCTGCAAAAATACCAAACTGTGCTGCCGCACCGAGGAGGAAGCTCGCCGGGTTGGCAATGAGCGGTCCGAAGTCAGTCATCGCACCGACACCCATGAAAATAAGTGACGGGAGAATAGACCACTCATCCAGCTGGAAGAAGTAATACAAAAGTCCGCCCGTTCCGTTAGCCGAATCTTCTGCATGAAGCATGATATCCGGGTAAATATTTACCAGGAGCATACCAAATGCAATCGGTACAAGCAGAAGCGGTTCAAACCCATGCTTGATTGCAAGATAAAGGAAAAAACATGCAACTGCGATCATAATGTAGTTACCCCAAGTCAGGTTGAGGAACGCAGTCTGCTGCACGAGGTTTCCCAGTGTGTTAGTGATATATTCCATGTTATAACCTCCTGTTTTTCAAAAGGATGTTGCTCCTTAGTTCAATGTAGCCAGTGTCTGTCCTGCTTCTACTGCATCACCTACTGCTACATCGATACTTGCAACTGTTCCGTCTTCCGGAGCTACAACAGGAATTTCCATCTTCATTGCTTCTACGATAAGAACTGCATCACCGCGGGATACTTTCTGTCCTACGCTTGCTTCGATCTTAAATACTTTTCCGGCTGCACCTGCTTCTACCTTGATGCTTCCAGCTCCAGCTGCTGCTTTTGGAGCTGCCTTCGATGCTGCTTTCGGAGCTGCCTTTGGTGCTGCTACTGGTGCTGCAGCTGCTCCGTTTCCGTTTTCTTCTACTGTAACATCATATACGTTGCCGTTAACTGTGATTGTATAGTTTTTCATCTTTAAATCCTCCTGATTCTATTCGCACTATGCATTCCATTTGTTTGATTTTCTTCTCTTGATAGAACGAACTACGAAACCGTCTGTAGAAGTTCCTTCTGCTGCTGCGATTGCTGCTGCGATAACTGCAACAAGTTCGGTATCATCCATTTCTTCTGCTTCTTCTACAGCTGCTGCCACTGCCGGAGCCGGTGCTGCCTTCGGAGCTTCTTCTTTTTTCTTCTTGGATGTACCGTTAAGTAATGCAGGAACGTATTTGATCAGGGAAATGATAAAGCTCATGAAAATAAGCATTACGAATACAGTTCCAATACCAAGTAATGTGTTAAGTCCCGCTTTTTTCAAGGATTTCGCTCATGCCGTAATGAGCATTGACTGTAAATGATTCCAGAGTCATATTCTCATCGAATACGAATTCCAGGTCTGCACTTCTGTCAGAAAATGTTGCCGGTGCAGTTACCGTAACACCTGTAGAAGATGCCTCGAATTCATAGTCTTTATGGCTTTCATAATCGCCGCATTCTTCCAGGGATGCTTTCCATCCTTCCAGTGCAGTTGCAAAAGTGTCTGCTTCCATCTGCACACCGGTCTGGCTTTCAAACTGTGCCATCAGATATCCCTGATTCCAGTCTGACATCTCTGTGATCTGGTCGCTTGTGATGGATCCGCTCTCAATGATATCAAAAACAGCATCACAAGACTGGATCAGTGTATCTTTGTCATAGCTGACGGTCTTGGCATTCCCGCAGCCTGCAAGGCCGAGCACAAGTACCAGAACTGCGACTACTAAACTAATCTTTTTCTTCACTTTGCTTCACCTCGCTAAATTGTTCCGTGTTTTTGGATGGTCTTTCTTCCCTTTTTGTAAATAACATCTCAAATGCACCGATCACATATTTTCTGGTGTCTGCAGGTTCGATGATGGCATCAACATATCCTCTTCCAGCTGCGGAAAGCGGGCTTGACTGAAGTGCTTTGTATTCTTCTGTCTTTGCTTTTAATGTATCTGCATCTGCATCTGTGTACATGATCTTCGCAGCCATGTCTGCTGCCATCATTCCGATCTCAGCTTCCGGCCATGCGTATACCATGTCTGCTCCGATTGCTTTGCTGTTCATTGTCACATATGCGCTTCCGAATGCTTTACCTGTGATCACATTGACTTTTGGTACAGTTGCATCTGCAAATGCATAAGTGAGAGCTGCCATCTCTCTTGCAAGGTTCTTTTCTGAGCATGCAGTTGCCTTGAGTCCCTTTACATTTGTAAGTGTGAGTACCGGAATTCCGAATGCATCACAGAATTTAACGAAAGCTGCTGCTTTCTTGCATCCCATTGCTGAGAGTGTGCCGTCGAATTCTTCTGCTGTGTTGCCTTCTTCATCGTATACTTTTGAGCGGTTGGCAACAGCACCTACTGTCATTCCGTTCAGGCGGATGAATCCTGTTACCATATCTTTTGCATAAGCTTTCTTTGTCTCAATGAATACACCATTGTCAGAGATCATAGAAAGAGCAAGTGCTGCATCTTCTGCTGCATTCTCAAGATCTGCACATACTCTGTTCAGATCATCTGTGCATTCATCATATGCATCGTTGTCTTCGTTGTTAGCCGGAAGAATTGCTACGAGTGAGCGGATCTCGCCAAGAATTTCTTCTTCGCTTCCTACGCCGTCAACGATTCCGGATTCTTCACTCTGGAATTTTGCGCTTGCTGTATCGCATTTGTCCGCGGTGTTGCCCGGAATGGTGTTCGGAGAGTTTACGAATAATTTTCCGTTCTCTGCCATGAATGTAAAATCAGAAAGTGCTGCTGCCGCTGCCAGTCCACCACCGCAATTGCCGAATACTGCTGTGATCTGTGGAATTACGCCAGAAGCCATAGCCTGTTTGTAATAGAAGCTTCCGAATGCGTTCAGTGCGTCAGTTGCTTCCTGAAGACGAAGTCCTGCGCAGTCAATCAGACCGATCACCGGTGCGCCCATCTTCATTGCCATATCATAAATGTTCGCAATCTTCTTTGCGTGCATCTCACCGATGGTTCCGTTCAGTACAGATGCGTCCTGGCTGTATACATATACCAGGTTTCCATCGATTACACCGTAACCTGTGATGACGCCATCTGTCGGAGCTTTTTTCTCCTGCATGTTGAAATCTGTTGCTCTTGCAGTTACCTGTCCACCGATTTCAACAAAGCTTCCCTCATCGAGCAAATTGGCAATTCTTAAGCTCGCCGGGTTTGATGATGTTGTGTTGCTCATAAATCTAGCCCTCCATTTTTATAAATTTAATAATTAAATCAAATTTTCTGCCGTGTATATTATACTTGCTTTCTATGCAATACGCAACTGTTTTTGATAAGTTTTCTCTTATTTTGTTAAATTTTCGACAAGTAATTTTCACGTGCAAAAAAGCCTCTGCAACGCAGAAGCCTTTTCTTACATAAACATATTCCCTGTTCCGACATAACGGATGCCGTCTTCAAAGACTCTTTTTCCGCCAAGTGTAACAAATTTTACATCTTTTAATCTGGTGATATCCCTGCTTAAGTCACCGCCAACTACCAGAAGATCTGCATCCAGTCCTTCGACAACAAGTCCGCGTTCTTTTTCCACACCCAGAACCTTTGCCGGATTGGAAGTTGCCACCTGTACTGCCTGCACCGGTGTAATTCCGTATTCCACCATATATTGCAGTTCTCTCGGAAGCGGTAAGAGCGGGGAATGATACATCACCATATCGGTGCCGGCAAGAACCGTCACACCCGTATCATAAAATTCTTTAAAATGATCCCGGTACGCTTTGTATGCCGGTTCAAAGAATTCATAATTTTCCATCTCTTTTTGCATGACCGGATCACTGACCGGTGCATCGCCATTCTTCTCGATATTTTCCTTGCACAGTTCATAGAGATAAGTATATGCCATGATAGTCGGTGTCCAGGCAATACCTTTTTCTGCCATCTGCTTTGCATGATCCAGCGTCATAAAGGTTCCATGTTCGATCGTGTCAAATCCGGCATCAATACACATCTGGATCCCCGGATTGGTTCCGGCATGCACGCCACACTTGATTCCTCTTCTGTGGCATTCATCCACCGCCGCATCCAGTTCTTCCTGGGTAAGCTCCGGATACGGTTCGCGGTTGGTGGTCAGGATCTTCACCCATTCCGCACCATCGCGAACCTGCTTACGGATTTCTTTACGGATTGCCCACGGACCGTCCGCTTCCTCGACTTCATCCCAGGCATGTCCGCCTGTCATGCAGATTCCGGTATCCGTATGCACGATTCTCGGGATCACGATAAATCCCTTCTTTTCTGCCAGTTTCAGATTCTTGCATACACCATGTGCTGAAGACATATCCCGCACCGTGGTGATCCCTCTTTCAAATGCAGCCTGCGCATGCTGCAACGCATATAACATGATCAGCTGTGCCCCATAATTAAAGCTGTCCGGCTGGGAATAGCCGTATGCAAGATGCGCATGCATATCCATAAGTCCCGGAAGAAGTGTCGCATCACCATATTCCTTAACTTCCTCCTGTGGAAATTCTTTCAGCAGCTCTTCTTTTGGTGCGATTTTTCCGATCTTGCCATCCTCTCCAATATAGACTGCCTTATCCGTAAGAACGGTCTTTCCATCTCCTGTAATCAGATATTTCGTACTGATAATCATCCCTTGGTCCCTCTTTTATTCCTTTATTTTCAAATACACGCAGCCCTTTCATGCTGCCCTCTCTCGTTGCATTCATTCTTTAATATTTTAAAGTGCAACCATTTTGAAGTGTATTATACTTGTTTTTTCAAACCGACGCAACCGTTTTCTACAGAATCTGTTAAATATTTTGCATTTTTTAATCCGTTTTACGTCCAAAACTTTATACGGATACACTTGCACTTTTCATTTTACTCACAACATCGTTTAACAATCAATATTAAAATTTTGTGATTCCCAGGTCTGCGTCCAAAGATTACAGCGGCAGATTTAAAAAAATATAGGTGTGAAGGCACTTATTGTGCAATGGAGATAAGACTCAAAAATTGTGGAAGCCATTGCTGACACAATTTTCGCTTTCAGAGGCTTCTCGGAATGGTTTGCACAATGGACTTCACACCTATATTTTTTAATCTGCCTCACTACCTCCCTTTCGCAGGCCGTCCCCACAAAAGGAAACCCTTATCCGGCAAACCACCAGATAAGGATTTCCTCAATTCTTTATACTTTTTAGGATGACAACATTTTTATTACAGTGTGATCAGAGCATCTGTAATATTTGTAATTCTGCGGTATCCATCTTCTGTGATCAGGAAATCATCTTCCTGACGGACGCCGCCGATTCCCGGAATGTAAATTCCAGGTTCGATCGTATGAACCATTCCCGGCTGAAGGGTCACTTTACTGCCGGTACAGATATACGGCTGTTCATGAATATCCAGCCCGAAGTTGTGTCCCGGACCATGTGGAATATGATAGCCTGCATCTTCTACTACCTTCACGATGATATCTCTGAGCTCGCCCATAACCATTCCCGGCTTCAGGCTGTTCTGACCAGCATCCTTTGCTTTTCTGACTACGTCAAACATCTTGTAAAGCTCCGGATTTTTGGCTTTCCCTACTGCAACAGTACGGGTAATATCCGAGCAGTATCCGTGATAATAAGTCCCGAAATCAATCGTCACAAAATCACCAAGCTGGATTTTTCTATCGGATGCTGTCGCATGACAGTTTGCTCCGTTATCCGGACCAGATGCTACGATCGTTTCGAAGCAGAATCCGGAGCCGCCACGGCTTCTGAACTGATATTCCAGTTCATTTGCAATATCGATCTCTGTAACGCCCGGTTTGATCACATCAAGCAGTGCATAGAAAGATCTCTCTGAAATCCGGCATGCCTGTTCGATCGTCTCGATTTCTTCCGGTGTCTTGATCGCACGTAAAGGTTCTACATAAGACCCTTCGGAAACGAATTTGGTATCAGGCGCCTGACTTACCAGATCCTGATAATCATCAAACGTAAGATCTGCTCCACAGATTGCACACTGTTTTACCCCTGCTTCTGCCGCCAATTTACCGGTCTGGCTGAAGTAATTCAGTCCTTCACCGTAGACAACAACTTCAAATCCTTCTGTTTCCTGTGCGGCCTGGAATCCAAACCGTCCGTCGGTTACAAAATAGTTTTTCTGTTCTGTCAGAAGCAGAACTGCAACTCCATATTCTCCGGTAAAGCCAGTCAGATACTTAATGTCGCTGCCTTTGCTGATCACAATTCCATCATGACCATTTTTCTTTACAGCATCTACAATTTTCTGTATGCGTGTATTCATTGTTCCATCTCCTACTGAATGAAATCCCAGTTGAATTTCATATTTTCATCATATGATTTGTATGGTTTTCCATCAATATCATAGATGTTTACATTATAATGCCAAGGTTCCGGAAGTGTCTTCTCCGGATAAATGTGCTTCATCAGCTCATATCCTTCCGGATCATAGACCTTCAGTTCCTCTCTTGTGTTGACCGGTCCGCGGATACCATCCCATCGTCCGTCAACACCTTCCTGCATGACATTGAACCAGACAGTACTTAAGGTTGCAAAATACTCTTCGTAATTGCTGATCGCATAAGTGTCCGGCCACAAACCATTGTCGCTGGCATGCTGATATGCTTTCCGGATCATGTCTGCAAGCGTCTGGTCTTTCAGACCATTCATTCCAACCAGATGGATCGCATGTCCGAATTCATGGACAAGGATCATCTCATTTGGATAACTGGTTGCATATCTTCCGGTTCTGAGACGGATTACATTTGCCTCTGAAATAGAGGATGCCGGATTCGTCATCTCACCGCCGTAACCTGCCACATGGCGGGTTGCAAGCAGATATCCCATTCTGTGTTCCGGGACATCATATGCATTCTCAAGCAGTCCGAACACAGATACCTCTGCGCCTCTGCGGACGAGCTCTTCTGCTACTTCCGGGATCTTTTCAAGCATCATATCAATAATTGCAAGTGCTTTATCCACTACAGCCGGTGTTGTTTTTTCTCCGGCTTTTACTACAATGCCGGAGGTTCCTTTTTGCGGACTACATAATATGGCTGATACACGGTCTGGTAGACCTTTTCATTGTCTGCCGGTCTGTCTTTTACATCAGTCAGCTTTCCGACAACCTGTACGGTAACCTCTCCTGCACATTCCGGATCAACCGGATGAACCAGGGAAAGTGTGGTGCGCATGGATTCTTTCTGGTATACCGTACCATAATCCCATGTCATATCACTGGTCCAGTGTACCAGTTCCTGTACTTCCCCTTTGTATTTTACCAGATAATCGTTTTCATTATCAGCACGGCGCATCTGTTCGCCCCAATAAATCTCAATTCTTCTGTCATCGATCAGAATGACTTTTTCGACCGGTGCATAATTACAATTCTCTGACATTTATTTTTCATCCTCCTGAAACATAAACTTATTTCCTAATCTTTTATGCTTCTGCGTTCTTGTCCAGTCCCATTCCGACTGCAAGCTTTTTACTGAAGATTGCTACAACCGCACCGACTGCACATACACCCAAACCGATTGCTACGAAGAACGGAATTTCGCTTCCTTCTTTGTAGAAGTTTGTAAGCAGCGTGTTAAGAGCAGCTCCTGTAGACTGTGACATTGACCAGATTGTCATCATCTGTGTCATAAATGCCTTCGGTGCTGCAACAGCCGTGATTGAGTAACCGATCGGGCAGGTAAATCCTTCAGCAAACATCAGTACTACATAGAACAATACGATCCACCATGCATTTACTTTTGCATCTCCAGGATAGATTACATAGAGGAGTGCAATGATTAAAGCTCCAAATCCCCAGAAGATTGTTCCGATACCCATCTTTGTGGTTCCGTATGGCTGTTTCTTTCCGAGTTTTGTCCATACTGCTGTCAGGATACTTCCGATGATAACTGCAAATACTGCTGGGATTGTCTGCATAGATGCTGCAGGCACTTCAATTCCGAACAGTACACGGTTAACCTTTTCTTCATAGAAGATTGCAAGGATTGAAATTGTCTGTGTCCAGATCAGAAGGGTAACGGCGTTACAGATGAACGGCGGAACCAGGCAGAGGATTTTCTTCTTCTCATGTGGCTCTGTCTTTTTACTTTTGTAAATAACTACCAGGTATACGATCGGGATAATGATCGATACAGTACTGATTACATTTGAGAATACAGAAATACTTAATGTTCCTGTTGCAAAAAGCGTTGCAAGAACAACTGCGCAGATAACAAGTACAATGATCATCTTTGTGATGAAAGAACGTTTCTTATCATCCGGAAGCGGATCATCCGGTTCAATACCGATATTACCGAAGAACGGTTTGTATGTAACTGCATATACAACGATACCCAGGAATGCAAGGACTGCACATGCCGCGAATGCTACATGGTATCCGAGTGCTGCTGCGATTGCACCGGAAAGTACCGGAGCTGCTGCACCGATATTGGAAATTACGTAAGAAATTGTGAAAGCACTGTCACGTCTTCCATCGGATTCATCATAGAATTTTCCAAGAAGAGCATCCAGACATCTGCCACCGAACATCGGTCCAATTGCCAGACATCCCATAGCGATTCCATAGCCAGGAACGCCAAGTGGTAATGCAAGGCATACATATCCAATAAATGAAAGTGATCTTGCTATAAATAAAGACTTCCGGCATCCTAAGATACGGTCGCAGACAAAGCTTCCGACAATACCTGTCAGTACGACAACTGTTGAATATAAAGAGATCAGCTGTGCTGCATTTGCCTTGCTGAATCCAAGTCCTTCCGGTGCATTTGCGTATAAGTAGTAAATCAGTACCGCACTCATCGCATAGTTTGCAAAAGAGTTACAAAGCTGCATAAAGCTCAGGGTTCCCACACCCTTTGGCTGTCCTAAAAAGGCGGTTTGTTTTCTTAACGCCTCATCATGTTCGTTCATTATTTTTCCCTCCAAGATAACCTTTTGTATTCTATTCATCCAACAAAAACAATCGTTAATTATTTCCCCATCCTCAGATGTCTTCACTCCTCCTTTTTTCATAATTTTTAACTTTTGTTTTTTATTTTGAACATACAAGTATCTTACTTTTTTTTTGTTAACTTTGTCAATATTTTCGTCTGTAAATATGAAATTTTGTTCACATTCATAAACATTGACAAAAAGAACGCAAAAACGTCTTTTTCCCGTTTTTTGCGCCCTTTTTTCGTCATTTTTATGTATTATTTATTTCTGGTTGCGGAACTGTACCGGTGTGATATTGTACGCCTTCTTGAAAAGTCTGTTGAAATGCTCTACATTCTGATATCCAACGGTCAGTGCAATATTTTCAACGGTCATGCTGCTGCTCTTTAACAGGGCACGTGCCTTTTTCATTCTGACTTTTTTGACAATATCCCCGAAAGTCATTCCGGATTTTTCTTTGATATATTTAGAAAGATACGGTTTAGACAGGAAGAATTTTTCTGCCAGATCATCTAAAGATACATCCAGATAATTTGCCTGGATATAGTTCATGATCTCTACCATTCTTTCATCTTTACATTCATTCACATTCTTCAGTTCATCAATCTTATTGACAGCAACTGTCAATGCCTCAATAGAAGCATTGATGATATCGGCATCAATTCCGACTCCCCAGTAGGTCTTTCCATTGCAGATGACACCTACATAAGCACATGCCTTGGAAGAAGAACCACGTGTCAGGGAATGTTCTTCGTAGAAGCTCAGTTCATAGCTGATACCAAAGTACTGTTTGATTGCATTGCTGACTGCGTCAAGACGTCCATTACCGCCTGCCGTTACCACACGTTTTCCATTTGCATGGGAAATGGTTGCATCTGCTATAATACCATCTTCCTGTTTGAAGTGGCATTCATCGATAGAGAAGATTCCTTTGTAATTTACATAATGATCTTCAAAAATGTGGTATACCCAGTCCGAGTCAGCTCCTTGTGTGCTTTATCGGATACATCTTTTACCATGTAGCCGACTTCTTCACGCATTTCTTTCGGAACGCTGATGCCAAAGTTCTGTTTCAGAATGTAGCTTACACCGCCTTTTCCAGACTGGCTGTTGATACGGATAACATCTTTATCGTAAGTTCTTCCGATGTCCTTCGGATCGATCGGCAGATACGGTACGGTCCAGTGATCTCTTTCTTCCGCTTCACGCCATGCCATACCTTTGGCGATAGCATCCTGATGAGAACCGGAGAAGGCAGCAAATACAAGCTTTCCTGCATATGGCTGTCTTTCATATACATGCATTCTGGTCAGGCGTTCGTAGATTTCACGGATCTTTGGAATGTCAGTGAAATCCAGTCCCGGATCTACCCCCTGCGAGAACATATTGAGTGCCAGTGTCACGATATCCACGTTACCTGTACGTTCTCCATTTCCAAATAAGGTTCCTTCGATACGGTCTGCACCTGCGAGAATACCCATTTCAGCAGTTGCCACGCCGCATCCACGGTCGTTGTGCGGATGAAGGCTGAGTACCACGCCATCACGGTATTTCAGATTCTTATCTACATATTCTACCTGTCCTGCAAATACATGCGGCATTGCGTTTTCTACGGTTGTCGGAATGTTGATGCTTACTTTTTATCTTTTGTCGGCTGCCATACATCCAGTACTGCATTGCAGACATCCACTGCATAGTCCACTTCTGTTCCCGGAAAGCTTTCCGGACTGTACTCGAAAGTAAAGTTTCCTTCTGTCTGATCAGCAAGCTGTTTCAACAGCTTTGCTCCGTCGATGGCGATTTGTTTTACCTGTTCTTTGTCTTTTTTGAAAACCTGTTCTCTCTGTGCAACAGAGGTTGAGTTGTACACGTGGATCACAGCATGTGGTGCTCCCTGTACAGCTTCGAAGGTACGTTTGATGATGTGCTCTCTTGCCTGTGTCAGTACCTGGACAGTCACGTCATCCGGGATCATGTCTTTCTCGATCAGGGTACGCATGAACTGGTACTCTGTCTCAGATGCTGCCGGGAATCCGACTTCGATCTCTTTGAATCCCACATCGACCAATAACTGGAAGAATTCCAGCTTTTCATCCAGACTCATCGGCTCGATCAGTGCCTGGTTTCCATCACGCAGGTCAACGCTGCACCAGATCGGCGGTGCGTCTACATAATCTTTTTTCACCCAATCATATTCAAATTTCGGAGGCATAAAATATTGTCTCTCGTATTTTTTACAGTTTTCCATTTTGTTTCTCTCCTTTTATTTAATTGGAAAGGGCGGCATCTGCTTTTTCTTCTGTTCATATGAAAAAACAAGAAATTTTTCATAAAGATCACACAATTTGCCTAATTCCTGACTTTTCACAAATATCCGTCAACTTTCTTGTCTTATTTTGTTGTCTAGCTAATGCTAACATATCTTATCGCGAAAGTCCATTGATGAATTTAAGCAATTTTCTTGATCTATTTTATTCTTCTCGTGTTTTAAAAATTAAATTGGTAAAACATTTCACACATTTTCATGGCTATCCAGGTAAATGTTCTCCGTCTGACTGTTTCTTTTACAACAGCCTGGCAGCTCCCCCATTTCTCCCCGTTTAAGAGATACGTGATCTGTCCGACCGGTGTTCCGCTTTTCACCGGCGCATCCAGTTTTTCCGGTACTTCTGTCTTTTCTTCTGCCACATCATCATCTCCGACCAGAATCTTACCCGGACTTTCTTTTCCTTTGATTTCCACTTCCACTGCTGCTTTTCCAAACAAACCATTTTGGGAAACACTGTTTTCCACGGGTATTTTCGAAAGCTCCGGTATTTTCCACACCTCAGCATAACGATAATGTGCCATTCCGTACTCCATCAGTTTTCTGGTATCTGTCCATTTATAATTCTTGTTGTTTGGCCAGCCACAGGCAAGCAGTGCCACTACAAATGTGCGGCCCTCACTCTGCAAAGCCCCTACATAGCAGTATCCGGCATCCCCGGTAAACCCTGTTTTCCCGGAAATCGCGCCATCCATCATCTGAAGAAATGCATTGTGGTTGCTGCAGCTAAAATTCCCCTTTCCCTCAGCATCAGAAAAGCTGTATACCGGCATTTGCGTGATTGCAAGAAATTCTGCAGCTTTGGGAGAACGCAAGACACAGTAGCTCATGATTTTTGCCAGATCTGCAGCTGAAATGCTGTGCACACCGCCCACATCCTCTCCATCCAATCCGTTTGGCGTAACAAAATGTGCCTCAGTGCATCCGATCTCTTCTGCCTTTTCATTCATCCACCCGGCAAATTGCGGAACGGATCCTGCAAGGTGTTCCGCGATCGCCACTGCTGAATCATTATGGGATTCCAGCATCAGGGAATATAGAAGATCCCCCAGATAAAACGCTTCCCCTTCGTGCATTCCCAGATGAACCTTCGGCTGTGCGACCGCATTTGCAGAGGCTGTCACCAGGTCCTTCGGATTTCCCTTTTCCAGCGCAAGAATGCAGGTCATGATCTTCGTTGTACTTGCCATCGGGCGCATTACATGCTCTTCTTTTTCCGAGCAGAACCCTGCCGCTGTCCGCATCCACCAGCGCAGCGGAACGGGCATAGAGCCGGGCAAGAAGCTGCTCCCTTTCCTGCTCACGGGTTTCTTTTTCCTGTGCAGTCTGTGCATCCGAGACCGGTTCCTTTTGCTGCGTAGTCTCCATTATCTGTGTCCGTTCATTTTCTTCCGCAGGCACTTTCCCGGATAAGACCTTACCCGGACTTTCTCCTGTGGATTCTCTCCATAGCATCTTTCCTTGAAAAATCTGCAAACTAAAAAAGAATACCATGCACGTTGCCAGAATCCCTCTTCTGGTCCGTGCCGGTATTCCATTCCTCTTCTTTTCTTTCTTTTTCATGCGCCCCGGTCTCCCTCCTGCTCTTTTCTGTTCCATTTTATGAACAGGGACGGGCGTTTATACTATGGATTCCATTTTAAATATTCAGCCGGATCTGTGCCTCATCTTCCGCTTCTTCTTTGAATGTCTCCAGCTTCTCCGGTTCAATGCCCGGGAGATCATCTAAAGACTGCACACTGAATCTGCGCAGAAATTCTTCGGTTGTTCCAAAAAGCAGCGGACGTCCCGGTGCATCAAGGCGCCCAAGCTCGCAGACCAGATTGTACTCGATCAGCTTGTTTACCGCATGATCCGATTTGACTCCGCGAATCTTCTCAATCTCCAGCTTGGTGATCGGCTGACGGTAAGCAATAATTGAAAGCGTCTCCAGCATGACATCTGTCAAGACATACTTTTTCGGCTGCTTTGCGATCCGGATCAGATACTCATACATCTCCGGTTTGCTACAGAGCTGATATGCATGATCCAGTTCGATGATTCGGATGCCACGCTCCTCTTTCTGATACTTGTCCATCATATTATGGATAAGTTTCTCCGTCGTCGGCACATCCTGCTCGATCGCGGATGCGATCTTACTCACCTCGACCGAATCTCCCATAGTGAACAGGATTGCCTCTATGATACTCTCCAACTGTTTTGTTCTCATTTTCTTCTATACTCCTTGCCGCAGTCCCTCGTCCGATGTAATGATGATATCATCAAACGTATGTTCCTGATATACCTGTATCTCTCCTGTCTTCATCAGCTCCAGCACCGCCAGGAAGGTGACAATGATCTGTACCTTGGATGCCTGCTTTTTCAGGAGATCCCGGAAACTGAATCTGTGATGTACCTTTGCATACTCATAAACATATTCCAGTTTCTCCGGAAGCGTAACCTCTTCTTTCTCGATCTTGCCGAACTTACTTCGGATCGGATCCGTCTTATCTGCCTGTCTTTTCAGGATATCCTGAAAAATATCATTCAGCTTCGTCAGGGTCAGCCCGTCAAGAAGCGTATCCAGATCTACCGGTTCTTCGTATTCCTTTACTTCATCCGGAATGGTCGCTCCCTTATAGAACAGCTTTTCTCCGTCCACCTGGCGGTCACGCAGTTCATAAGACATGTATTTGTACATCTTGTACTGCAAAAGCTGCTCTACCAGTTCCTGACGCGGATCTTCTTCCTCGCCCTCTTCATTGACTTCCTTTGGAAGAAGCATCTTGCATTTGATGTCCAGAAGTGTCGCCGCCATGACCAGAAATTCACTCATGACATTCAGGTCTGCTCTGTCCATCGCCTGGATATATTCCATATACTGGTTGGTGATCTCTACGATCGGAATATCGTAGATGTCTATTTTATTTTTATCGATCAAATGTAAGAGCAGATCCAGAGGTCCCTCAAAAACCTGCAGCTTTACCGGTATTCCTTTTCCCATAGATATCCTTTCCAGTCAAATTGTCGATAACCTTATTTATTATACAGGAAAGCCGGGATGATATCAAGTACGACTAACTCTGCCGGATTCCAGAAGCGGAAATTGATCGTGTGGGTTCCGAGCCCTTTGCTGACCACAATATATTTCCCGTCTTTTTCATAACAGTCCCCGCTGTAGCGTGGAAACAGACGGAACTGCGGACTGATCACACCGCCAAGCAGTGGAAGTCTGGCAATCCCGCCATGTAAATGTCCGGACAGCACCAGGTCTGCTCCCCACTTCCAGTAGGTTTCTGCATAAAGCGGATGATGTGCCATTAAAATGCAGTATGCGTCCGTCTCTGCACTGCCAATCCGTTCTTCCATCTCGCCAGTCGTAAGCGGACGCACCTTCCATCCTTTTTATAGCATCCAAATGGAATCTCCATCCCATATAAGCGCAGTTTCATCTCGTTTACCGGGATCTCTTCTGATCCATTCACCAGGACATGAATCCCTGCCTTTTTCAGTTCATTCTCATAATATCCATATTCTTTGCCGTAAATCTCCTGCTGCTCATGCATTCTCTGCTCATGATTGCCATTACAGCACCAGACCGGTGCGATCTGTGGAAGTTTTTTCATCAAATCCGCTGCCGCTGTCCAGTCTCTTCCGGCTTTCCCGACCAGCATATCGCCGCCTGCCAGTATCAGATCCGGCTTTGCTTCCCTGATCGCCAAAAGCAGCTCCTCATTCTCTTTTCCATAGACATGATTATGCAGATCACTTAAGAAAGCAATCCGTACTTTTCCGGCATCTCCCTTTATTTTACTGGTTCTGATCCGGTATCTTGTAATCTTGAAGCAGTGCAGCTCCCGCCATACTTCTGCAAGAACTGCTGCTGCAAAAATCACCAGTATCAATACGATAATCCCTGTTGCCTTCATCTCTTCCCTCTTTCGTTATACCATCATTTCTTCCAGAATTTTAAGGAATGCGCCCCCAAATGTCAACTCCCCGACACCTTCTGTCGCATAAACCGGAACGCTTCCGATGGTTTTCTCATTCAGCCGGTAAATGACTTCTCCGATCTGGTCGCCTTTCTTTACCGGGGCAGTCTGTTTCTGTATCTGTACCTCTTTTTCCACGGCAGACAGATCTGATCCACTGGTATCCACATACCGGAAGCCCTCCAGCGTCTCTCCCTTTGCCTTCTCCTGCATTCCATGTTTCACTTCGGCATACACAATTTTTTCCAGTGCCTTTTCATCCTGGTAAATACTGCATTTCCCAAAGCCATAGTTTAACATGGCAATGGCATCCTTTATCCGTGTCTTAGAATCCGGCTCTGCCATCACAACCGCAATCATATTGACCCCGTCTTTTCTTGCCGTTGCAGACAGGCAGAACTTCGCACCGCTTGTGGATCCGGTCTTCAGTCCGGTTGCGTATTCATACTGCCGGATCAGTTTGTTGGTATTACTCAGTCCGAATTCACTGCTGCCCTTTGCCGTAGTGTGGGTAATATTTTCCATCCAGATCGTTGAGTAGTCCTCGATCTGTGGATACTTCGTGATCAGTTCCCGTGACATCAGTGCAATATCTCTCGCTGTCGTCAGATGCCCTTCCGTGTCCAGTCCATTACAGTTGACAAATTGGGTATTCGTCATTCCAAGTCCTGCCGATCTCTGATTCATCTTTTCCACAAAAGCCGGTTCACTCCCGGCAATCTTTTCTGCCATCGCCACGCAGGCATCATTGGCACTTGCCACAGCAATGCACTTGATCATTGTATCCACAGTCTGCTTCTCACCAGCTTCCAGAAATACCTGGGATCCGCCCATCGATGCAGCATACTCAGAAGTTGTGACTTCGGTATCCGGCGTGATCGTTCCGTCTGCCAGTGCATCAAAGATCAGAAGCAGCGTCATAACCTTTGTCACACTCGCCGGGGGCTTTTTCTCATCCGCATTTTTTTCTAAGAGAACCTGACCTCCGGAAGCTTCCATAATAACTGCGGACTCAGCAGATAGTTCCAGATCGGTCAGATTGCCCGAATTGTCTCTGTTCGTCTGCTCCGGATCCTCCTGCCGGATCACATCCTGCATAGCTTTCGGTCTTTCTCCCGGCTCGAAAACATCTGCCGCCCGGACCGGGATCCCATATACGGTCTGCACGCACAGAACCATGCCAAGCAGACCTGCCAGAAATTTGCGCATCATAAGACTCCTTTTTTCCATCCATCGATATTATATAAATAAGCCTTCTGACAGGAAAATAGAACCTTTCTTTACACTTCCCGGTTCATTTTTTCGCCTTCCTCATTGAACCAGTCCATTGCCTGACAGATTCCTTCTTCTGCAAATGGGAATTCTCTCTTTGTGATCTTTTCCTGCGGAATCTTATCATAAATAAACGGTCCTTCCCAGATACTTCCGACAAGAATCGTTTCTGAATTTTCCTCATCGGTCTTTTTTTCTTCTTTCGCCAGGCGATAGTTCATTTTTCCCATACTTCCGTTAAATTTCGCTTTTTTATAAAAATTCAGCGGAAAAAGCTGCATTCTTTCTAACATATTTTTCACCTCAAAAACCGGCACAGAAACTGGGGATTTCTGTGCCGGTACTCTATTTTTTATACAATTATATCAATAAGTCGGAGGAATGTCTATACTATGCAGTCTTCTGATCTACCTCATATTTTGCAGCAGCTTCGTTGATTGCATCTCTCATGATCTCGATTGCCTGATCTACGTGTTCTTTTGCAAGGATCAGTGGCGGGATCATACGGTTTACGCTGTCGCCGATCGCTGTGATCAGAAGTCTTCTTCTGAAGCATGCCCATTTTACTTCAAGAGCGATCGGAATATCGTATTCGCATCCTACCAAAAGTCCTTTTCCTCTTGCTTCTTTTACATGTGGAAGCTCTGCAAGTTTTTTCTTTCATGTATTCACCCATTACTTTTGCATTTCCACTTAAATCTCTGTCGAGGATTTCAGAAATGGAAGCAAGAGATGCGGCACATGCAAGTGGATGTCCACCGTATGTAGAGCCATGTGTTCCTGATGTAAATACTGCAGCTACTTCTTCGCTTGCGCAGCATGCACCGATCGGCATTCCGCCTCCCATTGCTTTCGCCATCGTTACACAGTCAGGTTTTACACCATATCCCATGAATGCCATTGGAGATCCTGTACGTCCCCATCCGGTCTGTACTTCATCGAGAAGGAGAAGCATATCTCTTTCATCACAGAGTTTACGAAGTCCTTCGATAAATTCTTGTGTTGCCGGATGGACACCGCCTTCACCCTGGACCGGCTCGATCATGATCGCGATCGTGTTATCTGTTACTTTTGACTTGAAATCTTCAAGGTTGTTATATTCTGCGTAGGAGAATCCCGGAAGCATCGGTTTGAATCCAAGCTGGCATGCGTTATCCGGCTGTCCTGTTGCCGACAGTGCTCCGTATGTTCTTCCGTGGAAACCATTGATTGCTGTTACGATATGGTAATGTTCCGGACCATATTTTTCAACGCCGTATTTTCTTGCCATCTTGATCATACATTCGTTGGCTTCTGTTCCTGAGTTCTGGAAGAAAATCTTATCCATTCCGATCGTGTCACAGATCTTCTTTGCGAGAAGTGCCTGTGGAATTGTGTATGGGTAATTGAATGTATGCATGATGTCATCAAGCTGGTCTTTTACTGCTGCGACAACCTTCGGATTTCTGTTACCTGGTGTATTTACGGCAACTCCGCCATAAAAGTCGAGGTAAGCTACCCCTTTTTCATCGTAGAGATACATACCTTCTGCACGTTCTGCGATAAAATCATATCTTGCATAGGTTTCTACCATATATTTTTTTACAATGTCCTTTAATTCTTCTGCTGTGAGTCCTGTGTCTTTGAGTTTCATAAGAATCTCCTCGCTTTCCTTCTTTTGATCATATACTACTTCATGCTATTCGTTCCGGACTTCGAATAAAAATGTGTAAAAAGAATGTGCCTTTTGTTTAGCAGGAAATCCCTTCGGAATTTACCGCTAAACAAAAAAGACGCCATGTACTAACTGTACATGACGTCCTTGTCGTTTACAAGACACAGTATAGACCACAGTCTATGGTTTTGTCAACAACAATTATGTCAAAAATTATCTTTCATTTTGTCTTTTGCTTGTTCAATCTGCTGTATTTGTTCCTCATCCGTGCTTTCCTGAAGATTCTCTTTCTTCTGGCGATAAATTGTCGCAGAAAAATCCATAATGTATCCAATCAGGATCAGATTGCCAATTGCACGCCCTGCACGAACCGGTATCATGGCAACAAACGCTGCAACTATGTTCTGCAGGAACATAAAAAGGAACAACGTATAGAATCCCCATGCGATCGAACTCTCCAGACAGATGATCCCCTGTAGTTAAATGGCTTCTTGGTAATCCCACCAGATCTCACCGAAAATGCGCTTCATCACAAGTGCCGTCAGAAATTCCAACGTCGTTGCAAGAAACGATCCCAGGAAAAACAGCAGTATACTATTGTCGCTATACGGACGTAATATAAAAAACACCGTAAGAGCACCAAACCCGTAGATCGGGCAAAACGGACCTTTTGCAAATCCCCTGTTCGTAATCTTATGATTACAAAATGACATATAGATGGATTCCACCAGCCATCCCATCATGCTGTAAGTCAGAAACCACATCACAACCTCATATCCATCTATTCCAAATATTATCCTATTCCACCACATAAAATTTTCCTGTAAAAATGGAGGGTTTATGAATCATAAACCCTCCATTATTGTTCTGCACATATTAGTTATATTTACGTTTTCTAGCAGCTTCAGATTTCTTTTTACGTCTAACGCTTGGTTTTTCGTAATGTTCTCTCTTACGAATCTCCTGCTGAATACCTGCTTTTGCACAGTTTCTTTTGAATCTGCGTAAAGCGCTATCTAACGTTTCGTTTTCTTTAACGATTACATTTGACATAGTCTCACACCTAACCTCCCCTCCAGCCTGGTATTGTGCATCATACGACTGTTCGGGTATATTTATTGCACTACATTAGATTATATCATATTTTTCATCTCAGTCAAGAATTTTTTTGAAAAATAGGAAAAATATGCATAAATCTGTCATTTTCCGGCATTATTTTATCTGTTCTGCCAGTACCTCTTTGACTTTTGCAAGGGCATCCGGGATTCCAGCCGGGTTCTTTCCGCCAGCCTGTGCCATGTTCGGACGTCCACCGCCGCCACCACCTACACAGGAAGCGATTGCCTTGATCAGGCTGCCTGCGTGAGCACCCTTCTTCATTGCTTCATCTGTTGCTGTAGCCATCAGGCTTACCTTGCCGTTCGCGCTGGATGCGATCACGACCACGCCTTCTCCGATCTTCTCCTTGAGCTGGTCTCCAAGGTCACGCAGTCCGTTCATGTCCATATCTTCTACGCTGACAGCAATCACTTTTACGCCGGCTGCTTCTTCTACCTGATCCATCACATCACCCATGGCATCTTTCGCAAGCTTGCTCTTCAGGCTTTCTACTTCACTGTGAAGTTCTTTGTTCTCAGCCTGAAGGTGTGCGATCTTCTCAGACACAGTATCCGGAGTTGCTTTCAGGAGCTTGGCTGCTTCATGAAGCAACTGTTCCAGTTCTCCATAATAATCCATCAGTCCTTTGGATGTAAGTGCTTCGATACGGCGTACCCCTGCTGCCACACCACTTTCAGACAGGATCTTGAATGCTCCGATCTCGCTTGTATTGGCAACATGTGTACCACCGCAGAACTCAATAGAGTAATCTCCCATATTTACAACACGGACGATGTCGCCGTATTTCTCACCGAACAGAGCCTGTGCTCCGGTCTTTCTTGCTTCTTCGATCGGCATGTTCTTAATGACAACCGGCAGAGATCTGGAAATGCTTTCATTTACCATATCTTCTACTTTCTGCAGTTCTTCCGGTGTCATTGCCGAGAAATGAGAGAAGTCGAAACGAAGTCTCTTGTCGTCTACATAAGATCCGGACTGTTCTACATGTGTACCAAGTACGGTACGGAGTGCTTTCTGAAGCAGATGGGTCGCACTGTGGTTTCTTGCACAAAGCACACGTCTCTGCGGATCAACGGTCAGAGTAACCTGATCTCCAACCTTCATCATACCCTTTGCCATATAACCGATATGACCGATCTTGCCACCAAGCATCTTCTTCACATCTTCCACAACAAATTCACCGTCACCGCATTTGATCACACCGTGGTCGGCTTCCTGTCCACCGCTTGTTGCGTAGAACGGAGTCTCATCTACAAAGATGGTTCCCTCTCACCGTCAGAAAGAGCGTCTACGATCTCATCTTCTGTGGTAAGTACCGTAATCTTCGATTCATATTCCAGATGCTCGTATCCGACAAACTTAGAGGTTACAGACGGATCAATGGATTCGTATACGGTTGCATCTGCTCCCATGTAGTTCGTTGCCTTACGTGCTTTTCTTGCAGTCTGGCGCTGAACTTCCATTGCGGCTTTAAATCCCTCTTCATCAATATCTATACCTTCTTCTTCCAGGATCTCTTTGGTAAGATCGATCGGGAATCCGTAAGTATCATATAATTTGAACGCATCTTCTCCGGACAGAGTCTTTGTTCCTTCTTCTGCCATCTTTTCTTTCATCTCATTCAGAATGACAAGCCCCTGGTCGATGGTCTTCTCAAACTGCTCTTCTTCCTTGCGGATGACATTCATGATAAAGTCTTTCTTTTCTTCCAGCTCCGGATATCCGTCTTTAGAGCCTTCGATCACAGTTGCAGCAAGATCTGTAAGGAATCCCGGTGCAATGTTCAGAAGTCTTCCGTGACGGCATGCACGGCGGAGAAGACGGCGAAGAACATATCCTCTTCCTTCATTAGACGGCATAATACCATCAGAGATCATGAAAGATACAGAACGCACATGGTCTGTGATTACACGCAGAGATACGTCTGTGCTTTCATTATCTCCATAAGATACTCCTGCGATCTCACATACCTGGTCACGCAGTGCTTTTAAAGTATCAATATCGAACATAGAGTCTACATCCTGTACGATACATGCAAGTCTCTCAAGTCCCATACCGGTATCAATATTCTTCTGCTTCAGTTCGCTGTAGTTTCCATGTCTATCATTGTCGAACTGTGAAAATACGTTGTTCCAGATCTCCATATAACGGTCACATTCGCAGCCTACTGTACATCCGGGTTTACCACAGCCGTATTTTTCGCCACGGTCATAGTAGATCTCAGAGCATGGACCGCATGGACCTGCGCCATGCTCCCAGAAGTTATCCTCTTTTCCGAAACGGAAAATTCTCTCCGGTGCAATACCAATCTCTTCGTTCCAGATCTTCCATGCCTCATCATCGTCTTCATATACGGACGGGTACAGACGATCCGGATCCAGTCCAACCACTTCTGTCAGGAATTCCCAGGACCAGTGGATGGCTTCTTTCTTAAAGTAGTCACCAAAAGAGAAGTTACCAAGCATCTCAAAGAATGTACCGTGACGGGCGGTTTTACCTACATTTTCGATATCACCGGTACGGATACATTTCTGGCAGGTTGTCACACGGCGTCTCGGTGGGATCTCCTGTCCTGTAAAATATGGTTTCAGCGGAGCCATACCTGAATTGATCAGCAGAAGGCTGTTATCATTGTGCGGCACCAGCGAAAAGCTTTTCATTTTTAAATGACCTTTGCTCTCAAAAAGTCAAGAAACATGCGTCTAAGTTCGTTAACTCCGTAAGCTTTCATCTTTATCCTCCTCGCTTCTATCAGCTAAATTCTAATTATAAAGAGATTTTGATGGCTTGTCAATATAATGGAATTTAAAAAGGAACCGCATTTTCTGCGATTCCTTCTTTTTTCCATTCTACTTAGTCTCTGAATTCTTTGCGTCTTTTCTTTCACGAAGCTTCTTGCCTGCAAAACCCCCTCCGACTGCAAACACTCCGATAAAGAGCATCTTCAATACCGTAGAGATCAGTGTTGAAAAAAATGCCATCTTGTCATGCCTCCCATGCTATCATTTTCTTTTCTCCTTGATTTATGCATATTATAGCATATACAAAAAAATTTTCCAAACTTTTTAGCATTTTCACATACAATTTCGACCTTTTGTATCTGCCTTGCAGTTCCTACTCCACCATGCCAAAAAATTTCTGCGCATAGTGTACGGACTGCATGGCATCTTTTCCATAGAAATCTGCCCCGATCATATCCGCGTAATCCTGGTTCAGAACAGCCCCGCCTACCATGACTTTGCAGTCCGGTTTTTCTCTCTTAAGAGTTTGATCGTCTCTTCCATGCTGACTACAGTTGTGGTCATCAGCGCACTTAAGCCTACCAAAGTGACATTCTCCTCAACTGCTTTTTCTACGATTGCCTCCGGCGGCACATCCTTTCCGAGATCGATCACATCAAAACCATAATTTTCAAGAAGAACTTTCACTATATTCTTTCCGATATCATGGATATCACCTTTTACGGTAGCAAGGATGATCTTCTCCTTCTTTTCTTCTTCCTGTCCGGATGAAGCAAGCACATCCTTGATAACCGCAAAGGCAATCTTCGCAGCATCCGCACTCATCAGAAGCTGCGGAAGGAAGACGGTTCCCTTTTCAAAACCTTCACCGACTACATTGAGTGCCGGGATCAGTTCCTCCTGGATGATATCCAGCGGTTCCCTCGTACCGATCAGGTCACGGGTGATATGATGCGCCTCTTCTTTCAGCCCTCTCTCGATCGCATATTTGAGTGTCATTTCAACGCCTGCAGCTTTTGGTGCATTTCCGGCTGCTGCAGTTGCCTGCGATGCCTGGACTGTCACCGTCTCTGTGGTTCCCGCATAAGTACTGATATAATTCGTACAATTTTCATCAAAGCCCATCAGTGCATTATAAGAACGATAAGCTTTCATCATATCTTCTGAGGATGGATTGATGATTCCTGCCGTCAGTCCGTTCTGCATTGCCATCGCATAGAAATAGCTGTTGACGATCGGGCGCCTTGGAAGTCCAAAAGAAATATTCGATACTCCAAGAACGGTTCTGACCCCGAATTCTTCCCGTACTCTCTTCAATGCTTCCAGGGTAACCTTTGCCCCGTCCTTTTCCGAACTGATGGTCATGGTCAGCACATCAATCACGATATCTTTCTTGTCGATTCCGTATTTGGCTGCTTCGTTGATGATCTTACCTGCAACACGCACACGACCTTCTGCATCCTTCGGAATCCCTCTTCATCAATGGTCAGTCCGACAACCACACCGCCATATTTCCGGACCAGAGGAAAGACTTCGTCCATAGAAACCTGCTTTCCGTTTACAGAGTTGATCATCGGCTTTCCATTGTAGATACGCATTGCACGTTCCATAGCCTTTCCATCTACCGTGTCAATCTGAAGTGGAAGACTGGTCACGCTCTGCAGTTCTTTTACAACTTTTTCCATCATGGCAACTTCGTCAATATCCGGAAGTCCTACATTGACATCCAGAATGTGCGCGCCCTTATCCTGCTGCGTAATCGCTTCTTTCAGAATGTAGTCCATATCTTCATTTTTCAGTGCTTCTTTGAATTTTTTCTTTCCGGTCGGGTTGATTCTTTCTCCGATGATACGCGGCATATCATCCAGGATCACAGCCTGTCCATAAGAAGATACGATCGTATCATGCTTTTTCTCGATCTCGCGCAGCGGAAGATCTTTGCATTCTTCTACCAGCTTTTTAATATGCTCCGGTGTCGTTCCGCAGCATCCACCGATCACACAGGCTCCTTCTTTTACAACCTCCTGCATGATTCGGGCAAACTCATCCGGCTCTACATCGTAATACGTTTCCCCGTTCTTCTGCTTCGGAAGTCCGGCATTTGGCTTCACAATGATCGGAAGGGAGGTATATCTTCTCAAATCGTTCAGGATTGGAAGCATCTGTTTCGGCCCAAGTCCACAGTTCAGCCCCAGTGCATCTACGCGGAGTCCTTCCAGCATTGCCACAACAGAAGGGACATCCCCACCTGTCAGAAGCTTTCCTCTTTCATCAAAGATCATGGTTACAAATACCGGAAGAGAAGAATTTTCTTTTGCTGCAAGAATGGCTGCCTTTACTTCATAGGTGTCACTCATGGTCTCGATATGGATCAGGTCTGCACCGTACTTTTCTCCATAGCGGACGGCTTCTGCAAATGCTTCATAAGCATCATCAAAATCCAGATCTCCCATTGGTTTTAATAGCTTTCCGGTCGGTCCCATATCCAGTGCCACATAAGTTTCTTTTCCAATCTGCTCCCCTGCTCTTTTTGCATTTGCAATCCCTGCACGGATCACTTCTTCAACCGTATATCTGTCATCATGAAATTTGCAGACATTAGCGCCAAAGGTATTTGCAAGAACCACATCACTTCCTGCTTCGTAATATCTGCGGTGAATCGCTTCCACCTTTTCCGGATGTTCGATGTTCCAGGTCTCCGGAAGTTCTCCGGTGCAAGTCCTTCTGCCTGCAGAAGAGTTCCCATTCCTCCATCTAAAAATAAAAGTTCTTTTCCCAAACGTTCTCTGATATTCATACCCTACGCTCCTTAATTTCTTCTGTAAATGCAGTCCTTCTTCTCACACACTTCGCAGCCTTTGATGTGGCATTTTTCCTGCGTATCACTGATCCCAATGATTGCAGTCACCGATTTTGTCGGTGTGAGCATATAGCTGTCTGTCATGGTAAGTCCGATCTTCTTTGCCGTATCCAGCATCCGTAGGATATCGTCCTGATGATGGATATCAAAATCACCGTATCCCGGACTGAATCTCGGTCTGAGCCATTTATTCTGTGCTTTTAACTCTTCTCCGATCGAAAGCTGCAGATCGTCACAGTACTCCTCCAGATATGCAGCTGCGCATGCCTGCAATACAACAGATTTCGCCATATCTGTCAGAGAATAACGTTTCATCAGTATATCGACACTGGTACCGAGTGTTGCGCCAAATACAACTGCCTCTTTGCAACCTCTGAGATTCTTTCCGAGACTTCTGCTTTTAATATTCATTTTTCCGATCGTCACCTGGTCTTCTCCTGTAACTTTACAGTCAAAAATGCGATAGACGGATTTTGCCTGCGTAGTCTGATCGAGCTCCCCGAAGGAAACATCGATCAGCGCAAGCGTCTGTTCATCTACCGCATGTCTTCCATATCCCAGATAACGAATTGCTTCTTTCGTTCTGGCATCTGTCATCATTCTTATGTTCCTTTATTTTACGATTTCTGAAAGGTTCTGCATGATTGCAGCAGCTACTTCCGGTTTATTCATCGAATATACGTGAATATTGCGGACTCCATTTGCGATCAGGTCAATGATCTGGTCGGTCGCATATGCAATTCCCGCCTGCTTCATCGCTGCCGGATCATCTCCAAAATAGTCTACGATCGCACGGAATCTCTGCGGAACAGCAGTTCCTGAAAGGGCACAGCTTCTTGCGAGCTGCTTTTTCGTTGTGATCGGCATGATTCCCGGAAGCACCGGTATCGTGATTCCCTGTTCACGGATACGATACAGGAAATTATAGAAAATATCATTATTGAAAAACATCTGTGTGGTAATAAAATCCACTCCACAATCTACCTTTTCTTTGAGATAACGGATATCATCTTTCTTGTGTTCCATCTCTACATGCCCTTCCGGATAGCATGCAGCTCCGATGCAGAAGTCTCCCATTTTTTGATGTCTTCGATCAGTTCACAGGCATGAGAATACTGTCCCGGAAGCGGAAACTGTCCATCCTGCGGGATATCTCCTCTGAGTGCAAGGATATTCTCAATCCCTTCTTTCTGAAGCTGTCCGATAACCTTATGTACCTCTTCCTTGGTTGAGGACACACAGGTCAGATGTGCAAGTGCCGGAATCTTCAGGTCATTCTTGATATGACTTGCAATCTTAACCGTATTCTTACTGGTTCCACCACCGGCTCCATAGGTAACACTGATAAATGACGGGGTAAGTTCTGCGATCCCATCCGTTGCTTTTAACACGGATTCAAAGCCCGCATCCGTCTTCGGTGGAAACACTTCAAAGGAAATATGTACTCCGTCTGCTTTAATTTTGTCTATAATCCTCATAATGAATGTTTCTCCTCTGTAAAATTTTCATTTCATGATACCACATTTTCCGGTAAATTACCAGAATGCATTTTACATATTTTCGTAAAGTTCTTCGTAAAGCTTGGCTGAATTCTTCCATGAGAAGTCTTTTTCCATACCACGCTCTACAATCTTGTTCCAGTCACGCTTCTTGTCATAGTAAATCTGTTCTGCATATCTTACGGTTGCAAGCATCTCATGCGCATTGTAATTGGTGAAGCTGAATCCGGTTCCGGTCTTCTCGTATTCGTTGTAAGCTTCTACAGTATCTTTGAGTCCACCTGTCTCTCTTACGATCGGCACCGTACCATATCTCAGACTCATCAGCTGGCTCAGTCCACATGGTTCAAATAATGACGGCATCAGGAATGCATCACAGGATGCATAGATCTTGTGAGACATCGGCTCTGAATAATAGATCTGTGCAGATACCTTATCCGGATACTTCCATGCGAAATGACGGAACATGTTCTCGTATCTCTCATCTCCGGTACCGAGTACGACGATCTGAACCGCATCCTGGCAAAGTTCATCCATCACACAGTCGATCAGGTCAAAGCCTTTCTGGTCGGTCAGTCTGGATACGATACCGATCATCATACGGTGCGGATCTCTCTCCAGTCCGAGTTCTTCCTGCAGAGCCATTTTATTTTTCACTTTTTCCTTGCGGAAGTTTTCGACAGAGTAAGTTCTTGCAATGTTGGTATCTGTTGCCGGATTGAAATCACCGTAATCAATACCATTGACAATTCCCGACAGACAGTTTGCTCTTGCCTGCATCAGTCCTTCCAGCTTTTCCCCGTAGAACGGTGTCTTGATCTCTTCCGCATAGCTGCTGCTTACCGTTGTCACACGGTCAGCGTAGACGATTCCGCCTTTCAGATAGTTGGCATCGTCATATGCTTCCAGCTTATCCGGTGAGAAATAGTATGCCGGAAGTCCGGTGATATCCATAACCGTCTTCTTATCCCAGACACCCTGGAATTTGAGGTTATGTATGGTGATCACAGTCTTGATTCCACGGAAAAACTCATTGTTATAGCGGAAATTATCCAGATAAATCGGAACAAGCCCGGTCTGCCAGTCGTGGCAGTGAATGATATCCGGTCTGAAATCCAGAAGTGGCAGTGCACTTAAAGCTGCCTTGGAAAAGAATGCAAACTTCTCGATATCATATGCAATATCACCATACGGTTTCGGACCATTAAAATAATATTCATTGTCTATGAAATAAAAAGTGATTCCTTCATGCTGAAGTTCGAGAATCCCTACATACTGCTGTCTCCAGTTCAGATCCATATAGAAATGAAGTCTGTAAGAAAGTTTGTCTTTCCATTCATCTTTCATGCACATATACTTTGGAAGCATAACACGTACATCGTATTTGTTCTTGTCAAAATATTTTGGGAGTGATCCCACTACATCGGCTAATCCTCCTGTTTTGATAAACGGAACTGATTCAGATGCCACAAATAATACTTTTTTCATTTAACACCCTCCTTACTCTAGCGGCTTATTTATAATTATACCGCAATTTCATTCGTTTGAAAAGAATTATCTGCGCTTTGATTTCAGTCTGATCGTGTCTGCGACCAGAGCAATAAATTCAGAATTGGTCGGTTTTCCTTTCCCGTTACTTACTGTGTAACCGAAAAGAGCTTCTAAGGTATCCAGCTTTCCCCTGCTCCATGCAACCTCGATCGCATGGCGGATTGCCCGTTCAACACGGCTCGATGTGGTCTGGTTCTTTTTCGCGACTGTCGGATACAGGATCTTTGTGATCGCATTTAAAACTTCCATATCGTCAACCGCCATCAGAATGGAATCCCTCAGATAATGATACCCTTTTATATGTGCCGGAATTCCGATTTCATGGAGCAGTTCTGTCACCTGTGTTTCCAGATCCTCCTCAGAAGGTTCTGCATATACGGTATAATCTGTGTAAGGCGCTACACTCTTTTCCGCATGTCCGGAGCTTTTGATCCGCTGAAGAATTGTTTCATTACGAAATGGTTTCAGGATGTAGAAGGCTGCTCCTTTTTCGAAGGCATCTTCCGTGATCCTCTCCTGTCCAATCGCAGTTACAATAATAAAATTCGGCTGTTTCTTTACTGTTTTATCTGCGCCTATCATTTCCATCACACTGATTCCATCCATTTTCGGCATGATCAGGTCAAGAAGTACAACGTCAGGCTGTTTATCCCTTATAATGTGATAAATATCTTCTCCGTTCCTGGCTTTTCCCACCAGTTTGAGGTCTTTATCACTTTCTACAATTTCTCCTAGTAAATTCAACATTCTTTCGTTATCGTCAGCAATCGCTACATTCAGTTTTTCCATAAAGCCTTTCCCCTCCTTAAAGTGACAATTTGCACTGGAATGGAACCTATTATAACCTTCTGTATTCTGCGAATACAAGCAAATTGTGTCGCAGAAATCTGACAAGGTTCGCATATTTCAATCTTTTTTCAGATTTTCCAGCATGTTTTCGATAAATATTCCGTATCCTTTTGTCGCATCCTGTACGAAAACATGTGTTACTGCGCCTATAATCTTTCCATTCTGCATGATGGGGCTTCCACTCATTCCCTGCACAATCCCACCGGTCAGTTTAAGTAACCGTTTGTCAGTAACCTGAATTTCAATCCCCTTATTCACCTCCCTGGCATCCAGGTCAACTTTTGTGATTCTGACTGTATAATCTTCTGTCTTTCCGCTTACCGCACAGCGGATATACGCCTTTCCGACCTGAATTTCTTCCTTTGCCACAGCCGGATAAGCTTCTTTGCTGTCAAATATTCTCTCAATCCTGTCTAATTTCCCATAAATCCCTGTCTCTGTGTTTGTAGTAATCGAACCTAAAATATTGTAATGATTGTAGACAATGATCCCTTCCATCCCTCCAGGATTTCCGTTCTCACCTTTTTTAATATTCTGAATGCTGGTATCATATAATCTTCCCGTTGACATTTCGATCAGTTTGCCGGTATCTACATCATGTATTCCATGTCCCAACGCACCGTATTCACTATCCGCATTCAGAAAAGTGATTGTGCCGAGTCCCTGCGCGTTATCACGCACCCAGATTCCAAGTTTATATGCCCCGCCTTCATCTTTTGTCGGATGAAGTTGTACATCAATATACACTTTTTTTCGACGGATGTGTAAGATAACGGACTTATTCGATAATTTTTTAACCCGTTCGATAAGCTCAGATTTATTATAAATACTGTCAGAATCAACTCCGACAATATAATCTCCCTCCTTCACCAGATGCTTCGCCGGATTCACACCGATCCCATCTTTCCCCTTAATTTCCTGCGTCCCCAGCACCATCACGCCATCCGTCTCCATATAGATCCCAACCGGCATTCCTCCCGGAATCAGAAGGTTTCCCGAAAGTTCACTGACCGAAGCCTCCCTCTCCGCTTTCTCAGCCCGCCATTCCCTGTAGCAATAGCCGCCTCCTATAACCACAATTACCGCTAATAACACACTTAACATTTTCCGATAACTTCTAACCGACATTACACACCCCTTTTTCCTCCCTAAAATTCCGCAAAAAATAAGGCAGGATTTTTTCTCCTGCCTCTAGTATGTGCTCAATCTTATTTTTTCAAACCCGATGCCAGAATTTTCATCTCCCGAGCGTTTTCCAGCACTGCATCCGTAATCTTTGCGCCTCCAAGGATCCTTCCCAGCTCCTGCACGGATTCTTCCCCGTCAAGCTGCCGGATCCTGGTCTTTGTCATCTGATCTTCCACCCGTTTTTCAATCAGGTAATGAGTATCTGCCATTGCAGCGATCTGTGCCAGATGCGTAATGCAGATCACCTGATGTTTCCTGCCGATCAGGCACATCTTCTCGGAAACCTTCTGTGCGGTACGGCCGCTGATCCCCACATCGATCTCATCAAAGATCAGTGTCTCGATCTCATCTTTATCCGCCATGACTGCCTTGATCGCAAGCATGATCCGGGAAAGTTCACCGCCGGATGCCACAGCTGCAAGCGGTCTTGTCGGTTCGCCCGGATTCATGGAGATCATAAATTCCACCTCATCCGTTCCTTCTGCTGTGTACCCGGAAGTTTTTGAAAACCGGATTTCAAAACAGACATCCAGGAAATTCAGATCCTGGAGTCCTTCTGCGATCTTTGCCTGCAAAAGCTTTGCCTCTTTTTTACGGACCTTCGACAGACTCTCGCATTCTTTTTGCAGACGTTCCTCTGCTTTTTTCAGTTTTCCCTTTAATTCATTTAAATATTCATCATAATTTTTTAAAATCAGGAGGCGCTCCTCGTCATCCGCCTTATGCTGCAGGATCGCCTCTGCCGAATCTCCGTATTTGACCTTCAGATGATTGATCTGGTTCAGCCGGCTCTCCGTCTCATAGAACTGTTCCGGTTCAAAGGAAAGGCTGTCCAGATAACTGCGAAGCTCGCGCCCGGAATCCCCAATCAGATTCTCCACTTCGACCAGCTGTTCATACAGCTCTCCCGATTTGTCATCGTGTTCTGCCGCCACAGCTGCCGCACGTACTGCCCGTCCGATTGCTTCTGACGCACTTATACCGCCTTCTCCTGCTGTATACAGATACGCCTCTTCCAGATTCTCCGCGATTCTTTTCCCCTGCATCATCCGCCGGTAATCTTCTTCTACCGACTGGCATTCTGCCGCAGTGATTCCTGCATTTTCGATTTCATCGATCTCAAATTCAAGAAAAGAAATCTCTTTGGCTCTCTCAGCCTCGTCTTTATCGGCTTCCTTAAGTTCTTTTTCCAGCCGGCGGTATTCCCTGTATGAATCCGCCACTTTTTTCTTCCATTCTACGGCTTCTTTTTGCAAATGCATCCAGAATTGCCAGATGATTTTTTTATATAACAGTGACTGATGCTCATGCTGTCCGTGAATATCGATCAGAACCTGGGCTGCTTCCTTTAGCCGCCCCAGTGTCACAGTCTCTCCATTGATCCGGCTCACACTTCGGTTTCCGTTAAACCGTCTGGTGATAATGATCTGCCCTCCGTCCGGCGAAAGATCCATCTCTTCCAGCTTCCGTACCGTTTCCGGATTTTCCACATAAAAGGTCAGTTCTACAAGTCCCTTATCGGCTCCCTTACGAAGCATATCTGCTGAATATCTTCCGCCCAGGGCAAGACTGACACTCCCCAGGATAATTGATTTTCCGGCACCGGTTTCCCCGGTCAGGATATTGAGTCCACCAGAGAAATCCACTTCCGCCTCATCGATTAGCGCCAGATTTTTTACATGCAAATTTTGTAACATTCTTTCTCCTGTCTATTGTTCCAGTAGTTTCTTGATCTTTTCCATCAGTAGAATCGTATCATCCACGGTCCGCACAGCGCACATGATCGTATCATCCCCGGCAATACAGCCAACGATCTCATTCCAGTTCATCGCATCCAGTGCCGCAGCCACCGCCATCGCCATACCGGATACCGTTTTCAGTACCAGAATGTTCTTGAGCCATATCCATAGAGCTGAATCCATCCCGCAAAATGCGCACATATTTTTCAGTCATTCCGTTCTGTGCACTCTGGAGTACCGCATATTTCTGCCTGCCGTTTTCTGCCGGAACCTTGGTGAGCTTTAAGTCGCGGATGTCTCTGGATACCGTTGCCTGCGTCACTTTAAATCCCGCTTCATTCAGATACTCGGCAAGCTCATCCTGTGTCTCAATCTGATATTTGTTGATCAATTCTACAATTTTGGCATGTCGGTTTACTTTCATCTTCTAGTTTCCTTTCATCTTTTCACGTAATGTTTCCAGAAAGCTCACTTTGCTGAGTTTTACGATTTTCGCTGTCTCCCACGCCTTTTTGATCCGGATCCGGTCACCGGTATGAAGCGGGACTTCATCCGCACCATCATATGCAATCACTGCTTCCTCGATCTGATTTTCCCGTTTTGCACCAATCTCGATCACGATCTCATCTTTGTCCGCGAAAACAATACTGCGGGAATTGAGTGCATGCGAGCAGATCGGTGTCACAACGATCAATGACGCTGTCGGCTCCACGATCGGTCCTCCTGCAGACAGATTGTACGCAGTAGAACCCGTTGGTGTGGACACGATCAATCCGTCCGCATCATAGGAGTTCAGAAACTCTCCGTTAACATAGAGATTAAAATGAACAATCTTCATGCTGCCGGATCTCGTCATGACAATATCATTGAGTGCCACATCCCTTACATTGCGGTATGCAGCGGATCCATACAGCATCATCCTCTCTTCAATCGTATAATTGCCCTCTACGAGCTGTTTTACAGCCTCTTCTACATTCTGCACCTCTACCTCGGTCAGATAGCCAAGGGTGCCCATATTGATTCCAAGCATCGGAAGCTCCCGCCCGAACAGACGTCTGGATGCCTGGATAAAGGTTCCGTCTCCGCCTACCGTCAACACACAATCAATATCCTTTGGAATCTTGATCTTTGAAAAATTTCCTTCTTCCGGCTGCTCTTCCAGATAACATTTCTTCCCGTAGGATTCAATGCATTTTTTGATTTTCACGGTGATCTTCCGATTTGCATCCTTCATATCATTCGTGATAATGTAAAACTTTTCCATGTCTTTTTATTTCTTCTCCTCAGCCGGATCCTTTTTTGCAAGTGTGTCAAAAGCAGCATCGACAGTCCCCCGAATGTCTACGCTCTCCACAATCCTTGCCTCTTCCTCCGGCCTTTTTTTCAGATGTACCAGATACTCGATATTCCCTTCCGGTCCTTTGATCGGTGAAAATTCAAGTGCTGCTACTTCAAAGCCGATCGATACTGCATAATCGGTTACTTTTTCGATGACCTCGATATGGGTACTCTTTTCCCTTACCACACCTTTTTTCCCAACCTTCTCACGTCCGGCTTCAAACTGTGGCTTGATCAACGCAACGATCTCTCCGTTCTCTTTCAGGTAATTGCGGATTGGGAGAAGTACCTTCGTCAGCGAAATAAAAGAAACATCAATTGATGAAAAATCAATCGGTTCTCCCAGATCTTCCGGCTGTACATAACGGATGTTGGTCTTTTCCATGCAGACCACTCTTTCATCCTGACGTAATTTCCAGTCCAGCTGACCATGTCCCACATCGATGGCAAACACCTTGACTGCTCCATTTTGCAGCATGCAGTCTGTAAATCCTCCTGTCGAAGATCCCACATCGGTACATACCTTTCCTTCCATGGATACATCAAAATTCTTCATCGCCTTTTCCAGCTTAAGTCCTCCGCGGCTGACATACGGAAGTGCATTTCCACGGACTTCGATCTTAACCTCTTCCGAAAAGGAAGTTCCCGCTTTATCCTCTCTCTGCCCGTCCACGAATACATTGCCGGACATGATGATCGCTTTTGCCTTTTCCCTGGAGGATGCCAGATTCCTTTTTACAAGTAATACATCTAAACGTTCTTTCATTCTCTATCAATCCCTCCTGCTCTCTTCTGCTATATATGCAGTGATAATCCTGGCCACGCAGGATTCAATATCCAGCATCACCTCACTGCGAAGTAGGTCTACACTTCCGTGTTCGATATAGTCATCCGGCAGTGCCAGATTCAGAACCTCTGCGTCTGTCTCAAGACCTGCCAGATAAGCAGTCACAAATTCTCCGAATCCGCCTCTGCGAATATTCTCTTCCAGTGTCACGATCAGCCGGTGTTCCACCGTCAGTTTCCGGAGCATCTCCTCATCCACCGGTTTTACAAACCGGGCATTGATCAAGGTACAGTTATATCCAATCTCTTTCAAACGCTTCCGAACCTGAACTGCCTGCTCAAACATATGTCCGACACTGATGATCGCAATATCCTCTTCTTCATAGACCGGCTCACTCTTTCCATACTCGATCGGTGCTCTGTATTCACGGAATCCGTCAAATGCGCTGCCTCTTGGATAGCGCACTGCTGCCGGTGCTCCAAGTCTCACCGCAAACCGCACCATGTCCGCCAGTTCCCATTTATTTTTCGGAGAAAGGACGGTCATATTCGGAATCATTGACAGATAAGAAAGATCAAAGATCCCCTGATGGGTCTCCCCGTCGCTTCCCACAAGTCCTGCCCTGTCCACAGCAAATACGACCGGAAGCTTCTGCAGACAGACATCATGGATCATCTGGTCAAATCCTCTCTGTAAAAACGAAGAATATACAGCAAATACCGGATGCAGTCCTGCCGCAGCAAGTCCTGCCGCAAAGGTCACGCCATGTCCCTCTGCGATCCCCACATCAAAAAGCGGTCCGGATAGTATCTGTGAAATGCTGCCAGGCCGGTACCGTCTTCCATTGCCGCCGTGATTGCTACCAGTCTGTCATCTTTTTTTGCCAGATCCAGCATAACCTTGGAAAACACATCTGTGCAGGAATCCTTTCCACTTTTGGAAATCGGCTCTCCTGTCTGGATATCAAACGGACCTGTTCCATGGAAACGGAAGGGTTTTCTTCTGCCGGGAGATACCCTTTCCCCTTTTTCGTCAGTACATGGACAAGCACCGGTCCTTTTACCCTTTTTGCCTCGGTAAACGCACGGCGCAGCGCCTTCAGGTCATGCCCGTCCACCGGTCCTAAATACTTGATTCCCATATCTTCAAAGAACATTCCCGGAACCAAAAGCTGCTTGATGCTGCTCTTGGTGCGCTTAATATGCCGCACCATCTTTTCACCGCCAAACGGAATACTGCCAAGTACATTTTCCACGGTATCCTTCAGGTCGGTATAGGCCTGGGCAGTGCGCAGCTCCCCCGAGATAACTGGACATTCCACCGACATTTTTGGAAATAGACATATGGTTATCGTTGAGTACGATGATGAAATTCGTCTTCATCTCCGCAGCATTATTCAGTGCTTCATAAGCCATTCCTCCGGTCAGTGATCCATCACCGATAACAGAGATCACGGAATAATCCTGTCCCAGGATATCCCTCCCTCTGGCATATCCAAGTCCGGCCGAAATCGAAGTGGAGCTATGACCGGTATCAAAGGCATCACAGTCACTTTCTTTCCTCTTCGGGAAACCACTCATACCGCCGTATTTTCTCAAACCATCAAATCCTTCTTTCCTTCCGGTCAGAATCTTATGCGTATAAGACTGATGCCCTACATCCCAGATCATCTTATCCTCCGGAAGCTGAAAACTGAGATGCATTGCCATGGTAAGCTCTACCACACCCAGATTGGACGCAAGATGCCCTCCTGTCTTGCTGATCTTCTCAACAAGAAAAGTACGGATTTCTTCTGCAAGCCCTGCCAGTTCCCGTTCATTTAATTTTTTAATATCATTCGCTTCGTGAATCTGCTCCAGATACACTTCATCCACCCCGCTTATTTTTTCCTGTGTATCAGTTCCCGTATCAGCTGTGTCAGATACGCATTTTCTCTGTCCAGTCCGGAAAGCAGCTCCAGTGCTTCCTGTGAAATAACTTCCACATCTCTGGTTGCTTTTTCCAGACCTTTTAATGTAACATAGGTTGTTTTTTCATTCTTTTCATCGCTGTGGACCGGTTTGCCAAGCTCTTCTGTAGTACTTGTCACATCCAGGATGTCATCCTGGATCTGGAAAGCAATCCCCACATCCGATGCGATCTTCTGCACTTTCTCAAGCTCTGCATCCTCTGCACCTGCAAGAAGTGCCCCGATCATCATCGAACTTTCGATCAGCGCTCCGGTTTTCAGTTCATAGATAAAGTTCAGCATGCCTTCATCAAGTCCCACACCGCAGGAAGCCACATCCACGACCTGACCACCTATCATCCCGTAAATACCGGCTTTTTCTGCAAGGATTTTTAAAGCTTTTCCAATCAGGAGACTCTTTTCAGGTGCGATTTCAAATGCCTTTACCGCCGTCTCAAACGCATAGTTCAGAAGTGCATCCCCGGCAAGAATTCCCATTGCTTCCCCGTATACAATATGCGTTGTCTTTCTTCCTCTACGGTACTCGTCATTGTCCATTGCCGGCAGATCATCGTGCACCAGGGAATAAGTATGGATCATCTCCATGGCAGCCATAAACGGCTCGATTTCTTTTCCTTCTCCTCCGAAAAGGCGGTATGTCTCCTGCATCAGCATTGGGCGGAGTCGCTTTCCACCTGCCATCAGACTATACTCCATGGCCTCCATGATCTGGCTCTGGTAACCTTCTGCTTTCGGCAGATATTTTACAAGAAGCTTTTCAATCACTTCTGTTCTTTCTTTCATTTCTTCTTTAAAAGTCATGTATTTCTCCATTCTCTTCCAGCACCTGCACTTTTTTCTCTACTGTATCAATCTTCTCATTACAAAGCTTCAGCATTTCCATGCCCTTCTGATACAGTCCGAAGGACTCTTCCAGCGAAGTATCTCCCGATTCCAGCTCTTTTGCCACCTGATCCAGCTTTGCAAAAAGCTCTTCCAGAGATTCTTCCGGCATTTCTTCTGCAATCTCGTTTTTCTTATCTGCCATTTTCCTACTCCTTCTTGGTATCTGTTACCTGTGCCTCGATCTGCCCGTCTGTCACATAAATCCGAAGCCAGTCTCCTTTTTTTACATCCGCTACTTTCTTTACAGTCCCTTCCGATCCCTGTACATAGGAAAAGCCCTGGTTCAGCTTGGCAAGCGGAGAAAGTCCCTTCATCCGTTCGATCCGGATTGCAAGCTGCTGACGGCTTTCCCGCAGATTCTGCTCCATCAGAAGCGGCAGCATCTCCTGCACTTTCCGAGTCCTCTCCTGTTCCCGTTCCAACCGCTGATGTATGGCTTTTGGGATCTGCTCCTCATAGTCTGCAAGCTGCTGGCGCATGGACTTAAGTTTCCCTGACGGACTTAAGTAACGGAATTTTTCTGCATACCGCGCTGTATGAAGTGATGCAACCTCCAGCTTTCTCCTCATACTTCGGTGCATCCTTTCCCGTTCTGTCCGGATCGTTTCCAGAAGTTCCCGGTAATTACAGATTGCAAGCTCTGCCGCAGCAGAAGGCGTCGGTGCACGAAGATCCGCTACATAATCTATGATCGTCGTGTCCGTCTCATGTCCTACTGCCGAAATAACCGGTACACTGCATTCAAAAACTGCGCGCGCTACATTTTCCTCGTTAAATGCCCACAGATCTTCAATAGACCCCCGCCTCTGCCAACGATCATCACATCAACCTTAGCTTCCTCCAGTGCACGGATTCCCCGTACCACACTTTCAGATGCGCCATCCCCTGTACCAGTGCCGGATACAGAAGAATCTGCACATATGGATTTCTCCGCCTGGTAATGTTGATAATATCGCGCACTGCCGCTCCGGTTGGTGCCGTTACAACACCAACTGTCCGCACATATTTCGGAATCGGCTTTTTATATTCCGGCGCAAACATTCCCATTTCTTCCAGCTCTTTTTTGAGCTTTATAAATTTTTCATAAAGAAGTCCCGCACCATCCAGTACGATCTCCTTTGCATAAACCTGATATCTGCCATCTCTTTCATAGACGCTGACGCTTCCAAGCACGATTACCTGCTGCCCTTCCTGCATACGAAAAGAAAGCCCGCTGCGCTGCCCGGCAAACATAACACAGGCAATCGTTCCGGACTCATCTTTCAGTGAAAAGTACAGATGTCCTGAAGTATGGTACTTACAGTTTGACACTTCCCCTTTGATATAAATTCGATTCAACATAAAGTCTTGCGTAAACATATTCTTAATGTACGCATTGACCTGTTTTACAGTATATACATTTCGCATGATTTCTGATTCTTATGCAAGCTTTCCGAGTACACCGTTGACAAATGCCGGTCCCTCATCTCCCGAAAAATTCTTTGCCAGCTCAACTGCTTCATTGATCGCTACTTTGACCGGCACTTCGTCATCCCACTTCATCTCATATACGGCAAGACGAAGAACAGAAAGATCCACTTTATTCATACGTCCGGTTTTCCAACCGGTTGTATGTTCATTGATCATCGCATCGATTTCTTCTTCATGTGCTGCAATATCTTTGACCTTTTTGCGCATATATCCGCGTTCTTCCTCACTTGCTTCTTCTACCTGTTCCAGATACAGTTCGATCTGTTCGTCTGCATCAGCCGCATCAAATCCGATGCTGAAGAGCATTTTAAATATATGTTCTCTGACTTTACTTCTTCGCATGTTCTCTCTCCAATTATTCTTCTTCCGGCATGTCCACACCTGCAACACGGATGTTTACGTCTGCAACGGTAAGACCTGTCATATTCTCGATTGCTGCCTTTACTTTTTCCTGTACCTTTAAAGTAGTATCTTTGATACTGCTACCATATTTGAGGTTCAGGGCAAGGGATACGGTAACGATACCTTCCAGCACGTCTACCTTTACTCCTTTGGAAAGGCTCTTCATTCCAAGCTTTGCGATCAGTTCTCTGGTTGCATTTCCTGCCATGGAAGATACCCCCTCTACCTCCATTGCTGCAAGTCCTGCGATAATTGCAACTACTTCATCAGCAATCTGTACTTCTCCGAGGTTCTCATCTGATTCTATCTTATAGGTATTTCTCTCTTCTTTACTCATTATAAGTCCTCCTGTCTGCGGTTTTTATGCTCTTATTGTAGCATAAAAGGTTTCTATTGGAAAGTTTTTAGGAACGTCCGAATTCGGAAAGTTTCAGTCCTTCGTTTCGTTCCAGCACCATACGGATGCTCCAGCTGTTGACAAACAGAAGAAGCGGTCTGTCTTTCAGGTCCTTGATCTTCTTCATATCGGATGTGCCGACCAGCTTGTCCATATTGATTTCTTCATTCTCGATCCAGCGGATATGTTCGTATGGAAGTGGTTCCAGACGGATCTCCACGTTATATTCATTTTCCAGACGGTATTTCAGTACATCAAACTGCAGGACACCGACTACACCGACGATGATCTCTTCCATACCGGTGTTGAATTCCTGGAAAATCTGGATCGCGCCTTCCTGCGCGATCTCGTTGATTCCCTTGACGAACTGTTTTCTCTTCATGGTATCCACCTGGCGCACTCTGGCAAAATGCTCCGGTGCGAAGGTCGGAATACCTTCGTATGCAAATTTTTCCGCTGAATTGGTCAGTGTATCTCCAATGGAGAAGATACCAGGATCAAATACACCGATGATGTCTCCACCATAAGCGGTATCGATCATGTGGCGTTCACTCGCCATCATCTGCTGTGGCTGTGACAGACGGACTTTCCTGCCTCCCTGGATATGGAAGACATCCATGCCTGCCTTGAACTCACCGGAACAGATACGCATAAATGCGATTCTGTCCCGGTGTGCCTTATTCATATTTGCCTGGATCTTAAACACAAATGCGGAGAAATCTTCTTCTTTCATCGGATCGATCAATCCTTTGTCGGACATTCTCGGAAGCGGCGAAGTCGTCATTTTAAGGAAATGCTGAAGAAAGGTCTCCACACCGAAGTTGGTCAAAGCAGATCCGAAAAATACCGGAGAGAGTTCTCCTTTGCTGACCATCTCCTGGTCAAACTCCGCACTCGCTCCGTCCAGAAGCTCAATCTCTTCTTCCAGCTGTGCGAACTGTGCTTCACTTACGATGCTCTTTGCTTCCTCACTGTCGATGGAAACCTTCTCGACTTCCCCGATCGAGGTTCCTTTCTTGGTATCTGAGAAAATCTCCAGTTCTCTGCTGTTCCGGTCAAATACGCCGCGGAATTCTTTTCCGGAACCGATCGGCCAGTTGATCGGACAGGTCTCTATTCCTAACTCCTTTTCAATATCATCTAATAATTCAAACGTATCATTCGCATCACGGTCCATTTTATTGATAAAGGTAAAGATCGGAATGTGGCGCATCACACAGACTTTGAATAGTTTTCTTGTCTGTGCCTCAACACCTTTGGATGCATCGATGACCATTACCGCGGAATCCGCTGCCATAAGTGTACGATAGGTATCCTCCGAGAAATCCTGATGTCCCGGTGTATCCAGAATATTGATGCAATAACCGTCATACTGGAACTGCAGAACAGAAGATGTTACGGAAATACCTCTCTCTTTTTCAATCTCCATCCAGTCAGATACTGCATGTTTCGCTGTTGCCTTTCCCTTAACGGAACCTGCCTGATTAATCGCTCCTCCATATAAAAGGAACTTCTCTGTTAGTGTTGTTTTACCTGCATCCGGATGGGAAATAATGGCAAATGTTCTTCTTTTCTCTATTTCATTCGTAAAATCTGCCATGTTATTCTACTCCTACTATTTTCTCAATGTCACTCAAACTCTTATTATATGGTATTTTTGCTATAATATCAATCCCCTGATTCACTCGTATTTGTACTTTCATGGATCGGTGTGATCACCACATTTGCAGCATTTACCTCTGCTTTGCGTGTGACAATATCCTCGATCTGTGCCCGTTTTGCATCCGACAGATCCGCCACATCAACGACCACATCTGCGGATTCTTCGGTAAGACTTACCACCGCATCCTGAAAGCCTTTGCTGGCAAGCAGAGTCTCAATTGCAACCTCCTGTTCGGCGCGCTGTGTCATCTCCACCATCTGCGCAACTGCATCTGCTTTCTGGTCTTCTGCGATATCTGCATTATCAATGATCGCCTGCAAGGTTTCTTTGTTTTTTGCCCGCACCTGCTCCCGGTTCACTTTTGCCTGTGCTACAAGCGCACTGACCGATCCATTTGTCAGCACCGCCTCTCCCGGATTTCCGTCCACCTGATCGTTATCCGCTGTCTGGAGGGAGCTGTCACTTCCTGTGTCCTGATCCGAAATATCCAGAAGTTCCTTATTTGCCATCTCGCTTCCCGTCTCTGCTGTTTTGTTTTTCGAGCCAAAAATTTTTCCGGAATAGTTCAGATATCCTGCCGCAGCGATCATCACCGCAAGAACCGCAATCACAATCTGATTTTTCTTAAATACTTTTTTCACTAGCCTTCCTCCTATAAGATTCTTTTTTAGTTATGCTTCATTACTTTTATCTTATGCGTGTCTACTCGAATAATGCCTGCACAGCCTCTGTGATATTTTCAATCACGATGGCATTATCTCCGCCATCTGCAATTACGAGAACACCTTCTATCCGGGGACTTAATTCCTGTTTCACATATGGCGTTTCTTCTCCATTTCCGTTTGCATAAACTGCCGTCTCTGAAGAACTGGTATTTTTTCCTCCGCTCTCCCCTTCCTGCACCTCACTTGTCATCTCCTGATCCTTTTCCACTACCTTTTCCGAGGAAGAAGCCAGAGTGATCATCACCTTTACATTTCCAACTCCTTCTACTTTTGCAAGTGCATTTTCCAGCCGTGTTTCCAGTGCATCTGCATAAGTATCCTCCGATGCATTTTCCGCCTTCTGCATCTGCTGTTCATCCTGTGTCTGGTCTGATTTTATATCGGAAACAGGCATCGCGATCACAACCAGAAGCAGTCCGACAAGCAATATGATCAACCACTTGTCTTTTTTTATTTTACGGATTTCAAACATCTTCATTCACCGCCCTTTTCGAGCAAATCCGCCGCATACTCCATCTCTTTTATCATCTGCTCATACTCCGCCGTCCGATACAGCTCCGTTACCTGTCCGGCTTCCCCCATAAGATCCAGAACCGGCTGGGCAAGCAGAACTGTCAGAAGAAGTCCGCAGAAAAAACGGACATATTTCCGGTAGCTATTCTCTGGAAGTGCCTGCAAAAATGCGGTTACAAGAATCATATAAACGGCGAGATTCTGCATCCACCTGTAAACCAGCTGTATCATTTTATCCCTCCTACGAAGCTGCCGATGCCGCAACTGCAAGTGTCACCAGAAACAGGACCGCCGTCGCAAGCACCGTCTTTAGCAGCATATGATAACCTTCCCCGGTAAAACTGATGGCCTCCACGATCCGTTTATCAGACACCGGCTGGATAAGTGCCGCCGTTCCTTTGTAAAGAAGCGTCAGAATTCCCATATTGATGACCGGGATCATCACAACTCCCGTTACAAGCAGTGCCCCTGCAATTCCAACTCCATTTTTTAAAAGAACCGCACTTCCAAGCACGACTTCGCTTGTCCCGCTGACTACATCACCGATTCCCGGAATCATTCTCACGCCCTTTGTCCAGACACTCCTTTTCACCTGATCTGCCGCCGGACTGATTATCCGCTCGATAAACCCGATCCCCGTCACCAGGGCAAGCAGACTTTTCAGACTCCATCCGATTACAAGTCGCAAAAGTTCCGCTGCCTTAGAAAGAAATTCCTCCTCCGTCAGATTGTTCAAGATTTCCATCAGAAGTGCGATCTGGATCAACGGAACGATCCATTTCAAAATCACAAGTTCCACAAGAAAATCAGGAAAAGCGCCAGATTATAAAATGCGATCGCAGAAATACTTCCCACTGCGACTGCCATACAGACAAAGTAGACAGGACAGAGTACTCGCATAAAGAGGATCAGATTTTCGAGTCCATGCTGTACCTCTACGGCTGCTGCCTGAAAATTCCGTATGCCGACTGTAATCACAGACAGGTATACCAGAAAAAGGCGGTCTGTGAGATCTGGCAGTTCTGAAACACTTCCGAAAAGTTGGAAAAAACCGCTGCGATCAGCACCAGAAAAATGATAGATGCAAGCACCGGTTTATTGACCTTCAGCACATAGAAAAACTGATCCGTCACAAAGTTTCTGATCTGTCCGGCAGACAGGTTCTCATCCTGCCGGATCACAGACTCAACAAGATCCTGAAAATGCAGTTTTTCTTCCGGGAACAGTTTCCGGATTGCCATATCCAGATCCTTTATCTCTGTCAGCTCCCAGATTTTCTGCTCTGTTTCCTCCTGCGTTTTTTCCAGATCCGTTTCTGTCATATTATCTTCTGTCCGGCTGTTTTCCGAAGAGGAATCTTCCCCTGCCGCAAATACCTGTACCGGCAGTATCAGTACGAAGATTACAAGTCCGATCATGCATGCTATGCCATATTTCTGAAAATAATGTTTCATTTTTCTTCCCTTTTACTGTCCAAGTTCGCGGATTGCAAGAAGCAGTGCTTTTAATATCGGCATTCCTATTGCAAGTATACTGAGCCTTGCAAAGACCTCGATCTGCCCGGCGATCGTCTGATAACCGGCATCCTTGCAGATTGCTGCCGCAAATTCCGCCAGATAGGTCACACCCAGGATTTTCAGCATTGCCGTCAGATATACCGCATCGATCTTTACAAAGCTGCCAACCAATTCCAAAGTTTCCCGGATCACCGACAGATTCCGGCTCATTCCGAGAAAAAGGAAAATGCTGACCGCAATCCCCAGATAGATCCCATACTCTTTTCTGGTATTTTGAAATTGTAATGCCAGGAAAGTTCCTGCAATCCCGATGCAGGCTGCCTTAAGGATACTCATCTTTTCCCTCCTTTACAGAGCAAAGAGCCGTCTGATATCGTCAAACAGATCTGAAATATAAGGAAGGATCCAGAATAAAACCAGGAGCAGTCCTGCAAGGCTTGTGAGAAATGCCTGTTCTTCTCTTCCGCTGTGTTTCAGCACCTGTCCCAGGACAGAAACCAGAATCCCGACTGCCGCAATTTTAAATATCAGATTTACACTCATGTTTCGCTCCTATTTACAGAATCAAAATTGTCAGGAAAAGCCCTGCTGTAACACCCAGCAGATTGCAAAGCCTCCGTTTTTCCTGAATTTCTTTTAAAAGACCGCCTCTTTTTTCTTCCAGAAATTCTGCATACTGCAAGAAAATCTGCGTTTCCTGCTTCTTATCCAGGCTACCAAGCTGCATCCCAAGCTCATGCAGACGTACCCTTTCCTCCCTGCCAAGAAGCAGACATTCAAGATCACTTTCGCAGCACCTCTCCCAGATTATTGCAAGACTTCTTGACGGCATCTCCAATTCTTTTGCCAGATGTTCCAACCAGATCCTGTAGTTCTGACTGCATCTTCGGGAAACAGAAGCGCATACCTGGGCGAGTGGTGCATAAGTATACTCCATTTCTCCCGCAAGCTGCCTTATCACTCTTTGCAGCTCTCCGGTATCCGTGATCTGCCTTTGATATTCCATTCCCCTGCTGTATCCATAGCCGGATGTCGCCGCCACAATTCCCAGGCATCCGACCATTTTCAGATACACAGTTTTTCTCCCCGTTCGTTATAAATGCCTTCAATTTATCCTACATGTTTCCCGGATTTCATCACAACATATCTGGCAAAGCATCTTTCCTTTACCAGATTGCTGACCAGTGGCTTTTCACGGATCTCATCCATACCGGAACCATGCACCGTCGTCAGCATGGTTGCCCCACAGTGCATGGCGTACTCGATCGCCTCTACATCCTTCGCTGTCCCGATCTCATCTGCCGCGATCACCTCCGGCGCCATGGACCGCACCAGCATCATCATTCCTTCTGCTTTCGGGCAGTTGTCCAGAATATCTGTCCGCATCCCAAGCTGGTTCTGTGGCACGCCACGGTAGCATCCTCCAATCTCTGAACGTTCATCCACCACACCCACATTTCTTCCTTCCACCCAGCGGTTCCCATCTGAAATCTGCCGCACCAGATCCCGCAAAAGTGTAGTCTTTCCTCCACCTGGTGGGGAAATGATCATGGTATGGCAAAGTCTTCCTTTTTCAAGGATCACAGGAAACAGCTTATTCGCACAACCTGTAATCTCATGGCAGATTCGGATATTGATCGATGTAATATACTGAAAATTCCGGATCTGTTCCTTTTCCGAAATAATTTTCCCGGAAATTCCGACCCGATGCCCTCCTTCAATCGTCAGAAACCCCTGGCGCAGTTCATTCTCATAGGCATACAGGGAATAATTGGATACATATTCCATCGTTTCACGCAATTCTTCTTTTGTCACCCGATGGGTAAAAAGTTCTTCCTTTCCCTCTTTTTTTCACTGCAAGCGGCTGCTCTTCCCGAAGCCGGATCTCCTGGATTTTCTCAAAATCCAGTCCATGATTCAACAGGATCCCTCGGATTTTCTCCGGAAGCACCGCCAGAATTTGATCTTTCTTTTCTCTTCTCATCTTGTCCACCTCTCTTTAAAGAATGTATATGGAAAGCAGGAGAAAAATAGAACTGATTTTGTTTCATAGGAAGTTCCTTCGGGATTTCCTATGAAACAAAAAAGGACTCTACCGATACTGGTAAAGTCCTTCTGATTTTATAAAACTTTATTCTGCAACATCTTTGATGCTGAAGCTCAAACGTCCCATCTTGTCTTTTCCAAGGCAAACCACTTTGACGTGATCTCCGATAGAAAGAACATCTTCTACATGATCGATTCTCTGCTTAGCGATTTTGGAAATGTGTACCATTCCTTCTTTGCCCGGTGCAAATTCGATGAATGCGCCGAATTCTTTGATGCTTACAACATCACCTTCAAGAACCATTCCTGCCTCGAAGTCTGTTACGATGGTAGCGATCATCTTTCTTGCCTGTTCCATGCTGTCTGCATCTACGCCACAGATAGATACACTTCCTTCATCTGTGATATCAATCTTAACGCCTGTCTTTTCGATGATTGCGTTGATGGTCTTTCCTCTCTGACCTACAACTTCACCGATCTTAGCCGGATCAATATTCATCTGAATGATCTTCGGTGCATACTTGCCAACCTGTGCTCTTGGCTCAGCGATTGTCTTAGCCATAACTTCATCCAGAATGTAAACTCTTGCTTTTCTTGTACGTGCAATTGCTTCTTCGATGATCGGTCTTGTCAGTCCGTGGATTTTAATATCCATCTGGATCGCTGTGATACCTTTATGTGTACCTGCTACCTTGAAGTCCATATCTCCGAAGAAATCTTCCAGCCCCTGAATATCTGTAAGTACCAGATAATCATCGTCAGTAGCACCTGTTACCAGACCACATGAGATACCTGCAACTGCAGATTTGATTGGTACACCGGCCGCCATAAGTGACATGGTAGATGCACAGATACTTGCCTGGGATGTGGAACCGTTGGACTCAAATGTCTCAGATACGGTACGGATCGCATATGGGAATTCTTCCTCTGTAGGAAGTACCGGTACCAGTGCTCTCTCAGCAAGTGCTCCGTGACCGATCTCACGACGTCCCGGTCCTCTGGAAGGCTTGGTCTCACCTACAGAGTAGGACGGGAAGTTGTAGTGGTGCATATATCTCTTGGATGTTTCAAACTCATCCAGTCCGTCAAGCCGCTGTGCCTCTGTAAGAGGAGCAAGTGTAGTAACGGTACAGATCTGAGTCTGTCCTCTTGTGAACATGGCAGAACCATGTACTCTCGGGATCAGGTCAATTTCTGCGGCAAGTGGACGGATTTCTTCGATTGCACGACCGTCCGGACGCTTGTGGTCTTTGAGGATCATCTTGCGGACAGTCTTCTTCTGGTACTGATATACAGCCTCACCGAGAACGGCAAGCCATTCCTCATTGTCTGCAAAAGCTTCTTCCAGCTTTTCTGTGATCTTACGGATATTTTCTTCTCTTGTCTGCTTGTCATCTGTGAATACTGCAACTTCCATCTCTTCCGGTGTTACGATCTTCTGAATCGCTTCAAAGAGTTCTTCCGGTACTGCAAAGCTTACATAATCATGTTTTGGTTTTCCACATTCTGCAACAATCTGGTCGATGAATGCGATGACTTTCTGATTCACTTCATGCGCCGCGAAGATGGCTTCGAGCATCTTAGCTTCCGGTACTTCATTTGCTCCGGCTTCAATCATGATTACCTTTTCTCTTGTAGATGCAACAGTCAGTGCAAGGTCGGACTTTTCTTTCTGCTCTGCGGTTGGATTGAATACCAGTTCTCCGTCAACAAGTCCTACCTGGGTAGAAGCTGTCGGGCCATCGAACGGGATATCAGAAATAGCAGTTGCAATCGCTGATCCAAGCATAGCGGTAAGCTCCGGTGAGCAGTCCTGTTCAACAGAGAGAACCAGGTTCTCCAAAGTTACATCATTTCTGTAATCCTTCGGGAAAAGCGGTCTCATCGGACGGTCGATCACGCGGCAGGTAAGAACAGCATTTTCTGATGCCTTTCCTTCTCTCTTATTAAATCCTCCCGGGATCTTTCCTACTGCATAAAGCTTCTCATTGTATTCAACGCTGAGTGGGAAGAAGTCAATTCCTTCTCTTGGTTTGTCGGATGCAGTTGCTGTTGAAAGCACAACTGTATCACCATAATGCATAAGTACTGCGCCGTTCGCCTGTTTGGCAACTCTTCCAACATCTACGCGGAGTGTACGGCCTGCAAGTTCCATTTCAAACTTTTTGTACATAAATGTTCTCCTTTTTTATCTGTTTATCTGACGGGTAAAATCTCCGAAACTACTGAAAAATACACTTCTCAAAATATACTTTTCAGTGGTCTCGGACGCAATCTCTACCCACAATCTTTTGTATTATATCATATCCTTACATCTCTTGCAAGATTCTATATAACTAACTTTAAAATGTGGCAAAACACGGTTATTGGTCACTCCCATGACAATCACTATGCTGATTGTCATGGGTGATGCATGTTGTACCGGTTCGGCTCATTGTTTGCGTAAACAAACAGGGAGCGAAGACATCCAGCTGATGCCTTTCGCTCCCTGTAAAATACGTCTTACTTTCTTAAACCTAATCTTTCGATCAGTGAACGATATCTTTCAATGTCATTCTTCTTAAGGTATGCAAGAAGTCCTCTTCTCTGTCCAACCATCTTAAGAAGTCCTCTTCTTGAGTGGTGATCCTTCGGATTAGCTTTGAAGTGATCTGTAAGATCATTGATTCTTGCTGTAAGAAGAGCTACCTGTACTTCCGGAGATCCTGTATCTCCTTCTGTTCTTCCGTATTCTTTGATAATCTGTTCTTTCATTTCTTTTGTGATCATTTGTCACTACCTCCTAAATATACTGTTAATTGCCTGATATTAAGCAGTGGTTGGAGATTCCATCTGCCGAACATCGGTTTTTCATACTTGCCTAGTGTACCATATGCCCCGAATCCTGTCAAGAAGGATTTTATCTTTCCCGCATCTGGCAGGTTTTCATATTCCTGTTCACAGGCTGCCTGTAAATAACCGCATTTCCGGAGCTTTTTCACCGGCTCTGTTATTTCTTATGATGATAACGGAAAAATTCTTTTGCGTAAGCAATATCCTGATCGATCTGTGCCTTCATCATTTCTACCGATTCAAACTTCTGCTCCGGTCTCTTAAAATGATAAAGCTGGATCTCTACCTCTTTTCCGTAGGCATCACCACTGTAATCCAGCAAATTGCTCTCGATCAGCATCCGGTTCTCTTCGGATACCGTTGGCTTAACCCCAACATTACCGATTCCGTTGTGCCAGATTCCATCAATCCTCACACTATCCAGATAAACTCCGTTCGGTGGAAGAAGTTTATCCCTTGACGGATGTACATTAAGTGTCGGAAATCCCAGTTTTCTGCCCAGCTGCCTGCCATGCTCTACTTTTCCCCGTACAGTATATGCATACCCCAGCATATCATTCACAGCTTCCATATTTCCCTTCCGAAGCTCTTCCCTGACATAGCTGCTGCTGATCTCCCGTTTTCCGTACATCTCTTTTTCAATCACAAAAAGTTCATATCCATACACATCGGCATATTCTGCAAGCATTTTTGCATCACCACGCTTGTCATGCCCAAAGTGGAAATCCGTTCCGATCACAATATACCGGGCATGAATTTTCTCAATCAGGATCTTCCGGATGAAATCCTCTGCCGACATACTTGTGACATCTTCGGAAAACGGGCATTCCAGCAGTACATCTACTTTCTCGTCCAAAAGACATCTGCGCTCCTCATTGGACATGATCCCTTCTCTTGATTTTCCAAGCTTTTCATAAAGCGGATTCATATCAAATGCAAACACAACAGAACGAACGCCTTTTTTCGCCTTCAGCTGACATACTTTTTTGATCAGCTTCTGATGTCCTCTGTGAACTCCATCAAATTTGCCGAGTGTGATTGCTGCCTCTCTGGAATCCTGATAGGCTTCCAGCCCTCTGATATAGTCCATGTTCTTTCCTCTTTAATTACTTTTTTTCATTTCCATCAAAAAACATTTTTACAATCTTGAAGAGATCGTCTTTCCTGCAGTAACAGTAAATCGCAATAAACTGATGCGATTCATCGTACACGCGGACTCTCTCATCGTTCTCATACTCCTTTAATGCTGTTTCCTGTGAAATATCTCTTTTTCTGAAACTATTCCCGTTCCGTACTGCCGCGGCCGTTTTTGGTGGCAGTACGACCTGTGCATACGTTGGAAACATTTCATCTATCGCGATGATCTTCTCCTCCAGAATCCCTTCTTTCTGAAGCTGTGCAATTTCACCGAGCCGGATACTGTCTTCAAGTCCAAACCGCTCTACACGTGTTCTCAAAAGCTCTTTCATGCATCCGCCACAGCCAAGCTTCTGACCGATATCATGACACAGTGTACGGATATACGTTCCCTTTGAACAGGTCACTTCCAGTTTTACCTCCGGAAGATTGATCTCCAGGATCCGGATCTCATGAATCGTGATTCTTCGTGCTTTCCGCTCTACTTCTTTGCCCTCTCTGGCAAGCTCATAAACTTTTTCCCGTTAACTTTGAGTGCCGAATACATCGGCGGAATCTGATCGTATTCTCCCTCAAAGCTGCGGATCACATTTTCCACTTTTTCATTGGTCAGATCTTCTGTGCTATGTTTTTCCAGAACCTGACCGGAAGTATCCTGTGTATCCGTCACCTGACCGAGAAGAAGAACTGCCTGATAGGTTTTATCTTTATCTGTCAGCAGGTCACAAAGCTTTGTTGCTTTCCCAAAGCAGACCGGAAGTACTCCTTCGGCATCCGGATCAAGGGTTCCGGTATGCCCAATCTTTTTCTGCTTTACGATCCCACGCAGCTTTGCAACCACATCATGGGACGTATAGCCTTTTTCTTTATATACATTCAGCACGCCATGTATCATTCCGCTTCGCTCCCACTGTTAAACTGAAGTTCCAGTCTTCTTGCCAGATTGTTGATGATATCATGTGGTGTGGCAGTCATGGTGAATCCGGCTGCCCTTGCGTGTCCGCCGCCGCCAAAATAGCTTGCAACTACACTTACATCTATCTTTTCACTGGATCGCAGACTTACCTTAAAAGTTCCATGTTCAAGCTCATACATAAAAATTGCAACATCGATACCTTTTGTGAGTTTCAGCTGGCTTACGATTCCATCCAGATGTTTCGCTTTTACCTGGTAGAAATCCATCTCTTCTTTTGTAACGTAAGATACAATACATCTTCCGTCCATAAAAAGAAAGCTTTCCAACAATGCACGCCCCAGAACCTGGTTCTGTGCATAAGTCTTTTCATCAAAAGTCTCTGTAATTATTTTTGTAAAATCGATCCCTTTTTCCATCAGTGCTGCTGCTGCGCGCATGGTCGACGGATGGGTACAGGAATAACGGAACACACCGGTATCATGCACCATTCCTGTGTAAAGGCACTCGGCAGTCTCCACAGACATCTTCCCATAATCCAGCAGATTATAGATCAGCTCACTTGTCGAGCTTGCATCTGGCATGATATAGTTCTGATCTGCAAAACTCTGGTTGCTCACATGATGATCTACACAGAATCTTACTGCCGCTTTTTTGAAAAGGACTGCCGAAAATCCAAGTCTTCCCTTATCCCCGCAATCCAGTGCGATAAACAGATCATAGTTTTTTCTTCCGTCACTTCATGCCGGATCTTATCTGTATTTTTCATGAACTTCAGTGTATTCGGGAAGCTCTTCCAGATAAACATCGATCTCTTTTTCAGGAAAATTCTCTCTGACATAGTTATACAATCCCATACAGGAACCTGCACAGTCCCCATCCGGGCGGACATGTCCGCCAATGCGATCGTCCCGGCTTTTGAAATTGCATCTAATAACATACTAATCATCCTCTTCCCGTAAATCTTTGTTACATCATCAATTTTCTTTGACATCCGGACACCATATTCAATGGACTGATCCAGTACGAACTTGATCTCCGGTGTGTTACGCATATTCAGTGTATGAGCAAGTTCGCGGCGGATATAGCCTTCTGCGCTCTGTAATCCCTTCAGGGTATCAGCCTGGGCTTTTTCATCGCCCAGGACACTAATATATGCTTTGCAGGTTTTAAGATCCGGAGCAACCTCTACCGCTACAACCGAAGTCATCGGTGCAACACGCGGATCTCTTGATCCCTCCACGCAGAATAGTACTCAGTTCACGCTGTACCTCTGCGTTTACTCTTGTATTCTTAATGCTGTTTTTTCTCATTTTCTACCCTTCTTTATCTAGGAACTTCCACCATCTTGAATGCTTCTACCTGGTCTCCTTCTTTGACATCGTTGAAACGTTCAAATACGAAACCACATTCATATCCGGCTTTAACTTCCTTCACATCATCTTTGAAACGCTTTAATGAAGCAAGCTTTCCATCATAGATCACAACGCCGTCACGAACGATTCTTGCCTGGCAGTCACGTTCAAATGTACCGTCAAGGACATAAGATCCGGCGATTGTTCCGACTCCTGAAGCCTTGAATGTCTGACGTACTTCGGCATGGCCAAGTACCTTTTCTTCAAATACAGGCTCAAGCATACCCTTCATGGCTGCTTCAACGTCTTCGATCGCATTGTAGATGACACGGTACAGTCTCACATCAACGCCTTCACGTTCTGCTGTTTCTTTTGCAGTTGCATCAGGACGGACATTAAAGCCGATAATGATCGCATTTGATGTAGCCGCAAGACTTACGTCAGACTCATTGATCGCACCAACACCGCCATGGATCACCTTTACAACCACTTCTTCGTTGGAAAGTTTGATCAGGCTCTGCTTGACAGCTTCTACAGATCCCTGTACATCTGCTTTTACAACGATTCCAAGTTCTTTTAAGTTGCCTTCCTGGATCTGGTTGAACAGATCATCCAGAGACATCTTGGACTTGGTTTCTTCCAGTTTCTTGATCTTGTTCTGACTGATGAATGTCTCTGCAAAGCTTCTTGCATCTTTATCATTCTTGCAGCCAACAAATACTTCACCTGCATTCGGCACATCATTAAGACCGAGGATCTCAACCGGCATAGAAGGACCTGCTTCTTTTACACGGCGTCCCTTGGTCATCCATCATGGCACGTACTTTACCATATGCAGAACCTGCTGCGATCGGATCTCCGACACGGAGTGTACCCTTCTGTACAAGAATGGTTGCAACCGGTCCTTTTCCTTTGTCAAGCTCAGCCTCAATTACAAGACCTCTTGCGCGGCGGTTCGGATTTGCTTTCAGTTCCATCACTTCTGCGGTAAGAAGAACCATTTCCAGAAGCTCTTTGATTCCTTCTTTTGTGTGTGCAGATACCGGTACAAAGATCGTACTTCCGCCCCAGTCTTCCGGGATCAGTTCATATTCAGACAGTTCCTGTTTTACACGCTCAATATTGGCACTTGGCTTATCAATCTTGTTGATCGCAACTACAATCTCGATCCCTGCTGCCTTTGCATGGTTGATTGCTTCGATCGTCTGCGGCATGACACCGTCATCTGCTGCGACAACCAGAATTGCAATATCGGTAGAATTTGCACCACGCATACGCATTGCGGTAAATGCTTCATGTCCCGGTGTATCGAGGAAGGTGATTTTCTCACCGTTGATTTCCACAACTGAAGCACCGATATGCTGTGTGATTCCACCTGCTTCTCCTGCGATGACATGAGTATCACGGATCTTGTCAAGAAGAGAGGTTTTACCGTGGTCAACGTGTCCCATAACGCAGACTACCGGCGGACGTTTCTTCATTTTCTTTTAGTCTTCTTCGTCTTCTTTCAGAAGTTCTTCGATCACATCGACTACTTCTTCTTTTTCACAGAGCACATCGAATTCCAGAGCGATTTCTTCAGCTGTCTCGTAATCAATTTCCTGGTTGACTGTTACAATCTTGCCCTGCATGAAGAGTTTCTTAACGATTACAGATGGCTGGATCTTCATTGCATCTGCAAGTTCCTGGATTGTAAGTACTTCCGGAATTGTGATCTGCTTGATCTGCTCCTCCACAACCTCTTTCTTCGGCTGTGGTTTTACCATTTTCGGCTGAGCGTTATTGTTTTTTCCCTTTTTGCCTTTCTGCAGTCTGTCTTCGTTCTCTTCATTTCTGTTATATTCTTTCTTCTTGTGCGCATCTTTTGGTTTGTTGCGGCTTGGTTTCTGTTCTGCGATTGCAGGTGCCGGAATAGACGGGCTGGATTTTCTTCTGTCGTCACGGCGTCCGCCATCACGCATCTCTCTTCCGTCTCTGTTATCACGGTTATCTCGATTATCTCTTCTGTCTCCGCGGTTCTGGAATCCGCCATCTCTTCTTCCATCACCCGGGCGTCCCTGTCTCTGATCCTGACCGTTTCTTGGTCCGTTTGGATTTCTGCGCTGTCTGTTATCACGATTTTCTCCCTGCGGACGATCCTGTCTGTTTCCGTTCTGCGGACGTCCCTGGCCATTTCCATTACCCTGCGGGCGTTCCTGTCTGTTTCCGTTCTGCGGACGTCCCTGGCCATTTCCCTGAGAGCGTCCCTGGCTGTTACCATTCTGAGGACGTTCCTGTCTGTTTCCATTGCCCTGTGGGCGTCCCTGACCATTTCCATTGCCTTGCGGGCGCTGTCCGTTTCGACTGCCCTGCGGGCGTCCCTGACCATTACGGCCTCTTCCGCCGCCCTGTGAGTTCTGCGGTCTGAAAACCTGAACGATATTTTTCTTCTTCGGGGTATCTTCAGAAGTTTTTTCACTTTTTACTGCATCAATCTGTTCATCTGAAAGTGTACTCATATGACTTGCCACCTCAATTCCTTTATCTTTTAATATAGAGAGTATTTCTTTGTTTGTCTTATTCATCTGTTCTGCCAGTTCATATACTCTTAATTTTGCCATAAATCTACCTCCTGTATACAGTTCCTATTATCCTTCTTCCATATCCAGATGTTTTCTGATTCCTTTTGCAAACCCTGCATCTGTTACTGCAAGCGAAGCGCGGAACTCTTTTCCCATCGCATGGCCCAGGGTATCTTTATCTTCAAAAAAGTATATTGGCACTTTATAAAAATCACACATGTTCTGAAATTTCTTTTTGTATTGTCCGATGCGTCGTCTGCCACAATCACCAGATGCGCGCGTCCTTCCTTGACTTCTTTTTCTGTCATGAATTCCCCGCTCTTTGTCTTGCCGGCTTTGGTCGCCAGACTGATCATCGATAATGCTCTATTCATGTTCAAGCTGCTCCAGCTCCTTTTCCAGATTTTCGTATATCTCTTTTGGTATCGCCTGTTTGAAAGAACGTTCCAGTCCTTTATTCTTTATTGCTTCCTGCAAACATTTTCCGGAAAAGCACAGATATGCCCCGCGCCCGTTCTTACGTCCGGTTGCGTCCAGAATGAATTCGCCTTCTGCTGTTTTCAGAACACGCAGCATTTCTTTTTTATTCTTCATTTCCTGACATCCCACGCATTTACGCATCGGGATCTTTTTGGTCGTACTCAAATAATCACCTCTGTCTATTCTTCATACAGATCAAGATCATCTGCTACTTCTTCCTCTGATTCTTCATCAGCAGAATATTCTTCGTCTGAATACTCTTCCTCCTGATAATCATCTTCATAATTCTCAGCCATATTCATATAATCTGCCGGAAGTTCGCCAGACTCTATTGCCTGTGTTTCGTTCTTGATATCGATCTTATATCCGGTCAGTCTTGCTGCAAGTCGTGCATTCTGTCCTTCTTTACCGATTGCAAGTGAAAGCTGGTAATCCGGAACAATAACGCTTGCTGTCTTCTCATCCGGATCAGCCATTACAGAAATAACCTTCGCCGGGCTGAGTGCATTCTCGATCAGGATTGCCGGGTTATCACTCCAGTTGATGATATCAATCTTTTCACCGCGGAGTTCATTTACAACGGCTCCGACTCTGGCACCGTTCATACCAACGCATGCTCCAACCGGATCTACATCCGGATCGTTAGACCATACTGCGATCTTGGTACGGGAACCTGCTTCTCTTGCAATGCTCTTGATCTCTACAATACCATCACGCACCTCGGTTACTTCCGCCTCAAAAAGCCGCTTAACCAGTTCCGGATGTGTTCTTGATACAAGGATCTTTGGTCCTTTTGTCGTGTTCTTCACCTCTACAACGTAAAGTTTGATACGCTCTGTCGGCTCGAATTTCTCACCTTTTACCTGCTCATTCTCAGTAAGGATCGCATCTGCTTTTCCAAGGTTTACACTGACATTCTTGCCAATATATCTCTGAACCACACCTGTCACGATATCTTTTTCTTTTTCAAAGTACTGATCATATACAACTTTTTTCTTTCTTCTTCGCGGATCTTCTGAAGAATCAGGTTCTTTGCATTCTGTGTTGCGATACGTCCGAAAGATTTGGACTCAACCGGGATCTGTACGATGTCGCCGATCTCATAAGAAGGATCGATCATCTTCGCATCTGCAAGACTGATCTGTTCTACTTTGTCCTCTACTTCTTCTACAACGGTCTTCTCCTGGATCAGAGTGTAATCGCATGTCTCCTTATCCATAATTACTTTGATATTGTCTGCTTTTCCGAAATGATTCTTACATGCATTGATCAGTGAATTCTCAATGGCATCCATCAGAGTATCTCTGCTGATATCTTTTTCCTCTTCAAGAATTGTAAGTGCTTCTAATAATTCGGTATTCATTTCCTTCTTCCTCCTGTCACTAGAAATCGAACGCCAGACGGATCAGTGCGATGTCTGCTTTATCAAATGCCATCGTCTCGCCGTCTTCATATTCAATGGTAACTGTATCTTTATCATAATCTTTTAAGATTCCAATAAACTCTTTCTGTCTGTCGATTGCCCGGTAAGTACGAACCTCTACTTCTTCTCCCAGGCTTCTTGCAAAGTCTTTTTCTTTCTTGAGCGGTCTGCCAAGTCCCGGGGAACTCACTTCCAGAATATACGCTTCATCGATAAAATCCTTCTCATCCAGAATGTCTGAAAGTTCCCGGCTTACAACCTCACAGTCATCGACCATAATTCCTCCCGGCTTATCAATATAAGCACGCAGGTACCAGTTTCCGCCCTCTTTTACATATTCTACATCCCAGAGATCAAATCCATGCTTTTCCACGATTGGGTTCAGAATCTCTTCTGTTTTCTGTTCATATACTTCTTTTTTTGACAATCTGCAACTTCCTTTCTTAATCAGGCTCCAAAAATCTGTCCGATTTTGGTTGTATGACTGGCAAAAAGAAGAGTGAACTTTCGTCCACTCTTCTGCCAGATTTCTTATGTAACTGCATACAGTATAGCACTACTTTTCCTGAAATGCAAGGATTTTTAAAATATATGCCTGATTCTCTTTGTAAAGACGCTTTCCGTCGTTCTCTTTCAGCCATTTTACAACCTGGATATCTGCTGCCCAGTCATCTGCCCAGACTTCATCACCTTCGCCACGCGCCGCCGCTTTTTCTGCGATGTATCCCGCCGGGTCTTCCGTAAGATCTTTCAGTACTTCATATGCTTTTTCGTTCTTATCATCCAGATCCTGTATCAAAACAACGGTTTCTGTATCCGGTGTCTTTCCATCGAGTGCCTGCAGCTGTTCATTATATTTTTCCAGATTCTCCAGGCTGTCCTTCGCATCCTCCAGACATTCTGTCAGGATTTCGATCTCCGTTTTTCCAGTACCACCCTTTGCAACCGGGCGGATGGATATTTTTGAATCAGCAGTCGTCTTTTTCAGCTCTGCCCGAATCCTCTCCTCATCGTGATCCATTCTTCGATATCATATCCAAAGTAAAAACCGCCAATTCCAATCACAACAAGAAGAACGATTGCCAAAATTCTTTTTCCGGATTTTTTCTTTTTCATCTTCCGTCCTCCTTACCCTAATATCGTACCTGCTATAATTCCAAGGATCATTCCGCCGATCCCGGTTCCCGCAAGCGCCGCAAAATATAAGAGTACCTTCACCGCTTTGGATTTCTCCTTTTTCACCTTTGGAAGTGCCGGACCAGGCTCCGGTGTCCGCCTCTCCTGCGTCTGTTCCGGTGTTTCCTGCCGCGGCATTCTTTCGATTTCTTCTTGTGTCGGATAGGCAAACGGCATCACACCTGCTTCAAGAGCTGAAAATAATTTTCCATCGATCCACTGAAAATACTGCCAGATCGCCGCATCAAACATCCGGTGGGTGTCCAGAAAATGATACCAGGATTCCACAAAGGTTTTTGTTCGGAAATATTCTCTATACGCCGGTTCCTCCAGAATATCCTTCCAATGATACAGCTTATTCCGTTCCTTTTCATTCAAATACAGACTGATGCACTGTTCCATGATTTTCCGGACCTCACGGTCATCCGCGCCTTGTCGCTCAGAAGCATCCGCCATATTCTGAAACTGACGGGTCCAGTCACCGTCCCACGCTTCTGAGTCGTCCTTCGGTTGCTCAGGAGGTTCTACTGACTGTGTAGCACTCTCCTCTGACTTCTCATCTTTCTCCTGAGAATTTTCCATGCGATCTTCTCCGGATTCTTCTTCCATCCGCCGCGGCTCTTCCGGCATCTGTGGCTCTTCCTCTCTTCCCGCATTGCGCTCCGCCCACGCAAGCGCCTCTTCATAGGCATCGTGGATCCTCTGGAATTCCTCCGGGTGTTCTTCCGGGTGGAACTCCCGGGACTTCGCCGCATACGCCCGCTTTATCGTTTTCTTTTCCGTTGTTGGTTCAATCCCAAGTACCGTAAAACAATTCATCACTGCTGCCTCCTCCACTCATCATACAGATAAGCTTCTATCTTGACCGGCACCGATCTCTTCGGTGTATTCTCCACAATATCCAGAAGCTCACTTGTCCTTGTATACGCCTTCTCGATCGTCCGCAGATCCTGTGCATTTAATGCAGCTGAAAAATCTGCCAGGATCTTGTCCAGATATTTTCGGATTTCTCCGGTGTTTTCTTCATAAAGACGGTCGCCTCTTTCCAGCAGAAGCCGGTTCTTTTCCTGCTCTCTCGGATGGATCTTAATCTTCTGCAGCTCTTTTCTTCTTTCCTCGATCTGCTCCGGCGTAAGCTGGATATCTTTGTTGACGATCACCTTACTGAAATGCTCCTTGGTGCTCACCACGGTCACATCCACTTCCAGAATTCCGTTAATGTCATAGGTAAATCGGACATCCACCGCTTCCCTCTGATCCTCTCTTCTTGCCAGCGGCACCGGCACACGGATCCGCCCGAGCTCCAGATTCTGGTCTGCATAGCGGTGCTCGCCCTGTAAAATCGTGATATCACAGTATTCCTGGAACTGATGTACCGTCCAGTATCGCTCCACCCGGCTGATCGGAAGAACCGAATTTCGCTCAATGATCGGAGACATGATCGCCGGTCCTTTCGGATCTCCGTGAATGATCTCGGTTCCAAGTGTAAACGGACAGATGTCTGTAAGAAGTACATCCCGCACTGCCTGCTGCCGCTCCTTGATTCCGGCATACATTCCGGCGCCGACCGCAACTGCAACATCCGGATCGATCTCACTCCGCGGTCTTTTGCCGCTCAAAAACTGCAGATAATTCTGCACGATCTTCATCTTACCGGATCCACCGATCATAATGATCTCGTCAATATCCTCCCATCCATAACCACTGTCGTTCATCGCCCGTTTCAGCGGAATCCCGATTCCTTCCAGCAGCTTTGCAGACACCTCCAGAAGTCCTTTCGCATCCAGTTTCATCTGGTAAATCTGTCCGCCGATCACAACCTCCATCTCGCCCTCCGGCGCATCAGTCAGTGTACGTTTCAGCTTCTCACTCTCCCGGATCAGGCTGGCTCTTTCTTCATTAGTGATCTTTCCTTCATCAATCCGATTGACACTTAGGAATTTTTCCGCAATTGCACGGTTCACATCATCCCCACCGAGATGATTGTCTCCGGCAACTGCCACAATCTCGATCACACTGTCAAATGCATCTACGATCGAGATATCCAGAGTTCCTCCGCCAAAATCAAACACCAGAAATGTCTGATCCTCCTTAGTCTTTCCAAAGCGATAGGCAAGTGCTGCCGCCGACGGCTCATTGACCAGACGCTCCACAGTAAGTCCGGCAAGCTCTCCTGCCATCTTCGTCGCATTTCTCTGAAAATCATTAAAATACGCCGGGACACTGATGACTGCCTCTTCAACCGGCTCACCCAGGTATTTTTCCGCATCTTCTTTCAGCTGCCGCAGAACCATGGACGACAGATCTGCCGCTGTAAACCGACTGTTTCCAAGCATAAATGTCTTCTCCGTCCCCATAAAACGCTTGAAACTTGCCACTGTACTTTCCGGATGGGAGATCAGACGCTCTTTCGCCGTTCTCCCTACCAGCATCTCACCGTTCTCATCAATTCCTACTACCGACGGTGTTAAATATTCTCCCAGATTATTTGGAATCAACGTGCATTTATCATCCTGCCACACGCTTACCAGACTGTTTGTTGTTCCAAGATCAATTCCTACCGTTGCCATATGACCGACCTACTTTCTCATTCGTGTTCCTGTTCCATCTCTTTTCGCCCGTTTCAAACGGTTCAGTGTCACTTCTTTTTCATGGAAGATTACCTTGCTCTCCGTTCCTTCTTCAAACAGATATACCTCTTCCACACTGTCATTTTTCTGTAATTTCATACCGCGCACACCAACTGCACCCTTTTTCTTCTCCGAAACTTCTTCCGCCGGGAAACGGAGCACAAATCCATTCTCCGTCATCAGAACTACATCCTGCACATCCCGGATCGGCCGGATACTTACCAGTGCATCTTCATCCTGCAGTTTCGTTGCCGCGATTGTCCGCTTAGTTACCTGGAATTCACTTCCTGCCACCTTTTTGATCATTCCCTGCTTCGTGACAAACAGGAATTTTGAGAAAAAGAGTTCTCTGTCATCACACAGATATACGATTTCTTCTTTTGTACTGTCAAAATTACTTACATTGTCGATTGGAAATCCTTTGTCCCTGAACTTTCCATAAGGGAGATCCATCACTTTGATCTGATGCATCTTGCCATCCGATGTAAAAAGACACAACTTGCCGGTATTCATGCAGCGCAGAATATACTTATTCTCCTTATCTGCCGCTTCCCGGTTACGTTCATAGACGGATCCATCCACCGTCTTTGCATAACCAAAGCGGTCCATCAGAAGGACAACCTCCTGCTCCTGTACTTTATTTTCCTCAAACACAGCTTCTTCTGCATTCTCGATCTTCGTTTTACGCTTCACGGCATATTCTTTTTTCAGCGCATCCAGATCATCAATGATCACCTGCGCCATAGAATCATAATTATTCAGAATATCCTCATATTTTGCAATATTCGCAAGCGTTGTCTCATGCTCCTTCATCAGCGCCTCGATTTCCAGACCGATCAGCTTGTACAGACGCATCTCCAGAATTGCCTGTGCCTGCCGGTCGGTAAACCGGAGCATGGATGCCATCTTCTCAGATCTTTTCGACTTAAACTTGATCTTCTCTGTCGCACCTGTTGTCAGACATTCTTTTGCATCCCTGATGGACGAGCTTCCACGCAGGATCTCAATGATCAGGTCGATCACGTCACACGCCTTGATCAGACCCTCCTGGATTTCTTTTTTATCCTGCTCTTTTTTCAGCAGCGTCTTGTATTTTCTGGTTGCAAGTTCAAACTGGAAATCTACATGATGTTCGATGATACGTTTGAGTCCCAGTACTTCCGGTCTGCCATCGGCTACCGCGAGCATATTGACACCAAAGGTATCCTCCAGTCTGGTCTTTTTATAAAGCATGTTGATCAGATTGTCCACATCTGCATCACGCTTCACTTCAATTACAATACGGATTCCTTCCTTGGAAGACTGATTGGAAATATCTACGATGTCACTGGTCTTCTTTGTCTCCACCAGATTGCAGACATCGTTCAGAAATTTACCGATTCCGGCTCCGATCATGGTGTACGGGATTTCAGAAATGACGATCTTCTTCCGTCCGCCTTTTATCTCTTCCACATCTACTTTTCCACGAATCTTGATCTTTCCGGTTCCAGTCTCATAAATTTCTGACAGATCATCTTTATTGACGACAATCCCGCCTGTCGGAAAATCCGGTCCTTTGATGTACTTCATCAGCTGTTTTGTCGTGATGTCATTGTTCTTCATGTATGCCTTAACCGCATCCACAATCTCGCCCAGGTTATGTGTCGGAATACTGGTTGCCATACCAACTGCGATTCCTTCCGCACCGTTCAGCAGAAGGTTCGGAATTCTTACCGGAAGAACTGCCGGCTCTTTTTCTGTCTCATCAAAATTCGGTACAAAATCAATGATATCTTTGTCCAGATCGGCAAGATATGCCTCCTGTGTGATTTTCGCCAGTCTTGCTTCAGTATAACGCATGGCTGCAGCCCCGTCTCCTTCAATGGAGCCGAAGTTTCCATGACCATCTACCAGGATCATTCCTTTTTTGAATTCCTGTGCCATAACAACCAACGCTTCATAGATCGAGCTGTCTCCATGTGGATGATATTTACCCATGGTATCCCCGACAATACGGGCACATTTTCGGTATGGTCTGTCATAACGGATACCCAGTTCATACATATCATACAGAGTTCTTCTCTGTACCGGTTTCAATCCATCACGCACATCCGGCAGGGCTCTGGAAATGATAACACTCATGGCATAGTCAATATATGATTTTTTCATCAGCTCCGAATATTCCGTCCGGATGATCTGTGACTCTTCCATTTTCTCTTACCTCTTCTAGTTTATGTTTTCTGATACACAGACTTTCCCCTTTTGAAAATCCATGCCTTTCCGATCTGTTTTTAAATATCCAGTTCTGCCTCTGTCGCATTTTCATAAATAAATGCGCGGCGCGGCGGAACTTCTGTTCCCATCAGCATCTCTGTTACACCGGATGCCATACGTGCATCCTCGATCTCGATCCGTTTCATCATTCGAGTTTCCGGGTTGAGGGTTGTCTCCCAGAGCTGCTCTGCATCCATTTCACCCAGACCTTTGTATCGCTGCAGGGTAAAGTCGGAATGTGTCTTTCTATATCTCTCCAGTGCCTTATCATCGTAAAGGTACTCTTCTTCTCCCTTTTTCGGCATTGCCTTATAAAGCGGCGGCATTGCCACGTAGACATGACCTTCGTATATCAGTTCCGGCATAAACCGGTAGAATAAGGTCAGCAACAGTGTGGAAATATGCGCTCCATCCACATCCGCATCCGCCATGATGATAATCTTGTCATACCGCAGCTTTGTGATATCAAAGTCATTACCGTATCCCTCTGAAAATCCACATCCGAATGCATTGATCATAGTCTTGATCTCGGCATTTGCCAGAACCTTATCGATGCTTGCTTTTTCCACGTTCAGGATCTTTCCTCGGATCGGCAGGATTGCCTGATACATTCTGTCGCGGGCAGTCTTTGCGCTTCCTCCCGCAGAATCTCCCTCAACGATGAAGATTTCACATTTGGATGCATCCCTGCTCTCACAGTTGGCAAGCTTACCGTTACTGTCAAAAGAATATTTCTGCCTGGTCAGAAGATTCGTCTTTGCCTTTCCTCGGTCTTACGGATCTTTGCTGCTTTTTCCGCACAGGAAAGAACCTTTTCAGTGTCTCCAGATTCCGGTCAAAGAAACGCGGGATCTCATCACTGGTCACCTTTCCGGTCGCTTTTGCCGCATCCTGGTTGTCCAGCTTTGTCTTGGTCTGTCCCTCAAATCTCGGATCCGGGTGTTTGATCGATACGATCGCCGTCATTCCGTTCCGTACATCCGCACCGGTAAAGTTGGCATCCTTATCCTTTAACACACCAATTCACTGGGCATACTGGTTCATGATCGTCGTAAATGTCGTCTTGAACCCGGTCAGATGGGTTCCCCCTTCCGCATTATAAATATTGTTGCAGAAACCTAATACATTTTCATGAAATTCATTCACATACTGGAATGCAACTTCCACTTCGATACCTTCTGCTTCTCCTTTATAGTAAACCGGATCGTGGATCACTTCTTTTTTGGAATTCAGATCCTTGATAAATCCAATGATCCCATCCGGTTCATGATACTCGATCCTCTCTTCCTGTGTCTTTCTTTTATCTGTAAATATAATCGTCAGTTCCGGATTCAGGTAGGCTGTCTCATGCAGTCGGCTCTTGATCTCTTCCTCTTTAAATCTCGTCTTCTCGAAAATTGTCGGATCCGGAAGAAAATTGACACAGGTTCCGGTCTTTTTGGTCTTTCCGATCACCGGAAGAAGCCCATCCTCCAGTTCTACCACCGGAATTCCTCTCTCATAACGGTCGTGGTGGACCGCACCGTCACGGCTGATCTTTACATCCATATAAGTAGATAGTGCATTAACAACCGAAGAACCTACTCCGTGCAGACCGCCACTTGTCTTGTATGCCGAATCATCGAACTTACCTCCCGCATGTAGGGTGGTATATACGATTCTGGCCGCCGATACTCCTTTTGCATGCATACCTACCGGCACACCGCGTCCATTATCTGTTACCGTTGCAGAACCGTCCTTTTCCAGTGTCACCTCTATCTGTGAACAAAATCCTGCCAGATGCTCATCTACCGCATTATCTACAATTTCGTACACCAGGTGGTTAAGCCCCTTGGTACTGACGCTTCCAATATACATTCCCGGTCTTTTCCGGACGGCTTCCAGTCCTTCCAGAATGGTAATACTCTCCGCGTCATATGTAGTCTTTTTGCCATTTTCTTTCTCTCCTCTTATGATCTATCCTAAAATATCCAGGTAAAATCCTGCGGCAGCAGCCTCCTTACAATTTCCCGGATTCCCTGATCTGTTTCTTCAATTCAGTAAGAAAAATTCTATCTCAATTTCAATCCTCTTGTCAAGCCAAATTGACCTCTCCTGCCATTATAACATATTTTATATCGTTAAACTTCTGTAGTTTCCATTCTGTCATAAGAATACTCCCTCTATCGTCCGGTCAGCACACTATTTAAAAAGGTCTGCCAGCACCTCCATGGCATTTCGCATTTCCTCTACCGTGTTGGTCTGCGCGCCCGCCTCAATAAGAAGCATCCGCGGCATCAGATCCATATTGTATTTATAGCCGCGAAGATAGTTTCTCCTTGCAAATCCCGGATATTTTGTTTCTGCCGCAATCTTCATCTGCAGGGAAAATGCAAGATTATCCTGCAAATATGGATTGGCCATTCCGGCAAGGTCTCCGTTTACCCGCGTCCGGCTCAGTCCGTTAAAAAACATGATCTGTGCCGTCGGTTTCCCATTTATCTCTGTCACCAGATGCGTAGTATCCGCCACGCCGTCTCTATGCAGATCGATCACCACTTCGATACTCGGATTTTCCGCAAGGATCTGTTCCACCTCAGGTTTGGCAAATTCATAGGCCTCGCTCCGGTCCAGTTTCCCATTGATCAGATCATATACACCCTCATGATGCATGGTCGGAATCTTGTATTTGTTATTTAAAATCTCCGTCAGATAACGCCCGATCCCTACAATTGAGGTGGACGGATCATTGTCCGAATCTGCGAATGTCTCCTGGGAATGGGTGTGATAGATCAAGATTTTCGAACCGCCCGTACTCAGATCGATCCTCAAATCCTTTCCAAGCAGCTCCGAAGCGTTCAACTCCGAAGGATTGATATAAGTCACGCTGTCCACCGTATAAAAATTGCTCACAAGATATTCAAAATCATTTAGCCGCTCCATCGAAAGATCCATCGTCGGTACGGACGCCTGCCTTGTCTCTTCACTTTTGTCTTTCCCGATAAGCTGTCCATTTTCATCCACCGAATTTTCTTCTTCTGCCTGCTTTTTTGCAAGAATCGCATAGGTAGCCTCATCTTCTGTCAGAAGCTCTGCCGCCTCCCGTTCAGTCACATAATTGCCAAGAGGAATCAGGGCAGATGCCATGTGGACAACAGCCTCCGTCACCCGGATTTTCCCTTGTTTTTTTCCGTATATGTAACTCCCGGCATATAAAGCCGCTCCGCATTCTCCTGAACGCTCTGGATCATCCTGATCTTCCAGGACTTCGGGATCAGCGAACCGCTGCTTTTTGCTTCCAGTCCCCAGATTCCCAAAATCATAATGGCAAGAAGCACACAAATTCTCTGTTCTTTTTTCATCTGCGCGCCTCCCTGCCAGTTTCTGAAGATCGCTGTAGCAAAACCATATCTTTCCAGACTGGATCCTGCCCCTGACCTTTTGTGTCATATTGACATAATATATGCAGCTCACTGCCTGATTATGTCGCTGAAGCTGCAAAAAGCATATTCAGTGCCTCCGAAATCGTATAACTGATTCGCCTGACGGTCTCATCAATATCTTTTGGTGTTACAAACATTCCATTTAAATGTGGCGCGATCAGTTCTTTGATCAGCTCATATTTTTCTGCCGGACTGTATCCTTTGATCACACTTGCCATGCCTTTTAAAGATTCAGATACTTCCACTGCACTAAGCAGATTATCCATCGTATCGCCTACAATGGTTGCCGCATCCACTACAGTCGGCACACCGATTGCAATCACCGGGATCCCGACTGTCTTTTCCGTGATTGCATTTCGGTGATTTCCCACCCCGGATCCCGGATTGATTCCCGTATCCGCAATCTGGATCGTCCGGTTCAGCCTTTTTGAATTTCTCGCTGCCAACGCATCGATCACCAGAAGGATATCCGGTTTTGTCTCTGCCACCACCCCCGGATCACCTCCACAGTCTCCATTCCGGTCTGCCCCATAACCCCCGGCACGATCGCGCTGACCGACCAGACCTCATCTTCCCCTGTTGCATACTTTCCGTACTCCTCAATAATATGCCTTGTGATATGCAGGTTGTCTACCACATAAGGACCAAGTGCATCCGGTGTCACCTGCCGGTTGCCAAGACCGACCACCAGGATCTTTCCCATCTTTCTTTTAGGAAGCAGTTCTCCAATGAATTTCCGGAGCTGCTGTGAAATCTCCTCATGATATCCTTCATCGGGAACTGCCATTTCCGGTGCCTCGATCGTGATATAGCTGCCAACCGGTTTCCCCATCACTTTTGCTCCGTTTTCGGTCTCAATCCTCACGGTCGTGATGCGGATCTCATTTTCCTCATCATACTCTTCCGTCAAGATCACACCCTGGACCTCAACATGGTCAGATTCAAACCGTTCCTTCTCTTCCAGCGCCAGATCCGTCCTGATATTATACTTTTCAACCATAGTCCTCTCCCATTTCTGTATTTTCTGTCTTATTCACTTAGTTTTTCGCAAAAATTGGAATTATGTATTGACAAGCAATCTTTCTTCGCCTAAAATAAATAAGTGTGTTCGACGGATGTTCCGTGTCACTTTTCGTCGAATTCAATATTATGATTATATAATTTATGAAATGATAATTTGGAGGTGTCGGAAATGGCTAATATTAAATCCGCAAAAAAGAGAATTTTAGTAACTGAGACAAAGACAGCTAGAAATAAAGCAATCAAATCTAAAGTGAAAACTTATGTAAAGAAAGTTGAAACTGCTGTTGAAAAGAAAGACGTTGAAGCTGCAAAGGTTGCATTAAAAGAAGCAATCTCTGTAATCAACAAAGCAGGCAGCAAGGGTGTTTACCACAAAAATACTTGCGCAAGAAAGATCTCTCGTTTAACAAAAGCTGTTAACGAAATTGCTTAATTCCGGTTTCGAGATAAATAATGAATGATAAAAAGGCAGCCATCCCGTCAGTGGCTGTCTTTTTTGTTTTCATAAATCTTTCAAAAAAGAGTCTGTACTGAAATGCTGCTTGTATTCGGTACAGACTTTTTTTGTCTTCTGATTTTCTCTTATAATTTAGAATAACCGTAGCTGTTCACGATAGCTTCGATCCGCTGTCCTTCTCTGCACTTCGGGCAATCTTCCGGAGAATATGCTCTGTAATGCGGAAGATCACTGCTTGTGAAGATCGTATTGACTTCCATTCCTGCAATCTTGTTGACTGAACTGAAAATTGCGCTGATTCCGCAGACTCTTCCACCGTAGTAGAGAACAGACTCGATTGCTTGTTTGACAGATTTACCGGTTGTGATGGACGCTGCAAGGATCAGAACCTGTTTGTTCTCAACCATTCTCTGTTTGTTGTCACGGAACAGAATCTGTCCGTCCTGATACATCTCCGGGGTAATAATGGAAATGTTGTTTCCTTTGCTGAGTGAGTACTGGTTCTCATCGGCAAGCTGCTCGGCAAGGAAGGTTCCGATCACTTCTGTCTCTTCCATGCAAACGATGGTATCTACCGTTGTGTTAGAAAGGTAAGCTGCTGCAAGAACTTTTGCAGTTTCACGGGCATTGTTGTGACGGGATTTGACCGTTGACATGTCGATGTAGGTGTTGATGTGGGAATGACTTGTTGCAAAGTGTCCTTTTAAAATTTTAATTCGCGCCTTTGGGTTTTTAGCGGAGCGAAGGTCTTCCAGTCTTTCATCCATTTCTAGTTCCTCCTTTAAGTTGTTTTGGTGGTTTTGACTGGTTTTAGTATAGCACAGAGGGATGGGTTGTGCAATATGTATATTGTGGGGAGTATGGTGGAGGAATGAGACGGGATGGGTGTTTAGAGGGGACGCCAAACTGGCGCATAGCGCGGTTTGGCTGGGATGTGTTTGTGGAAGGACGGGACTTTTGTTTTGAGGGGACGCGGAATTGGCGCATAGCGCGATTCCGCTGGGTGTGTTTGTGAGTTTGTGGGTCGATATAAGCCGGTCAGAGTCTCACAAGCAGAGCTTGTTCGACCGTTGGCGGCGCCAACTAACTAATCAGAAATAGAAGGAGTCCCGGAAAAGCATGCGAGCATGTTTTCCGGGACTCCTTCTATTTCCGCTTAGCTGACCGGCTTGTTGCCTATCGCTTAGTTATTGATCAGTTTATCTTCACCATTCCAGCTGTAGAGTTTTCTGATTTCTTCTCCTACTACTTCTGATGGATGTTCTGCGGCTTTCTTTCTCATTTCTTTGAAGTGTACCTGACGTCCTGCCGGTGACATGTCAAGAAGGAATTCTTTTGCGAATGTTCCGTCCTGGATGTCTGAGAGGATCTTCTTCATTGCTTTCTTTGTATCTTCTGTGATGATCTTTGGTCCTGTGATGTAATCACCGTATTCTGCTGTGTTGGAGATTGAGTATCTCATTCCGGCGAATCCGCTCTGGTAGATCAGGTCTACGATAAGTTTCATTTCATGGATGCATTCGAAGTATGCGTTTCTTGGATCGTATCCTGCTTCGCAAAGTGTTTCGAAACCTGTCTGCATAAGGGCACATACACCACCGCAAAGTACAGCCTGTTCTCCGAAGAGGTCTGTTTCTGTCTCTACTCTGTATGTTGTTTCAAGAAGTCCTGCTCTTGCTCCACCGATTGCAAGACCGTAAGCAAGTGCTCTGTCCCAGGCTTTTCCTGTGTAATCCTGTTCTACTGCGATCAGACATGGTGTTCCTTTTCCTGCCTGATATTCGCTTCTTACTGTATGTCCCGGTGCTTTTGGAGCGATCATTGTTACATCTACGTATGCCGGAGGTGTGATGCATCCGAAGTGGATGTTGAATCCGTGTGCGAACATCAGCATGTTACCTTCCTCAAGGTTTGGTTCGATGTCTTTCTTATACATATCAGCCTGAAGTTCATCGTTGATAAAGATCATGATGATATCAGCTTTCTTTGCTGCTTCTGCTGCTGTATATACTTCAAATCCCTGAGCTTCTGCTTTTGCCCATGATTTGCTTCCTTCGTAGAGACCGATAATGACATTGCATCCTGAATCTTTCAGGTTCAGTGCATGTGCATGTCCCTGGCTACCATATCCGATGATAGCGATTGTCTGTCCTTCTAATACTGATAAATTACAGTCTTCCTGATAAAAAATTCTTGCTGCCATTTTTTATTTCCTCCTATGACTTATTGAATTCTATAGAGTTAAAGGCTCCATGCCCCTAGCTTTCTTAGGTAACTACTGCTGCATCCCTGAAGGTGCCGCTTTCGAGCTCGTCGCTCTTTTCAAAACGTCTCTCTGCTTTAATCAAACATGATCACATCATCGCTTCCGCGCTTCAGTCCGGTAATACCGGTTCTTGCCAGCTCCAGGATCTCATATCCGTCCAGAAGCTCCATAAACGCTTTCAGCTTTGATTCGGTTCCCGTCAGTTCAATCATCAGACAGTCTTTTTCAACATCAACGATCTTCGCACGGAAAATATCTGCCAGTGAAATAAGTTCTGCTCTTTCAGATGCATTTGCACGAACCTTGATCATAACCAGTTCTCTGCATACTGAATTGCTGTCATTTAACGGCTTAATCTCGATCACATCTTCCATCTTGCGAACCTGCTTCTCGATCTGTGAAAGAATCTGTTCATCTCCACTTGCTACGATCGTGATCCTTGTAAATCTCGGATCTGCAGTTGTACCTGCGGTAATACTTTCAATATTGTACCCCCGTCTGCTGAACAATCCTGCCATACGGCTTAATAGTCCCGGATTGTTATAAACCAAAATTGAATAAGCTTGTTTTCTCATAACATACTCCTTTACTTTACAAAACAGAGTGCGTTCTGTTTTTTTATTGTAGCAATTGACACCACCTTTGTCAAGTAGCTTTCTAAAATTTTATCACTTTAATTCGATTTTATCAATTACAGGAACCTCTAATTATCGTTTTCACACTGATTTTTCCGAATTTTGTCAAAATATATCCTTTTATCATCTGGACATATAATTCTTCAATTGCCTGCCGGACAAATCGTTTTTTGTCAAATTCGACTGTTGTCAGCTGCGGGCGGCAAATGAGTGCTGTTTCTTCTTTTCCGACTGCCATCACTTCAATTTCCTCCGGCACCTTGATTTCCAGATCATGCAGATAACCGACAGCCTCTGCTCCCTGTACGGCAGATGCAAATACGAGCATATCTGCGGATAAAGCAAGCCCTGCCAGCCGGATTTTATAGAACATTCTCCGCAGATCCCTGTCTTTTGGAATTTCCAGATATTGTTCTTCTTCAAGACAGCAGCCTTTTTTGAAAATATTTTCTGCATTCCCTGCCATACCACTTTTCCGTACTCTTCCGTTCCATCCAGAAACCAGATTCTCTGTTTCTCTCTTTTAAACAGAAACCTTGCAACTTCCTCACCGGCTTTTCCGTAAATCCGGTCTGTTCTGTATATCGCAGCCACCGGAACTGCACACATCTGTCGGATTCTTGTACACGCCTCTTCATTGAGCCAGATACAGATAACCCCATCCAGTTTCCATACCGCCGCATATCGTACAAATTCTTCTGCTGTTTTTACAAAATGCAGCAACATATAGTATTCCCTCTCATCCAGACTCTTCTCGATCTCACGCAGTATTTCTTCTAATTTTTCACTCTCCTGCTCCCATTCCTGCCTTTTTTCCAACAACTACAGCAATCATCCCGGAAGATTTTCCGGAAAGGATACGTGCTCCCATGCTTGGGGCATATTCCTGTTCATCCAGGATCTCCTCTATCCTTTTTCTCGTCTTTCTTGATACTTTTTCCGTTCTTCCATGGATCACATTCGATACAGTTGTTGCACTCACTCCGGCTATTTTTGCAATATCTTTGATCCTGATTTTCCCCTCAGCCATTTCTTTCCCCCATTTATTTCTTTTGTTTTTTCTGTTTCTACTATCTTACACTTCTTTTCTTCTTTCTTACTAATTCGCATTTTTTCGACATCACCTGTAACTTTTCGATAAAATATTTTACAGATCATTGCCCGGATATCCACCTTGTGCTATCCTTAATCTGTTAAATAATTTTTCAGATACAGGAGATTGAATCATGGATGGTATTATATTTGACGTAGACGGCACACTCTGGGACTCAACCGAAGCAGTTGCCAGATCCTGGAATCAGGCGATAGAGGAGAATACAGATTTTTCCCTCTCACTTACAGCAGATTGGCTTAAGTCACTTTTTGGAAAAACAATGGATGAGATCACGCTTGCACTCTTTCCTTCCTGCCCAAAAGAAGAACGTGACCGAATCGGCTATCTTTGCTTTAACTATGAAAATCGGCTGCTTGAAACCGATCACGGTGTTCTTTACCCAGATGTTGCGCAGACACTGGAAAACCTTTCTCAGAAAACCGACCTTTATATCGTCAGCAACTGCCAGTGTGGATATATCGAAGTTTTTCTAAAAACGATGGGACTCGAAAAATATATCAAAGATTTTTTATGCTTTGGTCAGACACAGGTTCCAAAAAATGAATCCATCCGTCTTCTGATGGAGCGCAATCATCTGCAGGATGTGGTTTATGTCGGAGATACTTCAGGTGATTTTGATGCCTGCCAGAAAGCAGACGTGCCTTTTATTTATGCTTCGTATGGATTTGGTGATATTCCGGATCCACCAAGACAGATTGGCGCAATCAGGGAACTTCCTGCTCTTCTTGGACTGTAGATTTTCTCTGTTTATGTTCCTGGTTCAGGATTATATAGCAGTTTTTTCCATCATTCAGCATCAGCAGAGTCTGCCACCGGTAGTTTCCTTCCATACACATGACAATATAAAAGATCAGAGTCTGATAACCACATTTTTTATCATTCTCTGATCTTTTTTATATTGAATTCTTTCCAGTGGATTTTTCCTTCTCTTTATTCCACATCCTCTTCATCAAATTCACACACCACATAATACCCCTGCGGTGTCTGCTTTACGTCAATCACCTTTCCCTGTCCTGACTTAAGTCTCTGCCATGAACGATAATTGGCGCTCATTGCCACAGCCGGCTCAATCGTATAATAAAAATACGCAGCTACAACGCCCTCTGTCACGTCAACAATCTGTCCGGGTTCAACCAGTCCCGGACGCTCCATTTTAAATTCCATCTGTCTCATTTCCGCCTGATACCTGCCTCTTTTTCTATATTGTATTCGTTTTTTCTTGTAATTGCAAGTATTTACACAGTCTGTTTTGTGACGAAGCTTTGAAGTAGAACGCCGCTGTCAGGTGGTCTTTTTAGCCACCTGATCTAAAACAACTGAAATCACATTATCCTTCGTTCTATTCGGATTTCTTACACTGTTTTTCATGCAGAACTTCCGGAACGATCATATAATGCTCCTCAATCAATTTTGCTGTCTTTTCAATAGGCAATTCTTTTATTCCTTTTAAAAGGATCTCATGATTGTAGCGAAGTACATCAAAGGGGATAATGGATTCAACACCCATTGTATAATATCCGCACAAATTGCTTTCCCGGAGCATTGCCCATATTTTATATAAGGTTTCGCACTTTGCTGCTCGAACAATGCATGAATGAAACTGTTCATCATAACACATAATGTGGTACACATCTTTTCTTTCGCAGCTTTTTCCATCTGCTCCAGACACTCATCCATTTCCCGTTCGATTTCTTCCGGAAGTTTTCCGGCAATGATCCTGATTGCCAGAACTTCCAGGGTAGAGCGGACAAGATATTTTTCCTGCATTTCTTCATAGGAAATCGTCTTTACTGTACTGCCTTTATGAGACTCATAAACAACAAATCCTTCCTCCCCAATATGACGCAGGGCTTCTCTGACCGGTCCCCGGCTTACATGAAACTTCTCCGCAATATCTTCTTCTACAATTCGTTCCCCCGGTTTGATCTTCCCCCGAATGATGTCTTCTCTTAATACATCAGCGATTTGCTGCCAAAGAGTTTTTCTTTGTATTGATGCCTTCCTGGTATAATCCATTCATTTTTCCTTTCAGATTTTTGCAGTTTTTTATAAAAAGAACAGGCTGATCCCCACAATTACTGCCAGTGTAATGGCGAGTGCCGGCCAGAGTGCCCAGAATGCCCCCAAAACCATTGCCAGATAATCTCCCTTTTCAAAAACAATGTTCTGGTCACTCATCTGCTTTTTAAATTCCAGGAACTTTTTATCCTGTTCTTCCAACTGTCTTCCTCGTTTGCTGTATCCTCCAAAAAAGCTCATGCTAATTCCTTTCTGATTTTATGAATCCTTTTCTACTCCGAGTGGATTATGACAGGCTACAAAATGTCCCGGTCTCATTTCCACAAGTTCCGGTGTAATATGCTTACAGATTTCTGTACAGTATTTACATCTTGTATGGAACTTACATCCTTTCGGCGGATGAACCGGACTTGGGATATCTCCTTCAAGCGGGATCATCTCTCTGTTAGAATCTACGTCTGTCGTCGGAATTGCTGATAACAGCGCTTCTGTATATGGATGTGTAGGGTGATCAAACATTTCCTGTGACTCAGCAAGCTCTACGATGTTTCCAAGGTACATAACACCAATTCGGTCACTGATATATTTTACAACACTCAAACCATGTGAAATAAATAAGTATGCAAGATTGTCTTCGCTTCCGAGATCTTTCAGAAGGTTGACGATCTGCGACTGAATGGAAACGTCAAGTGCGGAAACCGCCTCATCGCAGACTACAAATCTTGGTTTCAATGCAAGTGCACGTGCAATACCGATTCTCTGTCTCTGTCCACCGGAGAACTGATGTGGATATCGATGGATCATGTATGGTGCAAGTCCACATTTTTCCATGACTTCCATAACATACGCCTGCATTTTTTCATCATTTTTCTTAAAAATGCCATGTGCAAGAAGACCTTCTCCGATGATCTGTCCAACTGTCATACGTGGATTCAGTGATGAGTATGGATCCTGGAAGATCATCTGCATATCTTTACGAAGGAAACGCATTTCTTGTGTTTTCAGTCTCGCAAGATCTACTCCATTATCACGGTATGATTCGTATTTTGTAAAAGCTTCATCATTTTTATATTTGCTGCGGAGTTCTTCTAACTTCTTCTCCGCTTTTTCAAGTTCCACTTTCTTCTCTGCGATTTCTTTTGTCTTATCGACACCTTCCATCTGGTTTTCTTCATTTAAACCGCTGATCACTCTGGCAACTTTGAATTTTTCAAGCAGTAACTGTTCTGCTTCTTTTGTGTCATCTAAGCTATAGAATCCACCAACGATCTGAACAAGATTCAGGAATTCCATATTACATTTCTTCTGGATATTTTCATATTCGGCCTGTTTCTGGAATTTTTCCGCAGAATCTTCCATTTTTTCATATTCCGCTTTTAATGCTTCTGCCTTCGCTTCTAATTCGGCAATTTTCTTTTTACCAGAAGAAATATTTTTGATTGTTTCGTCTACATAAAGCGGTGCCATATCGGTAAGAGTTCTGCCGTAATACATTGTCTTACCTTCTGTCTGTTTGTAGATCTGAAGTAAAGTTCTTCCAAATGTTGATTTTCCACATCCGGATTCTCCTACAAGACCAACTGTTTCTCCTTCGTAAATATTCAAAGTAATTCCGTCATTGGCTCTTACATACTCCTGCTCTTTCTGGAATAACTTTGTTTTCTTAAGTGGAAACCACTGTTTCAGATCCGTGACTTTCAAAAGCACTTTCTTTTCATCATTATTTGGCATGGCGTGCCTCCTTATCCGGGTAGAAACAACGAATCAAGTGATTGTCTTCTGCCAACTCTAATTTTGGTTCTTCATTCATACATTTCTCTGTTGCATATTTACAACGCGGAGCAAATTTACATCCCTTCGGAAGATTGAGCGGATGAGGTACTGCTCCCGGAATTGCCTCAAGTCTTGCTCCGACCGGTGTATCCAGACGTGGAATTGAAGTCATAAGTCCTTCCGTATATGGATGTGAACAGGTTGTTTCTTTTGCAAAGATAGTTCTTGCTTTACACATTTCCACAACCTGACCGCAATACATAACTGCCACTTCATCTGCCATCTGGTTGATAACTCCAAGGTCATGTGTAATGAACAGAATAGAGGTCCCTTTTTCCTTTTTCAGTTCATTCATCAGCTTTAAGATCTGTGCCTGAATGGTAACGTCCAAAGCAGTAGTCGGTTCGTCAGCGATCAGAAGACTTGGTTCGCAGGCAAGAGCCATGGCGATCATAACTCTCTGACGCATTCCACCTGACAGCTGATGCGGGAACTGTTTCATAACAGATTCCGGATTCGGGATCTTAACAGCTTTTAACATTTCAAGTGATTTCTCACTTGCTTCTTTTTTTGTGATTTTCTGATGGGTTAAATAAACTTCATTTAACTGTTTTTCGATCGTATATACCGGGTTCAAACTTGTCATCGGTTCCTGGAAAATAACGGAAATCTCATTTCCACGAATCTGGTACATATCATTGATTGTACACTCCGCAAGATTTCTTCCCTTGAAAGTAATTGTACCGCTGTCGATATATCCGTTTCCATCCAAAAGTTTTAAGATACTCATTGCCGATACACTCTTTCCACTTCCGGATTCTCCTACGATACCTAATGTTTTCCCAGGCTCTACTCGATAGGAAACACCGTTGACCGCTTTTACAATTCCTTTTTTGTTTTAAAAAATGTATGTAGATCATCTACTTCCAATAAATATGCCATCGTTATTCCTACCTTTCATTTGCTTTCGGGTCAACTGCTCTACGAAGTCCGTCACCAAACAAGTTGATACTTACAGTACAAAGTCCTAATACAACTGACGGGAATACCCATCTCCACCAGTACTGTGAGATAACTTCTGAAGAACGACAGTTGTTCAGCATATTTCCCCATGAAGGAATTGGCTCTGCAACACCGAATCCTAAGAATGATAATCCGGATTCTGTCAGCATACAGGTTGCAAATGAGATTGTTGCCTGTACGATAATGATCGTCATTACGTTCGGTACGATATGACGGAAAATAATATTCTTTTCTTTTACACCCAGTGCTTTTGCAGCGACAACGAATTCTTTGTTACGTTCTGCAAGCACCTGTGCACGGACAAGACCTGCGATACCGGTCCATCCGAGGAAACCGAGGATCAACATGATCATGATGATTCTTCCGACATCAGATACTTTATTTCCGATCAAAGCAGAAAGGATCAGTGCCAGCGGGATAAACGGAAGGGATCCGACAACCTCTGCCAGACGCATAAGAAGGATATCCACAGTTCCACCGTAGTATCCGGAAATACCCCCTACTAAGATACCGATCGCGAACTGGATGATAACAGCGATGAATCCGACTGTCATAGTCATCTGTCCACCCTTTAAGATACGGTAGAATACGTTTCTTCCAAGATTATCTGTTCCAAGTAAGTAACCTTTCAGTCCCCATGTCACAACAGAGCCGTCTTCTTTGATAATACAGTTCTGATAATAGCCGGAAGCTAATTTTGCAATATTGGTTGCCTTAGCAGGAACCTTTGCCTGATTGTTTTTTTCCGCCCCAGGCTAGTGCGTTTCCATCTTCTGTCACAACAACAAGATGGTTACGTCCACCTGAAATATCCACTGCTTTGCCCTGCACTTCTTCCGGTACGGAGAAAATATGGTCGTGATTGTTTCCCCAGACTTTTACAGTACCATCTTTTAATACAGCTGCTGCTGCTTTATCTGTTAAAGCGATTTTTTCTACTTTTCCCTGAATCTCTTCCGGTACATTATCTAAAGCAGTTTCTTTCTTTGCAAGCGAGATGACTTTTCCATCCTTTGTAAGAGCAATGGCTGTCTGAATATTTGCTTTTACTTCTTTAACTTTTTCGTCCTTTACATTAGCTGTAGAAATATCAACTGCACTTGTATTTCCCCATGAAACAACTTTTCCGTCTTCTGTTACAACAACGGATACCTGATATCCTGCTTCAATGTCAGCAATTTTTTGCCTTTCAGTTCCAGCGGAATCACATTAAGACCCATTCGGTTGAAGCCCCAGGTGTATAAGTTACCTTTATCGTTGATTGCCAGCACGTGGTCCTGACCAACTGCGATATCAACAACTTTTCCCATATCAGCCGGAATTTTTTTCAGGTTTTTCGTTAACTGTCCCCACTCATAAACGTAACCGTCTTTGTCTACTCCTACACCATATGTCGGACCAAATTCAATCACTTCGGCATTGTCTTTTAAATCTGACGGAACCGAAAGGAATGAAAATCCCGGTGCGATATTTTTCTGTGTTGGATCCTGATAGTTTAAATCCTGGTGAAACCAGATCGGAAGGATGAAGCACATTGCAAAAATTGATACAAATACGATCAATCCTCCCATAGCCAGTTTGTTTTCCAGCAGATTTTTTATAATCGTACGAAAAGGACTTTGCATCTGTTCTTCTTCAAGAACGGAACGCTGCTCTTTTTCTTTCTTCTTTCCAAATAACATTTGTCTTCCTCCTAATCGAGTTTAATTCTTGGATCAACGATACAGTAACATAAGTCTGTGATCAGGTTTGCAGCAAGTCCTAACAAAATGTAAAACATCTGCATGGACAGTGCGACTGTATAGTCATGCTGGTTCAAGGAATCGATCAGAAGTTTTCCGACACCTTTCCATGAGAACAGAGTCTCAATGATAACCGCTCCACCAAAGATACCTACGATAGAGCCTACGATCCAGCCTGTGATCGGGATCATCGCGTTACGGAACGCATGTTTGTAAATAACAGTTTTTTCTTTCAGACCTTTGGCACGGGCTGTTCTTACATAATCCATAGATAATGCATCAAGAAGAGCTCCTCTGACATAACGGATCAGACCACCGATACCTGTCAGACATACAATAATAGGAAGTGCCATATGATATAAATAATCTAAGAATGCACGGAAGCCTGTAAAATTTGCACCCGTTGTGACCATTCCACTGATTGGAAAGATCGGAATTTTAATTGCAAACAGGTAGATAAAGATCAGCGCCGAAATAAATGAAGGAATACTGATACCGATCATAGTTGCTACCTGGAGTGATGTATCAAACACCGTGTCTTTTTTTACCGCACATTTGATTCCCAGCGGAATTCCGATTGCGAAAAGGAAAATATAATATACAACGTTCAGGGCGATTGTATTTTTCATCGGAGGTCCGATCAGTTCTTTAACCGGAATACGATATACGGTAGAGTAACCGAAATCTCCCTGTAAGATATTTCCCATCCAGCTTAAATACTGAACCGGAATCGGTTTATCAAGTCCGAGACGTACTCTTGCCTGTTGATAAAGCATCTCATACTGTTCCGGTGAAACACTCTGCTTTTGTCCCTCGACCATAAGTCTGGCAGGGTCACCAGGTACCATTTTGAAAATACCAAACAGTAAGATGGAAAGCAGGAAGAATACTATAATAATATAACCAAGTCTTTTCAATATGTATTTTGCCATAATGTAGTTTTCTCCTTCTGGATGAAATAGTTATTCCTGAATTATTCATGACATGTGATTCTGTCCGAACCATTACCATAATTTTGTTTTCGTATAAAGAAAAGATACGGGAAGACAGAACATTTTCCTTTGTTCTGTCCTCCCTGTTTTGTCATGCATATCAAAAGTTAATAGAATTGATCTATTCTGATGAATCCTTTATGCTTATTCTTCAAAGTATGCATCTAATACCATTGCTCCCCATCCCACATGAGCTCTAGGAACGAAATTCTTAAGCTTCGGATTGAAGAACATATAAGAAACTCCTGATCCCATTGGAAGACTTGGAAGTTTTTTGTTGTATGCCAGCTGGAATTCTCCATATAATTTTCTAAATCCGTCAATATCTTCAGGATCAACTTTCTGCATCTCTTTACCGATTGCTTTTAATTCCGGATCGGAAATGTAGTTAACATTCCAGCTTCCCATTAAACTCGGATCGTCATCGAAGCAGTTCCAGTAGAAGAGAATTTCCGGAATTCCGATACTACTGTAGAAAATGTTATATTCTGGTTCATCGATACCCTGGCGATTCAAATGGTTGATCATAAGTGCAAAGTCCATAGATGTGTATTTGTATTCCATACCGATCTTTTCTGCTTCCGGTGGGATTACTGTGTTGTAAAGTTTTGAGTAGTCATCTTCACAGCATGCTACTTCAACTTTTAATTTCATCAATTCACCATCTACTTCTTTATAACGATATTTGTCTGTACCTTCTTTGTACTCTTCACCTTTTTCGTTCAGTGTCCAACCACCATCAATGAGTTCCTGTTTTGCTTTATCAAGGTCATATGAGTAGTGAATCAGTTCAGATTCAATATCATCTTTGATTGCTGCAAAATCTGTTGTAGCATCTGTTGCATAACAGTCTACCACTGTACCGTATCCGCCTGTTAACTGTTTGTTGATTTCATCACGGTCTACGATATAAGCGATTGCACGTCTTACTTCTTCAAACTGTGTCGGTCCAAAGTCACACATATAACGCATCTCGTTGATACGTGTTCCCGGTACAAGACCATAGTTTGCATCTAATTTTCCTTCTTCTACTTTTGTTAAAGCAGCTTCGATCTTTTCTCCTGTACCTGCTGAGTAGAAATCAATTGTTCCTTTTTCAAATTCGTCACGGATTGTTTCATCTGCAACCGGTTTGGAAATAATTGTCTGGATATGTGGTTTTGTTCCATCATATGTTCCAAGGTATTCTTCGTTGATTTCAAGTTCAACAGTTTCAGTTGTAAGGTCAACACTCTTTAATTTGTAAGGTCCGCATACAACCGGTGCTTTGTAACGGAATCCTTTATCCGGATCAAGCAAGGTTTCTCTGATGAGATCTTCTGTAAATCCATCTGTAAGGTATGCTCCGTTTCCATCATCTTTCACGTCGCATCCAGGAGCGATTGCTGCAAGCGGTTCCGGTCCATAGGCAACATTTGCCATCTCATAATAGTTCGGAAGCTGATCTGCACTGATTGTCATAGAAAATTCGTAATCCCCAAGAAGGTTAACACCTGCGAATTCTTTTGTTGTTCCCTGTACATGATCGTTGTATCCAACTAAAGCCCATCCGTATGTTGCATCACCTTCACAGGCTGCAAATTCCGGAGAAGAATGAAGCAGAAGACTGAATACATAATCTTTTGCTGTGATCGGAGAACCGTCACTCCATTTCAGGTTATCATTGATTTCAAAACGGTATGTCTTGCTTCCGTCATCGTTTTCGATTACTTCGTGATCTTTAACAACAACCGGGTCCCAATCAAGAACATAATCACGATTGTAATCAGCGAGGGCGTAACCACTCATCAGTCCGATAAATCCAGAGTTCGTTGCACTATTTGTCCATCCGCCGTACATATCCGGTGATAAGGTACCTGGTGAAATTGCAACTACAACCTGTCCTCCTACAGGTGCATCTTCCGGCGGTGCACTCTGCATATCTTCGGTTACCTCAACTCCAACCTGTTTGCTTTCACCATCATCCTGATTATTCTGGTTCTTGCTGGAAGCTCCTCCACCGCCACAGGCTGTGACCGAGAATACCATGATACCAGCCAGCATGAGGGCTATCATTCTCTTTTTCATTTTGCATTCCTCCATAAATGTAAACTTTGTGTTAAGACAATTATAACATTTTACCAATTAAACATCTATTATCGTTTTCGTTTTTGTGCATTTTTGTGAAATACGACGTATTTTTATTGTATACAAAAAAACAAGTCTTTCATGGACGGATTTTACTACATATATGGACGATATCTGTTTTTCATTCACACACATTCAGATTGTTAACAGTCTACAATTTGTGCATTTTTAACAAATTGTTAAATGTTGACATTTGACTAAAAACAAAAAAATTGGACGCTTGTTCTGTTTTTTTCATCAATCTTTTGTTATCGCGATAAGAGTACGACGGTTTCAACGGTATTCCCTTTGTCCCACAAAAGTTCCGTAACTTCCCCGCCATCCTTGAACACCGGAAAATTCAGGCCAATCCGCTTTAGCGGATATTCAGACTCGTCATTTCTGTAAATTTCAATTTCCTTAATCAAGGCTGTGACCACATTTCTCTTTTCTTCGTCATTTATTATATTATAAACGCAGTCGAAATTCACCATGATTTTGTAAATATTCTCAAGAGTAATTGCCTGCTGCTTAATTGCATCTCGCCGAAGTCTGGCATCTTCGATTTTTTCCTCCAGCTCAACAATGACATCATATAGGGAATCTAACCGCAAGGTCATATCATGGAGCTTTCGTTCCCGGTATTTTGCATCAGCAGGGAGACTGTCAATTTCCCGTTCCAATCTTGTTTTATTCAAATCAACTTCCTTCAGCTTTGCCTGATAGCCCTCCAGTTCTTTATCCACTGCTTTCGTGTCAATCTGAACGCCAATCCGTTTTTTAATGGCTTGGGCATATTCCTCATTCCTTACGATCTCACGAATTGCCTCAATGACCATCGGTTCAATATCGGTCTTTTTCAGCATTGCCTTATATTCACAATGCTTACCCCTGACCATCCTATTCCGACTACATACATAATAGTAAATTTCTTTGTAAGTGCCATCTTTATTTGTCCATGCGTGTTTATTCGTATACATGGGACTTCCACAAACCGGGCATTTCAGCAGACCGGATAACAAATGGACTCGATCCCGCCCAATTTTTGACGGTTGCTTTACTCCGGTTCTAAGACGCTTGGCATGAGCCTTTTCCCATACCTCCTCACTAACGATTCCTTTATGCTGTCCCTCTGTCAGAATGTAATCGTCATTTCTTTTCATCTGGTAATCGTTTTTTGTGCCTTTGACTTTTTCCTTCGTTCTCCGTCCATAGGCAATTTTACCGCAATAAACCGGGTTATCCAATATCAGTTTAATAAAATGTCCTGTCCAATCCTCTAATGTGCCATTCTGCCTCGGAATTTTCCGTATACCTTGTAAGTTCAACTGATTCGCGATACCACCCAAACCGATTTCCGATGAAGTATATAATTCAAAAATCTTCCGTATTGCCACAGCCTCTGTTTCTTCAATCATCAGCTTGTTATCTTCCAGTGTATATCCGTAGGGAGCAAAGCCACCATTCCATCCACCCTGCCGTGCCTTTTCGCGCCGTCCGTTCATCGTCTGCTCGATAATATTCTCACGCTCAATCTCAGCCACAGCAGATAGTACAGAAATCAAAAGTTTTCCGCTTGTCTGAGAGGAATCAATCCCTTCTTCTATGCAAATCAGATTTACACCATAAGATTGAACCAACTCCAAAGAGTTAAGTATATCTGCTGCATTACGGCCAAACCGTGACAGCTTATACACTAAAATATAGTCAATGTCCAAGCCATCCTCAATATCTCTGAGCATTTTTTGAAAGGCAGGCCGTCCCTCAATGGATTTACCGGATTTACCGGCATCTTCATAAGTATCAACAATGATCATTTCCTCACGATCCGCAAATCGTGTCAGCATATTTTTTTGACCTTCCAGGCTGTATCCGTCCACTTGCATCTCTGTGCTGACCCTCGGATACAAAACACAGCGTTTTCCATATCGATTCATAATTCATACCTCCAAAATTTACTTTTGGAAAATATCCTATGTAAAGCTGCGATTCTCACGCAGCTCCGTCAACCTCGCCCAGCACTCTCATACCATATTTCTCGATGATATGTGCCAGCGAAGTGATAAACGCTTCAAATTTTTGTTCCGCCAGAAGTTCTTCTGACCGGATTTCATCTGAAGGAATCAATGCGCTTTTATGCTGGATATTCTCCATTCAGAATCACCTCCGCAATTCCTAACGAAATTATAACTCTACTTGCACAGCCTGAAAATGATACGGCCTTTTGGCACTTTTATGTAATCCCCAGACTGCACAAGAGCGTCTTGTTTATGTTTTCCATGTCATCCTTGTTTAGATGACCAATATAGTTTTTTAACCTCGACTTGTCGATTGTTCTGATCTGTTCCAGCATAACAACAGATGGTTTCACCAAACCGCATCTGTCATTTAAGTGGTAATGCGTGGGGAACTTTCTGCTTTTTTTGCTTACACTGGTAATTGCTGCAATGATAATCGTAGGACTGAAACAATTTCCCACATTGTTTTGAAGAATGAGTACAGGACGAGAGCCACTTTGTTCGGAGCCGATACCAGGGCTTAAATCAGCCGAATATATGTCACCTCGATGGAATTTTTCAAACATCACTCTCGCCTCCTTAATATCTTAATACTTAAACAGCCGCACCAGTCTGAAAGAAATCTTCCGATAAAAACCTGGTGCGGCTACTGTTATTCTGTTCGGATTACTCGTCACATTTGCCACGCCCCCTGACGATGGGAACACAACAGGTCTCCGCTGGCGCGGCTGTCATAACTCCGCAGCATCGTTCGTATCGTGTGCCGCAGGGTTCCCCCCAAGTCTTTGGCGGGCCGTGAGGAAGTATCTTTAAGCCCCCGCGCCCTCATCGCGCCGGATGTGCCACCATCCGGGTCGCAGGGACGTTGATCGCTCCGAAACAGCTTGTCCATCACCTCCTGGCTGCTCCATCTTCGCGGCGTCCTGCACTCGCTCATGCGCGGGTTATGTACCTGTTCTGCCGTGTATTCAGTTGTCAAAGGTCAGCGAAGAAAAGCTCCTTCTTGACAGCCATGACAAAAACAGGCGATTTGTCCTGTCTGTACTGCGATTTATTTGAAAAAATATTTTGCCTTGTCCCTTCATAGAAGCTGCGGACAGAGCAAGCTCCTTACAAGCACAATAAAATAGGTACTATCGTGCCTTCAAAAACGCCTTTTATGAGGTTCTTCCTGCAAGGAAATGGGCACGATAAAATATGATAAAGGAGACGATAGTACTTATGGAACTGATAAAAGAGCTGGGACGAAGGATACAAAAAGCGCGTAAGGAAAAAGGACTGACGCAACAGGAACTCGCAGATCTGAGCCATTTTTCGCTGAAGCACGTTCAAGCTGCGAAAGAGGGGTGAAGAATCCTTCCTTTGAGGTTCTGCGCGCTTTTTGCAAAGTCTTGAATCTATCCTTGGATTCCCTGATGAATCTCGATCTGCCTGAAGATGAGCAAGCCGCCAACGATATGCGGCAGCTTTACCTTTCGTGCCCTCCGGCTGCCAGAAAAGTGCTGTTAAACTCGACCCGCGCGTTGGCTGATGAGCTGAAAGAGATGGTGCAGACAGCTGGGGTTGACCCAGATGAACATTTAGAGAATAAGTAAGCCGGTGGAGGAATAACCCCCACCGGCTCTCTTTTTGCCGCTATGCGGCGATCAGGTTATTGGGCCGTATCCAGCAACCATGCCAGCTTCTTCAGTCCGCGCCGGATGCTCTCCCACACGCGGCGGCGGTCAGCACCCTCGATCCGGGCAATCTCGGCCACCGTCATGCCCAGGTAGAACCGGGCGTAGATACGCCGGGCCTGGATGGCAGTCAGCTGCATCAGCGCGGCATACACTTCCTCCCGCAGCAGCTTCTGCTCCAGGACTTCCTCCGGGGTGAGCGGCCGGTTGAGGGCATCGTTTTCAATGCCATCCTCCCGGTTCAGAGAGTAGTGAGCCTTGTGCCGGAACTTCCGGCGTTCGTAGGCAGCATCGTCCTGCTCCTGGCCCCGGATCGCGGCCACGACTTCCTCGGCCACGTCTACAAAGACATCGGTTTTATACACATCGGGATACAGTTCCCGAAGATTGAGCTTCTGCATTATGTACCTCCATTTCGATTCACAGGTTGACGAGTGAACCGAAATGAAGGCGGTGAGCGGCACCTTTCGGGGAAATTCCCGAAAAAACGACAAGCAAAAGCGCCAGCATCCGAAGAACGGCGGCTGGCGCTGCTAAAAGAGGACTTATGACACTTATAGACCAGCCACGATAGTGCCTGTTCATAAGCAGATGGGGGCCGATTGACGGTCAGGCTTTTTTTGACAGGTAAATTCCTGCCGAATTATGTCGAAGCGGTCTTTGCTTCACGGCGGCTCCCTCCTAAAGCCGCCGTGTCAGCGTGTAGTCGTCACTCCTTTGTCGAGGGCATAAGAAACGGCGGCCTTGATGTTACTCAAAACCGCCGCAGTCTTTGAAAATCCATTATAGGGTGATTCCAAATATCATCCAGATCATAGACGTAGTAAAACCGTCTGTTAAACCCGAAAAAACCATGGCTAATGCTCCAAAGGACATCATATCAAAAGGGAGTGCAGGACAGAAAAAAGGATAGCTTTTTTTCATTGTCCCCTGCATTTTCCCTGAAAACTGATAAATCTTGCTTAATGTCTTTATCATCTTCGCACCTCCTACGCCACATCTTTTGTGTCCATGTGCGCTTTCACATTTCCTGATAGAGCGTACAGGAAGTCAATAAGTTTTCATGTGTTCCTTCGTCAATAATCTGCCCATCTTTTATGACAACAATTTTATCTGCATCGGTAATCGTAGAAAGACGGTGCGCAATCATCAGAACGGTTTTCCCGGCAATTACTTTCGCCATTGCCTCCTGGATTAACGCTTCATTCTCAGCGTCAATGTAGGCAGTTGCCTCGTCAAGAATAACAATCGGCGCATTTTTCAATACAGCGCGGGCAATCGCAATCCTCTGGCGTTCGCCGCCTGACAAAATGACCTCCGGCACCGCCGACAACTGTCTGGAATCCATTCTCCAGATTCAGAATGAAATCGTAACAGCCGCAATCTCTGGCAGCCTGATATACTTCTTCATCCGT